>Ga0265780_10001675_pt1 | contig 30793 bp, 28 predicted proteins | sample P1T30metagenome_FD_192432 | JGI IMG/M metagenome (GOLD analysis project Ga0265780, IMG submission 192432) | Plant litter microbial communities from East Loma Ridge, Irvine, California - P1 T30 | ecosystem: Environmental > Terrestrial > Plant litter > Unclassified | place: USA: California... | reverse complement strand
TCAGCACCGACGACACCACCGCGGCGCTGGACCTGGCGCGCCGGCTGGCGGATTCGCCCCTGCGCTGGCTGCAGCCGCAGTGGTGGCGCCTGCGCGGCGAACTGCTGCGCCGCTACGATTTCACCAAGCATGCGGTCCATCCGGGCTACGTCAGGGTGCTGGAAAAACTCGCCGAAGAACAGTCGGCGCAAGCGGCATTCGATGCGCACGACACGGCGCTGCGCGCGCGTTATGGCGTCCCCGACATGCAGGCCTTCCTGGTCGCGCTGGCCGAGCTGGCGCGGCAACTGGACAGCGGCGCCGGCCCGCGCGCGGTCGTTGCCAGCCTGCGCGCCAGTGCCGATCCGCTGCGCGCGGCCCAGGCTGCGGCGGCAGCAAACGCCCCACTTGCTGCGCTGCGCACGCTGGTCGGCGCCGATCTGGCGCTGGCGCCCGGCGCCACGCTGGCGCAGCTGGCGGAAGTGCTGCGCGACCTGCGCGAGGCGCTCGACGACCTGCCCGACCTGCTGCCGCTGCTGCGCGCCATGCATGGCGGCGACCCTGCGGTGGCCCGCGCGCTGCAGCAATGCGCACTCGCGCCGGAGCAGCTGGACGCGCTGGTGCTCGATGAAGCGCTGCGCAGGAGCGAGCGCGCCAGCCCGGTGCTGGCGCAGTTCGGCGGCGCCGCGCTGGCCCAGGCCGCGCGCGCGATCGCCCGCTTCCAGCGCGACCTGCTGGCGCTTGACGCCCGCGTCATCCGCGCCGGCCTGCACCAGCAGTTCAGCGAGCATGTAAGCATCTCGGGCGTCCCCGCGAGCCAGCTCGATGAAACGGGGAAGGCGTTCCGGAAACGCTATGCCCTTGGACGGCGCGAACTGGAACACGAATTCGGCAAGAGCATGCGCCACCGTTCGATCCGCGACCTGAGCGACGACGAAACCGGCATGGTCATCCAGGACCTCAAACCGGTCTGGCTGATGAGTCCCTTGTCGGTATCGGACACGCTGCCATTGTCGGCCGACCTGTTCGACGTCGTCATTTTCGACGAGGCGAGCCAGATTCCCGTCGAGGAAGCCGTACCGGCGCTGTCGCGTGCGCGCCAGATCATCGTCGTCGGCGACGAAATGCAGCTGCCGCCAACGAGCTTCTTCAGCGCCGCCGGCAGCACCGGCGACGACGAGATCGTGGTCGAAGAAGACGGCCAGCGCATTGCCATCAACCTCGACTCCGACAGCCTCTTGGCCCAGGCCGCGCGCAACCTGCCGGCGACACTGCTGGCCTGGCACTACCGCAGCCGCCACGAGGCACTGATCAGTTTTTCGAACGCCGCCTTTTACGACGGGCGCCTGGTGACGATCCCGGACACGCGGCTCGACCAGCCCGCGCCCGAGGCGGCCCCACGCCGCGCCGATGCGCCCGATGCCGGCGTGACGGCGGTCGACACCTTGTTGGCGCAGCCGATCAGCTTCCACCGCCTCGAAGACGGCGTGTACGCTGGCCGCAAGAACAGCGCCGAGGCGCGCTACATCGCTGCCACCGTGCGCGAACTGCTGCGCCGCGACAGCCCGCTGTCGATCGGCATCGTCGCCTTCTCGGAAGCCCAGCAAAGCGAAATTGAAAGCGCGCTCGATGCCCTGGCAACGGACGACCCGGATTTCGGCACGCGCCTCGAGCGCGCGTACGTGCGCGAGGACGACGAACAGTTCAACGGCCTGTTCGTCAAGAACCTGGAAAATGTCCAGGGCGACGAGCGCGACCTGATCATCCTGTCGATCTGCTACGCGCCCGGCGCGGACGGCAAGATGCTGATGAACTTCGGGCCGATCAACCAGCGCGGCGGCGAAAAACGCCTGAACGTCATCTTCAGCCGGGCGCGCCATCGCATGGCGGTGGTGGCATCGATCGACCCACAGGCCATCACCAACCTGCATAACGACGGCGCCGCCGCGCTGCGCGCGTTCCTGGAGTTTGCCCGGGCCAGCGCCGCCGGCCTGGGCGAACGTGCGCGCGCCGTGCTCGGTGCGCTGAACCCGGCCGCCAGCGCCGCCTTTACCCGCCCGGCGCCGCCGGACAGCATCCGCGACGCCCTCGCTGCCGCGCTGCGCGCGCGCGGGCATGAGGTGCACGTTCATGTCGGACGTTCGCAGTTGCGCTGCGACCTGGCCATTGCCGATCCGGCCGGCGACGGCTATACACTGGCGATTTTGCTCGACAATCCGGGCGACGCCGTGCCGGACAGCCTGGAACGCTACGTGTTCCGCCCTGCCATCCTGCGCAGTTTCGGCTGGCGCGTGCTGGACATCCCGGGCAAGGATTGGCTGGCCGACGCTGGCGCGGTCGTGGCGCGCATCGAAGGCATGCTCGAGACCGGCGCGGACCGGGCGCTCGATGTGGAGCTCGCGCCGCACCTGCCGGCGTCTGCTCCGGTACGGGCGCCGGCGCTGGTGGGCGATGACAGCCTGCCGGCGCCGTCACTGGAAACAGTGGACGGCAACGTGCGCAAGCTGCGCTTCGAGCAGGGCACTTCGCGCAAGTTCTGGACGGCGGGCGTCAGCGGCGATGCACTGCGCATCAGTTACGGGCGCACCGGCAGCAGCGGCCAGACCCTGGTCAAGCAGTTCGACAGCCACGAGCGGGCCCTGCGGGAACTGGCCAAGCTGGCCGATGAAAAACTGCGCAAGGGCTACGTCGAAAACTAGGCCCGAGCATGTTCGCGGCGGTACCGGCGGCTTCAAGGCGGCTGCGGATGTGGAAGGGACTAAAGAAGCGGACTTCGGTATCTGGCAAATTCGCGGCAATGCATGAAGAGACGCTGTCAAAATACTTAAAAGCATGGTGCAAAGGTCGTAGCAAGACGCAGGAAAACGTGCTTCTCGAACTGATAGTTTGCGGATAAGATGACGTTAATTACTGACTAACCGAGATACGCCATGAAGTCTTATGACGAAATTAAGGCTGAAATGGAAGATATTCAGCAGGAGATAGTCCAATCAAAGATCGGCGAACGAACGCATGCAACGATAAAAGGCGCAAAGCGTTACAAAGAGTTCGGCTTTACCGTCGGCATGGGCGAGGATGTACTGGCCGCAGGATGGAAGAATAAATGAGTGTAATCATCTATGAATTAAACGAAGTGCCAAGAAAACTCTTTGATTTCTATGCAACCTCTCATCCAAAGTCTGCATTCGCAAAGCTGCGAAACAAAAGTTCGCTGTTCCAGACGCACACCGCGGATGTGGGAAGCCTGAGTCCCTGGATCACGTGGCCGACCATGCATCGCGGCGTTTCCAATATTGATCATGAAATAAGCGACCTGGGTCAGGACTTACAATATGTCAATAAAGAATATCCGAACGTATATAACCTCCTGGCTCAGCGAGGCGTAAAGGTCGGTGTTTTTGGCTCCCTCCAAAGCTATCCTTTACCAGATGACTTAAATAATTTCGCATTTTATGTTCCCGATACCTTCGCCGCTGGGGATGAATGCTTTCCAGAAACATTGAGTGCTTTCCAGGCGTTCAATTTGTCGATGGTCCGAGCCAGTGGGAGGAACGTCAAATCGGGCATAGCAGTAAAAGATGCGACGCGATTTATCCAGAATTCCATCAACCTGGGTTTGACGCCGCATACGTTTTTGAAATTATCCAACCAGATTTTCAGCGAACGTTTCAATAGCGATCGCGTCGTCAGGCGGAGGACATCGCAGGTAGAGATTGCATTTGATCTTTACATACGACAACTCACTGCGACAAAACCTGACGTCAGCTTTTTCTTCACGAATCATGTCGCTTCCAGTATGCATCGATATTGGCCAACTGTATTTCCAGAGGATTACGAGGTGGGCAAATTCGATGAGACATGGCGCAAGCAATGGTCAGGTGAAATCCCCCACGCGATCAAGGTTGCTAATTACCAGCTGCAAAAATTGCTCGACTACTGCGATTCCCATGGTTCAGAGCTGATTGTTTCTTCCAGCATGGGGCAAGAAGCTGTTACCGATGCCGAACCCACCGAAAAAGAGGTTTTGATAACCAATTTAAGAAACCTCATGAGCTACCTGGGACTGAAGGCCAAGGATTATGAGCCAAAATTGGCGATGTCGCCGCAGGTCATGCTGTCACCTAAAAACGAGGCAGTCAAAGCGGGATTAAGTAAATTAAAAAATATTTTTATAAATGGGCGAAACATCGATGTGTTCGAAACGAGTACAGGCGATATCAGGCTGGAAATAATTTTGATCAATCAAGATTCATTGTCTGTTTATGATGGCGATATAAAGATCGACCCGAAGCAGATTGGGATTGACAATGTGCATTTACAGGATGCCTCCAGCGCCTACGCTTACCACATCCCCGAGGGAATTTTATTGCATTATAAATCCAGTCATTTCGTCGAGAACCGGAGCGACAAAACCTGGCAACCAGTCAGCGCATTAGATTTCGCTCCTTCACTCATGAAAAAGTTTTCCCTGGAAATTCCTTCATACATGCAAAAAGAAAATTTATTTTTAGCGTAGAACCACGATTGCGCTGAATAGATTGGGGGCGCCGCGACGGCCGGTAGGTACGCGGTGCGGTTGTACGCGCGGCCATTCGGGTCGATCACGCGGTGGGCCTGCTGGTGTTCGATCAGGTTCACGCAATCGCCCTGCACTTCATCGAGAATCGTCCTGGCCGTCGCGCGAAAGCCATGTGCCGTCATGACCTCCTTTGCAAAACCCACATAGCGCAACGCTGCGTTGATCGTGTTATCGCTCATGCACGCGTCGTCCGTGCGCAAACTGGGAAACACCTATTTGCCATGGCCGGTCACTGCATGAAGGCCACGTAAGATGGCGACAGCCTGGATGGCGAGCGGCACCATGTGTTCCAGCTTCATCTTCATCTTGGCAGCGAGGATCCAGACACCCCTGCACCTTCGCCTGCGTGTCGGCGGTGCGGCTTGCCTCCATCTTCGCCAGCCATTGCAGCGCCAGCGCCTCAAAGGTGTTCGGATCGACCTCGCGCCCCTTGGTGGGCGCACTGGCCTGCGCCTGGTTCGGGTCGACGCCGGAACGCAGCACTTTGCGCGCGTCGGCACACAGTTCGCGCGCCTGCGCCAGCGAGACGTCGGAATAAACGGCCAGCGCCAAGGTCTTGTGCTTGCCCTCGAACCGGTCATTCATGCGCAGTATTTGTTGGATGCCTTGAGGAGCAGGTAGAGCGCGCGGCCATCGCTGTATTTGTCGCCGATGGATTTGCCGGAGTGCTTGCGTTTTCGTACGAACAGGTCGGTCAGGGCCATGACTGCCTCGCAGAGTCACCGGGCGCGAAATGAGGGACCCGGCGCCCGATTGGCCCCTCATTTGGCGTGGATTTTATGGTACGCCGGCGGACTTCCCTGGACAACAAAAAACCCGCGCTCCTGGGAGGAGAACGGGTTTTTCGATTTGTTGCGACTACTTGTTGCCGTGTTCTGGTGCCGCTTGCCGGAATCGAACTGGCGACCTTTTCATTACGAATGAACTGCTCTACCAACTGAGCTAAAGCGGCGAAGAGCCGTATTCTAGCAAACTATCGGCGAAACTTGCTAGTGCGAATCGAGGGAAGTGGCGCTTTTTGTTGAAAGATCGCTCTCGGGCGCCACGAGCAACGATGCTGCACGCTCGGCATGGGCCCCGGCGTGCACCGGGGTGACGGTTTTCAGATTGGTGGGAAATGAAGCTGCACCAGTTTGCATACAGCTATTCCCGCCCACCAAGCCTTAGCCCTCGTTGTGATACCCCGTCACCACATCCACTTCGGCCTTCGATCCCAAAAACACCGGCACGCGCTGGTGGAGTTTGTGGGGGACGATGTCGAGGATGCGCTGCTTGCCGTCGGTGGCGGCGCCGCCGGCTTGCTCGACGATCATTGCCATCGGGTTCGCTTCGTACATCAGGCGCAGCTTGCCGGGCATGGACGTGTCGCGCGTATCGGCCGGGTACATGAAGACGCCGCCGCGGCTGAGGATGCGGTGTACGTCGGCGACCATCGAGGCAACCCAGCGCATATTGAAATCCTTGGCGCGCGGGCCGGTCACGCCTTGCAGCATTTCGTCGACATAGCGCGTCACCGGCGGGTACCAGTGGCGGCTGTTCGACATGTTGATGGCGAACTCTTTCGTCGTTTCAGGGATGCGCATATTGCGCTGCGTGAGCACCCATGACCCCATTTCGCGGTCCAGCGTGAAACAGTTGACGCCGTTGCCGGTGGTGAGCACCAGCATGGTTTGCGGGCCGTACACGGCGTAGCCGGCCGCGACTTGTTCGCTGCCTGGCTGCATGAAGTCGGCTTCGGTCGGTGCGGCCATGCCTTCCGGCGCTTTCAGTACCGAGAAGATGGTGCCGATCGAGACGTTGACGTCGATGTTCGACGAGCCGTCCAATGGGTCGAACAGCAGCATGTATTCGCCCATCGGATAGCGGTTCGGGATCGGGTGGATCGATTCCATTTCTTCCGATGCCATGGCCGCCAGGTGGCCGCCCCATTCGTTCGCTTCCAGCAGGATTTCGTTTGAAATGATGTCGAGCTTCTTCTGCACTTCGCCCTGGACGTTTTCCGTGTCGGCAGTACCGAGCACTTCGCCCAGCGCGCCCTTGCCTACCGCATGGCTGATGGTCTTGCAGGCGCGCGCCACGACTTCGATCAACAGGCGCAACTCGGCCGGAATGGTGTTGTTCTGACGTTGTTCTTCCACCAGGTACTGCGTAAGGCTGACGCGTTTCATGAACTTCCTTGTATTGAGGTTTTTACTACATTAATTGGCGAGGGCCTTGCTGACCACTTCGCGCACATCGTTCGACAGTTTCTTGCGGCCCGCAACCTGTTGCAGGGCCTTTTTCATGTGCGCCTGGAATGTAGGCGCATAGCGGCGCCAGCGGTCCATGGCGCGCGCCAGGCGGCTGGCCACTTGCGGGTTCAGCGCATCGAGCGCGATGACCTGCTCGGCCCAGAATGCGTACCCACTGCCATCCGCCGCATGGAACTGCACCGGGTTGGCGGCGCAGAACGTCGACACCAGGCTGCGCGCGCGGTTCGGGTTGCGCAGGCTGAACGCCGGGTGCGTCATCAACGCGCGCACGGTGGCCAGCGAGGTGTTCGACGCCGAGGCCTGCATCGCAAACCACTTATCGACGACCAGCGCCTCTTTCGAGAAGTCGTCGTAGAAAGCTGCCAGCGCGGCAGCGGCGCCAGGCGCTTCGGCATGGACCAGCGCGCCCAGCGCGGCGCTGCGGTCGGTCATGTTGGTGGCCGTGTCGTATTGCGCCTGGGCCAGCGCAATGGCGGCGTCGTCACCAGTGCTGCAAAGGTAAGCCAGCGCCAGGTTTTTCAGGGCGCGGCGGCCAGCCGACAGGGCGTCGGGGCTGTATTCCCCAGGGGTCTGGTTGGCGTCGTACTGGGCCATCAGTTCACTGCGCAGGCGCTCACCGATCGTGATGCGGACAAATTTGCGCGCTGCGTGAATGGCTTGCGGATCGACGCTGTCCATCTGCTCGGCAATCATGGTTTCCGATGGCAGCAGCAAGGCTTGTTCGCGGAAGGCGGCATCGAGCGTATCGTCGACCAGCATCTTGCGCATGCCCTCGACGAAGACGTCGTCCAGCACCAGCTCGTCGCCGGCGATGGCGGCGCGCGTCAGTTTCAACAGGCGCGACATGGCCAGGCGCTGGCCTGCTTCCCAGCGGTTGACCGGATCGCTGTCGTGGCTGAACAGGTGCAGCAAGGCGGCGTCGGAATAGTCGTATTCGAGGATGACCGGCGCGGAAAAGTCGCGCAGGATCGATGGCGTCGGCTCCTCCGTCACGCCTTGAAAAACGAAGCTTTGCGCGGCGTCCACCAATTCCAGCACGGCGGTCGTGCCGGCCCTGGCGCCCTTGAGCGTCAAGGGCATGTCCTTGCCGACCGCATCGAGCAGGCCCACCGCCACCGGAATATGGAACGGCAGCTTGGTGGGCTGGCCGGGCGTGGCCGGGCACGACTGCGACAGCGTGATGGTATAAGTCCTGGCATCGGCGTCATACGCCGTTTCAGCCTTGACCACGGGCGTGCCGGCCTGGCTGTACCAGCGCTCGAACTGGGTGAAATCGCGCCCGTTGGCGTCGGCCATGGCGGCGCGGAAGTCGTCGCACTCGACCGCCTGCTCGTCGTGCCGCTCGAAGTACAGATCCATGCCCTTGCGGAAACCGTCGCGGCCCACCAGCGTCTGGTACATGCGCACGACTTCGGCGCCCTTCTCGTAGACGGTGACCGTGTAAAAATTATTGATTTCGACAAAGGAGTCGGGCCGCACCGGGTGCGCCATCGGGCCGGCATCCTCGGGGAACTGGGCCTGGCGCAAGGTGCGCACCTGGTCGATGCGGCCGACGGCGCGGCCGCTGTCGGTGCCGATCATGTCGGCCGAGAATTCCTGGTCGCGGAATACTGTCAGGCCTTCTTTCAGCGACAGCTGGAACCAGTCGCGGCAGGTGACGCGGTTGCCGGTCCAGTTGTGGAAGTATTCGTGGCCCACCACGGCTTCGATGCCGGCGAAATCGACGTCGGTGGCGACGCGCGGATTGGCCAGCACATACTTGGTATTGAAAATGTTCAGGCCCTTGTTTTCCATCGCGCCCATGTTGAAATCGCCCACGGCGACAATCATGAAGCGGTCCAGGTCGAGCTCCAGGCCGAACCGTTCCTCGTCCCAGCGGATGCTGTTTTTCAGCGATTGCATCGCGTAATCGGTTTTATCGAGGTTGCCGTCTTCCACCCAAACCTGCAGCAGCGCGTCGCGGCCGTCGGCCAGGCGGAACGTTTCTTCCTGGCAGACCAGCTTGGCGGCCACCAGTGCGAACAGGTACGACGGCTTCTTGAACGGGTCTTCCCACTTGGCGTAATGGCGGCCATCGGGCAAATCGCCCGCTTCCACCAGGTTGCCGTTCGACAGCAGCACCGGATACTGTTCCTTGTTGGCGCGCAGCATGACGGTGTAGATGGCCATCACATCCGGGCGGTCCGGGAAATACGTGATGCTGCGGAAACCTTCGGCTTCGCACTGGGTGAAAAAATTGCCGTTCGAGCGGTACAGGCCGCTGAGCGAAGTGTTCAACTCGGGCGCGCACAGGGTTTCGATTTCCAGCGTGACGTTCTCCGGTGCATTCGGGATGCGCAGCATGGTGTCGTCGAGGCGATAAGCGCGCTTCGGCAGCGTTTCGCCGTTCATGCGGATTGCCACCAGGTTCAGCTTGTCGCCATACAGTTCGATTTCGCGCTGGGCGCTGGCCGGGTTGCGGCGCATGGTCAGGCGGCTCGAGACGATGGTGCGCAACGGGTCGAGGTCGAAACCCAGTTCGACGGTATCGACCAGGTAGCTCGGCGGCGTGTAATCCTGGCGGTAGATGGTCTGGGGTGTGTCCGTACGCATGAGATAGTCCGCATCGACAAGGGAGAAGTGCCTATTTTACCAACTGCCGAAGCACGTGTTCATGTATCGCACCATATCCAATCCGCGCTGTCAGTAAGCACATGTAAGTGAACATGCAAGCATTTCCGCGGAGGAGTAATCTGATTCTAGGAAAAATCCGTCCAACGTATTGGAGTACACACCATGAAACGCTTGATGATTACCGGCGCCGCGGCGCTGACACTATTGCTCGGCGGCTGTGCGACCGTCGTTCGCAGCGACGTCACCACCTTCCAGCAATGGCCCGGCCAACTGCAGGACAAGCGCTACGCGTTTGACGCGCCGACGCCGCAGGACGACACGCTGGAACTGCGCACCTACCAGAATCTGGTGCGGGGGCAATTGGCGAAGCTGGGTTTCAGCGAAGCGCCCGATGCCCCTGCCCTGAAAGTGTCGATGCGCTTCATGACCACCGATATTCCGGTGCAGGTCATCGAGCGCGCATTTCCCGATTACTATCCGTACGGCGGCCGCTTCGGTTATTACGGCCCGCGCCGCTTCGGCGGCTACTACGGCAGCCCGTTCTTTGGCGGCCCTTATTTCGGTCCTGGCTTCGGCACGCCGATGTTCGATGTGGTCGAGGAACACCGCTACCAGCGCCAGCTGCAGATCGTGATCCGGTCGAAGGATGGACAACCGTTGTTCGACGCGACCGTACGCAATACCAGCCGGGCGGCATCGACACCGGCATTGATGCCGGCGCTGGTGCAGAGTGCGTTCGAAGGTTTCCCTGGTCCAAACGGTGCTGTACGCCGCGTCGAATTGCAGCAAAAAAGCTGATGCCGGGAGTTGCCGCTACGATTCACATTACGAGTAATACGCCTCCGACCCAAACGTAATCAGCACCACCAGCAACACCGCCACCACGAGCACGATCAGCAGCCGCCCGAACCTGGGGCTGCCGGTCGCGTCGGGTTCCGCTGGCACTTCCCCGTCGTCGCTGAACTCTCTCATGGCATCAAAATGGTCGAACCCGTGGTTTTACGGGCTTCCAGCGCTCGGTGTGCATCAGCGGCCTGGGCCAGCGGGAAACGCTGGCCGATGGCAATCTTGACCTGGCCGTCGGCCACGATGTCGAACAGGTCCTGCGCGGTGGCTTCCAGCTCGGCACGGGTGGCCGTGTAGCTGACCAGCGTGGGGCGGGTGATGTAGAGCGAGCCGCGCGAGACCAGTTCGGTCAGGGCGAACGGCGGCACCGGCCCGGAGGCATTGCCGAAGCTGACCATGGTGCCGCGCGGCGACAGGCAATCGAGCGAGCCGATGAACGTATCCTTGCCGATGGAATCGAACACGACCGGCACGCCCTTGCCATGGGTGATGTCCTTGACCCGCTCGACGAAATTTTCGGTGTTGTAGTTGATCACGTGCGCGGCTCCATTCGCCCTGGCCAGGTCAGCCTTCTCGTTGGACCCCACGGTGCCGATCAGGTTCACTCCCAATGCGCGCGCCCATTGACATGCGATCAGCCCGACGCCGCCCGCCGCCGCGTGGAACAGGATGGTGTCGCCCGCTTTCACGGGGTACGTCCGCTTGAGCAGGTACTGGACCGTCATACCCTGCAACATCATCGCGGCAGCCGTCTCGAAATCGATGCTGTCGGGCAGCCGCAGCAAAATATCGGCCGGCATCACGCGTACTTCGCTGTAGGAACCGTTCGGGCGCGCCGCGTAGGCCACGCGGTCGCCCACGGCCACGTGCGTGACGCCCTCTCCCACCGCCTCGACCACGCCCGCCGCCTCCTGCCCCAGCCCGTTCGGCAAATTCAATGGATACAGGCCGGTGCGGAAATAGACGTCGATGAAATTGATGCCGATGGCGTGGTTGCGCACGCGCGCTTCGCCCGGCCCGGGTTCGCCCACTTCCACATCGACGTATTCAAGTACTTCAGGTCCGCCGGTGCGGGAAAACTGGATTGCCTTGGCCATTGCCATCTCCTTCGTCATGAGTTGAATTACGTGTTCATCAGGCGCGACAGTACCAGGTGGGCGGTCGCCAGATTCGTTGCACAAGCAATATTGTGGACATCGCAGGCACGCACCAGCGCGTTGATGTCGGGCTCGTGCGGTTGCGGGGTCATCGGGTCGCGCAGAAAGATCACGCAGTCGATCAGGCCTTCGACCAGCATGGCGCCGATTTGCAGGTCGCCGCCAACCGGGCCGGACTGCTTGCGGTCGACCGCCAGGCCCAGCTCATCCTGCAGGCGCCCGCCGGTGGTGCCGGTCGCCGTCAACGTGCAGGTGCTCAGAAAGGTGCGGTAGACCGAGGCCAGGACGATCATGTCGTCTTTTTTCCTGTCGTGGGCAATCAGCGCAATACGGGGTTTCATCGTCTCAGCCTATTTTTTGAGTGACAGCATATAAATACCGGCCAGCACCAGCGCGGTGCCGCCCAGCTGGACGGCGGTGATGGGTTCGCCAAGGATCAGCGCGCCGAGGAACAGCGTTGAAATCGGGCCGACCATGCCGGCCTGGGATGCCGTGGGCGCGCCGATGCGCTGCACCGCGGTCATGGTCATGAAGACCGGGACCACCGTGCAGAAGATACCGTTGGCCAGCGAGAGCCAATAGACCGGTGCCGGCTGGACCAGCGTTCCGAGCGGCCGCAGCGTGAAAAACTGGCTGATGCAGGCGACGCTCGAGACGCACATGGCGTAGGACACCAGGCGCAGCGCGCCGATCCTGCGCACCAGCTCGCCGGAACCGAGCAGATAAGCCGCATACGAGATGGCCGAACCGAGGACGAAGGAAGCGCCCAGTGCCGTCGAGCCGGTACCGCCGCCCAGGTCGTGCAGGAACACGAACACGATGCCGCAATAGGACAGGCCCAGCGCCATCCACTCGACGCGGCTGATGCTGCGCTTGAAGAACACCGCGGTAATGAGCAGCACGAAGGTGGGCGTGAGGAACAGGATCAGCCGCTCGAGGCCCACGGAGATGTATTGCAGGCCGAGGAAATCGAGAAAGCTCGACAGGTAGTAGCCAAGCAGGCCCAGGGCAACCAGGCGCCAGCGGTCGCCGCCGGACAGGGCCGGGCCGCTGCGCATCTGCCAGAAGCCGACGACGGCAAACACCGGCAGCGAAGCCATCATGCGAAAGCCCAGCAGCGTGACCGCGTCGATATGGTAGCGGTACAGCAGCTTGGCGACGACCGCCTTCATGGAAAACAGGATGGCGCCGACCACTGCGATGGCCAGCCCCTGGACCAGGGCCGGCCGGCTGAGGGCGTGGTAGGGGTCGGCACGGTCCGACCGTCCCGCGGCCGTGGTGCTTGCAATTTTACTCATCCGGCGATTGTAAATGGAATCGGCTGCGGCGGCTTGGCGGCGCCCGGCGTGGCAAATTTGAAAGAAAGGCCTATGATAAAATGTCGCCCACTCTTGCATACCGTCTAAGGAATTTTCGTCATGGCTGGACACAGTAAATGGGCCAATATCAAGCATAAGAAGGCTGCTACCGATGCCAAGCGCGGCAAGATCTGGACGCGCCTGATCAAGGAAATCACGGTTGCGGCGCGCATGGGTGGCGGCGACGTCGACGCCAACCCGCGCCTGCGCCTGGCGGTGGACAAGGCAGCCGATGCGAACATGCCCAAGGAAAACGTGACGCGCGCCGTCCAGCGCGGTTCCGGCAGCCTGGAAGGCGTCAACTATGAAGAAGTGCGCTACGAGGGCTACGGCATCGGCGGCGCGGCCATCATCGTCGATTGCATGACCGACAACCGCGTCCGTACCGTGGCCGAAGTGCGCCACGCGTTCAACAAGAACGGCGGCAACATGGGCAACGAAGGCTCGGTCGCCTTCATGTTCAAGCATTGCGGCCAGTTCCTGTTCGCACCGGGCGTGGACGAGGACAAACTGATGGAAGCGGCGCTGGAAGCCGGCGCCGATGACGTGGTGCAGGATGAAGAAGGCGGTTTCGAGGTGTTGTGCGACCCGTTCGCGTTTGCCAACGTCAAGGACGCGCTGGAGAAAGCCGGCTTCAAAGCCGAAGTGGCCGAGATCATCATGAAACCGGCGACCGAAACCGTCTTCACCGGCGACGACGCCGTCAAGATGCAGAAGATCCTCGACGCGCTGGAGAACCTGGACGATGTCCAGGAAGTATTTACGAATGCCCTGATTGAAGAGTAAGTGAAGAGCAAGCACGTTTTTGCTGTCGTTCATTATTGTCGATCGCTATTGAGTACGGAACCCCTATGAAAATCCTGGTAGTCGGCGCTGGCGGCCGTGAACATGCTCTGGCCTGGAAACTGGCCCAATCGGAACGCATTCAAATGGTCTACGTTGCCCCGGGCAACGCCGGCACGGCGCGCGATGCGCGCCTGGTCAACCTCGACATCACCGACCCGGCGCAGCTGGCCGACTTTGCCCAGGCCGAGCACATTGCGTACACGCTGGTGGGTCCGGAAGTGCCGCTGGCGGCCGGCATCGTCAACATTTTCCGCGGCCGCGGCCTGAAGATTTTCGGCCCGACGAAGGAAGCCGCCCAGCTGGAAAGCTCCAAGGATTTCGCCAAGGCCTTCATGGAACGGCACGGCATTCCCACCGCGCGCTACCAGACCTTTTCCGAGGTCGCCCCGGCTCATGCCTACATCGACGCGATGGGGGCGCCAATCGTCATCAAGGCCGACGGCCTGGCTGCCGGCAAGGGCGTGGTGGTGGCGATGTCGCTCGAGGAAGCGCACGGCGCGGTCGACCAGATGCTGGCCGATAACGCGTTCGGCGACGCCGGTGCGCGCATCGTCATCGAAGAGTTCCTGACAGGCGAAGAAGCCAGTTTCATCGTCATGTGCGACGGCAAGAACATCCTGCCGCTCGCAACCAGCCAGGACCACAAGCGCCTGAAGGACCACGACGAAGGCCCGAACACGGGCGGCATGGGCGCCTATTCCCCGGCGCCGATCGTCACGCCGGCCATGCATGCGCGCGTGATGCGCGAAATCATCAACCCGACCATCGCCGGCATGGCCAAGGACGGCATCGTCTTCACCGGCTTCCTGTACGCCGGGCTGATGATCGATGCGGCAGGCAATCCGCGCACGCTCGAATTCAACTGCCGGATGGGCGACCCGGAAACCCAGCCGATCATTGCGCGCCTGAAAAGCGACCTGGTCGGGGTGCTCGAGCACGCCTGCAACGGCACGCTCGACACCGTGGAACTGGAGTGGGACCGTCGCACCGCCGTGGGCGTGGTGCTGGCGGCGGCCGGCTACCCGGACAATCCGGTCAAGGGCGCGGTCATCGACGGCATTCCCGCCGATACGGCGGAGTCGGTGGTGTTCCACGCCGGCACGACGCAAGCCGGCGGGCAGTTGATCACCAGCGGCGGGCGCGTGCTGTGCGTGGTGGGCCTGGGCGACAGCGTCAAGATGGCGCAGAAGCAGGCGTACGAGGTGGTCGACCAGATCCACTTCGCCGGCGTGCAGTACCGGCGCGATATCGGGTGGCGGGGCATGAAGCAGTAAGGGCGCAGCAAGCGCCGCTGCCACCGCCGCCCCACACCATGTGAAGCGGCGGTGCGCACCGAACTTGAGGCGGTAGCAATGCATTGTTTGATGCTCAGCCTGACACCGGCGCCGGCCTGGCATGCACTCCAGGCTTGAAAACCGTCCTACCGGCGAAAGCCGGTGCCCATGCCGAGTCAACCGCACATATCTTCGAACAAATCTCGTCAATCACGCGCGCGTTCTTTCAAGATTGCGATTTTGCAACCGCGGTGTCATTCCTTCCGCTGACTCTGTTTCTGTTCCCAGCGTTCGCCAGCGCCAGGCCCAGTCGCCGACAAAAAAGTGAAACAAAAGTTGCCACTTGGTAACTAGAAGTAAGACGTCGTTCTGACAACACCAGCTGGTGTACAATCCACCCTCAATTTTTACCCCATTTGAGTGCCGCCCAACGCATGACATCGCCGTCTCCTTCCGCCGTCAAAACCTGGCTTCTCGCCCTGCAGGAACGCATCGTCCATGCGCTCGAGCAGGCCGACGGCCGGCCGTTTTTGCGCGATGCATGGGAGCGCCCGGAAGGTGGCGGCGGGGTGTCGCGGCTGATCGAGGAAGGCAATGTCATCGAACGCGGCGGCGTGAATTTTTCGCATGTGATGGGCGCGACGCTCCCGCCCTCCGCCACCGCCGCCCGCCCGGAACTGGCCGGCCGCGCCTGGGTTGCCATGGGCGTCTCGCTCGTCATCCATCCGCGCAACCCCTACGCGCCGACCGTGCACATGAACGTGCGTTTTTTCGAAGCGGTGGCCGAGGGCCAGGACCCGGTCTGGTGGTTCGGCGGCGGCATGGACCTGACGCCCTATTACGGCAACGCCGACGACGCGCGCCACTTTCATCAGACCTGCTTTGACGCGGTCGGGCCTGACCTGCACCCGCGCTTCAAAACCTGGTGCGACGACTACTTCACCATCAAGCACCGCAAGGAGCCACGCGGCGTCGGCGGGATCTTTTTCGATGACTTCCATGACGGCGGCTTCGAACAGGCCTTCGCGATGGTGCAGAGCGTGGGCGACAGCTTCATCGACGCCTACCTGCCGATCCTGCAAGCGCGCAAGGACACGCCGTACGGCGAGCGCGAACGCGATTTCCAGTGCTACCGGCGCGGGCGCTACGTCGAATTCAACCTGGTCTGGGACCGCGGCACCCTGTTCGGCCTGCAGTCGGGCGGGCGCACCGAGGCAATCCTGATGTCGATGCCGCCGCTGGTCAAATGGCGTTACGACTGGCATCCGGAACCGGGCACGCCGGAAGCGGCGCTCTACACCGACTTCCTGGTGCACAAAGATTGGCTGGCGGCGTGACGCGGTGCGTCGCACTGCTGGGTGGCAGTTTCGATCCGGTGCACCACGGCCACATCAAGCTGGCGGCGCTGTACGCGCAACTGCTCCCGGCCGATGTGCTGCGCGTGATTCCCGCGCGCCCGTGGCAAAAAGCGCGCCTCGAAGCCAGCGATGCGGAGCGCATTGCCATGCTGGAACTGGCGTTTGCGGGCTTTTCCGTCCCGGTCGTCATCGATACGCAGGAAATCGACCGCGATGGCCCCACTTACACCGTCGACACGCTGCGCGCCTTGCGCGCCGAACTGGGGGCCGATGCATCGATCGTGTTCCTGATCGGCGCCGACCAGCTGCAGCGCCTCGACACCTGGCGCGACTGGCGCGCGCTATTTGAACTGGCGAATCTTGGCGTGGCTGCGCGCCCCGGATTCAGCCTCGCCGATGCTGCCCTGCCTCCTGCCGTGGCGCAGGAACTCGCGCAGCGCCGTGCGACCCCGGAGCAGCTGCGCGCCACACCGCGCGGCCTTGTCAGCGTCGCGCCTTCACTGGCCGTGGACGTCTCCGCCACCGAGATCAGGACGGCCCTGCGCCAGGGGGACGAGGCAAGTGCGCTTCTTCCGCCGGTAGTGCTAGACTACATTCAACAACATAATTTATACAAGAACTAATGGATATTAAAAAATTGCAAACACTCGTCGTCGATGCGCTCGAAGACGTCAAGGGCCAGGACATCGTCGTATTCGACACCGTCCACCTGACCAGCCTGTTCGACCGCATCGCCGTGGTGTCCGGCACCTCGAACCGCCAGACCAAGGCGCTGGCCGCCTCGGTGCGCGACAAGGTGAAACTGGGCGGCGGCGACGTCGTCGGCATGGAAGGCGAAGATACGGGCGAGTGGGTGCTGGTCGACCTGGGCGACATGATCGTCCACATCATGCAGCCGGCCATCCGCCAGTACTACCGCCTCGAGGAAATCTGGGGCGACAAGCCGGTGAAACTGGGCGCCGCCAAGCGCAAGTCGACCCCTGAAGCGGAAGACGCCGCCGTGGCCAAGCCGAAGTCGAAGCACCTCGCGTCGACCCAGGCCGCGCCGGAAGTCAAGCCGGTACGCGAAACCCGTGCCCCGGCCGCGAAAAAAGCCGCCGCCAAGACACCGGCCGCCAAGAAGCCAGCTGCCACCAAAGCTGTCGGCAAAGTCGTGAAAGTCGCGCCACCGAAGAGCGAAACCGCTGCGGTCGCCGCATTGAAAGCCCTGCCGCCGAAGCGCACCCGCGCTGCCGCCGCACCGGCCGATGCGTTGCCGGAAAAGAAAGTGATCAAGCGTACCGCCAAGAAGGTCGACGAGTAAGCCGGGCAAACGCGGATGCAACTGATCATCGCGGCGGTCGGGCACAAGATGCCGGCCTGGATCGAGACCGGGTTTTCCGAGTACACGAAGCGCATGCCACCCGAGCTGCGCATCGTGCTCAAGGAAATCAAGCCGGTCGACCGGTCCGGCAGCAAGACCGCCGCCACCGCGATGGCCCTCGAACGCGAGCGCATCGAAGCTGCGCTGCCGAAGAACGTGCGCATCATCGCGCTCGATGAACGCGGCAAGGATTTGACCAGCGTGGGCCTGGCCCAGCAGCTGGAAACCTGGCAGCAGGACGGGCGCGACACGGCATTTTTGATTGGCGGGGCCGATGGCCTCGCTCCCGAACTCAAGGCCAAGGCCGAGGGACTGATTCGTATCTCCAGCATGACACTGCCACATGGGGTAGTGCGTGTGATGCTGGCCGAACAACTGTACCGCGCCTGGTCGATCACCCAGAACCATCCCTACCACCGCGTCTGACCTCACCTTCCCCTATCGTGAAACCGCTCGACCGAAAAATCTACCTGGCTTCAAAAAGTCCACGCCGGCGCGAACTCCTGCGCCAGGTCGGCATTGATTTTGAATTGCTCATGCTGCGTAACGATCCGCGCCGCGGTGTCGACGTCACCGAAGACGTCAACGCCCAGGAAAGCCCGGAAGACTACGTCGCCAGGGTCGCGCTCGAGAAAGGCGCGTTTGCCTGGAACATGGTGCTGACACGGCGCCTGACGCCACGTCCCGTGCTGAGCGCCGACACCACCGTCACCATCGATGGCGTCATCCTCGGCAAACCCGCCGGCCAGCAGGAAGCGGTGGCCATGCTCGAGCAACTGTCGGGCCGCACGCACCAGGTGCTGACGTCGGTCGCCGTCCATTACAAGGACATGGCCGAGCAGATCACCCAGGTGTCGCAAGTCAAATTCGCCACATTGACCCCGGCGGCGATCCGCGCCTATTGCGCCAGCGCCGAGCCCTACGACAAGGCCGGCGGCTACGGCATCCAGGGCCTGGCCGCCCTGTTCGTCGAGCATATCGACGGCAGCCACTCCGGCATCATGGGCCTGCCGCTGTTCGAAACGGCGACGCTGCTGCGCAAGGCCGGGCTGCCGCTATAAAGACAGCCCTCGCCGCTGCGGCGAACAGGTATCATGTGAACCTGAACAACACCGTTGGCGGCTCATGAACGAAGACATCCTGATCAATATCACCCCGCAGGAAACGCGCGTCGCGCTGATCCTGCAGGGGGCTGTGCAGGAGTTGCACATCGAGCGCACGCTGACGCGCGGTTTGGCCGGGAATGTTTATTCCGGCAAGGTCGTGCGCGTCCTGCCCGGGATGCAGTCGGCGTTCATCGACATCGGCCTGGAGCGCGCCGCCTTTCTGCACGTGGCCGACATCTGGGAAGCGCGCACGCATGACGGCACGGCCAGCGCGCCGACGCCCATCGAAAAAATCCTGTTCGACGGCCAGGTCCTGACGGTGCAAGTCATCAAGGACCCGATCGGCACGAAGGGCGCGCGCCTGTCGACGCAAATTTCGATCGCCGGGCGCATGCTCGTGTATTTACCGCAGGACCGCCATATCGGCATCTCGCAAAAAATCGAAAAGGAAGCCGAACGCGAACGCCTGCGCGCGCGCCTGCAAAGCCTGCTGCCGGCGGAAGAAAAAGGCGGCTACATCGTGCGCACGATGGCCGAGGAAGCAAGCGACGCCGACATCGGCGCCGACGTCGACTACCTGCGCAAGACGTGGAGCGCCATCGTCCACGGCGCCCGTACCCGCCCCGCCACCAGCCTGCTGTACCAGGACCTGAACCTGGCGCAGCGCGTACTGCGCGACTTCGTGCACGACGAAACCGCCAGCATCCAGGTCGACTCGCGCGAGAACCACGCGATGCTGGTCGAATTCGCCAAGACCTATACGCCGAGCGTGCTGGCGCGCCTGCAGCATTACACCGGCGAGCGCCCGCTGTTCGATCTGTATGGCGTCGAGGAAGAGATCCTGCGCGCGCTGGGCCGGCGCGTGGACCTGAAATCGGGCGGCTACCTGATCGTCGACCAGACCGAGGCCATGACCACCATCGACGTCAACACCGGCGGTTTTGTGGGCGGGCGCAATTTTGCCGACACCATCTTCAAGACCAACCTGGAAGCGGCGCATGCCATCGCGCGCCAGCTGCGCCTGCGTAACCTGGGCGGCATCATCATCCTCGACTTCATCGACATGGAGAACAACGAGCACAAGAACGCCGTGCTGGCCGAGCTGAAAAAAACCCTGTCGCGCGACCGCACCAAGGTCTCGGTCAGCAATTTCTCGGCGCTGGGCCTGGTGGAGATGACGCGCAAACGCACGCGCGAATCGCTGGCGCATATCCTGTGCGAACCCTGCCCTGCCTGCAGCGGCAAGGGACAAGTCAAGACCTCGCGCACGATCTGCTACGAGATCCTGCGTGAACTGATGCGGGAAGCGAAACAGTTCAACCCGCGTGAATTCCGCATCCTCGCGTCGCAGGAAGTGGTCGATTTGTTCCTGGAGGAAGAGTCGCAGCACCTGGCCATGCTGGGGGACTTCGTCGGCAAGCGCATTTCGCTGCAGGTGGAGACCGGGTATCACCAGGAACAGTACGACATCATTTTGATGTGATGCCTTTCTTGCGAGGTAAGGATATGGCGGGCTTCGGGACATTATCATTGCGCGACGGCACCGTGCCGTCCCGGACACTCCCGGTCAAAAGGACAGGCTGACATGCGCCTGATCGGCGGGCTTGCCCTGGGGCTGCTGCTGGCACTGGCCGGTGCACTTGCCGTGCTGGTGATCTCCGGCCTGCGCGACGATGTTCAGCGCAGTGATGTCGGCATCGTGCTGGGATCGAAGATCATGCCAGACGGGACGCCTTCGCCTCGCCTGCAAGCCCGGCTGGACCGGGCTGCCCAGCTGTACGGGCAAGGCATGTTCGCGCATGTGATCGTGAGCGGAGGAACCGGCGTCGAAGGGTTCAGCGAAGCACAGGTCATGGCCCGTTATCTTTCAGAAAAACGCGGCATCCCAGGCACGGCCATCTTGCTGGACGAACTTGGCAACGACACGGAAGCGACGGCACGCAACAGCGCCGCCATCATGCAGGCCCATGGTTTCAAAAGCGTGCTGGTCATCACCCAGTACTTCCACGTTCCGCGTTGCCGTTATGCCCTGCGCCGTGCCGATATCGACACGGTACACGCTGCGCATGCGCAGTTTTTCGAAGCGCGCGATCTCTATTCGACGGCGCGGGAGCTCGTTGCCCTGCCGGCGTACTGGATCGGCGGGCCACGGAAGGATCGTTCGGCGCCCAATCCCCAGGCGCCGGTGCGATCCGGCACGCCGTCCATCTGATCGACGCCGACAAGCCAGCCGACATCCCATGCGCAAATCGCTCTTCACCGAATTCAAGGAAAGCACGGCGATCGCGCGCACCGATACGGCATTGGCGACGCAACTGCTGCGCCACTACAAAACCGCCGAACTGCTCCCGGCCAGGCGTGGCCTGAGCCGCTCGACCTGCGTGGCGCTGGCGTGGAACATCCAGCAGGCCCGCGTGGTCTTCAAGGACAATCCCGCGCTGATCCGCGGCGTCATCTCGGCCGGGCGCGGCGCCAACGCACTGGCCGCGTGGGGCGACGAGCAGCGCCACTGGATCGTCGTCACCGCAGGGCTCATGACGGTGCTCCGTGAGGCCGCCGAGCGCAATGCGGCGCACGTCCTGGCGGCGTTTCCCGCCGCCTTTGCATCGGCGCCCGGGCGGCGCCTGCTGGTGGCAACCCCACTGCAGGGCTTCGACACCATGCTCGGGGCCCTGCTCTACTTCGGCGCCATGTCCTTCGTCGCATCGCACGAGCTGGGACACCACCTGGCCGGGCACGGCGCTTATTTCAATGCGCGGGACAAGCGCGGCGGCATCAGCCGGACGCTGCGCGCGCGCTGGGATGTCCCGCACGCCCTCGAGCACCAGGCCGACGCGATCGGCGTCGGCGCCGCGCTGCTGTCGGTGAGCAAACTGATGCACCGGTTCTTCTCGTCGGCAATGCTCGCGCCGTGCCAGGACAAGGAACAGCAGACCCTGATTGCCATCGTTTTCACCGCGGGCGTGCTGACCATGGCCGCGCGCCTGGTGCCCGACGCTGCCGGCATCACCGAGGCGCCGTCGACCGGACATTCTCCGAACCTGTACCGGATGATCCGGATTGCAGCCGCCCTGATGCGGCCGCTGCGGTCGCTGGCGCTGCTCGATGATACGGTGCGCAAATCGATCCGGCTGGCTTGCCTGGAGATCGTGCTCGGTTCACCAGGACAAGTGCACGATGCGACGCGCGAAGAACCTGGCGCCAGCCGCCTGCGCGGCATGCAGTCAGCGCTGCACGACCCCGCCTTCCACGCCTACATGCACCAGGTCGACGCCGGCTTCCTGCTGTTCAAGGAAAACCTGCACACGGCGCCTTGAGGTTGCGATCAAAAAGCAACCGTGTGGCCGGTCCTCTCGATCCACTGTTATATTCCGAACATGTTTTATTCAAATGCAATAAAACTCTTCAATTAACCTTGGCGGCCTGTTCGCGCTTAGCGCCCGGCGGGCTGCGGACCTAACAGGAACCATGATGTCGGACTTTTCCCTTGCCCAAGAGCGGGCGCCATTACGCCGCAATCTTCCCCACCGCGTTTCCCGCCTTACCCTCTCTCTGGCCGCCAAGGGCTGCGCGCTGACGGCCCTCGCCGTCGCCAGCGCCTGCGCCAGTGCGGAACCATCGATCGCCCTCGACCGCGCCAGCCTCGCCGCCGGCGCCTTCAACGCCGAGCCGAAGATTTCGGCGGGCGTGCAGCGCGACGATGGCTATCTGTCCACCGGCGAGCAGGACGGCAGCCGCGTGACGCTGCCGCGTGTCAAGGCCGACGTGCTGATCGGCGACTCGCAAGGCGTTTCGTTCGACTACTACCGCTTCGACAAATCGTACGATACCGCGCTGTCGGGCAGCACCACGCGCAACGGCCAGCAGTTCAGCGGCAGCGGCACCGCCAACGCCAAGCTGCAGCTCGACCTGGCGCAGCTGGCCTATAAATTCTGGCTCGGCAGCGGCAGCGACGTGTTCGGCGTAGGCCTGGGCGCCGGTTACTACCGCGCCAGGATCGACGGCAGCGCGGCCGGCACGGTCAGCACCACCACCGGTCCGGTGACGACCACGCGCAGCTTCAGCGGCAGCGATGGCGCCAGCGAAAGCGCGTTCGCCCCGCTGCTGGAATTCGGCTACCGCCATGCCTTCTCGCCTGACCTGCGTTTCGTTGCCGATGTCTCCGGCGTGAAGAAAAACGGCGGACGCCTGAACGGCCATATCTACAGCGGCACCGCCGGCATCGAATGGTTCTTCGCGAAGAACGTGGGACTGGTGGCCGACTACGGCATCCAGAAAATCCAGCTCGGCCGCGACGGCGACCGCCGCGCCGACCTGAATGTGAAGCTGACCGGACCGTCCGCCTACATCAAGGTACGTTTCTGATCAGCACGCGCTGGGCTTGACGCGCTCCACTTCGAGCCCGAACAGCGGCCGCAGGCGTGTGCCCAGCACGTTGCCTGCGAACGCTGCGACCAGCCACAGCCAGCCATGCAGGCTGCCCGACACGATGCCGCTGAAGTAAGCGCCGATATTGCAGCCGTAGGCCAGGCGCGCCCCGAAGCCGAGCATCAGGCCGCCGACGACCGCGGCGGCAAACGAGCGCAGCGGCAGACGCCACACCGGGGCATAGTGTCCGGCCAGCGCTGCCGCGGCCATCGCGCCGAGTACGATGCCGATGTCCATCACCGACGTCACGTCCTGGGAGACCGGCGCCGCGAGCGCCGCGGCATTCGCCTTGGTCGACCAGTAGGTCCAGCTGGCGGTATCGACGCCCAGCAACGCCGCTCCTTTCGCGCCCCATAAGGCAAACGCCGACGTGACGCCCCAGGGCCGTCCCGACAACGCCATCGTCGCAAAATTCAACAGCACCAGGCCGATCGCGCCCGCCACCAGCGGCCAGGGTCCCTGTAGCCAGCGCACCGACGGCTTCTTTGGCCGCTGCGCACTGACGAGCTTTCCATGGCGGCGCTTTTCAACCGCGACCGTGATGGCCGCGATCAGCGCAAATACGACCCAGTTCAATGCCAGCGCGGGCGCGAGGCCCAGTTCCTTCACCACCGAGATCGGTTTGAGTTGCGGCAGCGACGTCCAGAACGGCATGTATGCCGTGCCGATCAGCGAGCCGATGACGAACGCAATCAGCGTGACGATCATGCGCGTACTGCCGCCGCCCACCGTGTACAGCGTGCCGGAGGCGCAGCCGCCGCCGAGCTGCATGCCGATACCGAAGATGAATGCGCCGACCAGCACCGAGGTGCCGGCCGGCGACACCAGGCCGGTCACGGGCGTGCCGAACAGGGTGCCGGCGGACAGTGCGGGGAAAAACAGTGCGACGCCGACGGCGAGCATCAGCATCTGCGCGCGCAGGCCTTCGCCGCGGCCGTCGGCAATGAAGACGCGCCAGGCCGAGGTGAAGCCGAAGGCCGCGTGATACAGTGCCACGCCGAGCAGCGCGCCGATGACGTACAGGGCGGCCTGGCGGCCACTGACGGCCTGCGCCAGGTACCACGCGCCGAGCACGATGAGAAAGACGGAAACGCCGAGCGGACGCGGGTTGATGTCCGCGTAGGGACGGCGTGATAAAGAGGCTGAGTTGGACATGGCAGTAACGGGAACGTAAGAATGTAACCGGCCATTTTCGCGCTTTTTCAGGTTTCCTGCAGCGCGACCATGCAGGACGAACCCCTGCCCGGCAATATCCACCCAGCACCGAGTGCACGATAAACGCCATGAAAAATCGCCTGATCCTTGCCGCCGCACTGGCTGCCGCCTTATTCGCCGGCTGGTTCGGCGCGCGCTACGCCGGCCGGGCCGCGGATGCACAGGCACAGCAACTGCAATCGCTGGTCACGACGACCCAAAAGGAATTGCTCGGCCGTACGAGCTACACCTCCTACCTCACGGCCGGCAAGCAGACGCTGGGCGGACAGGCCAAACTGCTCACGGCCACCGTCACGCGCGAGGAAGGCCTGACGCAGATCATCAGCCGGATCATCCTGCCGCACCTGAATTCGACCGGCACGGTCGCCATCTGGTACGCCGCCGAGTATGCGTTCGGCTACGACCTGCGCCTTGGCCAGTTCGACTTGCGCGCCACCTCGTCGGGCATCGAAGTCCGCGTCAGGAAACCGGCACTGGTGGCCACGCCCGCGGTATCGAAGCTGACATACAAAGTGCTGGAGGGCGGCATGCTGGTCGACGAAAAGGCAGCCGTGCTCAAGCTCTACGAGGAAGCGTCGGGACGGGCGCAGCGGCAAGGCGCGGCGATGGCGAGCGACCCCGCGGTGGTGGCGCCGTGTGAAAAGAAGCTGCTGGAGTTCCTGTACGGGTTTATCGAGAAGCAGCCGGGCGTGAAGGTGGTACCGCGGATTACGATCGTGTATGGATAGGCGGAGGAAAGGAAATGCAGTCTTCGCGTACATCGTCACGCGAAGCCGACTGCGCCTGTTATATTTTTCGGCGTAATGCTGGTGGCCATCACCGTTTCCCGCGGTGCACTGGTGCCAAAAAATCTCATCATATCGCGTGAACCAAATCCGGTTCAGGTCTCTCTAACTTCAAACATCGTCAACACGCGCGCGTTCGCGACGAGGCCGCTTGCTGGTTCTGCCATGCCATTGCCGGAGTAAATTCGTCGGAGCCATTCAGCACCAATATTTCACAAGCGAATGGGCAATATGGTCAGCGCAGTGCTGTTAAATCCGCACTCGGGGTCGATAACCTACAGGAGAATGACATGCCTTTCTCTGTACAAGTAAAAGAAACGCATTGGGGAGCGTGGTCTGCCGCATTCTTTCTCCTGAGCCTTATGTTGTTTATCGTACAGCCTTCTGCGGAGACAGCCCAAAAGCCATTGCGGTATTTTGTCCCAGTCGGCGTATTGGCTCTGGGGCTCTCCTTGATCTGGTTCGCCCATGCCTTCACGGGTCCGGCCGATCAGAAACGTCCCGAACAGGTCAAGTTTTCCTACTTCTTCGTCATTGCGTCGTTCGCAATACTGGTGTTGCCGCCACTCGTCGCAAACAAGATGATCGGCAGTGAGGCGATGGGCATTGTTTCAGGGTGCGTCGAGGACACTGATTTCGCGGATGTCAATTGCGGGCCTGTCCAAACTGACGGCGCTCCGACTCCGATAGATGGAACTCGAGCCAAGCACAATCAATGGCTGGTGAATATCGGTGGCGCGATGAGGCCGCAAGCCGACTGTCCAAAAGATGCGAGTGATTGCACGGTAGGTTCCAGGGAGCGCCGCGCCTACATCACAGGCGGTTTGGTGGTTCCCTTGCCGCTACTGGTTATTGCGCTCTTCGGCGCTGCAGTCAGCCTGTCACGGCGCGTCCCTGAAATCCAGAAGCAATCGGAACCCGGCTATATCGGTACCACGGCCCAGCCTGCTTTGACGGCCACCGAGGCAAGGGAGTATTTGACCTTTCAGATCATGCAGTTCATTTCGGCTCCGCTGATTGCGATCACCGCGCATCAGGTCATACGCCCTGCCGGTGAAGCAGCTTCTGTTGCGCTGGCATTCATGGCGGGATTTGGATCGGAAACGATTCTATTACTGATACGCGGTGTGGCAGAGGGCATCAAGCCAAAGATCGCCGGATCATCAATGGCGGAGCGGGTTGGTAGCGTCGAGGGAGTAATCAGCAAAGATGGCACACCTGTCATTGCCGAGGTGATGGTCAAGGGCACCCAATTGAAAGCAACGTCCGACGATCAAGGCAAGTTCGCCCTCAAGCAGGTTCCGGCCGGAATACAGATTCTCTGCATTTTGAATGACAAGACATTCGAGTCGCGCGACGTCACCGTCATCGCAGGTGCAAGTACGGAATGCAACTTCGACTTGGCCACAAACAGACCACAGCCATCGCGAACGCTGCTAAATGACACGTCATCGGGGAATTCCGACGCCGTAATTGAAGCGCCGGTCACCGTCGATATCCGCCTCGCGATCGAAAATCAAGATCTCGATCCCGGCACACTCCGGCTTTTTCTCGACGATATACCGACGGTAATTGGCGACGATGGCATGGTCGAGCTGTCTCTCCCACCAGGCAAATCCCATCGAATCCGGGCAAGCGCCATGCAACAGGGTCTTGAGGTTCGTGGGGAACGAACCACCACGGTCAGCCTCGACGACGATGGCAGTTCCTTATCGCTCAAATTGAAGTGAGGCTATCATGTTGACGACGTTTGTAGGAAGCGGTGAACCACTTACCGGCACTGCGTTTTCTCAAGCTGTATCGACGTTGGGGACCAATGCGTCAAGCTTGTGGGCAGTGCTCACCGTCGAGACCAGCGGCTTTGGTTTTTTGCCCGACCGCCGACCAAAAATTCGATACGAACGGCACATCTTTCACAAGCGCACGTCCGGAATATTTTCTAAACAATATCCGGATATCAGCTCCCCAGATAGCGGGGGCACCACCACGGTTGCCAACGAATACGTACGGCTCGACGCCGCGATGTACCTGGATCGACGTGCTGCACTTGAAAGTACATCTTGGGGCCTTGGACAAATCATGGGATTCAACGCCCGCAAACTAGGCTATGCCGATGCCGAAGGGATGGTGATGGAATTCGTCAAAACTGAGGACGCGCAACTTGTTGGCGTTCAGCGCTTTGTACTGGCGAATGGGAACCTCGCGCAAGCGCTCAAAGAAAAGGATTGGAAAAAATTTGCGTTCTTTTACAACGGTTCCGGGTATGCCAAGAATGCGTACGATAAGAAGCTGCAGCAAAATGATGAAGTGTATGCCCTGCACGGCATGCCGGATATTGATGTCCGTACCATCCAAGCAAAATTAACGTATCTCGACTATTCTCCTGGGATGATCGACGGCATTCTCGGCAACTCGACCCGGCGCGCAATTCTGGCATTTCAAAAAGCCAGGTTACTACCGCCCACTGCCACCCCGGATGAGGCAACACTGGCTGCGTTGCATGACGCTGCCACCGGGCCCGTATGACCAGTCATTGTTCTTTACGCAGAACTATTCGAACCAGACCGGACTGTTATAGACAATCCCCTGACACAGCAACGACAAGCTGTTGAAGAAATGCTGCACTCGACAGCGATAGCGGTCTTCTGCCTGGTTCGGTTCGATGCAGCGTGCCGTTAATCGCGTTACCGCCGTTTCGCCGCGCTCGCGTCCCGCGCCTTCCTGAATTCCGAATCGGCCGACCAGTTCGGCCACGTGGTCGAATTGGCCAGGTCCCATCCCAGTCCATACAACAGTTCCAGGTCGCGCGCCATGCCGCCGAAGGTCCATGTCGGGTCAAACCGGTCGGCAGGCTGGTGGTAGGCCACGGACGTATAGTGGTCCTTGTCGCCCTGCCCCGCCGCCACGCCGCCGTCGATCCAGTCGTTGCCCGAGCCGAAAGAGATCGCCGGGACGCCGCGCTTGGCCAGCGAGAAATGGTCGGAGCGGAAGAACTTACCGGCTTCCGGCTGCGGATCCGGCGTGTAGGCCAGGCCGCGCGCCGTGGCTTTGACGGTCAGCATGTCCAGCAAGTCCAGTTTCGCGTTACCGGAGATCGTGAAGTTGCGCGCCGGGCCCTGCGGGCTGAGTGCGTCCATATTGATCAGGCCGACCGTCTGGTCGAGCGGGTACAGGGGATTGCTGGCGTAGTATTCCGAGCCGAGCAATCCCTTCTCTTCGGCCGTGACGGCCAGGAACAGCACGCTGCGCTGCGGCGCCGGCGCCTTGCCGTACGCGCGGCCCAGCGCCAGCAAGGCCGCCAGGCCGGTGCCATTGTCGACCGCGCCGTTGTAGATGGCGTGGCCGGTGGCGTCGGGCTGGCCGATGCCGAGGTGGTCCCAGTGGGCGCTGTACATGACGTATTCGTCGGGGCGTGCGCTGCCGCGCCGGATCGCCGCGACGTTCTTCGATTTGATGACGCGCGCATCCACGGCAAAGCTGGCCGAGAACGTCACACCGGTCAGCGGGACCGGCTGGAAGGCGCGCGTTTGCGCCTGTTTCCTGGCCGCGTCGAAATCCAGGCCGGCGCGCTTGAACAGGCTTGCCGCGGCATCGCGCTGGATCCACGCTTCGAGCACGCTGTGCGCGCTGGCCGGATCCTTGCGCGCGATGTCGTACATGACATTCGTGTTCGAGTTCTTGACGGTGGCCCAGCCGTAGGAGGCCGGCGCGGTTTCGTGGACGATGATGGTGCCGAGCGCACCGCGCCGGGCCATTTCTTCGAATTTATAGGTCCAGCGGCCATAGTACGTCATGGCCTTGCCGCCAAAATCACCCTCGCCACCTTCGAAGTCGGGGTCGTTGATCAGCACCACGGCGATTTTGCCCTTCAAATCGACACCCTTGAAATCGTCCCAGTCGCGCTCCGGCGCGCTGACGCCGTAGCCGACGAACACCAGCGGCGCGTTGGCCACGGCAACCTGGCGTGTGCCGTTCATGGCCGCGCGCACGGCGATTTCGGTGCCCTGCGTGTACGCCTGGCTGGCCGTCCCGTCCTGCACCGAGATCGTTACCGGCCCCTTGATTTCAAAGCGGCCCAGCGGTACGTCCTGGGTCCAGGCGCGCTTGCCCTTGACCAGGTCGCCGGCCGGCTGCAGGCCGGCGGCCTTGAACTGGCCGATCAGGTAAGCCAGCGTCTTTGCTTCGCCGGGGGTAGCCACCGCGCGGCCTTCGTAAGCATCCGAGGACAATACCTGCACATCGTGCGCCAGGCGCCGGGCGTCGAAAGCGGGAGCATCGGCGGCGTGGGCCGCGTGGGCACCCAGGATTGCGGCAAATAAAAAAAGCGAGTGGGTTTTCAAGAAATCGTCTCCGTCAGGGCAGGAATGCGTGGACAAAAAGCGGGCTGAAACTGCTCTGGAATAGTACTGCCTTTCGCCGGCATGCGGAGAAATTGCCGGGCCCGCTCCGGGCGGCCGGATACGGCACTGTTTGGTTTACAATCGTGCCTTCGTCAATCCGCCTGCTCGGCGCCCGCTTTCCCGGCACGAGCGCGCCACCCCGATGGTCGCCTACACTTCATTTGCCGTCTTTATTTTTTGTGCCCTGTCCCTGGTGATCAACAGCGGCTTGTCATATGGCGCTTCGCTGCTGTTCCTCGGCGGCGCGGTCTTGCTCTGGAAGCGGCCTGCCCTGCGCCTGACGCGCGAAGACCGCCTGCTGTGCTGGCTCTTCATCGGTTACTTCCTGCTGCACGCGCTCGAGAACTGGCTGCAGCAGGCTCCCTTGCGCGACTACGATGCGCCGGCGCGCTTCCTGTTTGCGGCGCCGGTGCTGCTGGTGCTGTACGCCTGGCCGGCCCGGGCCGAAGCGCTGTGGGGCGGCGTGGCGGTGGGCGCGCTTGGCGCCGGCATTTTTGCGGCCCTGCATCACACCAGCGTGCGCCAGCTGACCCTGGGCGGGATTACCAATCCCATCCAGTTCGGCGACATCAGCATCGTGCTGGGCATGATCGCACTGGCCGGCATCGGCTGGGCGCTGCAGCAGCGCCAGCGCATGATGTGGACCGTGCTGCTGCTGCTCGGCGCCGGCGGCGGCATCGCCGGCGCCATTCTCAGCAGCAGCCGCGGCAGCTGGCTGGCGCTCCCGGTATGCCTGTGCATCATCGCCATTCACCATGCCCTCACCCACGGGCGCCGCGCGCTGTTCGCCGGCATCGGCGCCACGCTGGTGCTGCTCGGCGGCCTGTACGCGCAACCCAATTCCGATTTCCGCCAGCGCAGCGACCTCGCCGAGAAGGAAGTGCAGGCCTACCTCAGCGACCGCACGCCCGACAGTTCGGGCACGTCAGTCGGCCAGCGCCTCGAAATGTGGCGCGCCGGCCTGACCATGATTCCCGGCCATTTGCTGCTGGGCGTGGGCAAGCAGGGCTATATGGCGCGCAAGCAGGCACTGATCGACGCCGGCCAGGCCACGCCGGCGATTGCGCAGCATACCCATCTGCACAACGATTATCTCGATGCGCTGGTCAAGCGCGGCATCCCCGGGCTGCTGGCGACCCTGGGCGTGCTGCTGGTCCCCTTATGGCTGTTCGGGCGCCACCTGCACGGCGCCAGCGCGGCGCGGCCCTATGCGCTGGCCGGCGTGCTGCTGTGC
>Ga0265780_10001674_pt1 | contig 30796 bp, 23 predicted proteins | sample P1T30metagenome_FD_192432 | JGI IMG/M metagenome (GOLD analysis project Ga0265780, IMG submission 192432) | Plant litter microbial communities from East Loma Ridge, Irvine, California - P1 T30 | ecosystem: Environmental > Terrestrial > Plant litter > Unclassified | place: USA: California... | reverse complement strand
ACGACCGTATGCCGAACATGAAAATTCTCAAACCGTTGGGAACCGCGGTCCGGTTTTACTCCAGGACGTTATACTCCATGAAAAAATGGCACACTTTAACCGCGAGCGCATTCCTGAAAGGGTGGTGCACGCAAAAGGTTCGGCGGCATTTGGTACGTTTACGGTTACCCATGATATTTCAAAGTATACAAAAGCAAAGGTGTTTAGCCATATAGGCAAACAAACCGAAATGATATTGAGATTTAGTACTGTGGGCGGAGAAAAAGGATCGGCAGATACTGAGCGCGACCCACGTGGCTTTTCAATGAAGTTTTATACCGAAGATGGTAACTGGGACCTGGTAGGCAACAACACACCGGTTTTTTTTGTAAAAGATCCTAAAAAATTTAGCGATTTTATACATACACAAAAGCGTGACCCCTTTACAAACATGAAATCTCCTACTATGATGTGGGATTTTTGGTCGCTTAACCCTGAAAGCCTGCACCAGGTGCTCATATTGATGAGCGATAGGGGCACACCTTACGGTTACCGCCACATGCATGGCTTTGGTAGCCATACCTTTAGCCTCATCAATGCGCAAAATGAGAGGTTCTATGTAAAGTTCCATTTTATTACGCAGCAGGGCATTAAGAATTTTACCAATGAAGAAGCCACTGCCATGAAGGGCATCGACCCCGATTTTGCACAGCGCGACCTGCTGGAGAACATTGAGAACGGAAACTTCCCGAAATGGAAGTTACAGATACAGGTAATGCCTGAAAATGAAGCGAAAACGTATCACCTTAACCCGTTTGACCTTACAAAGGTTTGGCCGCATGGCGATTATCCACTGATTGATGTGGGCGAGATAGAACTTAACCGCAACCCCGATAATTATTTTCAGGATGTAGAGCAGGCCGCTTTTGCGCCATCGCACATTGTAGACGGTATAGGCTATAGCCCTGACAAAATGCTACAGGGCAGGTTACTGAGCTATCCTGACGCACAACGCTACCGCCTGGGGGCAAACTACGAGCAAATTCCCGTAAACCGCTGCCCATACATGACCAATAATTATCAGCGCGATGGTCAGATGAGGGTAGACGATAATGGCGGCAGGAGGCCTAATTATTACCCTAATAGTTTTGATAACACAGTAGCCGACCAAAGCTACAGAGAGCCTGCATGGGAGCTGGAGAGCCTTACGGCAGATTGGTACGACCGCAATGCACCAGGCGAAGACGACCATTATACGCAACCGGGCAACCTTTTCCGATTAATGGATGATGGGGCAAAACAAAACACTATAAAGAACATAGTAGGAGCCATGAGCGGTATTGATGGCCCCAAGAATGAAGAAATTATAAACCGCCAGCTATGCCATTGGTTCAGGGCAGATATACAGCTGGGCATAGGCGTGGCAAAGGGCCTGGGTATAGATATTGACCCGGCCATGTTTATGAAACATTAAAATTTAGTAATTATCTATTTAGATAATGGTTGATGAGGGGAAAAATGCCGCGCAATTGCGCGGCATTTTTGTTATTTGCGGCGCATTTTCATGTAGCTTCCGATATTAAAGATAGCAATGGCCATGGCAATAAGTGAATAGGCTACAATTTGAATGGCAGATATTTCTTCTTTGTAGTAAAATGCAGCAAGCATAAACCCGATTATAGGGTTTATGTACATCAAAATACCCAGCGTAGAAGATTTTATACCCTTTAGGGCAAACAGGTTGAGTAGCATCGGCAAAATGGTAAAGCATACTGCTATTATGGCAATATAAGTCCAAAATACAGGTTCGGTGGGTACAGGACCGCTATAAACCGGGTAAAATGGCAATAAAAAGACAGAAGTTATTACCAGCTGGGTAGATAGCAGTACAAACTTATCTATGCCATCAAATTTCTTTTGAAGCACTAAATACAACGCATAGCTGCCGGCGACTAAAAGGCTGTAGCCTAAATCGGCCACGTTGTTTAAAGACAACAGCACACACGCCGCGATGCTTATCAATATCGAAAGCCATTGCAGGGGGCTGAGCTTTTCTTTTAAGATAATGAATGCAAAAACAGTAGTTATAAGCGGACAGATGAGATAAGAGAATGATGCCGCATTAACGCTTATGTGGTTCATTACATAAATAAAAAAGAACCAGTTGGCCGCCAGCAATATAGAACTCAGTATTGTTAACAGAGCAAGATTACGGCGGATTTTTACAGGCAGCGCCATCATGTAATCACGGGTTTGCCTAAGTGGGCCGCGCCTTATGGCCAGGTTGGTTACCAGCATTAATATTACACATAAAAATATACGGTAAAAAAGGATATCCGGCGAAGGATAATCGTGTAACGGCCTGAGCACAAAACTGAATAATCCCCAGATGGTAAAGGCTGTAATGGCCGCAAGGTAGTATTTGGCAAGCATGGTTGGGTACTAAAATTTTGGCAAAGGTATAGTATAAATACTTGTGCCTACAATTAGTAATAAACTTTAATCAAACATAAGATAAACCCCCTTGCAAATCATTATCTTAGCCATTCAACACAACATTATGAACATCATTGAACTTGAACTGCTAAGCGATAACCTTGCCGCTACAGAAGTTTTTTATCGCAGGGTTTTTGGCCTTGAACCTTATTTTAAAGAAGGCAATGGGCTGATGTGCTTTAAGATAGGTGGTACAGAGCTTATCTTTAAAAAATCTGACAACGTAAAGCCGGTATACCATTTTGCTATAGATGTGCCTAACAACCGCTTTGAAGATGCCTATGCATATTTCAGGTCTAAAACCGCTCTGATTGGCATCACTGAAACTACCGATGTAGCCGACTTTGTGAACTGGAATGCCAAATCGTTCTATTTTTATGATAATAACGGCAACATTGCCGAGATAATAACCCGTTATAGCAATAAGGAGTTTGATAATGCGCCTTTTAGCCCGGCGTCTTACCTTACCATAAGCGAGATTGGCCTGGTAACGCCTAACGTACCCGATTTGGCGCAGACGCTTTATAAAGAATACGGCATCCCTGTTTATAAAAACCAGCCTGCTACTGATGCTTTTACCGTATGCGGTGATGACAGGGGATTGTTTATCATTGCGGCAAATGGACGCGAGTGGTATCCTACTAAAATAAAAGCGCAGCATTTTCCAACCCGTATTTTGTATTTAACACAAGGCGACCTAAATCATATCATTGTATAAAAACTGGCTGCAATCGTTTGAAATTTTTAATAAATCCGTAAATTGCACGCTTAAAATTGAATATTATTCAACATGGAACCAGTACAACCCTATATTCCTAATAATAAAGTAAGAATTGTAACCGCAGCATCGCTTTTTGACGGGCATGATGCGGCCATCAACATCATGCGCCGCATCATTCAGGCAACGGGCGTGGAGGTAATTCACCTCGGGCATGACCGCAGTGTAGAGGAAGTAGTTAATACCGCCATTCAGGAAGATGCCAACGCTATTGCCATGACTTCTTATCAAGGTGGTCATAATGAATACTTTAAGTACATGCATGACCTGCTTAAGGAAAAGGGTGCCGGCCATATAAAAATATTTGGCGGCGGCGGCGGCGTTATCCTTCCGGATGAAATTGCGGCGCTCCATGAGTACGGCATTACCCGTATCTATTCACCGGATGATGGGCGCTCACTGGGCCTTCAAGGCATGATAAATGATCTTGTTAAGCAGGCCGACTATCCTATTGGCGACAGCCTTAACGGTGAAGTTAAGCACCTGGCAGAGAAGAATCCAACCGCTATTGCAAGGGTAATATCTTCGGCAGAAAACTTTCCCGAAGTAGCCAAACCCGCGCTGGATGCTATCCATAAACAAAATGAGAACAGCACCATACCTGTATTGGGTATAACGGGTACGGGCGGTGCAGGAAAGTCATCGTTGGTAGATGAGCTGGTACGCCGTTTTCTTATCGATTTTCCCGAAAAAACCATAGGTCTTATCTCTGTAGACCCTTCTAAACGTAAAACCGGCGGGGCATTGCTGGGTGACCGTATCCGGATGAATGCCATTAATAACCCACGGGTTTACATGCGTTCATTGGCTACCCGCCAGAGCAACCTGGCACTTTCTAAATATGTAGCCGAGGCCATACAGGTGCTTAAAGCTGCAAAGTATGACCTGATTATACTTGAAACATCAGGCATTGGCCAGAGCGATACCGAAATTATTGAGCACAGCGATGTATCGTTATATGTAATGACACCCGAGTTTGGTGCCGCTACCCAGCTGGAAAAGATTGATATGCTGGACTTTGCCGATCTTGTTGCCATCAATAAATTTGATAAACGCGGCTCTCTTGATGCCCTGCGCGACGTTAAAAAGCAATACCAGCGCAACCATAACCTGTGGGATGCCAACCCTGATAGCCTGCCGGTTTTTGGCACTATTGCCAGCCAGTTTAACGACCCGGGCATGAACACCCTGTACAAGAAGATAATGGATAAGATAGTAGAAATAACAGGGCTTCAGGACCTGAAATCTACTTTTGCCATTACCCGCGAAATGAGCGAGAAGATATTTGTAATTCCGCCACACAGGACACGTTACCTTAGCGAAATTGCCGAAAATAACCGCAAATATGATGCGACGGCAGCCAGCCAGCAGGAAGTTGCACAAAAGCTGTACGGCATTTATAAAACTATTGAGTCGGTGGCAGGTGTAAAGCCGGAGCTGGCTAAGTTTGGTATTGAGCCTGTTGCGCCACAATCTGGCGTTGATGCCGACTTCTTGAGAATGCTTGTAGGTGAGTTTGACCGTGTTAAAATGAACCTTGACCCATATAACTGGGAGGTTATTTATACCTGGAGCGAAAAAGTTGATAAATACAAGAATCCTGTGTACACCTTTAAGGTGCGCGACAAGGAAATTAAGATACAAACGCATACCGAGAGCCTGAGCCACAGCCAGATACCTAAGGTCGCCCTGCCAAAATACCAGGCTTGGGGCGATATACTGCGCTGGTGCCTTCAGGAAAATGTGCCGGGTGAATTCCCGTTCACATCCGGTCTGTATCCATTTAAGCGTGAAGGCGAAGACCCCACCCGTATGTTTGCAGGAGAGGGTGGCCCTGAGCGTACCAACAGGCGTTTCCATTACGTGAGCCTTGGTATGCCTGCAAAGCGCTTATCTACAGCATTTGACAGCGTTACCCTATATGGTAACGACCCTGATTTCAGGCCGGATATCTATGGTAAAATTGGTAATGCGGGTGTATCTATCTGCTGCCTTGACGATGCCAAGAAGCTCTATTCGGGCTTTGACTTGGCACATGCCATGACATCGGTAAGTATGACCATCAATGGGCCGGCGCCTATGCTGTTAGGCTTTTTTATGAATGCCGCCATAGACCAACAATGTGAGTTCTATATTAAAGAACAAGGCCTTGAAGATGAGGTTGATAACAAGATTAACGAGATATACCAGGCTAAAGGCACTGCGCGCCCTGCTTACAATGGTGAGCTTCCAAAAGGGAATGATGGCTTAGGCCTTATGTTACTGGGCGTTACCGGAGATCAGGTATTACCTGCTAATGTATATAACGATATAAAAGTCAGGACGTTAAGTCAGGTGCGTGGCACCGTTCAGGCCGATATACTTAAGGAAGACCAGGCACAAAACACCTGCATCTTTTCTACTGAGTTCGCGCTCAGGCTAATGGGCGACGTACAGGAGTATTTTATCACCAAAAATGTACGAAATTTCTACTCGGTTTCTATCTCCGGATACCACATTGCAGAGGCTGGTGCAAACCCTATCACGCAGTTAGCCTTTACGTTAGCTAACGGATTTACCTATGTGGAGTACTACCTTAGCCGTGGCATGAATATCAACGATTTCGGTCCTAACCTGTCGTTCTTCTTTAGTAATGGTATCGACCCTGAGTATGCCGTTATAGGGCGTGTGGCACGTAAAATATGGGCTAAAGCACTGAAAAACAAGTATAATGCTAACGAGCGTGCGCAAATGCTTAAGTACCATATCCAGACGTCGGGTAGGTCGCTGCACGCACAGGAAATCGATTTTAACGATATAAGAACCACATTACAAGCACTTTACGCTATATATGATAACTGTAATTCGCTGCATACCAATGCATATGACGAGGCCATTACTACGCCAACCGAAGAATCGGTACGTCGTGCAATGGCTATACAGCTGATTATCAACAAAGAGCTTGGTCTTGCCAAGAATGAAAACCCTATACAGGGGTCGTTTATCATTGAGGAGCTGACCGACCTTGTTGAGGAGGCCGTACTGGCTGAATTTGACCGTATTACAGAACGCGGCGGTGTTCTTGGCGCAATGGAAACCATGTACCAACGTTCTAAAATACAAGAGGAAAGCCTTTATTATGAGACACTTAAGCATACGGGCGAGTTCCCAATTATTGGTGTAAACACCTTCCTGAGCTCTAAAGGATCGCCTACAGTGGTGCCGGCCGAGGTTATCCGTGCTACCGAAGAGGAAAAACAGTTCCAGATCAATACATTACAATCGCTACACGCCTCTCATGAAGAAAGGGTTAAGGAGCAACTGGCTATAGTTCAGGAGATTGCAGTACAAAACGGCAATATTTTTGAACAGCTAATGGAAGCCACAAAAGTGTGTTCGTTAGGCCAGATTACCGCTGCCTTGTTTGAAGTAGGGGGGCAGTACCGCCGAAATATGTAAATTAAAATTAAGCATACAAAAAAGCTCCTTCGGGGGCTTTTTTTGGCTTAATATTTCACTTTCGGAGTTTGAAATTGAAGTTTTTGATAATTCATTTTTTAAAATTCCTGACTATGCCTGAACGAGGTGTAAACTGCTTAATATTTCACTTTCGGAGTTCGAGATCGGGTTATAAGTTCAAGGTCGTTTTTTGTCAGCGTCCGCATGCTCGCCATACGAATTTATTTTAAATGTTTGCTGAACTCATCCTTTCATTAAACCTTTAAAACTTTGCCGTAACTTTGCACCGGGCAAAAAAGATTTCTAAAAAATAAAATCATGCGCCACGATACAAATTAAATTCTACGCTTCCTGAATTTATTTTAAGCAATATTTCCTTTCCATCAAATATCACAAGTTTGGTAATTTTGAGGATCGCTTAACCCCGATTTTTGAAACATGACAATAATCATATTTTTATAATCCGGGATATATCATATTTGCAGCCACAGGTTATAAATACTGATATTATGAAACTACACACTTTTCACATTCCTGTAATGGGCCTTGCCTATACTATAGATACGCCCATCAGGCTGGCGCACTTTGGCATAGATTCGGTTATTTCTATAGTAGATGATGAACTTATAGAGAAAATGAATGCATTTTACAGCAGTAAATTTTGCCTGCCGTATAAAGAAATTACGCAAAAAATGCACGATTACAGGGCGCAGCGTATAACAGGATATCTTGATTTGGTAGATAAGATTGTAAAAAATAAATACGCCGCTTTTTGCAATGAACTGGCTACAAGCAGGCAGGCGCTTAACAATTTTATTGCCATGCTGCCGCAGCTTAGCCCTGTAAAGCGTGGCTTGCAGTTTTATGCCTGCAGCGATTTTGATAAGACTAACGAGATAAGGAGCTTTGTAGCGCAACACCTGCACCCCGGCGCTATAGATGTAAATATTATGACCAAGGTTGATAAGGCCAACTATCTAAATAACGAGCCGCTGCCGGTTACGTATAACGATGCCCATGCGGCATTGCGTGGTTTTGCTAACAGCACGCTGTGTTCGTCTGTAGTGCTTTCGGCAGGTATGAATCCTTCATTATACAGCTACATAGCACAATTTCCTGATTTTTTTCCGGATGAAAACGGCAGCCTCAAAAAAAAGGTCATCCTTAAAGTTAGCGATTTCAGGTCGGCCATGATACAGGGCAGCTTTCTGGCTAAAAAAGGCATTTGGGTAAGCGAGTACAGGGTTGAGTCGGGCCTTAACTGCGGCGGGCATGCCTTTGCGACCGATGGTCTGTTGCTGGGCCCTATCATGGAAGAGTTTAAGCAGCGCCGGCAAGAACTTATAGATACCGCACATGGGCTGATGGCTAAGGCACTTATCTTAAAAAATGCGGTCGTTCCGCAACACACGCTGAATTTAAAAATAACGGTTCAGGGTGGGGTAGGCACTGCCGCCGAGCATGATTTTCTATTAGGATATTACAACACAGATTCGGTAAGGTGGGGCTCGCCGTTTTTACTGGTGCCCGATGCTACAGCCACAGATGCAGATACCAGGCACTTGCTGATGATGGCACAGGAGGGCGATTTTTATAAAAGCGATATATCGCCATTGGGTGTCCCCTTTAACACCGTGAAAGGACTACCAATGAGGCATTAAAAAAACAGCGTATTGCCAACCTTAAGGCAGGCAGCTCATGCCCTAAAAAACTACTGGCCCTAAACCGGGAGTATAATGATCAGGGCATTTGTACGGCATCACGCAAGTATCAGCAGCTTAAGCTACAGGCGCTGGAACTACAAAAAGACGTTTTACATGAAACAGAATACAACCGCCAACAGGACGCCATAACCGTTAAGTCGTGCCTTTGCGTGGGGCTGGCCAATCCGGCGTATCTGCAAAACAGCATCCCTGTTAAAGGAGAAGCACAGGGCGTGGTAGTTTGCCCCGGCCCTAATATGGCGTACTTTGATAAAGAAGTTTCGCTACACAGCATGGCGCGGCATATTTATGGTAACGAATCTGTGCTGGCAAAGGGCTACAGGCCCAATATGTTTATAAAAGAGCTGCAGTTGTATGCCGACTATTTTACAGGTGAAGTTAATAAAGAAAGTTGCATGACCACAGCCCAGGCAAAAAAATGGAATACCTTTAAAAATAACCTTTTAGAGGGCATAGCATACTATCAAAACCTGTTTGGGCAAACCAATGACTTTGACGGGGATAAAAAGGATATTGCAGAAAAACTCGATTATTACAAAACAATAGTAATGCGTACAGAAGTTGCGCCCTGTACCAACACCATGGTTAATTTGCCAGCTTTTGCAGTTTAGGCTTATCAGTAACGGTAATCTTTTTACCTGATAATGCTATAACGCCCAGTTTATTAAACTCAGATAACAGCCTTATGCAGCTTTCGGTAGCTGTGCCCACCATGCCGGCAAGTTCCTCACGCGATAGTTTGATTTTAAGGCTTTTATCTTCGTTTGTGCCAAAAGTTTCAAGTAAGTGTATCAGCGTTTCGGCAAGGCGCTGCTTCACGGTTTTCTGCGCCATGGCCACCACATGTTCGTCGGCCTCCTTCAGGTCGCCGCAAATGGCTTTCATAACGTTCATGCTAAACTGGTTGTTTTGGTTAAACAACCCCATAATTTCTGTTTTAGGTATAAAGCACACCTCCATATCTTCCAGGGCTACGGCACTAAGGTTAACGGGTTCGTCACTAATCATAGAGCGCTGGCCCAGCAGTTCACCTTTAGAAATAAGCTTTACAATCTGGTCGTTGCCGTTAGCGCTTAGCTTTGTAAGCTTGCAAACCCCGTCTTTAATACAAAAAATGCCGTTTACATTTTCACCTTCAGTAAAAATAGGCTCGCCTTTTTTTACCATGTAAGATGATTTACAGTCGGCAATGCGCAGCAGTTCCTCCTTATTCAGCGCTTTTAAAGAACTGAATTCCCTTACTATACATTGGTCACACTTGCTCATAAGAAGTTGCTTTACACGCTGCAAATTTAGTGATTAGTATGCTAATTATCATATTTTAAAACTTTATAAAATACCCATTGCGCAATGCGCAGGCAAAGTACAGGGCATGGGACAACTGCCCTGCAAATCTTATTTTAAGCTTTTCTAAAATTTAGCGTAAAAACAGTTCCCTGGCCCACGATACTCTTTACGTCGATAAACCCATTTTGGGCTTCCATAAACTCCTTGCTTATAGCAAGGCCAAGCCCTGTGCCTTCTTTTTGTGTTCCCGGTACCCTGAAATATTTATCAAATATCCGGGGGAGGTACGTGTCGGCAATGCCTATACCATTATCCTTAACCACGATGCTTATATATTGGGTACTGCTTTCGGTATAAATATCTATTTCGGCATTTTCATGGCTGTACCTGATGGCGTTAGAAATAAGGTTAGATACTATCCAAACAGCCTTTTCTTTATCGGCAAGTATGGGTGGCAATCCCGGTATAACCGTACTTTTTACCACGATGTGCCGTGCCATTGCCTGGGCATTATTACTTTCAACAGCTGCATTTATTATTGCATCTATGGGGCAGGGTTCTATGTTCAAAGCCGTTTTCCCGGTCTCTACCTGTGTAATGTTTAAAAGCTCGCCGGTAGTGCGCAACAGCCTCTCGGTGTCGTCTTTAAGCCCTGAAATAAGATGTTTCTGGTCGGGATTCAGGCTGCCGGTCTGCTCATTTTCTAAAAGCTGGATACCCATTTTAATAGCCGCAATGGGTGTCTTGAATTCGTGCGATACGGTAGCTATAAAATTGGTCTTTGCCAAATCGAGTTCTTTATAGGGCGTTACATTACGCAGGATGATAAATGAGCCGATATGCTTATCATCCGTTTCGCCTGTAGGGATAATGCTTATGGGCGCAACCAGCTTTTCAAAATAGCTTTCCTTGTTGTCGGCATAAATTTTAAGGGTCGCATCATTTTCTTGTAAAAGCGACCTTACAAGGTCGTTATACACAGCTACCTGTTCGGCCTTCTGGCCTATAATAGCTTCTTTTTTTAAGCCCGAAACCTGTAGTGCTTTTTCATTTATAAAAAGTATGGTATTCTTTTCATCAAGGCCAATAACGGGGTCGTGCAGGTTGTTTACAAGGGTTTCTATACGCTTTTTTTCCATGAGCAGTTTTTCCAGGTTGCTGTCGTTATATTCCTGCAGCTTCTCTGCCATGGTATTGAATGATTTTGCCAATACACTAAACTCATCGTGCCCCTTGAAATATACCCGCTGGGCATAGTTTTTTGCGGCAATCTGCCGGATGCTCTCTGTTAGGTCGCGAATAGGGTTGGCAATATACCCCGGCAGGTTAAAAATAAGCGTAAAGCCTATTATAAGGCAAAATGAACTGGTTATTGAAAGCCAAAGGATAGAATTTTTAGCGGTATTGCCTGCAATATTGCTTTTACGCTTAATGGCATCCATATTCAGTTTCATAATACTGTTGATGTCCTTCCGCACCTGTTTTAGCAATGCTACATCATCCCTATTACGTATCAGGGCGTCAAAATCCTGCTGCAAATCCGCAGTAAGTTCTTTTTCTCCCACCTCGGTAATATTACTTTTTTGCCTGTCAAGAGCCACTATGAATTTTTCAAACACTTTGTCATCCGGCGCCGGGTTATCCAGCAATTTATACATATTGCGCGAATACTCCAGCGACTGGTAGTTTGCCTCAAGTATATTTTCTGTGTCTTCAGCCAGCAGGTTTACCTGCCGTACTGCAAGCGCTGCCAGCATTACTATAAGGGCAAAAAGTACCGTAAGGGCTATTGTAAGTTTGGCTTTTATTTTCATTGTTTATGAAAGGATGATCAGGTCAATATCACTCGAAGATAATTTATTTAGCAGCGCCTTAAAAATATTGGTAGATAAAATAACCTTGAGCAGGCTAATGTGCGGTTTGCCAATGCAAATAGTGGTTATTTTTCGTGCCTCGGCCTGTGCTGTAATGGTGGCTGCCACACGGGTGCTTTGTATTTTAATAATTTCGGCGCCCAGTTCTGTAGCCAGCTTAAAGTTGTTTATAAGGTGCCGTTGCTTGTCCAGCGCAATTTTGTCGCTGCTTTCTGCGGGTATTTCTACATACAACAGTATCCATTTGCTGTGGTAGTAGTTGGCCAGCCGGGCGGTTTTACGTATTACGGTTTTGGCCGTTTTGTGGTTACTGCTTATACAGGCCATAAAGCGCTCGTGCTTTAAGGTGGCTATGCCGGTAACCTCGGTTTCTACCTTGCGCTCTACCTGGCTGGCTACTTCTTTTAAAGATAGCTCGCGCAACTGCAATATATGTTCAGCCTTAAAAAAGTTATTCAGCGCCTGCGGAATTTTGTCGGCTTTATAAATCTTGCCCTCTTTCAGGCGGGTAATAAGCTCATCAGCCGTAAGATCTATGTTTACCACCTCATCGGCGGCTTTAAGTACACTATCGGGTATACGTTCTTTTACTTCTATGCCGGTTATCTCCCTAATGTCTTCATTTAAACTCTCAATATGCTGAATGTTTACAGCGCTTATCACATTAATACCTGCATCAATAATATCCATTACATCCTGCCAGCGCTTCATGTTTTTACTGCCTTCAATATTGGTGTGTGCCAGTTCATCTACAATTACCACCTCGGGCCGCAGGTTAATTATGGCCTGTACATCCATCTCCTCCAGGTGCTTGCCCTTATAAAAAATGGAGCGCAATGGCATAATCGGCAGGCCATCAAGCAGGGCATGGGTTTCCTGCCGGTTGTGGGTTTCTATAAAACCTATCTTTACATCTATGCCGTTGCGCAGCAGGGTATGGGCTTCCTGTAGCATACGGTAGGTTTTGCCCACACCGGCACTCATACCGATGTAGACTTTAAACTTACCCTTTCGCGACTTTTGTATGAGGTCTAGAAAATGCTGCGCGTTGTTATCCCTGTCCATTTTTTTAAAAAGCTATGGCCAGAGCCGTAGTTACAAAAGTGTTGCTGTTTTTAAACGAATTACCTTTTATAAAAACAGCATCTTTACTGCTCAGGTTTCGGGCTTCAATCCTCCACGTTACATTGCTGTAAATGGCATAATCAAAGTTGAGCGAATACCCCCAGGTTTTAAAACCGTTTGGTGTATCTGTGCTGATAATAACTCCGTTTTTATCGGCATAATATTCACCCCGCATGCTTAGCGATGCCTTATCAGTAACTGCATATTTTGCAATAATAACGGGCGCATACCAGCAGTTATAGCTATCGCTGCCTTTAAATTTTTGTTCGGCGCCAATATCAAAACCGGCAATAAGGCCAAAATTATCTGTAACCTGAAAAATGCCATAAAGGTTATGAAAGTAACGCATGCGCTTATCAATATCGGGCTTATCGTTACCTATAAAAGAGCTGCTGTTTAGTGTAACCCTGTCAGATGGCTTATAAGTCAGCTGGTGCCCAAAGGCAATTGTCTTATTTCCATCAGGGCGCTGTATACGTTGCCAGCCATTAAGTACCAGCCCGCTCAATAACCACTTACCAGATGGCGATGTATAAGATATCCGGGCGCCTGCCTCATAATAAGGTGAGTTATCGGCAAGGATGCTGCGGGTAACATTCCAGCAGTCTTTGCCTATGGCGCTCTCAAAACCTATGTGCGACGCAAAAATACCGGCATCTACCCAAAGGTTAGCCGTTTTAGACAGTTTTATACCGGCATTGGCCTCATACACGTTTTTCATCACGCCGTTTTCGGCAGCAAGGTTGGCATTAGCATAGGTACCTGCCATAAGGGCAAGGTTAGCCCGTATGTTGCCATTATCATAAGCCGCTTTAATAAAACCCAGGTTAAGCGCCACCTCATTATGGCGGTTATGAGAGTACACAAATGAGGGGCGTGTGTTATTCTCCGGTTGGTTAAAATCGTAGGCGTAATATGTTTCAACATAGCCACTAAATTTTAAACCCTGAATTTCAGAGGGAGGCAGTACCTGCAATGTATCCTGTGCCTGTGCAATTAATCCTGATGCTAACAAGGCGGTTACTAATATCTTCATTATAATGTGTCTAATGCTAGGTTAAGTTGTAATACATTAATTTTTTGGGTACCCAGGCAGCCCAATAAAGGCTCTTGCAGGTTGGCTTCTATTACCATATTTACCTGCTTTTCGGTAAGGTTACGGGCCTTTGCCACACGTTTTACCTGTACTTTGGCTGCCGATAATGATATGTCAGGATCCAGTCCGCTGCCGCTGGCGGTAACCAGCTCGGCAGGTATATCCTGTTTTTTAATACCCGGGTTTTTCAGTAAAAAAGTATCAATTCTGGTTTGCACCAGTGTCAGGTAATCGGGGTTAGAGGGGCCCTTATTACTGCCGCCCGACCCCGCGGCGTTATAATCTACCGCACTGGGGCGGGGCCAAAAGTACTTGTCCTGGGTAAAAGCCTGGGCTACGTTAGTGTGGTAGCGTTTACCGTTAACTGCAGTTATAAAACCGTTGCCTTTATTAGGCGCTGCCTGCGCGATGCCCCAGATGGCCAGGGTATAAATGCCTGAAAAGAACAGGGCACAGACTAAAGTGAGCCTGATAGCAGGCATGATGTTATTTTTCATGAGTATTTATTTTTTTAAAAGAATAAGGAAACCAGCATGTCAATTACTTTAATGCCTATAAACGGAACAATAACACCGCCCAGGCCATATATAAAAAGGTTGCGTCGCAGTAGTGCCGAAGCCCCTATGGGTTTATATTCCACACCCCTTAGCGCAAGCGGAATAAGGAACGGTATAATTATGGCATTAAAAATTACCGCCGATAGTATGGCGCTTTCCGGGCTGTGCAGGTGCATAATGTTCAGTCCCTGCAATGCCGGTACGGCCGTTATAAACAATGCCGGTATAATGGCAAAATATTTGGCAACATCATTAGCAATACTAAAAGTAGTAAGCGTGCCACGCGTCATGAGTAGCTGCTTGCCTATCTCTACAATTTCAATAAGCTTGGTAGGGTCGTTATCAAGGTCTACCATGTTTCCGGCTTCTTTAGCCGCCTGGGTGCCGCTGTTCATAGCTACGCCCACATCGGCCTGGGCAAGTGCGGGTGCATCGTTAGTACCGTCGCCCATCATGGCCACAAGCTTACCCAGTTGCTGCTCTGCTTTAATATAGTTCATCTTATCTTCGGGCCTGGCCTCGGCAATAAAATCATCAACACCTGCTTTTTCGGCAATAAATTTGGCGGTAAGCGGGTTATCGCCTGTAACCATTACGGTTTTTACACCCATTTTACGCAGGCGCTCAAAACGTTCTGCAATACCTGTTTTAATAATGTCCTGAAGCTCTATTACTCCCAGTACTCTTTCATTTTCAGATACTACCAGTGGCGTGCCTCCATTGCCCGATATCTTTTCTACAACTTTGGTTATTTCATCAGAAAACGGGTTGCCTGCTTTTGTAACCAGGTTTTTAATGGCATCATAGGCACCTTTGCGGATACGGCTTTCGCCAAAGTCAATGCCCGAGCTGCGGGTTTCGGCGGTGAACTTTATAAAGCGCGGATTTTGTACATTAAAGCTTTTTGGGTCTGTAGCGGCCAGCTCAATAATAGATTTCCCTTCGGGCGTATCATCGCTCATAGAGCTGAGCACGGCAGCCTTTATAAAGGTTTTTTCAGTTACGCCTTGGGCCGGATAAAAATGCGTGGCTTTGCGATTACCTATGGTTATGGTTCCGGTTTTATCCAGCAAAAGCACATCTATATCGCCTGCTGTTTCTACCGCCTTGCCTGATTTTGTTATTACATTAGCCCGTAATGCCCTGTCCATACCCGCTATGCCTATGGCAGAAAGCAACCCCCCAATGGTGGTAGGTATAAGGCATACAAACAGCGATATAAATGAGGCTATGGTAATGCTTATGTTGGCATAATCGGCAAAGGGTTTTAGCGTGGTGCACACAATAATAAACACGAGTGTAAAGCCTGCCAGCAGTATGGTAAGGGCAATTTCGTTAGGGGTTTTCTGGCGGCTGGCTCCCTCTACAAGGGCAATCATCTTATCTAAAAAGCTTTCGCCCGCGTTGGTGGTTACCTGTACTTTTATATGGTCGGATAGTACTTTTGTACCGCCGGTAACCGAACTTTTATCGCCGCCCGCCTCGCGTATTACAGGTGCGCTTTCGCCGGTTATGGCACTTTCGTCTATCGTGGCAAGGCCTTCTATTATCTCACCATCTGTAGGGATAATGTCTCCCGCCTCACACACAAATATGTCTCCTCTTTTAAGGGTTGAAGAGGGTACTACCTGAATTTCATCTTTGTAAATTTCACCAATGAGCTCAATCTTTTTGGCAGGTGTTTCCTCGCGTGTTTTACGCAGGCTGTCGGCCTGTGCTTTGCCGCGCGCCTCGGCAATGGCCTCGGCAAAATTGGCAAACAGCAGCGTAAATAACAGTATTAAAAAGATGGTAAAGTTATAGGCAAAGCTGCCCTGGCCGGTTTCGCCGGTTAGTATCCACACGCATACGCACAGCATAATGGCGGTGCCTATCTCTACTGTAAACATTACCGGATTTTTAATGAGCGTAGCCGGGCTGAGTTTAATAAACGATTGTTTTAGTGCCTGCTTAACCAGATCGGGCTGAAACAGGGACGCATTTTGAGTTTTCATTTAAGGTTATTTAAGTAATGAAAAATATTCTGAAATAGGGCCCAGGGTTAGTGCCGGGAAGAACGACAGCGCCGCCACGATAAAGATTACGGCAAATACCATAAAGCCAAATGTTGATGTATCGGTCTTTAATGTGCCTGAACTTTCTGGTACGTACTTTTTGGCTGCCAGCAGGCCTGCAATAGCCACGGGGCCAATAATAGGCAGGTAACGCGCTAAAAGCATCACAATGCCGGTGGCAATATTCCAGAACGGTGTGTTATCGCCCAGGCCTTCAAAACCACTGCCGTTATTTGCCGACGATGAGGTAAACTCATACAGCATCTCGCTAAAGCCGTGGCTACCTGGATTGGCCAGCCATGATGCATAGGCCTCCGGGTTACCGGCATAAAGGTGGCTTGCCAATGCAGTGCCTGCAAGTATTAGCAACGGGTGCAGCAGTGCAATAACCATGGCGATCTTCATTTCCCTGGCCTCAATTTTTTTACCCAGAAACTCCGGTGTACGGCCTACCATAAGGCCACTGATAAAGACAGCCAGTATGATGAAAATGTAAAAGTTTAAAAACCCTACGCCAATGCCGCCATAAAAGCAGTTGACCATCATGCCCAGCAGGGTCGTCATGCCGCCTATTGGGGTAAAGCTGTCGTGCATGGCGTTAACCGACCCGTTGCTGGTACACGTGGTATACGTAGCCCAGTTAGCCGATGCCGCCGAGCCAAAACGTGCTTCTTTACCCTCCATGTTACCGTGGTTTTGCGCAATACCCATATTGTCTATAGCAGGGTTGCCTTTCATTTCGCTCATTACTGTAGGTATAAGCAGTATAAGGAAGCCCAGTGTCATTACTCCAAAAATGGTCCACGCCAGTTTTTTACGGCGCAACACATGCCCTAAAGCAAATACCAGTGCAATAGGTATAAGCACAATGCTCATATTCTCTACAATGTTGGTTAAGTAGTTGGGGTTTTCCATGGGGTTGGCACTGTTAGGCCCGTAAAACCCGCCACCATTGGTGCCCAGTTGCTTAATAGCAACAAAGGCTGCCACAGGCCCACGGCTTACATCCTGCGTTTTGCCTTCAAGGGTGGTAATGTGGTCTTTGCCTTCAAAAGTCATAGGGGTGCCGTTAAACACCAGTATTGCTGCAACCACTATGCATAATGGCAACAAGACCCGTGTAACAGAGCGTACAAAAAAGCTGTAAAAGTTGCCCAATGCTGTTGCTGTTTTAGCCTTCATGGCCATAAATACCATAGCACAAATAGCCATGCCGCAGGCAGCACTTATAAACTGCCACAGCATAAGCGTAAGCTGCCCAAGGTATGATAGCCCGGTTTCGCCACTATAGTGCTGCAGGTTGGTGTTGGTTATAAAGCTAACCGTGGTGTTAAATGCCAGGTCGCCACTCATAGACGGGTTGGCATCAGGGTTTAAAGGCAGCCAGTCCATATTAGTCAAAACAAACATCGAGATGATAAACCACACCAGGTTTATGGTAAGCATGGCGCCAAGGTGTTGTTTCCAGGTCATTTGGCGCTCCGGGTTTATGCCGCTAAGTTTAAAAAACAGTTTGTCAATGGGGTTAAAAATAGTGTCTGCCCAGGTGGGCTCATAATTAAAAATTTTGCCTATGTAGCGCCCCAGCGGCAGTGCCAGCAGCAGTACCAGCGCATACATTACAATTATACCTAAGATTTCGGGGTTCATAAATTAAAATTTTTCGGGTTTTACAAGCACGTAGCAGATGTAAGCAAACACCGCAAGGGCTACAATAAATAATGCTGTCATGGTTTTATTGAAATATTGAAAGGTTACAGTATTAAATTCCCGAGGTATATACCTGGCTTACATATTCTCTTTTTAGCTGCGGCGGAAAAAGCTGTGCCACGGTACAATTGCGCATTTCCATAAACGTGGAAACCGAGTACACATAAATGTTGGCTATGGCATTTTTGGTTTCGTTGCTGCCGGTGGTAAAAAGAAGCTCAGCCATGTCCAGGCATTTTTTTGCCCGGCTTATGTTACCCTTACGAATGAGGTTTTTTGTGATTTCTGCAAACTGGGCCGCTTTTGTAGCCACTGTTTTTACACGTGTTTTCATTGTGGTTATTTTTAATGATGCCATACTATAGCCAAAACACGTACCCTTATTTTGTTTTTTAGTTCAGGTGGTTTACTATCAATTGTTTATGAAGTAAATGGGGTTTGTGCCAAAAGAAAAACCCTATCGTTTTGATAGGGTTGGGTATAGTGTTTTGATAGGGATTTAAACTCTTAACGTTATAAAATCATTGAATTTTATATTCATCGAGCTTGCGGTATAATGTTGTAAGTGCAATATTAAGCAGGCGGGCAGTTTCGGTTTTGTTGCCGCCGGTGTGGTTTATTACTTTTTGGATGTGTATTTTTTCGGCGGCGGCCAATGAAAAAGCAGAAAGCATTTTAGGAGTGCCGGTTTCTAAAGCTTCTGTTTGCAGTTGCCTTATTTCCAGCGGAAGCGTTTCTTCCGAAAGGATAGTGCCGGTTTCTAAAATAACGCTGCGTTCCAGCACATTTTTAAGTTCGCGGATGTTACCCGGCCAGTTGTGCAGCTTTAAAAGCTGAAGAAACCCCGGCGATAACGCACTGATTTTTTTATTGGTTTTAAGGGCAAACGCTGCCAGAAATTTCTTTGCAAGCTCCTCTATATCAGTAACCCGTTCGCGAAGTGAGGGCAGTTTTATACTGAATATCGACAGGCGGTAATATAAATCCTGCCTAAAGCGGCCGGCTTCAATTTCTTTAAGCAAGTCGCGGTTTGTAGCCGCAATGATGCGCACATCGGCATGGGCTACCTTACTTTCGCCTACCTTTAAATACTCGCCATTTTCGAGCACGCGCAGCAGTTTTGCCTGCAAGTCAAGAGGCATTTCGCCTATTTCATCTAAAAATATAGTGCCTTTATGGGCTTCTTCAAACAGGCCTTTTTTATCTTTAATAGCGCCTGTAAATGCCCCTGCAACGTGGCCAAACAATTCGCTCTCTAATAAATCATGACTAAAGGCAGAGCAGTTTAATGCAATAAAGTTCTTGGTTTTGCGCAGGCTGTTTTGGTGTATTGCATTGGCAAACACCTCTTTTCCGGTGCCGGTTTCTCCGGTAAGTAAAACGGTGGTATCTGTAACCGAAACTTTTTTAGCAAGTTCTATCGCGTCACTAATGGTTTTTGAAGTACCGATAACCGTATCAAACGAATATTTTTTTGCAAGCTTATCTTCCAGCTCTACCACGCGCAGTGTAAGGCTGCTTTTTTCTATAGCCCTGTTTATAAGGGGTATAATTTTGTTGTTGTCGTCTCCCTTAACAATATAATCAAAGGCGCCGTTTTTTATGGCCTGCACGCCATCAGGAATATTGCCGTAAGCGGTGAGGAGTATAATTTCTGTATGAGGATATAAGTTTTTAATTGTTGCGGCAAGGTCCACGCCATTGCCGTCGGGTAGCTTTACATCGCAAAGCACTACATCTATAGCTTGTTTTGCCAGTTTTGCCAGCCCGGTTTTACAATCCTGTGCCTGTATAACTTCAAATCCTTCTAATGCTACAATGCGTGCCATAAGGCTGCGAAGTTTTTCTTCATCGTCTATTATCAGGATTTTTTTCATGGCTTATTTTTGCAAAGGTATCATTTTAGCGTTTAACCGCATTATTGCTTAAACATTTATTAGCTTTAGCAGGAAAGGTATTTAAGCCGGATACAAAAAATAATTTTACATTTGTGTTATATATGGCAATGATGTCTGCCCTGAACCGCCCACTAACCAATCCCGGAGCTGATGACGTTTAATTAATAGCTTATGCTACAATAGATGCATTTAAAACATTCAGGGTTATGAAAAATACTGCCATCAAAACGCAAATTACACAGGTCTTTTCCTATTCAGTCAAATGGCTGCTGCTATCACTGATTATAGGTGTAATTACCGGTTCTGTATCTGCTTTTTTCCTAACGTCTTTAAACTGGGTTACACAATGGCGCGAAAGCCATGTATGGATTATTGCGCTGCTGCCTTTAGGGGGGCTGGTAATAGGCCTTATGTACCATTATTTTGGCAACAGTGTGGTTAAAGGTAATAACCTGCTTTTAGAAGAATTGCACACGCCTAAAAAAATCATTCCGTTAAAAATGGCGCCGTTAGTACTGTTAGGCACCTTGATAACGCATTTTTTTGGAGGTTCCGCCGGGCGCGAAGGAACAGCAGTACAAATGGGCGGCGCCATAGCCGACCAGTTTACCCATCTTTTTAAGCTGAATGATAACGACAGGAAGATAATTATAATAATGGGTATAGGCGCCGGTTTTGCATCGGTATTTGGCACGCCACTGGCGGGTGCCCTGTTTGCCCTTGAAGTAATGATAATTAGGCGAAGGTATAACGCACTGCTCCCCGCATTATTAGTTGCCTTTGTTGCCCATTATACCTGTTTGGCATGGCAGGTGGGGCACACACATTATAGCGTACCTGTAATCCCGGAAATAACCATAAAAATTATGATGTGGACGGCTGCCTCGGGAGTGCTTTTTGGCTTAACGGCGATGGTTTTTTCCAGGGTAATGCACTTTTTTAGCTACTTATTTAAGGCCGTTAGTTATGCGCCCCTCCGGCCCTTTATTGGTGGCGTTGTTATTGCCTTGTTAGTATGGGCATCAGGCACTACAAAGTATATAGGCCTGGGAGTGCCCACCATAATAGATGCTTTTACTACGAGCCAGCCGGCTTACGCGTTCATGATTAAGCTGCTGTTAACCGCATTTACATTAGGCGCAGGCTTTAAAGGCGGCGAAGTAACCCCTTTGTTTTTTATAGGCGCTACATTAGGTAACGTTTTATTTTTAGTTTTTCCGTTGCCTATGGCCCTTTTAGCGGCAATGGGTTTTGTTGCCGTGTTTGCCGGTGCCACAAATACCCCCATTGCCTGTACAGTAATGGGGATAGAATTATTTGGTATTGATACCGGTATTTACCTGGGCATTGCCTGCTTTGTTGCTTATCTTTTTTCAGGCCATAGCGGTATTTACACTTCTCAAATACAGGGTGGTATAAAGCAAAAGCTTTACAGTAAACTGTTTAAAAAGTGGTCTACAAGCTAAATGATCCGAAAAAAATGCAAGGTATTTTTAATATTTTCCGCTTAACAGTGCGCCACCCATAGGCACTTTGGTGTCGAGCCCCAGTTTTTTAAGCATTTCATAGGTGGTGCAAACGGCTGCCGATGTTACCGGTATGCCAATTTCTTTTTCTATGGCATCAATGGCTTCTAATGAGGGCATTTGCACACAGGCAGAAACCACAAGTACATCTACACCGTCAAGGTTAAGGCGCTTATAAATTTCTAAAAGATTCATAGGATCCTGTGCTGCAACTTCAAGGTTATCGGCAATTTCAAGGGCTATAAAATCTACTACTTCAAACCCCTGGTGCTCAATATAGTCAACAACAAGCTGTGTAAGGGGCTTCATGTAAGGGGTAATTACCGCTACTTTTTTGGCTCCTAAAATGTTAAGCCCGTTTATTAGTGCCCCCGCGCTGGTTACAATAGGGGTAGGCGAATCGTTTTTAACCGTCTCCTCGTGCAGGTTGGTTTCAGAAACACAGTGATAGCCGCGCCCCATACTCATTATGGCTACAAGGCAGGCATAGCCCATAACATCTACACGGGCATCGCTCAGTTCCTGCGCACATTTAAGGCTTTGGGCGTCCATGGCCTCCAGTTCTTCCTTAGTAACTTTTTTCATGCGCATGCGGCTGGAATGGAAGGTAAAGCGTTCGGGTGCAATCGTCTCTCGAGAGCGCAGCAGGGCCGGGATTTCCGTTTCCATAGTTATATTAGAGCTTGGCACAATCTGGCCTATACGGTAGGTTTTTTTCATATTTCTTAAATTCCAAATTACAAGCATCAAATAATAAACCTGTAACGGCCTGTTGTTTGAAATTTGTTATTTGATATTAGGTGTTTTTAATGTTTAGATTTTGTTATTTGCTATTTGGTGCTTTCTTCGCTATCTACTATTGTATTTCTTAGCGTGCCAATGCCTTCCACAGTAGCCTCAACAACATCGCCCGGCCACATAAATTCCTGCGGATTACGGCCTGCACCTACGCCGGCAGGGGTTCCGGTAGCAATAATATCGCCCACGTTAAGCGTAAATACACTGCTTAGGTCATATATCAGATCGTTAATGTTGAAAAGCATAAACTTGGTGTTAGAATTTTGCTTTTCAACACCGTTTAGCGTTAGGCGAAGGTTAAGATTGTGCGGATCGGCAATTTCATCGCGGGTAACCAGCACCGGCCCCATTGGCGCAAAAGTATCCTGTCCTTTAGACACTATCCATTGCCCTGCACGGCGGCAATCGCGTGCGCTGACGTCGTTAATAACCGTATAGCCATACACATAATCCATAGCCTGGTCTTTAGATATGTTTTTGCCCTGCTTACCAATAATTACAGCCAATTCAACCTCATAATCCAGTTGCTGCGTGATTTTTTGGTTGTGGATGATGTTTGTTTCGGTACCTGTTACGGCTGTTGGAGGCTTAGAGAAAATAACAGCCTGCTGTGGCAATTCTTTTGCTGTATCCAGCGTTCGTGCTGATTCTGCCACGTGCTCGGTATAATTCAGGCCTATGCCAAATATGTTTTTGCGGGGGCGTGGAATGGGTGCCAAAAGGGTTGCATTAGCCATAGGTATAGAGCAATCAAGCAATTCTTCTTTTGTGGCGGTATTAAGCAAATGCACCGCATGGTTAATACCTTCAATGCCTAAGTCTATAAAATCAAGCATATTATCAGGCACATAGATGTTTTTTATCTCTCCCAGTTTGTGGGCATCCACTATCATGTGTTCTTCTACAAAACCAAGGCGTTCAGGTGCGTGGTTTATCTTATAAGTAACTAATTTCATTGTATTTTGTTTGTGTGTTTATAACTGTTTACTGAGACTGCGACTGAAAACTACACCGTCTGCCTTCCTTCAGGGTGCGCCATTTCCTGGTACAAGCCGAGCGACGTGATAACCGGCAGGTCGTTAAACGAGAACAGGCAGGCATCTTCGGTATCGCTCCCGTTTACATGCTCATGGTAGGCCCATGAAGGTACGCAAAAGATGTCCCGTTCTTTCCAGTCAAAACGCTTACCGCCAATAATGGAATAGCCATGGCCCTTGGCGCATTGGTACACAAAAGACCCTGTATGCCTGTGTGCCTGTGTATGCTCGCTTGGGCGCAATAATTGTATGGAAGCCCCCATCGTCTGCATTACATGGCCACCCGTAAGCGGATTGGTATAATGCATCAAAATACCATCATAAGGAGAGCCCTCGTTAACTTTAGCGGCTTCTAAAAGGGCAGGGTATACTTGTTTCCACGAATATTTAAATAGGGGGGAGTAGGGTTTATCCCAGCCATTATCGGCAGGCACAAGCCCAACCCCGCTATAGGTAAGGGGAGAATGGTTTACGGGCGATACCAGGGGCTGCTTGCCATCAAATACTGCATAGTCATTTGCTTCGAGCGCATTTACAAGCGGAATATCAAGGCCGTCCTGCCAAATGCAGGTTTTGCCTCTGGCTTCTACACCATGCTCGTGCCAGGTGCTGTTTGGCGTTATTACAAAATCGTTCACTTCCAGCATTATCTTGTTGCCGTCTACCACGGTGTAACCGCCTTCGCCTTCCATGATAAAACGCAGCGCCGAAGCCCTGTGCCTGTGCGCCGATGTGCTTTCGCCCGGGCGCGTAACCTGTATGCCGGTGTAGAGCCAGCCCACGGCAGCGCTCACATCGCGGCGCTTGTCGTTCACCAGGTATACCACACGGCGGCCTGCTTTTTCGGGAGTAACCAGCTCAGATGATTTAAGTACCAGCTCCCGCAGGTCTTCATAGCGCCAAAGCATGGGTATAGATGAGGCGCGCGGTTCCCACGGCTCAATGTCATTGGCTACCGTCCATAAGGCGCCTGCACCAAGGGCTTCAAGTTCTTTATAGTATGCCTCCAGCTCCGGTGTGTCCTGCACCCGTGCGCGGCCTAAAACGCTGTCGTCAAATTTATTATCCATAATTTGGTGGATTGAATGTTGTTTGTCTGAATTGGACGGAAAGGCTAAACGTCTTCGCTGCCATCCATAAAAGTAATATTTTTCCTTGGGGCGGTATTTACACGCAGGTCAAAAATGTCAAAGCGGTTGTAATGCCCCAGTATGTCGTGCATCTGCTTGGGCTGTATGCATTTAGCGAGGTCGATATCGGCATATACAATGCCCTCGTCATCAATAAGTGGTTCGCCTATAACAGCGCCGTTTGGCCCTATAATCCCGCTGAATGCGCTGTTTTTTCGCGTAAGCAGTTCTTCGGCATTTGGCACGTCTTCCTTCATAATATCGATGATCTCCTTTGTGATGGTAGAACACGACACAATAGTAAACAGCTTGCCTTCAAACGAATGTGCTGCCGCGCGAATCTTTATTGCTTCGGCCATGTTATAATCGGGGGGGGCAACGGGCAGTGAGATATAATTGGCTATGTGTATCAGTTCACCCTGTGTAAGCAGCGTAAAGCGTGCCAGCGTGTTGGTGTTTTCGCCGCAGGCCAAAGTACCAATAGGGCCTATTTCGGTATTATATACTTTTAACGATGAACCATCGCCACCGGTCCAGGTGAGCTTTTCGGCCCAGGTGGGTACCAGTTTGCGGTGTTTGCCCACAAGATTACCTTTGTTATCAATAATAAGATTGGTGTTGTAAAGTTCGCCAAAACTTTGCCCGCGCTCGTTAACGCCTATCACCACATGGCAATTGTGCTCTTTTGCCGCCTTACAAATGCTGTCGGTTTCCGGGCCGGGTACGTTAATAGAATTTACATACAGTTTTTCATACCACTTACTGCCCTGTACCGGGGTCATGATCCAGTTCCAGTAGGGGTAACCGGCTACAAACACTTCGGGGAACGCCACCAGCGATGCCCCGTTTGCAGCGGCCTCGGCAATTATGGCGCAGGCTTTATCTACCGTCGCATCTACGTTAAGGAACACCGGCGAAGCCTGTACGGCAGCAGCCTTAAATTTTGGCAAATCCAACATAAGGTATTTTGAATTTTAATTATAAATTTTGGTATAGGATAATCAATAATCAGGGGTCTAAAACCTCAAATCAGGAATAAGATATTGTTCCAGCTTCGCCCTCATGTCATCAGGAAACGGGCTCGACTTAATTTCATCGCGGCCATCGTTAAACTCCACCCGCACCAGCGATACTTCGCCTTCAAGGCACGTTGAGCTATCGTGGTGCTCAAATTTAAAACCGCACGTCATAGATGATGAACCGAGTTTTTTTACCCAAAGGTATTTGGTAAGCACATCGCCCAGGCGGGCCGCTTTTTTAAACTGTATCTTTAAATCTACAGTAGGTATACCGCCGGTTTTATGTATGTTTTTAAACGGCATATTAAGTGCCTCATCATAAAAATCTTCTACAATATTGTTGAGCATTTCCAGAAAACGCGGGTAAAACACGATACCTGCAAAATCAACATGCTGAAAACGAACGGTCTCTTTTTTTGTAAATGCTTTTTCCATTAGGCTTGTAGAATGTTTTTTAGTTTGAAACGTTGTATTTTTCCGGTCTCGGTTTTGGGCAGTGCCTCCATGTAGCGTATTTCCCTCGGGTATTTGTAGGGTGCAGCCACATTTTTAAACCAGTCCTGTATATTTTTTGTCAGCTCATCGCAAGCTTTTACTTTATCTTTCAGTACAATATAGGCACAAACCAGCATGCCGCGGTTTTCATCGGGCAGGCCTATCACGGCGCATTCGGCAATATCCTCATGGCACAACAATACACTTTCAACCTCAATAGCTGCGATGTTGTAGCCTGAAGATATAATCATGTCGTCGCCGCGCGCCACAAACCAGTAATAGCCGTCTTCATCCTTTCTAAAGATATCTCCGGTTATGTTCCAGCCGTTTTCTACATATTCCTTTTGTTTATCGGGGCTGTTAAGGTACTTGCAGCCTGTAATGCCGCGCACCGCCAAGCGTCCGGGGCTACCATCAGTAACCTCATTGCCTTTTGCATCAACAATCCGGGCTTCATAACCGCGTATGGGCAGCCCGGTAGCACCCTTGCGCATGTTTTCTTCGTTTGATGATATAAAGATATGCAGTATTTCGGTTGACCCGATACCATCTATTATTTTTAATCCTGTGGCCTCATACCAGTCTTCCCAAACCTTTAGCGGAAGGGTTTCCCCGGCTGAAATGCATTTGCGCAGCGATGAAATATCGAAGTCTTTTACTTTAGTAGTAAGAACCCTGTAGGCCGTTGGTGCTGTAAAGCAAACGGTTACCTTATGTTCTGCAATAGCTTTAAGCAACAGGTCGGGCGATGGTTTTTCTATTAAAAAGGTTGATGCGCCGTAGTAAAACGGAAACAGCACCAGGCCACCCAGACCAAAGGTAAAACCGAGTGGCGGGCTGCCGGTAAAAATATCATCAGGGGTGGGCTGTAACGCATATTTTGGGAAAGCCTCGCAAATAAGTAATATATCTTTATGATAATGCGATGTCATTTTAGGTTTACCGGTAGTGCCCGATGTAAAACCTATTATGGCTAACGAATCTGATTTTGTGGGATGGTTCTTAAACGTTTTAGGTTTGTTACCCATAAGCGTTTCCAGTTTTGAAACGCGTTGGCCCGAACCGTCAAACGTTATAATATGCTTCAGGAACGGCGAATCTACCGCCTGTAGTGCGTCTTCTAATGTATAATCGCACAACGCGTGCGATATTTCGGCGCACTCTGTCATTACGCTGAGCTCTTTTTCACGCAGCAGGGGCATGGTGGCTACCACTATTCCGCCTGCCTTTAGTATACCGAACCAGCAGGCTACATACATAGGGTTATTGGCCGAACGTATCAGTACACGGTTACCCGGCACTAAACCCATTTCATCGCGCAGCACATGCGCTATCTGGTTGGCTTTTTCATACAGTTCTAAAAATGTCCAGCTCCCATCAAACGTGCGGATGGCAATGTTGTTGCCGGCACCCTCTGCTATATGCCTGTCCAGTAATTTTTCTACACAATTAAGGTCGTCCGGAAACTCAAAATCAGGGTGGCCGGTAAAACATTCTGCCTGTAACGAGGGGTGGGGCAGGTGGTTGTGTGCAAAATTGTCTTCGTAATGTTTCATTGCCGTAATGGGTTATTACTTTTTATGTGTTACCGGTTTTAACGCTTTTTTCATGCCTTCCATAGCTTTGCGCTCGCCGCCTTTATAAGGGTAAAAATGCGATGCTGCCGACATATATTGCTGTGGTATGCCTACTGATTTAAGGTCGTTAGCCCTATATTGCTCATATGCCTGGGCATTGCGCACAAAGGCTGTATCCAGCAGCAGCGTTGTGCCCAGCGCCACCAGGTCGGCACGGCCATTTAGCAATATGGTATTTATCTGGTCTATGTCCTGAATGTATCCTGCGGTTATGGTAGGCACGTTTATGGTGTTGCGCACGGCATCGCTAAAAGGCGTTTGCCACATGCGGCCCACAGCAGGTTTTTGGTGCGCTACCGTAAGCCCGGTAGACACATTAATAATATCAACTCCGGCGGTTTTAAAAGCTTCGGCAATAGCCAAAACATCGGCTTCGGTAATGCCGCCTTCCGCCCAGTCAGATGCTGAAATGCGCACGCTCATGGGTTTTTCTGCTGGAAAGGCCGCGCGCATGGCGCGGAATACCCTTAGCGGGAATTTAAGCCTGTTGGCAATGCTACCACCAAATTCGTCCGTCCTGGTATTGGTAAGTGGCGAAAGGAATGAAGCCAGGAGGAAGCCGTGATGCGCCTGCAGCTCTATCATGTCAAAGCCCGCAGCATCTGCATTTTTGGCGGCATTTACAAATTCTGCCGTTATGGTATCCATATCGGCAACCGTAAGTTCTTTTGGGGTTGCCATTTTTTCATTGAACGGTATAGGAGAAGCTGAAATCAGCTGCCACGCATCCTGCAACGGCGCACCGCCCTGCCACGGCATTTGCACGGCACCCTTGCGGCCGGAATGGCCTATCTGTACGGCAATTTTTGTAGTGCTGTTATGGTGAATAAAATCGGTTACCCTTTTCCAGCCCGCCACCTGTTCATTACTATATATACCCGGGCAGCCTAAGGTTATCCTGCCGGTGGGCGATATGGCAGTGGCTTCGGTTATAATCAGCCCTAAGCCGCCCACAGCGCGCGACCCATAATGCATCAGGTGCCAGTCTGCAACCAGTCCGTCTTTGGCCGAATATTGTTCCATCGGGCTCATTACTATGCGGTTATCCAGCACCATTTCGCGTAAAGCAAACGGTGTAAATGCCGGCGATGTGCCTGTATTGCTGTTTGTATTTGCATTAAATTCTGCCACTACTTTTTGTGTGAACGATGCATCGCGCAGCGCCATGTTTTCGAGCGTTACCTTTTTAGAGCGGGTCATTACGCTAAAGGCAAACTGCATAAAAGGGTGCTGTATGTGCCTGTCCATGTGCTCAAACCAGTCCAGCGATACGTTAGCGGCATGCTGTATGATCTCTACCCGGTTGCGGCGCAGTTTTTCATAATGCTCAAAAACGGCGGGCACATCGGTTTTGTGTTTTATAACCGAGTCGGCCAGGGCAATGGCACACTCCATGGCCAGCTTGGTACCGGAGCCGATAGAGTAGTGGGCAGTAGCCTTGGCATCGCCTAAAAGCACAATGTTATTATGGCTCCACTTTTGGTTAGTTACCGCAGGAAACTGCCTCCAGTGCGAACGGTTAGATATAAGGCCGTGGCCGTTGAGCTCTTCTTTAAATATTTCTGCTATTTTGCTTATCGTGTCTTCTTCATCGGTAACGCTAAACCCTGCTTTTTTCCAGGTTTCATCGGTGGTTTCAAATATCCAGGTGCTCATGCCTTCTTCATATTGGTAGGTATGGGCCACAAACGTACCGAAAGGCGTTGTCCTGAAAAAGTAGGTAAACGCATCGAGCGGGCGGGTAGAACCCAGCCATACAAAACGGTTGCCTTTCATTTCTACCTTTGTGCCAAAAGCGTCTGCAAATTTGTCTCTTATGCTACTGTTTATACCATCTGCAGCTACTATTATATCGGCGTCAGAAAACTGGCTCAGATCGTCTACATTGGCTTCAAAATGAAGGTTAACGCCTTCTTCGCGCGCACGCTGTTGCAATAGTTGCAATAGTGTTTTGCGTGAGCAGCCGCAAAAACCGTTGCCGGTAATGCGTACTTTTTCGCCATCGCGGGCTACATCAAGCTCGTCCCAATAGGCAAACTTGGTGCGTATCAGGTCATACGACTGCGGGTCGCGCGACAGGAATTCGCTCAGCGTTTCATCGGAAAATACCACGCCAAAGCCAAAGGAGTCATCGGCTTTATTGCGCTCATACACATCAATTGTACAATCGGGCATTGCTTTTTTAAGCAGTATTGAAAAATACAATCCGCCGGGGCCACCGCCTGTTACCGCTATCTTCATTCTTTTATAAAGGGTCTTTTAATTGAAAAAACTTCGCCCAGCTTTGCATAGTTATAGCCCTCAAGGCGTGCAATGGGCTTGTAGGTTTCCCTGTTTATTTTATAACCGTCCAGCAATACGCTGTCATTTACATGAAACATTACTATACGGCCTATCATAATGGTAGCGCCGCCATCTTTATGGCCTTCAAGGCTGTAGTGGTGTACCAGCTCGCACTCAAAATGTATGGGGCTTTCGGCTACCCTCGGAGGCTTTACCATTACCGATGGGATGGCGGTAAGCCCGGCATAGTCAAATTCATTACCATCCGGCGGGAGGTTTACAGATGAGGCATTCATAGCCTCCACAAGTTCTTCTGTAGCCATATTTACCACAAACTGTTTGGTTGCCAATACGTTGTTAAGGGTGTCTTTATTGGTATTGCCACTACGTACAGTAGAAAACATTACATGCGGTGGGTCTTCGCCTACGGCATTAAAAAACGAAAACGGCGCAAGGTTAGGGATGCCGTCCCGGCTGATGGAAGATATCCAGCCGATGGGTCTCGGAATTACGGCTCCCGTAAGAATTTTATAGATGTCTTTCTGGCTGGTTTGTGCCGGATCGATCTGCATGATAGTTGTGTTTGTTTGTTTGTTGATAACAAATAAAAGAAAAATATGCATCTATACGGAGAGATTTTTGTGAAAAAAATGATATTACATAAAATTACGGTGCTATTGTTAAAATATTCTAACTTAACTGAGGTAATAAGAGCGTATTTTGAAATTATGTATTGCTTTATGTTTTAAGAATATTTGTGGACTTTTCTATGATGATGTGTCTTTAACCTGATATTTCCTGTAGTGGGTGTTTGGCTGTTAAGCGTAATAAAAAAAGGGCTGTTTCAATTGAAAC
>Ga0265780_10001673_pt1 | contig 30841 bp, 22 predicted proteins | sample P1T30metagenome_FD_192432 | JGI IMG/M metagenome (GOLD analysis project Ga0265780, IMG submission 192432) | Plant litter microbial communities from East Loma Ridge, Irvine, California - P1 T30 | ecosystem: Environmental > Terrestrial > Plant litter > Unclassified | place: USA: California... | reverse complement strand
GCCAAGGGCTGCGTCCTCAGGATTTCGGTCAGGTCCATTGTGGCTGTACCCGAGTGTTATGGCGGAGTAGGGCCTTGGCTAGGCCTCGGCCAGCGCTGCTTTGTCTGAGTCTGGAGGATACAGGGCTCGTGATGCAGGGCACGCGAGACGACCAAGTCCCAGTGAGGAGTTTGGCCTTGGAAGGGTTCTTGGCTCGTCTACGGGCTTGGGTTGCGTGGAATGCTGGTATACCTCGGTGCTGATGTGATGCACAAGATGCACAGCAAAAAACAACGAGTGAGGGTCGCAAATTTACAAGGCAACGCGATGTCGATCTCTGTGCTGGCCCTACGCACTGCAGGCGTCGAATTGGCAGTCTTCCGTCGTGTTGAGTGGAGCTGGCGACGGTTGCTCTAGCGCAACTTCCCCGATTTGGTGCGTCATTGCTTTCGAGCTTGGACTTGGACTCATGCCCTTGGCGGCGTTTGGCGGGCGAGCAGTGATGCTCACTATAACTTACTGTTGAGCTCCTCCCCCCGGCCTCACATCCGCACGACCCGCTGCATTTCACTGGCGGCCATATACCCACGCGTGCTTCTCTTACTGTTGTTCTCTGCGATACCCCTCTCCCTGTTTATACACGCATTCACACACGACCCCAGCATATTCCACACGCCCGCCGTCATGCCTCAAGACCTCAAGAAATTCGCGCCTCAGGCTCAGGCCTCGAGGAAAGGCCCATATACCACCGAGGCAGCCGGCGCACAGCCAGTCGAGGGCGAGACCATACCGCGCCGCAACAACGCCGCGAAAGATGAGCTCAAGATGGTCCCGTCGCCAGAAGTCACCACCATGTACGAAGTCCTGCGCCATGCCTCGAACAAGTTTGGCAACGCAAAGGCTGTCGGTTCGCGCCGGATCGTCAACAAGATTGTCGAGACGAAGAAGATCAAGAAGATGGTCGACGGAAAAGAGCAGGAAGTCGACAAGAACTGGGAGTACTTTGAGCTGAGCTCATACACCTACAAGAGCTTCGTCGAGTTCGAAAAGATTGCTCTTGCGGTAGGTTCAGCCATCCAGAAGCTTGGATTCAAGCCTGAGGACCGCCTGCATCTGTTTGCAGCAACGAGCATGCAATGGCTGGCTTCAGCGCACGGTGAGCATCTCGAATTTGCATGTGACGAGCATCACTGACTTGCACAGGCGCCCTTTCGCAGTCTCTGGCTATTGTCACCGCGTACGACACGCTCGGCGAGGAGGGCCTCAAGCACTCGATGCACCAGACCAAGGCCAAGCTGATGTTCACCGACCCTGAGCTCTTGCCCAAGCTCATCAACCCCTTCAACGAGGCCAAGGACATCGAGGTCGTCGTCTACTGCACCAAAAATGACCCAAACCCCCAGGACATTGAGAAGCTGACCAGCGCCCACCCGCACTTGAAGGTCATGAGCTTCGACGAGCTCATCAAGCTGGGCGAGGAGAACCCTGCCGAGCCCATCCCTCCCAAGCCCGAAGACCTGGCCTGTATCATGTACACTTCTGGATCCACAGGAACACCAAAGGGTGTCATGATCAAGCACCGCAACGTTGTTGCTGCTAGTAGGTGCTCTCTATACTAAAACATGCAAACATCACTAACAAAAGCAGTTGCTGGTGTCGATGTCATTGTCGGCAAGTACCTCGGACCCGGCGACATCCTCCTCGCATACCTCCCCGCTGCCCATATCCTCGAGTTCGTCTTCGAGAACGCCGTGCTCTACTGGGGTGGAACTCTCGGATATGGCACTATCCGCACACTATCCGATACCTCCGTCCGCAACTGCGCTGGCGACATCCGCGAGCTGAAGCCCACGGTCCTTGTCGGTGTGCCCCAGGTGTGGGAAACCGTGAAGAAGGGAATCGTCAACAAGGTCAACTCTGGTGGTGCGATCAAGAGCAACATGTTCTGGGGCGCATACGCGGCCAAGAACTTCCTCCTGGGCTCTGGCCTGCCAGGCAGCGGCCTGCTCGATACTATTGTGTTCAACAAGGTTAAGGAGGCCACTGGAGGAAGGCTGCGCATTTGCTTGAACGGTGGTGGTCCCATTTCCAAGGAGACCCAGCGCTTCATTTCAGTCGCCATTACGCCCATGATTTCCGGCTACGGTCTCACTGAGACTTGCGCTATGGGTGCTGTTATGGATCCTCTCGCATGGACTGACCAGGCCCTCGGTGAGATGCCCGCCTGCATTGAAGTGAAGCTCGTTGATTTTGCCGACGCCGGCTACTTTGCCAAGAGCAACCCTCCCCAGGGTGAGATTTGGATCCGCGGCGGCGCCGTCGTCAGCGGCTACCTCGACATGCCCGAAGAGACCGAGGAGAGCTTCACCAAAGACGGCTGGTTCAAGACCGGCGATATTGGCGAATTCGACTCCCATGGGCATGTCCGCATCATCGACCGCAAGAAGAACCTCGTCAAGACCCTGGCCGGCGAGTACATTGCGCTTGAGAAATTGGAGTCCGTATACCGCAGCGCGCCCATCGTGGCCAACATCTGCGTCTACGCCGCGGAAGATCGCCAGAAGCCTGTCGCTATCATTGTGCCTGCGGAACCCGCGCTCAAGAAACTCGCGGCTGAGCAGGGCGTCAAGGGCGACCATCTCGAGGAACTCGTTCACGACAAGAAACTCAACAATGCTGTGTTGAAGCAGCTGCAGGATGCGGGGCGCAAGGGCGGGCTTGCGGGCTTCGAGACGGTCGAAGGTGTCGTCATGGCGGACGAGGAGTGGACGCCGCAGAATGTAAGTCTCACATGCAATTGTCTCATTTTGAAAGAACACCATCCTAACATAACATCAGGGTCTCACAACCGCCGCCCAAAAGCTGAACCGCAAGGGCATATTGCAGCAGTACCAAAAGGAAGTCGACAAGGCTTACGGCCGCTCATAGGCCTCTCCACTCCGAAAGTAGTTGTAACAATGCTGTGACGGTAATGCTTTGAATATCATTGAAGGAGGGAGGAGGAAAAAATAAATACCAGGATATCACTTATGAAACTGTGGATGATTTTGTGTGGATGTGCTGTACTTCTAGCTTTGAATTGATATATAGTCTGTTATTATGATGCTTTGCTCAATTGTATGCTTGATGCCTCGTGATCGAGTTCGCGTGGCGCTGGTGCTTGGGTACTTCTGCTCACATGGGCGAGAACCCGGGCCATGCTCGACCCATCCAGTCTGGCTCAGCGCATGGCATCTGTGCGCACCACGGCTTCTCCTTTGCTGTATAGGAAGTCAAGGGCAGATTGTACGGCATGCGGAAACCGACGACTGTCTTGCCAGCCTCATCAGCGCCTTTGTCTACATCCTGAGTGGGCAGATTCTCAGGGCCAGGCATATCCTTTGCAAAAACCGGCACCATGATCGCCTCCTTGCTCTCAGCGAAAAGATCCGGCCAGACGACAACACCCGCTTCCCAGCTCTGAATCCACGTCTCGTCTTTCTTGTTCACGACGTCGCCCCAGGCTTGCTTGCTCAAGTTGGCCGAGGTGACCATTGCCCAGTCGATTGTCTCGTGCTTCTCATCGCTGTAGCGGACGTAAGTCTTGATATGTGGTGCTGCGGGGCCACGCATAGCCTGACCTTTCGGCCCGCTGTCCGACGTTGCTTTCCAGTGGCAGAAGAGAGGATGCAGGTATTCGAGCTGCTTTTGTTGCTGTGTGGATTGCACTTTGATGTGGATTGAGCTGCCAGAGTCATAGCCATCTAGTGATGTTTGAATCTCGCCTGATGTTGGGAAGATGATGTTGAACTTTGGGGGCAGTGGCTTGTTCTTTTTGACACTTGGCATGTTACCCTGGGTGAAGAAATTTGTAAGTTTGGAACTGGACGCTGTTGAAGCTTCTTCTGGGTGGCCAGTAGCTGAACGACCAAGGACCGACTGGAACTTCGTGAGCCAGGTTGGAGCTGCACCTAGAGTCGCTATTGAAGAAATCTGCATGACGATGTGTGGTGCTGCCGCTTTCTTTGACTTCGCTGCGATTGGTACATTGGACATAATCTCTTCGAGGCCGAGCCATCCAAATGATGTTTGTTCAGTCGGTTTTGTGGCGGCAGGCTTCTGACGTGATGGTGCACTACCAATGAATGCTGCCTTGACAGATGAAAAGTCGTAGTCCCGAAGTTGTTTTGTCAGGCCATCCAGTCGCTTTCCGTACGCACCGAAATATCGAAGAAGGTCGACTTTGAATCGTGCTCCACTGCCAACTGGGTGTACAGCATCGTCGGCATTAGTTGCTGAGACTGAACTAGGGAGAAGTGGTAGCATAGGGGAACGCCATACAGCTTGGGTCATGTTACACCAATCCTAAAAAGACAAACACATAATGTTAGTGGGCGTCATGATTTTGGATCTGGTGTCACTTACTCTAGAAATCATGTTCGCCGTATGAATGATGACCTGAGCTTGGTCGTCATGAGTAAACAGAACAAGCATCTTGGAGTGATGAGTGCCAAAGGGGTCGGGGATGTATGCATGAAGCAACTGGATGTTGGGATAGCGCTCTGCTGCTTCCTACAAAAATGTTAGTATTTTGCAACAGGAAAGTTATATCAGACTCCAGAGCTCGTACCAACAGAGCAATCCTCCTCTCGTCCTCGTTCTTCCAGAAGCCATGGATGAATTTAACCTTGACCAAGTCCCTCACATCTTCGTCGAAATGCTTCCTAGACGCAGGTTAGTACTTTAAACTTCACCTACACTTGTTCTGCTTTATCAAGGCAACGTACATGACAAAGTCAATATCGTGGAGAAAGTTGAAGTTCCAGCACTCTTTGATCATCGGGCTGCCTAGTATGTCACCCAGCCGCACAGCATCCACATTCTGATGCGGTCCCAGATCTTGAATGCGGGTAAGTTGAAACGGCGAAGATACATAGTTTGTGCGTTCTTCCGTCCCGATCCTAGCTCTTCCCGTAGGCGTCTCCTGCCTCGGTTCTTGCTGCAGAACAGGCGAATCTGGTTCATTGGGTATATTCTCGAAACGCCATGTTGGTGTGACGAGTGCGTCTGATGCTGCAGGAATTTGGCGCTTTGGAGGTGGCGGACTAATTGCTCTACCAAGGCCGCTGTGTGGTAGATGATGAGGGTGATGGTCAGTCGGCGCTAGTGCTTGTTTGGGGTGGCTGTCATCGACTCTTCGGCGCTTTGACGGACGATCATCCTCTTGCATCGCCATGACCTGCACGTGGCATTCTCGGTGAGAGAATGCGATTGAGGGAGGAAGGGAGGGTGTAGGCGTTTAAGGACTGTTCTGTGAGCGAGGTTGTGTCTACAGCGGCTGCGCTTGGACCAGTTGGATCGTGGAAGGCGCGAGCATGAGACGTCATCGGAAGGAAGAGAGGGACACCACCGCCAAATATCATAAATGTATGGAGATGTTGTGTGAAATGGTGAATGTTTTCATTCCTGGTCTAGGCTGTCTGGGTACTTTTCAAAGCCAATCACTCAAAGGCTACAAACATACGCCATCTAACATGACTGAGCATCGTAACCATGATGCTTTCTAACGATCGCTAAGAAACTGAATATTACTCTGTTCGCCAAGGAAGAGAGGTTCCCAAACGCCATACATCGCTCGTAAAGATGAAGATCCAATCTATGCTGCACTAGCACTCTGGATGGGTTGCGCAACCTTGGTAATCTGGTTACCGGCCCTGATGATTGGGTTGCCTGCGTCGTCCAAGACAAGACCGACGTCCTTGTTCTCACGCTGAGCGCGCTTCCAGATCTCGACTTCGCATCCACCACGGATGACACCAACCCTCATGGTAGAAAGGAGGTTATGGGCTCCGTTAGAGTGGAAGTAGACACCGCCGTTGAACATGGCAGTAGCGTCCTTGCCGACACCGCTCTTAATGAGAGTCTTGCCACCGGGGTGCTCGTTGATGAAGTCGGTAACGTCGTGAACAACACCAGCGACAGCAATGAGACCACGGCCGTTCTTGGCCTGCTCAACGTAGTCGTCCCATTCTATGACAGGCAGCTGGTCGAGAGGCACACCCCAGTCGAGCTTGGCGCGCTTCTGGTCAATCTTCTTCTGGAGCTGCTGGACACGGCCCTTCTCGATTTCGTTGGAGCGGAATTGCTTGAGGTTGGAGGCGAGGCCGAGCTTGCTCCACAGCCAGATGGACCACTTGGTAGGGTCGTACTGGTGCCACTCAATAGCGTTGCGGTAGTCGGAGGGGAACTCGTGGTGGAAGTTGTGGTAGCCCTCGCCGAGAGTGACAAGAGCGGTGATGACGTGGTCACGGGGAGAGTTGCGGTCGTCGAAGGGCTGGTCGCCGAGCCAGTGGGCAAGCGAGTTGACGCAGAAGGTAGCCTGCTGGACGAAGAAGATGCGGAGGATACCGGCGTAGATGAAGCCACCCATCCAGTCACCCCACATGAGACCAGCGACGGCAGAGGGGAAGATCAAGCCCATGGTGACGACGGCCTTGATGTAGTTCTTGTGCTGCCAGACGACGACGGGGTCCTCGTTCAGGTCGGTGATGTCGGTGCGGCCGATGCGCTTGGGGTTCTGCTTCATGACCATCCATCCGAGATGGCTGTAGAGAAGACCCTTGCGAACGCTGTAGGGGTCCTTGTTGGTGTCGGTGTAGCGGTGGTGGGCGCGGTGGTCACGGCTCCACCAGCGGATGGAACCCTCAACAGCACCAGCACCGACGGCAGCGAGCCAGATCCTCAGAGGAAGGCCGGCGTTGTACGACTTGTGTGCCCAGAGACGATGGTATCCGGCGGTGATGCCGAGACCGGTCCAGAAGTAGTAGATGACAGCCCATGCAGCCGTCTTCCACTGCAGAGGGGTCCAGAAGGCGGCGACGCAGCCAGCGAGCGGCACTCCGATGATGAAGATGACCTTGGAAGTGTTAGTGTTGAAGCACAGTTGGATGTCTAGATTGAACTTACATTCAGCCAGTTGACGTGCTGGTACCAGTTCGACCGCGTGATGGGCATGTCTGTAATGTGCGGCTTCTTAGGATCGTATTTGGGGTTGCGGTTGGGCTCCGAGGTGCTCGCCATGGGAGACGGCTGCTTGACAAAGTCGGGGTCGATGGCCTGCATGCCAGCAACAGGCTGGTGGGAAGGCATGGTGAAGGGTGCGGAGAGGTAGAGGCGGACGAGCGAAAGATATTGTTTGTCGGTAGGAGTGACTAGTCGCTCAGTAAATATGAGCTCCGGTCGGCCTCGGATGTGTTGTAGAAGCTCCGACAACGAAGGGGGGGCTTCACCACGCTCAAGTGAATGACGAGGCGGAAGGGGTGTGTGGTGGATGAAGCAGGAAGAGGTGTGGGACAGGAGCGAAAAGAGGCAGGCACACAATTAATAAAGGCGGTGGAATGGAGCAGCGACTCTGTTGAACCCCAACACTTTCGTCGCGCTAAGCGAAGCCTTTGGAAGAAACCGGGGACCTTGCATGAGTGCTCGCCCGCCGTCGAGACTGCCAGTGTCGTAACTTTGTGCATCTTGGGCCTAGCGCTGCGCCGCTGCCTGCCATTCGTCTTCCAGGGTCCTGCACGGGCGATTAGCTGATTAGCTGGCCGCGTGCTGTTGCGGTGCGAAAAAGATTTCGAGGCTAGCGCATCTTTGCCGTGCCAGCAGCCGTCATCTCGGCGGCGAGACGCCTGTGCTTCGCAGGAACAGCTCATCAATCCCACACATCGAGCCTTCCCCAGATTCTGAGCGCCCACTGCCGCTCGTTATTTCGCCGAGTCTGAGTCGAGACATTGCAGCCAAAGAGCGGTCTGATAGTGACGCCTCGGCAGCGCGTCCCGCTGCGAGAATCTTCTCACGCCTTGGTGATGCCATGGCGACCTAGCAAATCAGCCCCAGCTGTATGGCCGACGCATGCGAATGCTGTTGATATCTCTCGCTACCAAACTATATGCAGCCCTACGTATGTGTGCAGCGAGCGCCAGAGACAATCTTGAAACGCTTCTCACACGAGACGGTCCGTCATGACAGAAGCCTCGGAGCATTTCCAGCAGTGGCAAATACCTCGGTCAATGCTCCACCGTGCCAGATGGCATCCGAGACGAACAAGTCGAGCTTCCTCCGAGGTTTCAATGTTGGATGCTGCCAGACAGACACTGGCTCGGGCTTTGTCGACGGACCCACGGCACCGCCACTCGACAACGCTTCGCAAGCCCATCCGCTTTGGGCACAGTGCGCCTCAACACCATTCTCATCCCGTCGCCCAGCCAAACAGGTGTTCCTCGACGGCACGCCGTGACGACTTTGGTCGAGTCGTCATCACCACTGCTATCAGGACATGTCACCGTTCATGCAGCGCCTGGGGTATGCCGCTGCAGTATCGATAGAGCGGACGCTTGCGTATACGTCCCGGCACGCTTTCCGCTCATGTGCTGGATAGAACGCATGGAAATCGCTTACACGCGTTGTTCGGGTAAGGCTGAAGACGACCTCTTTAACTTATGGAAAACGCTACTTACTTTGCGAGATCCCCAATAGGCCCGAGCTCCATCTGTTGTGGGTCGTAAACAGGATGCATCAGTCCGAATTGCGATGAATCTAGTTGTCCTTTACACAACCTGCTTTGACGTCGATAACTTACAGACACGAAAGCCTGAATCTGAACGGCCTCGTCGCATGCTGATATAGAGCAACGCGCCGCAACACAGCGTCACAAAACAATATTTCAACAGAGTGAGCAGTAGAAGGGGAGATGCGATGACCGCACCGCAACTTTGCAGCCCATGTATATCACGATTCAGCATTTCGCAACAGCTTCGATAGTACAGGCAGGCAGTCAGAGACTTCCAAGACCTGTTCACGAGCCCGGCATCCGGCGAAGATACATCTTGCACATCCAAGGCCAAGCTCAAAAGCGCTTCTCCATGCGACGTGGGATGTATTTCCTTGCTCCGCTACCGCAATGCTGCGAGGACAAGACCCTCCCCCATCGGAAGCTACCGACAGCCACGTGACAACACCCTGTGGAGTTAGCCAATCACAAGACGCACAGCAGCTTATCAGTAAACCTCTTGTCTTCTTTTTAGCAACCCATGCGGCAGCCCCCAGCCTTTTCAGAAGTTCTGTCTTAGCGAACCAATCTGCCGTGGACATCGCATGCTGTATCGCGGCGGTTTACGAACCGCGTCGGCCAGCTCCAGCACTGTGGCAGTTTTATGAGTTCTTGGACCTGGACTAGGTCGTCGGGTACGGACATTTGTGTATCGTGGGCATTGGCAGTTGCGATAATGCTCAGATCCACTTTCGCTATATAGACGAGATAGGATCTTCATTGGAACTCTTATTCCATCTCATCGCACATCGACTTGCGCATTCTTCTTCTCTTAGGCCATCTAGTTCAAGGACGTCACTTCCCCGCAAATCGCATCGAATAGCTTGAGATAATTTCGAAGCCACTGCAAAAAGCATTCGCCATCACCCACCCCGGCAGAGACAAAACGCGCTATACATATCTCTAAGCGATATCATATCTTATCCAGTGGCTGGTCGTGTAAATCCATATCTTCAGCCAAAAAGCGCGGAAATTTTGGCCTTCGACTCACAGCTCGCGCATCTTATCTGATCTACTTGCACCGAGCAACATCTTTTTTGGTTTCGGCGACCTTCAGAAGAGCAAGGTGCACATGAGCATAGACCGCACGAGTTTAAAGAGCATTGAGATTTCATCCATCTGCTTCAAGAATACCTTGTACAATGGCCGATCGAATTGGACCCGACCAGGGACCGAAGCGCACATGGGGAGAGAAGTTTAGGCGAGTTGGCAAGGCTTTTACCACCAAGTACGATTCTCACCTGGAGTTCGAGACGTCTTCAATATTTGAGCACAGTCACTGATCGTGAACAGAGACGGCCTGATTGGGAAATATGACTATGCATTCCTCTTCAGACCAAACCTGCCCTTCATGAAGAAGGAGAGGCGTGCTGCTCCGTTTTTCGGCCTTCACGATCGCTTGCCAGTCCTCCTTGCGCTTCTTCTTGGGTTTCAGTACGCACAAACTACCCATGATATGCATGTGAGCCACATACTAACTTCATACCCAGACACGCTCTTGCTATGTTAGCCGGTGTTATTACTCCACCCATCATCCTAGCCAATGCCGCCAACTTGACGCCGGACCAGCAGCGCTACCTCGTCTCTACCTCCCTGATTGTGTGTGGCATCCTCTCTTCGATTCAGATAACTCGCTTCCACATCTGGCGTACCCCCTACTACATCGGTACAGGCCTTATCTCCGTTGTGGGAACCAGCTTCGCCACCATTCCCGTCGCAACGGGCGCTTTAAGCCAAATGTACAACACCGGATTCTGTCCTACCTCGCCTTCTGGTCAAAAGCTACCATGCCCCGATGGCTACGGTGCTATCTTGGGAACTGCGGCGTGCTGTGCGCTTCTAGAGATTGGAATGTCTTTCACGTCGCCGCGCATGCTCAAAAAGATCTTCCCACCAATTGTCACTGGTCCGACTGTTATGCTGATTGGAGTTAATCTGATCTCATCTGGATTCAAAAACTGGGCTGGTGGATCGGGAGACTGCTTCGGACGCCCGGAGACTGGACTTTTCAGACTCTGTCCCAATATCAATGCGCCTCGTCCGTTACCGTGGGGATCAGCAGAGTTTATCGGTCTTGGATTCAGTGTCTTTATCACCATCATCATCTGCGAACGCTTTGGCGCACCCATCATGAAGTCTACAGCTGTTGTTATTGGGCTGCTTGTTGGCTGCATCATTGCTGGTGCAACTGGATACTTCGACCGTAAGCCCATTGATGCTGCACCAGCGGTGTCATTCATCTGGGTGCACACCTTCAAGCTCAGTGTCTACGGGCCGATCGTCTTACCACTACTTGCTGTATACATGGTCCTTGCTATGGAAGCTATCGGCGACATCACCGCAACGTGCGACGTCTCGCGCCTCGAGGTCGACGGCGACATGTACGATTCCCGCATTCAAGGAGGTATCCTGGCCGATGGTCTGAACGGTATGATCAGTGCTCTCTGTACGAACACACCAGTGAGGTAAGTCAACAACGACCACACTTTTGTGCTCTACTAACATCACCGAAGCACTTTTGCCCAGAACAACGGCGTGATAGCCCTCACCCTCTGCGCAAACCGCCGAGCAGGCTACGCCTGCTGCTTCTGGCTGATCATCATGGGCGTATTCGCTAAATTCGCCGCCGCCCTCGTCGCCATCCCCTCCGCCGTACTAGGCGGCATGACAACCTTCCTCTTCTCCAGCGTCACAGTATCAGGCATCCGCATCATCTCCACCACCGTACGTCCCCATCCCCCTCTCCCATATACACCACTAACTCCTCCGCAGCCCTTTACCCGCCGCACCCGCTTCATCCTCGCCGCTGGCTTCACCCTCGGCCTCGGTGCCACCATGGTGCCCAACTGGTTCGCCTTCGTCTTCACGTACAAAGGCGACAACCGCGCGTTATCCGGCTTCTACAACGCCATTGTGCTTATTATGGAGACGGGCTTTGCGGTCGTCGCTTTTGTCAACCTCGCGCTGAATTTGATCCTGCCCGAGGAAATCGAGGATGAGGAGACGCCGGACATCACGGCAAATGAGGCGGATGAGGTCGCGGATAGGGAGGAGTGGGAGAGGATTAGGAGGGGGAGGAAGGATGAGGAGGGTGGGGTGGGGGATAAGGTGGCGTAGAGTGGAGTATAGGAATCTACTCGGTGTTGTCTTATAAAATTATTCATGGTTTTGTTGTAGATGATTGTTTGGGGGGAGATGATACTCGTATTCTGTAGCGTTGTGGAATGCACGGAACATTTCAGTATATGACAGCTTGAATTCAGCGGCGCATAAGTGTGTGGAATCAGTCACGATCAGATCTATGTTATACATCATCACCTTCTGCGATACCAGGCACAGCTTCATTGTCCAACTCACAATCGGGATTGATTTAGTCTGCTAAACGCTGTAGCAGTGGTCGCTAACATGATGATTCACGTGGGAAATATTTCATTGGTCGCCGTTGTGCATCTCCTCGTGATTATGGACGCCGGGCGAGAGTGAATTGTTGACGCGGACAAAAGTGGCCGGAATGTAAAAAGAGACCGAATTGGCCACCATATCATTGCATGTGACTGCGTCCTCTGTACGTTGCTTATCGGTGGTGGTACATGCGGTAGGATTCAACATATGTGAGATCATGATTTGAAAGGTGTGTCAGTCGGTCCAGCAAGACCACGCGAGGAGAAATTGGCGACGTACGGCGGCTGAATAAAGTCATATTTGACAGGGCACTAAACTACACTTGAAGTGCGTTAGAAGACGCTCTGATTGTTACACGTATTCCGGGATTGCTATGATACTTGGTCTGCTGATACGATGTACACGACGACATGCTACATCTACCACCAAGTCTACTTGATGTTTCTAGCCCCAGTACGTCGCATACGTGCTATTGCCGGCCAACACATTCACAAACTCCTTCGCAATCACGCGGCTCGTCTGCTCACTCGGATGCAGCGGATCATACCACTCATAACTATCCGGGCTATCCGCCAGCGTACAATTCTCGCTCGTCTGCGCATCGCACAGTTTCACCACGCCCTGGACATTCAGAGGCGCCGTGCCGTTGAGATATTTCGCGGGGTTGTGATAGATGTCCGTCATTAGGGAATTGACGTCAAAGCTGGCGACGTTGATATCGTCCCACGTTTGGTTGAACATGACTTCATACGGCGTGCGGTACTCGTAGACTTGATTCAGCGCGGCCACGGTCTCGTGCATGCGGCCGTTGATGGCGGTGGCGTTCATGCCTTGCTTGGTAGGGAAGAACTGGGTTGCTGGGAGGCCGCCGTCTTCGGGCAGTGCGTATTGAGGCAGCAGGTTCAGTGGTGCCAGGTTCATGATGACGAAGTAGCGGCCACTGTTGGCATACAGTCTCGAGATCTGGTTGTATACGCAGTCCATGTAGTCCGCGACGGTTTTGCCCTTGACCTGGCTGTCGGTTAGGAAGGCATCATTGCCGAGGTCGTTCGTGCCGATCCAGATAGCGTAGACGGTGTTGTCGGGCGTTCCGGTGAAGAATTTGGTGCCGTTGGCCGTGGTGTAGTTGGAGTCGGCGATGAAGGCTGGAAGCTCATAGCCGTCAATGTCTGGGAACGGCGCTTTAATGGCTGCGAAAAGTCGAGGTGTGACATTATTGGAGCAAACGGCACCGGAGACTGCGTAGTTGTACAAATTTGCGCTGGAGTAGATTGCGGCATATCGTGCCCATGATAAACCACCAGACGCCGCAAGACCCTAGTTCGTGTTAGCAAATGCTGTGAAGATCTCGATCTCGATCTGATGCTCTGCATGCAGCAGCAATATAGTGATACAATATGCGAGTAGAAGTGAAGAGGTTGAAGAGATAGGTCAGGATTCACATACTACTCCTCCATCCCATCCAACGGGAGGCGCCGAACCATTGTTATTGATGAAGTATCCAAGCCGGTTTTCATCCGTGTAGCTGTCGCCGAACGTGACCAAGGTTTCGAATTGTCCACTCCTCCAGCATGAAGACGGCTGGGCTGCTAGACCAATAGCAGCCGCTGAGCTAGCGAGGAGCATTCGCAAAGACCAAGAAGAAGACATTACTAGAGGCGTTCCTGACGATCAGTGTAGCAGGTACAACTATTTGTATAGCGCGTGGTGGCTGGTGGCGAATGGCTCAATGCCGGAGCGCTAGATATTCGATGCATCTGCTATAGGCCAGGGAACCAATCTACGGCAAATTGAAGCTTCTTGCGGGGATTGAGGGGACGTGAGCCCGGTTAGAACATGTTGATGATGTCGCTTGCGGCCACTAAGCGCTTTTCGCCCATAGTTTATTCGCCATCAGCCTAATGAGGGATACCGGAGTTGCTCATGCTATTGAGTTACGAACTGCTGTAAGCTGCTCGAGCAAGCTTTGACTTTGATGCGTAAAAGGCTTGAATACAAAGACGAGTGCTGTATATGTCTTGCCTTGGCATGGTTTCGTGTTCATGGCTCAAGAAATGGCCATGGGGCCGTTCCAAGGTTGCAACTGATCTTTTGCCTGTAGCTAGAGCACGGTTGCCGAGCAGGAGACGATCACAACTGGCCACCTATGGAGTACAGCTTCTAGAAGTTGTCTTCTAACAATTCATTTTCTGCGTGTCATCAAGCAAGCTTGGTGCGTGTTTCCCCACACGTCAGTGTTGTTTCCAAACGTATCCTCTTTATGCAAAATGGCGGCCTGCAGCATTGGTGATACGACAGGATCTGATGTGTGCTGGAGGAAATGAGGAATCGTCGATGTGTTGGCTCGAGTGCGTCAGGAGTAGTTGTGCCGACATGCATGGCGATCACGTGAGTTTGCCCAGGTTGGGGAATTGTTCGAGGCTCGCAGCATTTTTAAGCGCGCTTGCCTGCCGCGAATCTTGCGCAACGCAACGCCCAATTTCTACTAGATATACCTATGCGGCGAGCTTGTGGGGTGTATGTTCAACGAATTGGTTATGAAGGTCCGATTCGCCGTACAGAAATTAATGTTGGTAGGGCTTGGTAGCGATCGTGCTCTCACAAAACACTTCTGATCGACAAATAGTGGGAGGATCGCGAAATCAGATTGCAGCCACGAATGGCGCCGAGTTACGGCCTGCAGCATAGTCTCGCGGAAGCGGCTGTGCAAGGCTCGAACAGCCCATCTGGGCACATGCGCTAAAACTCACGTGTTGACCTCGGGAGTTGGCAATTCCAGGTCCTTGCCAAACGAGGTGCTCGGACGGTGGTTTTGGGGGCCGAACATTCAGTTTTGGGGGCGAACATTCACACGTGCTGACTTCCATTTGGAGACGGTGTTTCGCAATGGAACACCCAGCGATGCATGGCCGTGTAGAATCAAATAAGAGAGGCGTAGAGTCGGCATGCCGAATCTCACTCGGCAGAGATGGCACCCATCGGCACACGCGCTGAGTCGTGGATCGTGGATCGTGGGTGCTGGGCTGGAGGCGCCAGGAATGCATTCGCTACCAGACTGCCGGTGTAAAGGCTTGGGATGACAGCAGGACCCAATTATGACGGCCTATGAATGCTTTGACGTGCCATCGGCACCCTCCGCACAGACTGGAGACGTATTGACCGTCACCTTGCTTTGACGTCGGTGGTGATTGCTCTTTCCTCCTCTACTTGGACCCTTGATGGCAGCATCTTCAATTGATCCTTTACCCCATGCTCATACACTACCTTCTACCACGACCCCATCCATGTACAGATTGAACGTGCAATCATGTGGGGGAGTATAAAGTAAGGCGATCTACTATCCACCCCCGCCATCCACTTTTTCTGTTTCTCAAATACAGCATATGAATACCGCATCGCCGAGACATCGTCACATGTTACTCAATGGTCCTTATTGAGCACAAACTGGAAACGAAAGTGTTGCCCGGCTCCTTCGTCTCTACGACCATCAACTACACTGCGAAGTCAGTACTACAGCGACTCAAGAGCAAACGCGGGAGACGGAAATAAATTCCGGAAAGAAATGAGGGCATAAGAGCAAACGCCGAGAAGTTGCACTACCAGCATGGTAGGATGTATCACTGGCGCAAGCATGGCCTTATGGCGGCAGCACATATGCCGGGATAGTTGATCAGTTCACATGAGCACCCTATTCATGCACGTCATAGAACTGCCTCTTCGAGCGCCATATCATTGGAGAAATACTCGAATCGCCGCCATATCACACGATTTTGCCACTGGTGGACAACCTTTGAAGCAAGCCAGGAAAACAAGTCGTCATCTGCGACCCGAGACAATGTGGCTGGGTTATTTTAGTTGCGATCGGTCTGCAAAGCACGCGTATCACTCACATGGGAAGATAAAGGTTCAGTTCGGTATCCTGAAGCTCAAGGCGAACCTCTTGGATAAGATAATCGAACTGCGCAGTGGTCCAGCCAAGATATGCAGTGAAAGGCCACAAGCCCAACGATTCGAGAAGGTCGCCAACCACGATAACCGCGTCGCGGCCAATTCCAGCCTGTACAGGATCTGTGTATAGGCCATCAGCTGTGTACTCATCATCTTGATCGAGGTCCGCTCGATCATTGATGGAAGCCCTCTGACCCAAATGCGACATATGGTACCTAGACGGAAAGCCACGCACCTGGATGCCAACCTCCTATGGGCAATCTTTTGTAATCCGTCTGAACATCCCGCAGACCCGCTGCCGCGACAAGCTCTTGCAGCCTAGGGGCAACCCTCGGGTCACGTTGTAGGTCTGTCATTGACCTAGCATAGCCCTGCCACCAGCGGTATACTGCAGAGCGCTCTGTCAGTCGCCCGCTGTTCGACTGGATATGAAGATGATACTCTGCTATCTGGACCCACCCTCCTGGGCGCAACAGTACCCTCATGTCCCGAATGTAAGACGCCCATCTATTCTTCTTGATACCAGGTGCAACGAATCTGGAATGTATGAGGTCGTACGGTCTGGTTTCGAAGACCTCGGGGTCATTAAGTCTGTCGTTCAAATTGTAGCTGAAGAGCTCCAGATTGTCAGGTTGGTCCGGAAGCCCCCTGTGCTCGTAAAGGATGGTGTCAGCCTGGGTTCCGGACGTACTTGATACGAAGGTGCCTTACATAGGGAAGATGTCAATGGCGGTGACCTGTCACAATTAGCATGATTTCATGCAAGCTCGTTGCGCAAAAGGATCGAGCACAACAACACCTGGGTCGAAGCGTACCCTGCAATCTTCGAAGGTCTCCGCAAATTGGACGCACCAGTCGCCACCACCATAACCGCAATCGAGGACGCTGTTTGGATCTCGAAGACTAATCGTGGAAGAAACAAAGGAATCTCCAAGGAGCCTCTGGAAGATATCATGTTGGGCCGTCAACCTGTCTTCTTCCCGATCGTCATTCGCGACAGGCACGCAATATATCTTCTCGTCCACGGATATTTTCTGGAAGATCCTCCCATGCATGCTGACCATCGCAAAGTCGTCCCCCATGCTGCGCTACGCTCCGACCCGTTTCTGATGGCGTGTTGATGGAAAGCCGACAGGGTACCCGCCCAAGCAATCGGCAGCATGCGGTTGTATGGCGATTATGAGCTCAGCGCTCAGCGATCGATCTGGCTGCCGGTAGCGAGATTTATACGCTTGGTGGCCGTCACTGTCAGTACACTACCTGGAGCATGTCTTGCAACGTGTATTCTTACTCGAGTTGGACCTGACAAGTTCGATGCCGTGGCAAACAGCAGTCGTCACCACCAATGCTGACTGGAGGAACAGGCGAGCAAATCGACCTCCCACTTTCTTGTTCAAAGAGAGCTTGGGAGTTGGGCAGCCTTCCGGCAATGCGAGTCTCGGTTAGAACGCATCGCAACCACAAATTGCAATTGCTCCCGTGATGAGCTGACTCCTGAGCCCGCTCAGCCGCATGAGGTGCTGCAATACTTCGAGATATTGCAGAATAGCAGCCATGCAACCAGTGTCCAAGGCACTGATCCTAGTCCGCGACAGCCCTGTATTACATACCTGGATGCAAGAGCGGTCAGCTGTACGCCATGGATGGCTCGCATGGCAGACCGCCCCGCCACCAAGAGAAATGACCGTCATCAGCGAAAGCGAAAGCCCTCAAGACCGTTCACTTCACCAGGGCTTATTATACAAGCTTCGACAACAGCATGCACAACAAGCCTAGCTTTACGAAGACGCAAGACAGTCCGTCACTAAAAGAAACCGTATACTGGTCAGTGTAGCTGGTCAAAGTCAACATGACCGACAAAGGTCCGCTTCGGCTCTTGACCGGCGGGAGAAAATTCGCAGTTGTCGATCTGACCAGGCTCCGACTTGACTGATTGACAGGACAACACATGTAGCACGGCATGTATGTGGCTGGGAAGCCTAGGATGGAATTGGCCCACCACGGCCTGTCCCGCCACGCTTCCTGTCACAGGTTACCGCTGACACGGCATCGGGAGACACCAAAACTGGTCCGCGAAGGTGTCAGAAACAGGTCATTGAAATTATTTGCACGCATTTTATTTCCTCCAAACCCGCCGAAATACACAAGAACAGCGACACGACAAAGTACAATCCCGGGCGGGACCCACCCCAAACTGTGTCAAACTATACCACACGACATAATTCCCACCCCTCACAACAAATGGTTTCCTCTCCTCGGGTGCTTGATGGCACTCCACCGAGGGAGCAGCTAGCACAGACTAGGACTGGCCGCACGACAATTAGTTGCTTAAGCTTCCGCTCGGGCCAGTCCTGCGTCGTGTCGCAAATTGTTTGCTGTGCTGACACGATATGACATTCTTTTACAAAGACTCCGCACGGGTAACAACTGAGAAGCATTACGGTTAGGTGGAATTGATCCAATTTCAAGAATGGAAATCTGGCACGTTGGCAAGCTTTGCAGTGCCACAATGTCAGAATGACTTCCTAGCTTTTATCCAGTAAGCCGGGGACCGAAAACGACCTGAAGCACGGACAACACTTCCTCTATCTCAATGACCTCAAACAGAATCCATCAACACGTCTAGTACAAGAGCAAGTAAGACCGCATCTCGTGTCATGCGAGAGATCAAGGATGCTCCTATTCTGCATTGCGTATTATTACCGATTCTGCTTTACTTGTGAGCATATGATTGCACTGCGTCAAAGGCTTTCCGTTAGTCATGGTGTTGGCGATCATTAGTATATCGTTTCAGCTAGGCACAACGTTCTTGCCGCAAAACTTCAAATGCGAGCAAAATGTTGAACGTAGCAAACGTCATCTTTCTGCACTACGCAGATGCAGTACTCTTCTTTCAGCAGCACATGGCGATGTTAACGGTGCGGCATCCACCCCGCACGTCAGCACAAAGACCCTGAAGAGCAGTATCCTCCTTAGGGACAGACCTGCATTTGGCTCTGTCTTGGAGGATGCCCCACGTCACACAGAAAGTATAGCTGGGATCATGGGTCAAATGATGCTGGAGCAGGGGCCGCGACAGATGCGGTCGGTCGGACGAGTGTGTTTTCTTAGTAGATGCGTCGGGTCGTCGCTGCTCAGGTCCACGTTGCAATCTTTTCAAACGCTGCGACTCGCGACGGGAATAGACTGAGCACGGAGCCCGTCCATCTCTACCTACTTGCTATTCGAAAAAAATTGTCATTGAAAGGCAACTGCAGGCGATTGCAAGATGAAAGACTGCGGTCTATGGTCGATCTGAGCAAGGCAAATATGGCTAATGGATCGATCTGCAACTCCACAATTGGAAGCGGGATGTACCGGCGGTATTCGACTCACGCTGCCGTCTGTTGACTATTCATGCGATGTTGTGAGCTCGAAGACGTCTATTTAGCTTTCGCGGGAGACGCTCTAGATCAGATTTAAGGTGACATGTCTGTAATCCACGTGTCTGGCTCATCGAGACACATTGGCGGTGTAATGCCTTGTCTGCTCTATCAATGCAAAATTGCTGTAGATTCAGTATCTATATGCTTCCACAACTTCATAGAGATTGTGATGTTACTCAGCAAACATGCTGAGTCAAGTACGAAAAATGAAAGACGTGTGATCCGTGCGTTTAGAGTGAACGGAACTCTCAGGACGACAATGGGCCTACAAACCGAAGCAGGTGCCTTGGTGACTGGGTGGTGATTTTGAGGATACCGAGCTCCCATATGTATAACGACCTCGGGAATCTACGATGCTAGAGTTTCAGTCGGGAACCAACCAGCCCCACATGGCCTCGCAATGCAATGAAGACTGGAAAAGCAAGATCAAATGTTGATCCTACGCGTTCTCGATCAGTCTTACGAGAACTGTAAAGCCAATCCCGAGAGTTGTAAAGACACAATTGAAGTACTTCTGTGCATGCAAGCACCGAAATTACCAACTATTCTCTGCGTTCCAGCCTCGTCTCCCACGGGCGGCACGTTGGGCGGCTACTACAACAAGCCTACTGGGTTACCTACTTCATATTATCACAAGCTCCATCCGAACCCAGAGAAGATGGCGAGCGTGGCATGTGAAAGTCGATGAGGCTCGTACGACGCCAAGGTTTGGGGTCCCCACATTGTCGAGGCCCCGGGACATGTGAGCAATTGCCGAGGCACAACGGTCAGTCGTCATGAAGCCGGAAACGAGGTGCTCGGCTTTCACAAGGATGCTGATCAAAACCTCGACGCGTCCACCAGCTATCACTCTGATCATACTCACTCATTCCCATTCACCACATTCTGTAGAAATCTTTCATTGAGGTCGTTGGGATCTTTGTTGATACCCACAAAACCCCTGCATTGCTCTTTTATAGCCGCATAGCTGTAGCAAGCTCCTCATCTCACAGTACAAGGTCTGCGTAAAGTAGATACTCACATATCACAACATGGCTCCTCAAGAGCTGCGTTACGATGGCCAGACGGTTGTTGTCACGGGCGCTGGCGGCGGTCTTGGTCGCGAATACGCCATCTTCTTCGGCAGCCGCGGCGCGAACGTCGTCGTGAACGACCTCGGTGGAAGCTTCAAGGGCGAGGGCAAGGGCTCAGGGGTATGTTTGCATCACCACGAGCTCGTAGAAGAAGTTTCTGAAGCTTCGGACTGCCATGTCTCGTGACACCATGCACACTTTCACATGCTGACAGCTTCGCATAGGCCGCAGACAAGGTCGTCGACGAGATCCGCGCGGCAGGCGGCAAGGCGGTCGCCAACTACGACTCGGTCGAGAACGGAGAGAACATTGTCAAGACGGCCATTGATGCCTTCGGTCGCATCGATGTCCTGATCAACAATGCGGGTATCCTGCGCGACATCAGCTTCAAGAACATGAAGCAGTCGGATTGGGACCTCATCTACAACGTTCACGTCAAGGGAGCGTACAAGTGCGCACACGCTGCATGGCCGTACTTTAGGAAACAGAAGTATGGAAGGCTCATCAGCACCGCGTCGGCTGCCGGTCTCTTCGGATCTTTTGGCCAGACCAACTACTCTGGTGTGTAATCTCCACGCCTTTTTCTTCCGTAGTATCCAGTGCTAATCTTTGCAGCTGCCAAACTCGCGCTTGTTGGCTTCACTGAGACGCTCGCAAAGGAGGGCCTCAAGTACAACATCCTCTGCAACGTCATCGCGCCCATCGCGGCCAGCCGAATGACGGAGACGGTCATGCCCCCTGATGTCCTCGAGAAGCTGAAGCCCGAGTGGGTTGTCCCGCTCGTTGCTGTTCTTACACACAAGTCGTCCACCGAGACGGGTGCGATATTCGAGGCTGGAGGCGGTCACATTGCCAAGCTGCGCTGGGAGCGCGCCTCTGGTGCTCTGCTAAAGGCCGACGACACTCTGACCCCTGGCGCCGTCGCAGCCAAGTGGAAGGAGGTTGTCAACTTCTCAAAGCCCGAGCACCCACAGGGTCCCGCGAACGCTCTTGAGCTGCTCGAGGCGGCCCAGCAGGTTCCCAGCAACCCCAAGGGCGAGGAGCTGGACTTCAAGGGCAAGGTCGCGCTTGTCACCGGTGGAGGCGCTGGCCTCGGTCGCATCTACTGTCTGCAGTTGGCTAAGCGCGGCGCAAAGGTCGTTGTCAACGACTTGGTCAACCCCGACGACGTCGTTCAGGAGATCCAGAAGCTCGGCGGTGAGGCAGTTGGCAACAAGGCCGATGTTCAGAACGGCGAGGCTGTCGTCAAGACCGCTATCGAGAAGTACGGCCGCATCGACATCCTCATCAACAACGCTGGTATCCTCCGCGACAAGGCTTTTGCCAACATGACCGACGACCAGTGGGACATCATCCACAAGGTGCATCTCCACGGCACCTACTCCTGCACCAAGGCTGCATGGCCCTTCATGCTCAAGCAAAAGTATGGTCGCATCATCAACACCACATCCACCAGCGGTATCTACGGCAACTTCGGCCAGGCCAACTACGCCTCAGCCAAGTGCGGTATCCTCGGATTCTCCAAGTCCCTCGCTCTCGAGGGCAAGAAGAACAACATCTTCGTCAACACCGTCGCACCCAACGCCGGTACAGCCCTTACTCGCACCATCATGCCCGAGGAGGTGGTCCAGGCCCTCAAGCCCGACTACAACGCACCTCTCGTCGTCCTTCTCTGCTCCGACAAGGCTCCCGAGCCGACTGGCGGACTGTACGAGATGGGCTCTGGCTGGTTCGCAGCGACCAGGTGGCAGCGCACTGGAGGCCACGGCTTCCCAATCGACGTCAAGCTCACTCCCGAGGCCGTTCTTGCGCAATGGGAGCGCATCACCAACTTCGACGATGGCCGCGCCGATAACCCCTACGACAACGCCAGCGGCCTCAAGTCCATCATGGCAAACATGGAGAACACCAGCAAGGGCAAGAAGGAGAAGAAGGCCAGCAAGAGCAACGAGGACGTCCTCGAGGCTCAGAAGAAGGCCTTGGCTACAAAGTCAGACGGTACTCCCTTCGAGTACACTGAGCGCGATGTCATCCTCTACAGTAAGTCTACAATGCACATATCAGACTGTTCCATGCTAACTAATACCCTTAGACCTCGGAGTGGGCGCGAAGCGTACCGACCTCCCCTTTGTCTATGAGGGCTCCAACGACTTTCAAGTCATCCCGACCTTCGGTGTCGTCCCTCCCTTCAACGCCGAACCACCCTTCGACTTCTCCGAGATCGTCCCCAACTTTGACCCGCGCATGCTGCTCCACGGCGAGCAATACCTCGAGATCCGCAAGTTCCCGATCCCCACCGAAGCGAAGCTCATTGCGGTTCCCAAGCTCGTCGAGGTCGTCGACAAGGGCGCTGCTGGGCTCGTCGTATATGGCTCTGTCACAAAGGATGCGAAGACTGGCGAGGAGATCTTCTACAACGAGAGCACGGTATTCATCCGTGGCTCAGGAAACTTTGGCGGACAAAAGAAGGGCGCAGACCGCGGTGCGGCAACCAAGATCCACACACCACCTAAGCGCGACCCCGATGTCGTCGTCGAGGAGAAGACTACTGAGGAGCAAGCTGCCATTTACCGTCTCAGCGGCGACCTCAACCCTCTACATATCGACCCGCAGTTCAGCAAGGCTGGCGGCTTCCCCACACCTATTCTTCACGGTCTGTGCAGCTTCGGTATCAGCGGCAAGCACGTATTGCAGAAGTTCGGACCTTACAAGAACATCAAGGTCCGCTTTGCGGGCGTTGTGCTTCCTGGACAGACGCTCATCACGGAGATGTGGAAGACTGGAAACACCGTCATGTTCCAGACCAAGGTCAAGGAGACGGGTAAGTTGGCGATCAGCGGAGCCGGCGCCGAGTTGATGGGCGGTGCAAGCAAGTTGTAAACTTGCACATTGAGTGCATCAACGTTGTTATTCAATACAGGCGTTTAGGAAAGCCTTTTGTAAATATCTAGTGTTATGATATCATAGTATCTTGTTGCTTCAATCCTTTGCGTCCATATTCTGGCTCGATTCGTGAATGACATCTTACAAGTATCACCATGTGTCGAATCAAGGCAGAGATACTCAGTTACGCGTACGCATGTTGCATCCATCTGTCGATTCTCCAACCCATATCAGGTTTGTTCGACTGTCTTCTTCATGTAAGGATCTCGTTCCTTTACTTCATCTGTCAGGCTCTTATCAAGTAAAGTTTGTAGCCACAGTCGCACACCGTAGCACTATCACACAATCACGTCTCGCTCACACGGAGACGTGCATAGTCAGCACCACACAACTGTCAAAGCGCCTCGATCAGTACCACATTCTCTCAGTAGATGTGTTTCTACAGCATCCACTGTGTCTTGCTAGGCACTATCTCACCACCCTCCTTCCCCCACTCAAATCTCCACACGCTATCATGTCCAAGCCAAACAGTTCCCTCATTCTCCCCGAAATACCCATCGCCTCACAGGGCTTCACTTACAATGCCCTCACCACAATCAAACAAGTGCCCGCATCTCCTGCTCGTCCTGCAACGCCACATACACCACCGCCCATTCCACTGCGCTCGCTCCAGAGACCTGTGTCAACTGCACCGGGCGAGAGGCATATCATCGCTCTCCAGCGTCTCCTACCCGGTTTCCCGACGTCGTTTTACGAACCGCAGCAGGAAAGCGCGTGGGGAATTGCCAAAGCCCCCGCTGAAGAGCGGGTGGATATGGGTGCGGAAGTAGTAGAGAATCCTAAGAAGAAGAAGAAAGAGGGAAGATATCCATGGCATAAGACGAGACTTTTATTGCGCTTCACGGGCTCATGCTTCATCGCAACAGCAATAGCTCTCGCCTACCTGCGCTTCAGCGATTCAAATGACTTCGAAGACTCATACCCCTCCAACGATACAATCCGCTCGTATGATCTCTTCGCGCTGTGGGTGTACTTGGTCGTACGTATTGCCCTTACATACAATGCACAACTGCTTGACGCTGATGACACAGTGCCCTTCCACGCTCACATACAACCTTGCAGAAATACTCTGCAGCTTCGTTGCTGGGAGGGGGATTAATCGGTGGGTGAACGCGAGTATGGATGTATTGTTTGCGATTGGGCTGGTGGTGATTGGGTTTAGGTTCGTCGCGCAAGCGCATGGAGTTGCAGACGACAATGTGGTAGGCGCCATTTGCATAGTCAGTGGCGTGTTACAGGCGGGTGTATGGGGGTATGGGATTTGCGCATTTTGTAAGTAATGGAAGGTGGTAGCGAGAAATATCACGACAATGCGTCTGTTGTGCTGGCCATGTCAACATGGCAATGCGTGGTTTTTATTATTATGCAGTAAGGTATGTGTGTTCAGCGGGCAGATATGGTTTGAAGGTGCGTAACGAGACGATGAACAATGACCGAAGTACTTAAGCCTTGGGGCGATGCTCGGTAGATTCAAGCTCGAACTGGTCAGTGTTCGGGGGCTTCCAGAACTGCTTATCGCCCTTAGCGAGACGGATGAACCAGGGCTGGGCACGAGCGGAATCGGAGTTGACTAGCAAACATTAGCATGCGACCGTCACAATATGAGTGAAAAATACGCACAGCTCCAGTACTCCTTGTTGTCATAATCAGGGGGCAAGAGCCTGCCACGAGAGATGGTGGCGAGAGCCCATGTAGTGGTGTTGATGATGGCATAGGTCATGATACCGGCGATCAATCCGTACGCAATCGAGTACGAAAACGGCATGAACATGAGTGTCACAAAGGCCGGGATGCTATCGCCAGGATAGTTCCAGTTGATGGCGAGGACGCCACGCATCATCATGCAGCCAACGAGGATGAGCGCACCACCAGTTGCCCATGGTGGGATAGATGCGAAGATGGGTGCGAAGAAGAGTGAGATGAAGAACAGCACACCGGTCGTGATCGCAGTGAGACCTGTGCGTCCACCTTCTTGAATACCAGCCTGGATGGTCGTTAGCAAGTGTCACATTGATATAGCAGTCGATGACTTACACCTGACTCAACGAATGCAGTCACTGGCGAAGAGCCGAACAGTGAGCCAATGGAAATGGAAATCGCATCAGCACTGTAAGCGATAGTGCTCTTGGGAAAGTCACCCGTTGCAGGGTCGACAACGCCGGAGAAGCGAGCCATGGAGTAGAGAGTACCAGTAGCATCCAAGATGTCAACGTAGAGCATAGTGAAGACGGCAAGGACGAATTGACCGCCCACATTGCTGAGATCCCAGTCCTGAGCAAGGAGAGTCCTCTTGATGGGATGGAAAGCAACCACATTCTTGAAGAACTCGAAGCGGGCATCTCCAACGACAGTGCGTGGGAAGAATGTGATGGAAGTGTCGCGGGGCCATGAGCAAAACGACACGAGCGCGATACCGACAATCATCGAACCACGAACTTTGTAGGTCATCAACAGTGCAGTGAGGACGCCACCAACGAGGAAGCCGAGCCACATTGTAGGGTTGGTCGCCTTGTGTCCCATACATGCGCCAGTGTCTGGGTCCAGGAATTCTGGCGCGCAACCTCCAAGCTCAAGCGGCGTGGCTTTGGCTCCAGTGATCGCGCCCAATCCAGCACTGTATGAAAGACCGATCAAGGTAAGGAAGAGTCCAATACCAGCCCCACAAGCTACTTTGATAGAAGCTGGGATGATGCGGGCAAGCCATTGTCGGATACCGAGGAGAGAAAGAGCAACGAAGATGAAGCCTTCGACGAACACAGCGGTCATGGCGACCCGGTAGTCAATCGGGCCGGTTCCATGGAATCCGACCATCTGATAAGCCAGATAAGCATTCAAGCCCATGGCAGGAGCAACGGCAACAGGCAAATTCGCACTGATACCCATAAGGAAGGATCCGAGAGCAGCAATTGCAGCGGTTGCAGTGATGAAGTCACGGTTGACCTCGACGAGGCAAAGAGAGTAGGCATCGTCTTTCATGCAGGTTGGGTCGACCGGGTCATTGCAGACGCATGTAGCTCCTGAGTCGGTAAGAACGGAGGACTATGAACATTTATCAGCCAATGTTCATTTTCAAAGTATGTCGATAACTTACGTTCACTGCGATGATGTAGGCCATGGTAAAGAACGTCGTAAGACCAGCTCTGAGCTCAGTGGAGAATCTCGCATTGGGAATCTCGTCGGGCTTGGTTCATTAATATAAGTCGCGAAGAAGATATCTTAGACATACATGACCAGATCCATCGAGATGGAAGTATTTTCCAACAACTGAGCGTGCCACTCGGTCATTGAGGGCCGCCTTGTTCCGTTCGATGAAGCCCATGTTTGTAGACTGACTGCGAAACCGAAGCGCAGAACGAGACTGAGGAAAGATTGACGTGAACGCTACGACCCCAGACGAGCATTCATGGGGACAGCTACTTGTCTAAAAGATGGAGGACCCTCGATGATCTGTGTAAGGAAAGGGGCCAATTTCTTAGTGTCCGTGCGCCATGAGTCGCGATGCTTCCGTCGACCCTCTTTATTTGGCGAAATGCACTGGTCGGCCATGCCCCACAGTGTGAGGCTAGTCTGGCATCGACAATGCGTGTACGGCATATGCTCCAGATTGGAAGGTCGAATAGATAGCGAGAAACTACGCTTTGTCTCATCGACCACTGGGCATCTCTCGGCGCGATGCGGGCGATTGCACATGCCACTGTCGAAGGAATCCATGGATCGATCCAGGGTGTTGTTGAGCCCGGCTAACCTCCCGCTTAAGAAGGCCTACCGTAGTTCGCGCAGCCAACAGCGTCCACCAGGAAAGTCAGTTACAACTACACACGGCTGGACAGACGCCTGCGCATGTCTAATTCACTTGATCGATCGCATGTGAAGTTTGATGAACCATGGCAGCTGTCAAACAAGAAAAGAGTCGCAGGATCGGAGACAGTCCCTAGATGAAACTTGCCCCCCCAGATTACTATACAGGCAGGTCCTTGGTGTTAAAAATTCCAACGTGAACGCCAATCAGACAATTCTCCATAGGGTTCGCGCGTCGGTGGAGTAACTCAAAGTGGATAAAGCCAATGGCATACCCCAGACTGTCGGGTCATTCCAAGCAGCCCTACATGTTCCGTCGATTTCTCGCGTGCTTACTGGCCCGGTACAGCGGATTCGTCACCGAACCCTTTTTTCCTCCAAGAGAGACGGGATTCAGGCGTCCGAGGAGGAAGCGTCGTTGCGTCGCTAGTGTTTCCTCCATGAAAACGCCTCTGACGGGTTACACGAGCGGACCATCTGCGTTCTTGATGGTTGCAGTGGCAAGACAGGCGTGTGAATTGGGACGAGCCTGGCTGTGCGTAGATCTTCAAGTGAGCTGGTGGGTCACTGTGGAACAGTGGAATCTTCGAAGGTCACTATCGTCGATCTCTATCTGACCGCATGCATGCCGGAAAACAATTGGGGCAGAAATGTCCAAGCTCAGGAAGGTCGCTTGCCCCGGCGCCATCTCGGAGGAGTCCGCGCTCCCAGTCGAACCACATGTGTCTACTGCGAAATCGAGACGGTTCCCGTTTCGACATTAGACGGCAGTAGTCAAGATGGAGAGTCATTTTCCGTCCTCGACTGGGACGAGCGTTGCTGGGCATCAACTCGAATCTCCGTCAGTGAATATGTTGGCATTGAATGTCCCCCGACGCGAGAACTGGTAGATTGGCCCACTTTGACATGTCGACATGTTTCCAACTTTTGATGTCCCTCCATTGCACGCAGAGACGGTAGGCGCAAGGAAGGCGAGAGTAGCGAAAGAGCAGGAAGTCGCGAAACGAACATCCTCGGCAACTTCACACTCGTCTGGAAGCATACACAGCGCGAGAGCAACTTCCAACAAGTCAAGAGCAGGAGACAAGAGCGGCTTCAGCAGCTTCTTTGGCAAGAAATCAAAAGGCATCCAGGAGATTCAGAGCCTGCCATCTCTCAAGAAATCACCGCCTCCGGCAGAAGAGCATGATCATGACATTGCTCCATGTCCTCCCACTGCGCCTTTGCCTCGGCCACCACAGCAAGATTTATACAGACAGCCGTCGGATCAATCTGTGAACGATGTTCACGCCATCTCCCCAGACTACCTTCCATCTCCACCACTGAGGGCATTGCCTTCACGTCCACCTACTGGAGCACTCCCACCACCACCCCTACCAAGTCGGCCCGGTACGTACGTGACGCAGGCAAGAAATTCTTTATTTCGATCTGCAACGTGGCAGCCATGCTGTCAGAATCTCGATTAGGACCTTGACGTCCCGATTCGAATTGGATCAACAATGATCAGCATTGTCCGTGCCCATACTGACTCGTTACAGATACCGTTGGAAGAAAGTCGCAGTACTCGACGCACTCACATGGCTCTTCCGATCGCACTACAGTATCTAACAGGAGTGTTTTCTCGAATGCATCCCAATACGACAGTGCCATCTCCGAAGCAAGCTATGAGGACTCTCCCTACGGCAGCAATGTTATGCTCGAACCTGTTGAGCGCGGATCCCGAACAGGGAGTAGGCAGAGCGATCATGCTACGAAAGCCGCGCAAGGCACCCAGGGCCCATTTGCACGTGCATTGGCTAAGATGGAGAACGCCGGAGCGCGCATCGTCGCTACGCGCCTGAATGAAGAGTGGGAAGGCCTTGAGGACGACGAGAGCTATCAAGAGGTTGTTTTCGAGAAGCGACTCTGGGCTTTGGCTGCGTATCAACGCCTGACGCAGAACAAACAGTTGCAGTCGCCAGCACACGAACTGCTTAGCAACAGCCGTCCAGCAGACCAGAGGCGAATTCTTCATCTCCACGGCTCTTTAGGTGCGTAATAACGCCGCTGCTTACATGATTCCAAATCTGACTAGCCTAGCTGATGGATGGATGCTCGCCACTCGTTATCCTGCCGCAACTGTGTACACGTTGTCTTCCATGAAGAGTGCTAGTCCACCAACATCTTACCCCGCCCCCTTGAACCATCACTCCCTTTACGTCCCTTCAATCTCCTCCGCCACTCCGTTCCCAGACGGATACTTCGATGCAGTCATCTCGCGTACCGTCTCGACTGTTTTGCGCAATGAAGAGTGGGCGCGATGTTTCTTCGATTGCATGCGCACGCTGAAGCCGGGTGGCCAATTGGACATCCTCGCACTGGACTGTCACATGAGCTGCGAAGGCCCGAAACTGTCAGCTTGGGTGGACGATCACATCTCGACTCGACTAGAGGAGGGAGGCCTGAGCATGCAAGCCTCCGACACTGTGTTGGACACGATGGAGATTGTGGGTCTTGATAACATTCGTCGCGCACGTATAGCATTGCCAGCATATTCGCCGAAAACAATGGCGCGACCTGCACCACAGCCTTCACACACGTTTGGCGCTGCCATCCCTCCTATGACGCCTCAGGACAGTGCGGATGCAAGCAGGATGATGTCGCTTCTTGGCCGACACTTTTACCAGGACTTACATGGCAAGTTCCTGCACGCACGGCAAGGCGAGGAGTGGTTCTGGTCACGCAAAGACCTTCGAGAGGAGTGCGAGCGCCACAAGACAAAGATGGTACTTACCATTGCTTGTGCCACCAAGCCCAAGGCGACCCCTGGCGAGAGCTATCTTGACATTTAGGCACGCTTTTGACCTATGCTTCTTTCATTTGTGGCGCACACTAGTAGAACTGGACATCACATGATTGGCTCGTTTTCTCTTGGATATATCCCCATGTACTGGACCCTTGAAGTATTTCATATGCCAAATACCAATCTCTTTTCGTTTGAATCGTTCTGTTTGTGTAAACTCTCGCGTGGTTTATCTGGTCTGGAACTAGGCTGGAGCTAGCCAGAGACCAGGAGTAGACCGTCGTTTTCCTCTCAACCTTTTCGGCTTCGGCACGCCCCGCTCCACTTGGTATATCAGAGCCGACATCGCCCCGCGGAATGACTCTGCTGTACATCGTTTCCGGATGCAATTGCCTACAAGCGAGAACCCTTGAATCGTTGTTCACATTCACGATTCGTATCCTGACGTATGTTGAGTGTGTGATTGAACTGAAGATAAGCAGTATAGGCGAAACGTTATGAAGTGGTCTGGAAATAGAATGAGGGACCGAACTATGTTGCTCCACATCCCGAGATCTCGTAGCACACTCTGTATCATGTGAGACTTATATCCTGTATATATCTGCAACCGATTATAGGTACACGGCTACCCATGGCTTGATTGCCAAAGTTACTGCAGGTTCTCACCTACGACGGAAAGCGACTAGGGTGCCTGGAGCTACACACGGGCCTTGCTGTCACATATAAAGCGTATCGATACTGTGAATAGCTCTGGGCTATTAGATACCCTTGTTGCTTTCCGTCTTAGTTGGCAACCTGCCGTAGATCCGAAACCATGCATGAGTCTCTCCAAGGACAATTTACGGCACGGCTTATACCAGTGGCTTTTGAACCGGGCTAGGATCTTGCATTGGAACGACGCTAACAAGCA
>Ga0265780_10001672_pt1 | contig 30842 bp, 30 predicted proteins | sample P1T30metagenome_FD_192432 | JGI IMG/M metagenome (GOLD analysis project Ga0265780, IMG submission 192432) | Plant litter microbial communities from East Loma Ridge, Irvine, California - P1 T30 | ecosystem: Environmental > Terrestrial > Plant litter > Unclassified | place: USA: California... | reverse complement strand
GGCAACTACGGCGGCAACTACGGCGGCCGTGACCGCGACCGTGACGGCGTGCCCGACCGCCTCGAACACCGCGGCTACGACCGTGGCGGCTACGACCATGGCCGCAACGACCGCGGCGGCCGCCGCGACGAGGACCACGACGGCATCCCGAACCGCTACGACCGCGACCGCGACGGCGACGGCGTGCCGAACCGCTACGACCGCCGCCCGGACAACGGCTGGCGCCGCTGATCGCAGGTCCCTCGCAGCCATGCAAGCGCCGGTATCCCCGGCGCTTTTTCTTTGGTGAACGCCGGCAAACCGGTTATCCTTCCGGCATGCATGCCCCCGTCGATCTCGAACAACTCGCCTATAAAACCGAACGCGCCGCCGGCCGCCGCCTCCAGCGCGCGCACGGCCTGGGCAGCGAACAAGCGCTGCGCCAGGTGCTGCAGGAAGCCGCCGGCCAGGCCGGCCTGGACGCCTTGCTGGCACAGCGCCTGGCCCTGCGCGATGCCCAGCTCGAACGCGATGCCGCCCGCGCCGCCCAGCGTGCCGCCGCCAGGGCCCGGCGCGCCGCCATCCACGACGGCCAGCCGACCGCCTGGCGCGCCTGGTTCGACGGCTCGGCCCGGCCGAATCCCGGCCGCTGCGGCATCGGCGCCGTGCTCGAGGGGCCGGACGGCGTCGCCGCCGAACTCGCGCTCGACGCCGGCTGGGGCAACAGCAGCGAAGCCGAGTACCGTGCCCTGATCGCCGTGCTCGAAGCGGCCATCGAACACGGCGCCGACGATCTGACCATCTACGGCGACAGCCGCGTCGTGATCGACGACGTCAACGGCCCGGACGCCCTGGCTGCGCCATCGCTGGCAGCCTACCGCGCCACCGTCCTGCGCCTGGCCGCGGGCATCGAGCACCTGAGCCTGCGCTGGGTGCCGCGCCACAAGAACCTGGAAGCCGATGCCCTGTCGCAGCGCGCTTCCGACCGCATCACTTCCCTGGAATCCCATGCAATCGACATCGACTGAACTGGCCGCCTGGCGCGAACGTCTACTCAAGCTGGTCGCGGCGCAGGCTTCGGGCGACACCGACGGCGCCCATGACGCCAACCACCTGGACCGCGTCTGGCGCAACGCCCGGGCCATCATGGCCGACGCGCCGGACGCCGACGTGCTGGTGGTGCTGGCCGCCTGCTACCTGCACGACCTCGTCAACGTGCCGAAGAACGACCCGCGCCGCACGCAAGCCTCGACCCTGTCGGCCGAACTGGCGCGCACCGAACTGGCGCGCCTCGGCTTCCCACGCGAAAAGCTCGACGCCGTCGCCCACGCCATCGCCGCGCACAGCTTCTCGGCCCAGATCCCCGCCACCACGCTGGAAGCGAAGATCGTGCAGGATGCCGACCGCCTGGACGGCCTGGGCGCGGTCGGCCTGGCGCGCATGCTCTACATCGCCGGCCGCATGGGCAGTTCTCTGGCCCATGACGGCGATCCGCTGGGCCAGTCGCGCGCACTCGACGACAAGGCCTATTCGCTCGACCACATCCCGGTCAAGCTGGCGCGCCTGCCCGGCATGATGCAGACCGACGCCGGACGGCGCCTGGCGGAGGCGCGCCTGGCCCTGCTGGAAGATTTCCGCAACAGCTTTGCCGCGGAGTGGTCGGGCGCGGACAAGTAGCCGCCAAACAACGATAAAATTCTGGCAACGGTGCTACCATGCCCCCATGCCCAGCACCGCGACTCTTGCCAAGGCCCCGGCCGGCAACCTGAACTTCGTCCTCGTCTGCGTCTTCATCGACATGCTCGGCATCGGCCTGATCGTGCCGGTGCTGCCGGCGCTGGTCGGCGAATACGTGCATGAGCGCGAACAGCAGGCGCTGTGGTATGGAGTGCTGGCCACCGTCTTCGGCCTGATGCAGTTCGTGTTCATGCCGATGCTCGGCATGGCCAGCGACCGCCTCGGGCGCCGCCCCATCCTGCTGTATTCGATGGCCGGCATGTGCATCAATTTCCTGACCACGGCCTGGGCGCCGAACCTGGCGGCCCTGTTCATCGGCCGCGTGATCGGCGGCGCGTCCTCGGCCAGCATGGCGGTGGCGGCGGCCTATGCCTCGGACGTGTCGACGCCGGAGAACCGCGCCGGCAGCTTCGGCCGCATCGGCGCCGCCTTCGGGCTCGGCTTCATCTGCGGTCCGGTGCTGGGCGGCCTGCTCGGCAACGTCGGCCTGCACCTGCCCTTCTACGTGGCCGCCGCGCTGTCGGCCGCGAATTTCATCTACGGCTGGATCGCGGTGCCGGAATCGCTGGCGCCCGACAAGCGCGCGCCCATCGTCCTGGCGCGCCTGAACCCCTTCGCCGCCCTGCTGCGCCTGGTGCGCCGCCAGGAACTGCGCGGCCTGGTGTGGGTGTACACCCTGGTCACGTTTGCCCAGATGACGCTGCAATCGACTTTTGTCCTGTTCACCACCTTCCGCTTCGGCTGGAGTCCGCGCGACAACGGCATCGCGATGTTCTGCGTGGGCGTGAGTTCGATCGTGGTGCAGGCCGGGCTGCTCGGCATCCTGATCCGGCGCTTCGGCGAGGTGCGCCTGACCCTGCTCGGGCTGAGCTCCGGCGCGCTCGCCTTCCTGGCCTATGGCCTGGTCACGCGCGGCTGGCTGATGTACGTGGTGATCCTGAGCAACCTGCTGGCCTTTGCCGCCGGGCCGGCGCTGCAGGGCATCATCTCGAAAAGCGCGCCGCCGCGCGAACAGGGGGAGTTGATGGGCTCGCTGCAGTCGATCGGCAGCCTGGGCCTGGTGATCATGCCGCTGGTGGGAACGCTGATCCTCGGCGCGGTCAGCCATTTGCCGCCGGGCGACTGGCGAATCGGCAGCAGTTTTTATCTATGTGCGGGGATGCAGGCGGCGGCGATCGGCATTGCCTGGCGGGTGTTCCGCGAACGGAAAAGTTTTCTGCCCGAAAAGGTGTAGCAGGCGCGCCACGTTGTCGTTGCAAGGCCGATCACGGATTGGCCTGCCGGGTGAGGATTTCACGCCGTTGTTACGCGACTGCTGTATTCTCGATGACTTCCCATCCCCGACGAGTGCGCCCACCATGCAAATCCAAACGACTCTTCCAGACAGCGTTGTCGCCCTCATGACCTATGTCGACGACGCCGGATGGACCGAGCAAGCCGAGCTTGTCGTGCAGATCATGATGTCGAGCGTACATCCCGACGTCGAGTCGTCGGTGGCGACGGCGGCCTTCCTGCCCGCCGGCGTGCGCACCAACGTGGCCGGCTTCCTGAGCTCGATCCTGGTCGAAGGCCTCAGCGACGACCAGAAAAACGCGATCTTTTCCTGGACCCAGCACTGGGCGCTGGCCAGCCTCGACCAATAAGCCGGAGCGTCAGCCGCGGCGACGCATGCGCCCCGCATGGCTGCGCGCAAAGCCGTCGCGCACCTGTGCGGGCAGCATGTTGACCATGCCGTGCAGGAGCAGCGGCACGACCACCAGCTCGTCGACCACGCCCAGCACCGGCAGGGCGAAATTCGCCGGTTCGACCGCGAACAGCGCCAGGCCGGCCAGTGCCGGCAACAGCCAGCCGGGGCGCTGCTCGTGGCGCATGGCGAACCAGAGCAGGCGCAGGTCCTGGCCGCCGGCGACGCGCCACAGTCCAAAGATACGTTTCAAGGCGGCTTCCTCCGAAGGTTGAACGTTTCGCCCCCTACATGGGTCGTCCAGCCTCGAACTCAATAGAGAATTTGAGCAATATCAGGGTTACACTGATGGCTTGATTGATCGCGTTCGAATCGGGGCCAGATGACATCCAAGCGCAGGCGCTTTCTCCAACTGGCCGGGCTGGCCGGCCCGGCTTCCCTTGCCGCCACCGGCTTCGCCCAGACGGTGCCCGACACCCTCCGCCACCAGGTGCTCGAACCCGACCGGAACCTGGCCGCCCCCACCCACCGCATCCGCTTCGCCGTCATCGGACTCGATCACGCCCACATCACGAGCATGACCGCGGCGATCCTGCGCGGCGGCGGGCAACTCGCGGCCGTCCTGTCGACCAACCGCGACGGTTTGAAGGACAAGCAGATCGCCGACTTCCGCGCGCGCTTCGGCGACATTCCGGAAGCCCTTGGTGAGGACGCCATCCTGCAAGACCGTTCCATCCAGCTGGTGGTCGCGGCACCGGTGCCCGACCAGCGCGCGCCCCTGGGCATCCGCGTGATGAAAGCCGAGAAGGATTTCCTGTGCGATAAGCCCGGCATCACCAGCCTCGCCCAGCTCGCCGCCGTGCGCAAGGCGGTCCGCGAGACCGGGCGCAAGTTCGCGCTCATGTATTCCGAACGGCTGGAAGTGCCGGCCGCCGTGAAAGCCGGGGAACTCGTGCAGGCCGGCGCCATCGGCAAGGTGATCCAGACCGTCAACCTGGCGCCGCACCGCCTGAAGGCATCAATGCGGCCGGCCTGGTTCTTCGACAAGAAGCGCTTCGGCGGCATCCTGACCGACATCGGCTCGCACCAGGCCGACCAGTTCCTGTTCTACACCGGCTCGACCAAAGCCAGCGTGGTCGCGTCCCAGACCGGCAACCTCGCCCACCCGGCCTACCCGGATTTCGAAGACTTCGGCGACATGCTGTTGAGCGGCAATGGCGGCAGCGGCTATGTGCGCGTCGACTGGTTCACCCCCGACGGCCTGGCGACCTGGGGCGACGGCCGCCTGTTCATCCTCGGGACTGAGGGCTACATCGAACTGCGCAAGTACATCGATCCGCTCGGGCGGAGCGGCACCAACCATCTGCTGATCGTCGATCGGAAAGAGGCGCGCTACATGGATTGCAGCAAGCTCGACCTGCCATTCGGGCGGGATTTCGTGGCGGACATCGTGAACCGGACCGACAAGGCGCAACACCAGGAGCAGGCCTTGCTGGCGGCGGAACTGGTGCTGAAGGCGCAGAAGAATGCGACGCGGCCGGTGGCGGCGTGATCCTGGCGGCCGTCGTACGGTGACGGCCAATTGAATATGGATGAGGAGTGTGACCATGCTCGAGAAACACCGCCTGGCCGCGCTGCTGGTCGCGGGCGCGCTGGGCATCGCCTGCCTGGATGCCGGCGCCGGCGCCACGCCCGCCGAAGCCTACCGGACCCAGCTCTTCAACCTGCTCGACAAGGACGCCAGCGTCATCGACGGCAAGCGTCATTACCAGGCCGGTTTCGCGAAGCAATTTGACGCCCTGCTGGCTTCGTCCAGCCTGGCCAGGGCCGACAAGACCCGGGTGCCGCTGAAGAAGCGCCTGCTCAGCGGCCCGGCGCCGGAGCCCGCGCTGCGCACCGATCCGGCCACGGGCAGGCAGTGGCTGGTCTACAGCGCCTGCCAGGCCCACCGCTGCGACGAGATCTCGCTGCGCCTGCTGTACGACCCGGCCTCGCGCCGGATGGTCGGCCAGCTGAAGCTGGACCAGCAGTCCGAATTCCTGGGCGCGCCCTCGGCGGGCGAACAGCGCCTGCTCGGCCAGGCCCGCTGAGCCCGGGGCAGCGCGCCCGTTGCGCGTAGTGCCCGGCTCAGAACTTGGTTTCCAGCGTCGCCCGCACCCCGCGGTGCACCTGCGACACAGTGCGGCTGGCCTGGCTCCCCTCGCCCGGCGTGAAGTACGTACTCTCGCTGACATTATCCTGGGCCAGCAGGAAGAAACTGGCCACGCGCAGCTGCACCTTGGGATTGAACTTCCACAGCGCATACAGGTCGAGGTCGCGCCGCACCGCCGCGTAGCTGGCCTGGTTCACGGACACCCGCGTCAACCCGCCGTTCTTGAAGGTGAAGCTGGCGCCGGTGGTCAGCGCGCCCTTCTTGTAGTCGGCGCCCAGCGTGGCCGACAGGGGCACCTGGTTGGCCAGGCGGTTGTCCGGCCCCGGCACCGAATCGACGCTCGACCAGTTGCGCGACAGGCTGGCGCGCAGGTCGAGCGCGGTCGTGGTCTGCATCACGGCCTTGAGCGGGAAGCGCGCCTCGAGTTCCAGGCCATAGGTGCGCGCGCTGCCCACGTTCGAGAGCGTCGACACCCAGCGCGCGCCATCGAAGGTGACCAGGTTGCGGGTGTAGTCGGTGATGCGGCGCGACGAGACGCTGGCCGACAGCAGCGCGCCTTCGGCCCAGTAATGCTCGTAGGACGCGTCGAGGCCCAGCGCCAGTTCCGGCTTCAAATTCGGGTTGCCGATCGAATCCGGGTCGGTCTGGCTGTTGTTCACCGAGGTGAAGCGGTGCGGAATCAGGGTCTGCACCGAGGGCGCCTTGTAGGTGCGGGTCAGCGCCAGCCTGAGCTGGTCGCCTTTGGTGCCGGGGAGCTTGTACAGGGTCTGGGCCACCGGGCTCAGCACCGAAGACCGGTTGCGGATGGCGTCGAAGATATTGCTTTCGACGTGGGTGCGGATGCCTTCCCAGCGCGCGCCCAGGTAGACCGACCAGCGCGGCGTGACGTTCCACTCGTCCTGGGCGTACACCGCCAGGCGCGCGATGTCGGCATCGTAGCGTTCATCGCCGCCGGGGACCAGGAGCTCCGGGTGCAGAGGGTCGGTCTCGCGGCGCGCATCGCCGCTTTTGGTGGTGCCGGCGTCCCAGCCGAAGGCCAGCGCATGGCCTTCGAAACGGCCGCTGGTGTACTTGCCGGTCGTGGTGCCGCCGTGGACGTCGTTGTTCGACTGGATCCGCGAGGCAAGGTTGCCAGTGGCCGGGTTGCCGGTGCCGTTGCGGTAGGTGATGTTCTCGGCGCTGCCGGTCAGGCCGCTGACCTTGGCGTCCAGCTTGCCGCCCGATTCGAAGGCATGGACCCAGTTGAACTCCTGGCGCAACAGATCGTTGTCGTTCCGCGCCGACTGGTCCAGCACCGGATAGGCCGGCAGCGGGCCCTGCAGCGTGGCCACACGGCCGGCTTCGCGCTGGCGGAAGTGGCCGGCGTTGGCGAAGGTCTGCGCGGTCAGGGTGTCGCCGTTGTCGAAGGTGTAGTTCAAGCGCGGCGTGAGGTTGACGCCGGTGAAGCGCCCGACCTGGCTTGAGAGGCCCTGGCGCAGCCCCGTCAGCCTGCCGCCGGCGTCGAAGAAGCGTTCGGTACTGGCGGGATCGTCGGTGAACTGGCTGCGGAAGTAGTTGCCGGCGAACGAATACGACAGCTTGCCGAGCTTGTCCGAGAGTTGCAGGTTCAGCGTCGGGCTCTTGAAATCGCCGCCGCCGCGGCCGTAGCCGGCCTTCAGTTCGCGCTGCGCGGCCTTGATCGTCTTCTTCAGCACCACGTTGATGGTGCCGGCGATCGACTGGGTCGAGTATTCGGCGCTGGCCGCGCGCAGCACTTCGATGCGTTCGATCACGTCCGGCGCCAGCGAGCCGATGTCGAAGCCGGCCGGCGCGCGCTCGCCGTTCAGCAGGATCTGGGTGTAGCCGGCGCCCAGGCCGCGCATGCGGATCTCGGTACCGCGTCCGGCGCTGCCGCTGACGGTCACGCCCGGCACGCGCTTCAGGGCATCCGCCACGCTGGTGTCGCCGTACTTGACGAGTTCATCGTGATTGACGACGATCCTGGTGGCGGTGTCGTCGCGGCGCGGATCGTAGCTGTCGAGCTTGCCCTGGACCTCGACGCGCTGCATCTTGTCGCCTGGCGCCGGTTCGTCCTTCTCCAGCGGTGCGGCTTGCTGGGCATGCGCGGTCATCGATACCAGCAGGGCGACGGCGGCGGCAAACAGGGTCGGGCGGAACGGGCTGGCGCTTGGCATATGCATGTCAAAATAACATTGTGTGGACTGGCGCTATTCTGCAATAACTTGCCCTTATTTTGTTGCACTTGGTAAATTTTTTGGTATGCATGCCATCCGGGCCGGCGCCGGCTGTTCCGGTCGGCAGTCGGCCCGTTATAATGGCTTGTCAACATCACGAGGTTTAACGTGTCCGATCGCCTGAAAGTCCTGCCGCAATACCTGCTGCCGAAGCAGCGCCTCACCACCTTCGCCGGCCGCGTCGCCGGTGCCAAGGGCGGGTCGATGACGACCCGGCTGATCCGCTGGTTCGTGGGCAAGTATGGTGTGAACATGGCGGAAGCGGACAACCCGGACATCGCCAGCTACAAGAGCTTCAACGATTTCTTCACCCGTCCGTTGAAGGCCGGCGCGCGTCCGCTGGCCGCGGCCGACTTCGTGTGCCCGGTCGACGGCGCCATCAGCCAGTTCGGCGCCATCGACGACCACCACATCCTGCAGGCCAAGGGCCACCGCTTCACCACGACCGAACTGGTCGGCGGCGATGCCACGCTGGCGGCGCAATTCCGCCACGGCAGCTTCGCGAATCTCTACCTGTCGCCCAAGGATTACCACCGCCTGCACATGCCCTGCGACGGCAAGCTCACGCGCATGATCTACGTGCCGGGCGCCCTGTTCTCGGTCAATCCAACCACCGCGCGTGGCGTGCCGAACCTGTTCGCGCGCAACGAGCGCGTGGTCTGCGTGTTCGAGAGCGCGCAATACGGTCCCTTCGTGATGGTGCTGGTCGGCGCCACCATCGTCGGCAGCATGGCCACCGTCTGGCATGGCCAGGTGAATCCGCCGCGCATGCAGAAGGTAACGGAGTGGACGTATGCCGACAAGGACATCGTGCTGAATAAGGGTGAGGAGATGGGCCGCTTCCTGCTGGGCTCGACCATCGTCATGCTGTTCCAGCCGAATACCATCGGCTTCAATCCGGACTGGGCGCCGGAGCGCTCGGTGCGCCTGGGTGAGCTGATGGGCAATAAACCCTAGTCTTTCCTGCCCTGGTTCTTGCAGAACATCTCTTCCATCATGTCCAGGAACACCCGGGTCTTGGCCGGCATCAGCTTGCGGCCCGGGAACACGGCCCAGCCGGTCGCTTCCGGCATGTCCCATTCCGGCAGCACGCGCACCAGCTCCCCCTTCTGCAGGTAGGACGCCGCGAACAGGTCCGAACTCAACGCGATGCCGGCCCCGCCGCAGGCGATGCGCGCCAGCAGTTCCGGCGAGTTGGCCGTCAGCCGCGCGCGCAGTTCGCGCTGCCAGGTGACCTTGCCGCGCTGCAGGGTCCAGGGCGCCGGGCCGCCGCTGCGGCTCAGGATGCACAGCAAGTCATGCTGCAATAAATCGTCCGGGTGTTCGGGCAGGCCGCGCTGGGCGATGTAGGACGGTGCAGCGTACAGCCCCAGCCGTTCGATCGCCACGCGGCGCGCCGCCAGCGTCGAATCCTCGGGCAGGTCGCCCATGCGGATCGCGATATCGAAACCCTCCGCCACCAGGTCGACCCGGCGTGGCGACAAATCCATCTCCAGCGACACCGCCGGATAGCGCTCGGTGAAGCGCGTGATCAGTTCGGTCATGCCGATGTTGGCGAAGTCGTGGGGCACCGAGATGCGCAGCTTGCCGCTGGGCGCCGCCTGGCGATGCTGGGCCAGGGCGCCGGCGGCGTCGACCTCGTCCGCCAGCTTGCGCGCGTGTTCGAGCAGGCTGGTGCCGAATTCCGTCAACATGAGGCGCCGCGTGGTGCGCTGCAGGAGGCGCTCGCCGAGGCTGGCTTCCAGCACCGCGATGCGGCGCGACACGGTCGACTTCGGCAAATCGAGGCGCTGGGCCGCCATGCTGAAACTGCCGGCCTCGACGATGCGGGCGAACAACAGCAAATCGTTGGGTTCCAGGTCCATGGCGGGGCGATTGTTCCATCGATTGAATAATGTTATCCATTCTAACGGCTTCCGGATCATAAATGGAACCGTTAAAGTGTCTACATCGCAATCCCACCCACACCACGAAGGAAGACAGCATGAACATCCTGCAAATCAACTCCAGCGTACGCGGCGCCGCTTCCGAATCGAGCCGCGTGGCCAGCCAGATCGCCGCCAAGTTCGCCGCCGCCAACGCCGGCGCAAGCGTGACCGTGCGCGACCTCGGCGCCAACCCGCATCCGGTGCTGGACGAAGCCACGCTGGGCGCGCTGTTCACCCCGGCCGACCAACGCACCGCCGCCCAGTCGGCCCGCGTGGCCCTGGACGACGCCCTGATCGCCGAAGTACAGGCCGCCGACGTGGTCGTGATCGGCGCCCCGATGTACAACTTCGGCATGCCGATCCAGCTGAAAGCCTGGTTCGATGCCATCGCCCGCGCCGGCGTGACCTTCCGCTACACCGCCAGCGGTCCGGAAGGCCTGCTGACCGGCAAGAAAGTGTTCGTGGCCACCGCCCGCGGCGGCATCTACCCGGCCGACGCCGACCCGCAAGTGCCGCACATCCGCATGCTGCTGAACTTCCTGGGCATGACCGACAACCAGTTCATCTACTCGTCGGGCCTGGCCATGGGTCCGGAAGCCGCCGCCAAGGGCCAGGCCGACGCCGACGCCGCCGTCGCCGCACTGGCTTAAGCGCTCCCGTAGGGTGGGCACGCTGTGCCCACCGAGCGCAATCACCTTATCTAACAGGAGCGGATCATGACCGAACAAGTGCGCAGTGAAAACGTGACGAAAAGCCGCGGCGTCGAACGCGTGATCGCCGGCCAGTTCGTGATGGACGGCGCCGGCGTCAAGATCAACCGCGTGCTGACCCAGGCGCTGCAGCGCCGTCTCGATCCCTTCCTGATGCTGGACGCCTTCGGCAGCGACAAGGCCGGCGACTACATCGCCGGCTTCCCGGAGCACCCGCACCGTGGCTTCGAGACGGTCACCTACATGCTGACCGGCCGCATGCGCCACCGCGACAGCGCCGGCAACGAGGGCTTGGTGACCAACGGCGGCGTGCAGTGGATGACGGCCGGGCGCGGCGTGGTCCACTCCGAGATGCCCGAGCAGGAAGAAGGCTTGATGGAAGGTTTCCAGCTGTGGCTGAACCTGCCGGCCAAGGACAAAATGCGCGCGCCCTGGTACCGCGACATCCCGACCGAGCAGGTGCCGCGCTTCACGCTGGCATCCGGTGCCGTGGTGCAGGTGATCGCCGGCACCAGCCACGGCGTGGCCGGCGCGGTGCAGCGCGAGGGTACGGAACCGGTGTATCTGGACATCGAGTTGCCGGAAGCCGCCGAACTCGACCTGCCGCTGCCGGCCGGGCACAACGCCTTCGTCTACGTGTTCCGCGGCGAAGCCGTGGTGGCCTGCAAGGGCATCCCGCAGGCGCGCATGGCCATCCTCGACAATGCGCAGGGCGCCGACGGCGTGCGCATCAAGGCGGCGGCGATGACGCGCCTGCTGGTGATCGCCGGGCGTCCGCTGGGCGAGCCGATCGCGCAGTACGGTCCGTTCGTGATGAATACCCAGGCCGAGGTGTTCCAGGCGGTGGACGATTTCCGCGCCGGGCGCTTTGCGGCCTGATACGTTTCAGTTTCATGCGCGGGTGGGCAGCCTTTTGACTGCCCCCCGCGTTCCGTTTTGACATCGGCTACACTATCGGCACTTGCATTCCCGACCTGAACGATGCCGCTGCTCGATGTCCTCTCCACCCTGCTCTCCCGCGCCAGCCGCGCCCTCGGCCTGGAATCGCTCGACGCCTTCCCGCCGGGCCACCAGTACGCGCGCACGCGCTGGGACAAGGCCTGGTTCGACATCCCGTCCGACCTGAAGCCCGACGCCATCGAGCGCGCCATGTGCGAAGCGATCGCCAACACGCCGGCCGCCTTTGCCCACATCGACCATCCGACCCCGCGCATGCAGCGCACGCTGCTGGGCGTGATCCACGCGCGCCTGCGCCGCGGCAGCCGTGGCCAAGCGGCGCCGACCGACCTGGTCGCGATGCTGCTGGACGCCTACGACAGCCCATACACGCCGGAAGCCCTGCCCGGCCTGCGCGCGGCGATCGCGTCGACCCAGGGCTATGACCCGTCGATGCGGGTGGCGCACCTGGCAGCCTTCCTGGCGGATATGCCGGCGGCTTTCGATGTGATCGAGAATTAAGTCAGCGGCGCCGCTGTCAGCGCGGCGCGGCTTCGCATCCGGCTGGCGCCGGCTTGCCGTTGGCCGGCACCCAGCGCGCACGCAGCGCCATGAAGGGCGTCTCCACCAGGCGATACAAGAGCCAGCCGGCAAGTAAAGAGGCTGCCAGCGCCAGCGCTATCGTCTGCCAGTCCTCCGGCCCGAATCCTTCCTTTGCAAGGCGCGCCGCCACCATCACGCACACCGGCTTGTGCAGCAGGTAGACCGCATACGACCACAGCGCCAGGCTGGCGGCACCCGGCACGCGCATGCGGTGCAGGAGGGATCCAGGCGCCAGCGCGGCCAGGATCAGCAGCGAAAAGCCGAGGGCCAGCAGCGGATAGCCGAACACGGTGACGCTCATGCCGTAACGATCGTCGAGAAACAGCCAGAACGCACACGCCGTCACGGCGGCGCCGGCGGCCAGCAATTTATTTCCGTGACGCATCACATAAATCCAGGCGGACCGGTGGTAATTCTTGAGCAGCGCCAGCGCGACGCCGGCCAGCAACTCGTCGAAGCGGCACCAGCTCGAGTAGTACACGTATTTATAATAGTAGTGCAGCCAGCCGTCCCCCTTCGGGCCGTCCAGCCAGACCTGCCAGCGCGTCGCCATCCCCAGCGCGAACGCGGCGGCGATCGCCAGCCACGCCCAACGCCGCGGCCCGCGCAGCGCCGCGCCCAGCACGGCCAGCGCCGGCAGCAGCATGTAGAACTGCTCCTCGATGCACAGCGACCAGGCATGCGAGAAGGCCGAGCCCGGCTCCAGCCGGATGTTCTGGGTAAAGCTCAGGTAGCGCCACAGCGGCAGCATGGGCGCATCGCCGCGGAAGGCCGGCCACAGCGCGTACAGCGCCAGCACCGCCCAGAAATTCGGGAGCGTGCGCAGCAACCGGCGTGCATAGAAATGGCGCAGCGATAAGCCTTCCGGGCTGCGCAAGGCCTTGAAGATCTGGTTGCCGATCAGGTAGCCGGACAGCGCGAAGAACAAATCGACGCCGGCCCAGCCGATCTCGCCGACCCAGCCGAAGGTGGGCGCATCGCTGACGAACAGCACGTAATGGTGCAGCACGACCAGCGTCACCGCGAGCGCGCGCAGGGTGTCGAGTCCGTGGATCCTGGTTTCGGTCGGGTGATGCATGCTGCCGTCGTGTTGGAAAAACCGCGATGATGCCATGCCGCCCTCCCAGCGGCCAGGCTTTTACCGCTAGAATGCCCGCACCGACATTTCCGCAGGGATCACCAGAGCATGAGTTCCGCCAGCACGCTGCAATTCAAATCCGTCAATTACACCGGCCTCGGCCAGGGTCCGCGCGTCATCATCATGGGCGCCACCCACGGCAACGAAGTCTGCGGCACCCAGGCCATCACCCGCGTCATGGCGGAACTGGACAGCGGCAAGCTGCACATCGCGAACGGCAGCGTGACCTTCGTGCCCATCGTCAATCCACTGGCTTACGCGAAGAACACGCGCTCGGGCGACCGCAACCTGAACCGCGACCTGTCGCCGAAAGCGGATCCGCAGGATTTCGAGGACCGCGTCGCCAATTGGCTGTGCCCGCTGCTGGCGCGGCACGACGTACTGCTCGACCTGCACTCCTTCAACGCCGCCCACGGCGAACCCTTCGTGATGGTCGGCCCGCTCGACAACGACGGCCCGCTGGAACCCTTCAAGCACATGGCCGGGGAGCGCGCGCTGGCGCGCCGCCTGGGCGTGCGCCGTTTCGTGACCGGCTGGATGGCGGCCTACGGCGGCGGCGTGCAGCGCCGTTCCCGCGGTAATGCTGCAGAGCTGGAAACGGTGCTGCGCTACGGCATGGGCACCACCGAATACATGCGCAGCACCGGCGGCTACGCCCTGACCCTGGAATGCGGCCAGCACCTCGATCCGCAGGCGCCGGAAGTGGCCTACCGCGCGATCCTGAACACCCTCGCCTTCCTCAAGCTGATCGACGCCCAAGAACCGGCGCCGGTGCCGTTCGAGGAAATGGAAGCGCTGCAGATGGTGGTCGTGCACGACAAGCTCGACGCCGGCGACCGCTTCACGCGCCAGTGGGCCAGCTTCGACGCCCTCGGTGAAGGCGACCAGATCGGCGTACGTGCGGACGGCACGCCGGTGACGGCCGAGTTCTCGGGACGCATCCTGTTCCCGGACGCGAATGCGGGTCAGAACCAGGAGTGGTACTACATGACGCGCCCGAACCCGCAGTTCGGCCGCGAGTAAGCCGCGGCGCGCTGCGCCTGCTCAGTGGAACACGCCGACGGCAAGTTCCGCCCAGGCCAGCAGCAGCGCCGCCGCCAGCGCCAGCCCGCCGATGACGCGGTGGGTGCGCTGGCCGATGCGTTGGACCGCCAGTTCGTAGACCAGTCCCGTGCCGCACAGCAGCATGCCGGCGACGATGAAATCCAGCGGCCCCCAGTTGACTTCAGGGGTGAAGCGCATCGCCACCGCCGGCACGCACAGGATGACGGCCGTGATGAACAGGACACGCAGCACGCGCCGGGTGACGGTGCGGCGCAATTCGGTGTCGCGGTCTCGGGTCAGGGTCTGCATGATGCTTCCTTTCGGCTCGGTCTGCGGATGGCCCCATCATACCGCGCCGGCCGCGCGCATGTTCAATACCGCCATCACATCCTGCACGCCAATCGCATCGACCCAGTCGTCGCGGCCGGCGACAGTAATGACGGTGCTGTTGTCGCGGTCGATCGGCGCCCATTCCGGATTCTTTTGCCGCATCAGGGCGATCACCGGCACGTGCACCGCGTTGGCCAGGTGCATCACCGCGGTTTCCACCGAAATCACCAGGTCACAGAGGCTGAGGATCGCCGGCAGCTGGAAGAAATTGTCTTCCGCACTGAATAGATGGGTATGCGCCAGGCCCTGGCCGGCGAACAGCTTGCGCGCGCGCTCCAGTTCCTCGGGTACGACGTTGACCACGAAGCCGGCGTCGGCCCAGGCCGGGTCGCAGCGCATCGTGCGCACCAGGCCGATCACCCGTTCCAGCGGCCAGTTGCGTTCGACCGACTTGGAAAAGGCGTTGACGAAGATGACCCTGGCCGGCGCCTTGTCGACCTGCCTGAGCGCATTGCGGAAACCCCAATCGGCAAACTGCGCGTGCGCATAGCGCATCCAGTGCTCGCCGATCTCGAGCACCGGGTAGCGCGCGGCGGGCGCGATGTCGATGCCGAACAGCTGCTGGAACCAGCCCGCATAGATGTCGCTGATGTGCTGGTCGGGCTGCGCCAGCGCGTTATAGGCGGGAATGAAGGCATCGAGCTTGCGGTAGCACAGGTGCTTGGGCAGGTCGTAGGGCCGCACGCGCTTCTTCTGCCCCACCACGAAACCGCCGGGACTGACCCTGCGCGCCAGGCGCGCGTACTTGTGGCGCTCCAGCACCGCCAGCGACACCACCAGCGGATAGCCTTGATCGCGCGCCTGCGCCAGCGATTGCCGGAACAGCGCCGGGCTGTAGGTCTCGTTATACACGCGGTGGATGAACGGGCATTCGGCCAGCCAGTCGTACAGCGCGTATTTCTTCAGGTGCGGCCATTCGGACGCGCGCGCCGTGCGGCGGCGCTCGTCGACCCACAGGTGGATCTCGATGTGCGGATAAGTGAGGGCAAATGCGCGCAGGCAGCTTTGCAGGTAAGTGAAATCGCCCAGCGCCAGGTGCGCGATGAACAGGATCTTGCCGGCTCGTGCGAGCCGTTCCGGTGCAACCAGGGGCGTCGGCGGGTTCATGGATGGGTCGGCTTTCCAGGCCAGGTCGGGCGCCGCGGCCAGTCCGGCCAGGCCCCAGTGCGCATCGACTCTGACCGCTTGGGATCGCATTGGTTTCAGGCTGCCGGGCTGGATGTGGACGCGCATCAGTACTCCAAGAACTGTCAAAGAAAATCGATCAAAAGTGATCAGAGGCAATCAAATACCGGTCGATTCTATGCGCAGACCAAATAAAGTTTTGTATTGCTGCGGTAAATCTGTGTAAAGATGCTCAGGGCGGCAAACCGCCTCCCGCTCGCGCCCGCGTTCGGTTCCGCTCCATGCGGATCAGCTGCAGGTTGCGCAGGTAGATCACCACGCCGAGCCCCTGCCCCGCCACGAATACCGGGTCGCGCCGCCACGCCGCGTAGGCCAGCAGCACCAGCGCGCCCAGCACGCTCAGGTACCAGAACGACACCGGGATCACGCTGCGTCCCTGGCGCTCGCTGGTCCACCACTGGATCACGAAGCGCCCCATGAACAAGGCCTGCCCGCCGAAGCCGACCAGCAGCCACCCGGTCTCGCTATCCATCGGCCGCCTCGCGCTCGATGACCCCGGCTTGCGCCGCCGGCTTGACGCCGCCGCGCCAGCGCCGCCACGGCAGCATCCAGGCGATTTCCCACAGCCCCCAGGCCAGGCTGGCGCTGGCGATCAGGCGCTGCATCGGCATGACGGCCGGGATGCCGATGTGGCGGCTGACCAGCAGGCTGGCCGCCATGCCGGCCAGCAGCAGCCCGGCCAGCAGGCCGCCGAGACCGTGCGTGCGCCAGCGCCAGCGCCCGTGCAGCGCCAGGCCGCTCCAGGCGCCGATCCAGCCGCCCAGCATGCCCCACAGGATGTCGACCGGCCAGTGCACGCCGACCATGATGCGCGACAGGCTGACCAGGCCGGCCGCCGCCAGCAGCAGCACGCGCGGCAGCGCCCCGCCGGCCAGGCCCATCACCCCGATGCCGGCGAGCGCGAACGAGGCCGCCGCGTGCCCGGACGGAAAGGACACCGCGCGGTAGGCCGGCCCGGCATGGAAGAACTCGCCGGCGCCGAACACGGCGAGCGGGCGCGGCACGTCGATGAACTGCTTGGTCACCTGGGTCCACAAGCCGGCGATCAGCGCCGCGGTCAAGGCGGCCCAGAAGCAGCGCGGCGCGCGCCGGATGCAGGGCAGCACGAAGGTCAGCGCCATGGCGCCGTCGCCCAGCATGGTCAGGTGCAGCCAGGCGCTCTCGCCCAGCACGTGGCCGGCGCGGTTCAGCAGCAGGAACAGCGCCTGGTTGGTGCTGGTGGCCAGGATCAGGATCATCAGGGCCAGCGCCGCGCAGGGCGGCAGCCAGATCCAGGCCGGGTGCAGGGGCGCGCGCATGCCGGCCTCACTCATGAGCGACCCCGGGCGGCATCCGCAACAGCACGATGCCGCCCTTGCGGTACAGGACCCGCACCTGCCGGTCCGCCAGCGCGGGCAGCGCGTCGCTGCGCGTCAGGATCACCTGGCCGGGCCGCGGCTGCGGCGTCGATGGCGTGACGGCCGCGCGGTAGACCGAGAAGCTGGGCGCGTTGATGCGCCAGCTGTGCACGGCCCAGCCGGCCTGCCGGGCCAGCAGCGCCGCTTCCTTCACCGGCCCCTGCTGCAGTTCGCCGGCGGCCGGCAGCACCAATCCCGCCAGCGCGGCCGCGCTCAGCAGGCCGCAGGCCGCCAGGCGCGGCCACGGCGGCGCACGGCGGCCCAGCGCCAGGCCCAGCGCCGCCCCCAGCAGCAGCGCGGAGATGGCTTGCCAGCCCATGCCGAACACCTCGGTACGGCCCAGCGCTTCGCGCACGTAGGGATTGCCGATGCCCTGCGCGTAGCGGGCCAGCAAGTGCGGCAGGGCCGCCACCACGCCCAGCAGCAGGAGCGGCGGCGCGAACAGCAGCCAGTCCGGCCCCGCCGACTGGCGCCGCCTTGCCATCAGGATGAACAGCGGCGTCGCGCCATACAGCAGGTAGTGCGGCAAGCGCGTGCCGGCCAGCGAAAAGAACACGAACACGAACAGGAACCAGCTCCACAGGAACACGTCGAGGGCGTCCTCGCGCCAGCGGCGCAGGCCGGCCAGGCTTCTCACGAACAGCCCGCTGTACGGCAGCAGGACCAGCAGCAGGGCCGGCACGTAGAACAGTGGCCCCAGCGCGCCGCCGCCGTGGCCCTGCAGCGGCGCCAGGAAGCGCTCGACGTTGTGGCGCATGAAGAAGCCGGCCAGGAAAGCGTCGCCGCGTCGTTCGTATTCGAGCAGGTACCAGGGCGCCGCCACCGCCAGCAGGATCAGCCAGCCGACCGGGTCGCGCAGCGCGCGCCACCAGTCGCGCCAGCGCCCCAGCAGGGCAAAGCCGAGGCAGCTCGCCGCGCCCGGCACCAGCAGCGCCACCGGCCCCTTGGCCAGCAGCCCGAGGCCGATCCACAGGAAGGCACGGCGGCGCCAGCGCGGCTGCGGGTCGACCGCGTAGCGCATGATGTCGAACATGGCCAGCGCCAGCAGCAGGTTGAGCAGCGCGTCCGCGATCGCGCCGCGGCCGATCACCACCACCCCGGCCGTGGTGGCCGCGATGAAAGCCGCGGCGTAGCCGGTGGCGCGGCCGATGCGTTCGCGCACGAATACCATGATGGCCCCGATCCAGGCGCAGGCCGCCAGCGCCGACGGCAGGCGCAGCGCCCATTCGTCCAGGCCGGACAGCGCTACCGACGCCGCCTGCAGCCAGTAGATCAGGATCGGCTTGTCGAAGCGCGGCTGGCCGTTGAGCCAGGTGGACACGTAATCGCCGCGCGCCAGCATTTCACGCGTGGCCTCGCCGAAGGCGCCTTCATCGACGTCGAACAGCGGCACGCCGCCGAGCCCCCAAAACAGGCTCACCAGCACGGCCAGCGCGAGCGGCAATGCCGGCGCATGTGCGGCGAGAAAGCTGCGCGTGGCCAGGCGCCGGCGCCATGCGCCGGGCAAACCCGCCGCGGTGGTGGCGGTCGGCCGGATGTGGGAACGCGCGCCCGGCCTCATGCGTCCTCCGCCGCCGGCCATGCGCGCCGCCCGGCGCTGCGGCGGCCGCCGCGCCGCTCGCCGCGCCGTTCGTCGTCCCGTGCGCGCCGCTCCGCGCTCCGGTGTACTTCGTCACCTGCGCCGTCGAGCGCGCCCAGCGTCTCGCGGACCAGGTAGGTGCGCGCGGTCCCGGCTTCGAAATAGGTGCGCGCCAGCATTTCCGTGAGGATGCCGGTGCAGATGAACTGCACGCCGATCACGACCAGCAGCACCGCGAACAGCAGCAGCGGCCGGCTGGCGATCTCTTCGCCGCCCGCCAGCTTGCGCCAGGCGAGCCAGGCCAGCGCCAGCAGGCCGGGAAAGGCGCAGGCCAGCCCGATGCGGCCGAAGAAATGGCCGGGGCTGGCGCGGAAGCGCACGAAGAACACCGCCGCCAGCAGGTCGAGCAGCACCTTGAGCGTGCGCGACAATCCGTATTTGGACTTGCCGTGCAGGCGCGGAAAATGGCTGACCTCTTCCTCGCGGATGCGTTCGGGCGCGGTCACGGTTGCCATCCAGGTCGGGATGAAGCGGTGCATTTCGCCATACAGCCGCACCTCGCGCAGCACGCTGGCGCGGTAGATCTTGAGCGAGCAGCCGTAGTCGTGCAGCGGCAGCCGGGTGACGGCGCCGATCAGGCGGTTGGCGAGCGTGGACGGCAGGCGCCGCAGCCAGTAACCGTCCTTGCGCGCGCGGCGCCAGCCGACCAGCAGGTCGAGGTCTTCGTCGAGCAGGCGGCGCACCATGCGCACGATGTCGTGCGGGTTGTTCTGCAGGTCGCCATCCATGGTGGCGATGACGCTGCCGCGCGCCATGTCGATGCCGGCCTGCATGGCGGCGGTCTGGCCGAAGCGGCGCAGCAGGACCGCCGCCGCCACCCGCCCGGGACTGGCGGCCACCGCTTCGCGGATGCGCTCGGCGGTGCGGTCGCGGCTGCCGTCGTCGACCAGGATCAGCTGCCACGGCCAGGGCGAGGCCGCCAGCGCGGCCTGCACCTGGGTGGCCAGCGGCAGCACGTTGTCTTCCTCGTCGTGCAGCGGCACGACGACAGACAGCGTGTGCCCGCCCTCCCTTGCAAGCAGGTTCATCCGAATCTCCGGTCATGGCCCGGGCCGCGGCGGCTGGGCAAGACCGTATATTCATCCTGCATGGATGTGCGACGACGACCCAGCTCAAATGTGCGTGAGGTCGTTTCGCAGCGAGTTGGCGTAGAAAAGCGGAGGCGTCAGGCCGGGGTCAGCAGTTTCAGGCCGACGATGCCGGCCACGATCAGGCCAATCGACAGCAGGCGCAGCGCGCCGGCCGGCTCGCCCAGCATCAGCATGCCGAACACGGCCGTGCCGACGGTGCCGATGCCGGTCCAGACCGCGTAGGCCGTGCCCAGCGGCAGCGCGCGCAGCGCCACGCCCAGCATGCCGACGCTGCCGGCCATGGTGGCCAGCGTGAAGACCGACGGCCACAGCCGCGTGAAACCGGCGGTGTGCTTCAGGCCCACGGCCCAGGCCACTTCGAGCAGCCCGGCGATTACGAGGTACAACCAGCTCATCGGTGCTCCACGGCCCTGGATCGGGCACAAAAAACGGCTGGCAAGTATAGCATCGGCGGTCTCCCGCCCTTGCCGGCGACCGACCATACGGAACAGGGCCCCACCCAAAAAAAATTCTCGCCTACCCACCTCGCATCGTGACGATTAATGTTGCTGACATGCTATTCTTGCGAAATTCGTTCCGGCCGACGCCACAAGCCGCCGCCGTGTTCTTCCATCCTTTCAAGGACAATCGTGAAACGTATCGCACTCCGCCTCTTGCCGCTGGCCGTCGCATCCGCGCTGGCATGTTCCGCTCCCCTCGCCCATGCAGCCGAGGCCAAGTCCACCGCCCCGCGCGCCGAGAACGCCTTCCTGTCGCAGGCGGACGCCGCCGCCCGCGCCGCACGCGTAGCGAACGTCGACTACGTGCTGGACTTCACGCTGACCGGCAAGGAAAGCTTCAGCGCCACCACGACCCTGTCGTTCGACCTGAAGGACAATGCGAGCAGCCTGACGGTCGACCTCGACAAGGCCACCATCAAGTCGCTGAAGGTGAACGGCAAGGACGTCACGCCACAGTACAACGGCTGGTTCATCACGCTGGCCGCGAACGACCTCAAGAAGGGCCGCAACACCGTGAGCGTCGCCTACGAGCGTCCGCACAGCACCAACGGCGAAGGCCTGCACCGCATGGTCGACCCGGTCGACGGCCGCGTCTACACCTATTCGCACTTCGAGCCGGCCGCCGCGCACCAGATGTTCGCGGTGTTCGACCAGCCCGATTTGAAGGGCACCTACCAGGTCAACGTGAGCGCGCCGGCCGACTGGCAGGTGATCTCGACCACGCGCGAAACCAGGATCGCGGCGGACGGCGACAGCAAGCGCTGGACCTTCCCGAAAACGAAAAAGCTGAGCCCCTACAATTTCTCGATGCACGCCGGTCCCTACAAGATGTGGGAAGACGGCAGCGGCAAGTACCCGATGCGCCTATTCGCGCGCCAGTCGGTGGCATCGCAGATCAAGCCGGCCGAATGGTTCAAGTACACCAAGGCAGGCCTGTCCTTCTTCGACAACTACTTCGGCATCCCCTACCAGTTCGAGAAGTACGACCAGATCCTGGTGCCTGACTTCCTGTATGGCGCAATGGAAAACGCCGGCGCCATCACGTTTGCCGAGCGCGGCTTCATGTACAAGGCCGACATGACCGACGAGCAGCGCGCGCGCCTGGCCGGCGTCATCATGCACGAGATGGCGCACCAGTGGTTCGGCGACCTGGTCACCATGCAGTGGTGGAACGGCCTGTGGCTGAACGAAAGCTTCGCATCCTTCATGGGCACCATGGCCACCGCCGAAGCAACCGAATTCAAAGACGCCTGGCGCGCCTTCTACTCGGGCGGCAAGCAGGGCGCCTACGAGCAGGACCAGCGCAGCACCACGCACGCGATCGAAGTGCCGGTCGCCTCGACCCAGAACGCCTTCGACAACATCGACGCCATCACCTATTCGAAGGGCGCGTCGACGCTGATGCAGCTGCGGCACCTGCTGGGCGAGGACGTGTTCCGCAAGGGCGTGCACAACTACCTGGTCAAGTACCAGTTCCGCAACGCCAGACTCGACGACTTCATCGGCAGCCTGGGCCAGGCCGCGGGCCGCGACCTGAAGGGCTGGACCCAGCAATGGCTGTACCAGCCGGGCGTCAACACCATCGCCGCCAACTACCAATGCGCGAATGGCAAGATCACGTCCTTCACCCTGCAGCAGAGCGCGCCGCAAGCCTTTCCGACGTTGCGCGAACAGCGCGTGCAGGTCGCCACCTTCCGCCTCGACGGCCAGCAGTTCAAGCAGGACCGCGTGGTGCCGGTGACCTACAAGGGCGCCTCGACGACGGTGCCGGGCATGGCCGGCGCGGCCTGCCCCGACCTGGTCTATCCGAACTTCGAGGACTGGGGCTTCGTGAAGGTGCAGCTGGACAGCCGTTCCTTCGACAGCGCGCGCACGCGTCTCGGCAACGTCGGCGACCCGCTGCTGCGCGCCATGCTGTGGCAGAGCCTGTGGGACGGCGTGCGCGACGGCAAGCTGGCGCTGAACGATTTCATCACGACGGCACTGAACAACGCGCCGGGCGAAAAGGATTACACCCTGCTGGGCGACGTGCTGGGCAAGGTGGTCGCCTCCAAGCACTACCTGGACCTGATGCAGCTGCCGGGCGGCTACGCGGCGCAAGCCACGCGCCAGCTCGAGGACATGGCCTGGAAGGGCGCCGTGGCCGCGAAGGGCGACGACAACTTCCAGCGCCGCTGGTTCGGCACCTACGTCGGCGTGGCCAGCTCGCGCGAAGGACTGGACCGCCTGGCCGCTCTGCTCGACGGCAAGGCCACGATCGACGGCCTCACCGTCAACCAGGACCTGCGCTGGGCCATCATCGGCCGCCTGAACCGTTACGACTACCCGGGCGCGGCCAAGCTGGTCGAAGCCGAGCAGGCGCGCGACAAGTCGGACTCCGGCCAGGCAGCCAGCATCGCCGCCACCGTCGCCCGTCCGGATCCGGCCGTGAAGACCGAGTGGCTGAACACCATCCAGGACCTGCAGACCAAGCTGCCGTTCTCGAAGGTGCGCACCGCGATGGGCAGCCTGTACCCGGCATCCCAGGCCGCGCTGGCCGAACAGAGCGCCGACCAGCGCCTGTCCAGGCTGCCCGAGCTGGACCAGGCCGCCGGCCCCGTCTACATGCGCGCCTACGGCCCGAGCATGATCCCGGCCAGCTGCACCCCGGCCAGCGTGGCGCGCCTGCAGGCGGCCGCCAACAGCATGACCGGCCTGTCGGCCGGCACCCGCCGCGCGCTGCTCGATACGCTGCAGGAAGACCAGCGCTGCGTGGTGATCAAGCAGGCGGTGACGGCGAAGTAAGCCGCCACGAGCGCGCGCGTGCCCGCCCTGTCCTCTTGGGCTGGACGGCGCGGCGCGCTGGGACTCGCGCTGGGCCTGCGCCTGCGGGCGGCGTTCTTCTGGATGGGAGAACGCCGCCCGCGGCCGCTGGAAAACGCGCGCGTCGAACCGGTCACCGGTGTGCTGCAGGGTAGCTACACGGCGCCGGACGGCAGGATCATCTATCGCACCTGCATCGGCAGGCGCACCGTATGCCGGCGCAGCGGCAGTGTCGGCCTCGGGATCACGGGAGCGCGCGGCATCAACGAGGCCGGCAACGTTTCCTGTCCCAAGGGCGTGCAATGGCAGCCTTGAGGGTTCGGCTCAGCTTAGCTCCCCGCATTCTTCGGCTACCGCTCCCTACTTGCAGCCTATTTCGGCCACTCGCTCTCGCAGGCGCCCATTCCATGCATCTGCCACGTTGCAGCGATTCGACGGACTAATCTGATTCACCGTCTCCATCTTTGTGCATTTGCTTCACCTCAATTTTGTCCTCTCTTCAGATGCCAAAATGCATTCTTATTCCTAAGGGAAACTACGGGAGAATGCCATGCAGTTGGGTCAAGAACTCGACAGCTTCCTGAGTGCACAAACGTCTCTGAATGCCGCGAATCGTCCTGTCCGACTCAAACTTTTCCATCAGAACCGAGAAACCGAGGACGTACTGCTTCCTCAGTTTGTCAGCGGAACCGAATCCATTTGTGGCGGATTCACATACCAGATTGATTGCGTTGCAATCTCGTACAGCTTGCCACTGAAGGAATTTATCGGTCTCCCTGCCATTCTCGAATTCGTCAACGATCGTGGGCAGTTGCGCGAGATCTGCGGCTTGATTGCGCAAGCCAGTTCAGGGGAATGTGATGGAGCGATCGCCAGCTACCAGATTGTCATCCGCGATGCCATGGCGATCATGGAACAACGTATCAACACGCGGGTGTTTAGGAAATTAAGCTGGCTACAGATCGTGGCACTGATATTAAAGGAATGGCCACAGATAAACCGTGCGTTGGCCGGTACCTTCGATTATGAATTTGCACCTGGACTCCGCCTCGAGAACCATCCCGAACGTGAACAAACGATCCAGTTCAATGAGTCGGATGGCGCATTTATTCGTCGACTGCTGGCCCGTTCCGGTATCGCCTGGTTCTTCCGTCCCGGGCGAAGCCGCGCCTGGCAGCACGGCGGACAGGCCGGGGAGTCGACACCAGCACATACGCTCGTTCTTTTCGATCGCCAGTATGACTTGGATCGAAACGCTGCTGGTTTGGTCCGCTATCACCGTGACGACGCTACCGAGCAACGTGATTCCATCATACGTTGGGGTGCCGTACGCACGCTTCAGGCCGGCAGCGCAGGTGTGTTCAGTTGGGATTACAAACGGCCGGGAAGCATACCGTCGATGTCCGCCGAGGTGCCAACACAGGCAGATCAGGGGCAATCGGGGAACCGGTTGGCCGACGGCTTACAAGAGTTCATCGTTGAATCACCACATGCCGCTGCAGACGACAAAGCACTGAATCGTCTCGGCGTGCTTCGCATGCAGCGCAAGGAGCTCGACGCAAAGCGGTTTAGCGGTGAAGGGAGCGTACGCGACTTCCGTGCAGGCGAATACTTCACGATCAGCGGCCATCCGGAGATCGACGGCCATCCGTCTCCAGAGCGTGATTTCATCATCATGTCGATCGAAATCAGGGCGCGAAATAACCTGCCAAAAAGTCTCGAAGAAAGGGGGCAGCGGCTGTTCATATGTAATGGCTGGCATGGTCCGCTTGACGGATTTGTGCACGATGCCAACGCAACGCGTTTCCAGATGCGATTCGAAGCCGTACGGCGCACGATACCAATCGTCCCTCCATTCGACCCGCGGACGGACCTGCACGATCCCGGGTTACAGACTGCGATCGTAGTCGGAGGAGAAAACGACGTCGTGTACTGCGACGAATTTGGCCGTGTGAAAATTCGATTTCCCGCGACACGCCCGGCGGACCATCAGCATGCACAGGGTGCCGGTGCCTCGGATACGGAAGCGGATTCTGCTTGGGTAAGAGTCGCAACCAATTGGGCTGGCAGCGGTACGTCGCATTGCGGCACCCTGACCCTGCCCCGGGTAGGCACTGAAGTCCTGGTGGCATTTTTGGGCGGGGATCCCGACAAGCCCGTCATCATCTGCCAGCTATTCAACGGACATGCCCTCCCGCCCCCATTGAGCGAGCGCGCCAGCCTGCCAAGGACGCGCTTTTTGTCCGGCATGCATAGCCAGGAAGTCGGAGGCATGCGCGCAAACCAGCTGAGGCTTGACGATACCCCTGGCCAGATCAGTGCCCAACTCGCAAGCGACGATGGCACGTCGCAATTGAATCTGGGCTGGTTGACCCATCCACGAGGCGAGGGCTGCGAGCCACGTGGCGAAGGCGTGGAACTGCGAAGCGACAAAGCGGTTGCAATTCGCGGCGGCCGAGGTGTCTTGATCACTGCGGATGGCAGCAACCGGGCTGCCGGCAAACAGCTGGACCGGACCGAACTGATTGGCCTGGCCGATGGATTGCGCGATATCGCCGACCAGCTTGCAAAGCTCGCGGAGACCCATGCAAAAGACCCAGCCAATGGCCCACAACTGGCACAACTCGTCGACAAGCTCAGGCATCTGGACCACGGATCAAATGCTGCGGCCGATAGCAATGGCTCAGGAGGCGCACCCATTGTGGCAATCAGTGGCCCCTCCGGAATCGTCATAGGCAGCCAGGAAAACCTCGTCCTCGGCGCCGAAAAATCGGCCGATTTCATTACCGCCGCGGATACGCGTCTTGCTGCCGGTGGGAAGACAACCATGCGCGCCGCCCAAGGAATCAGCGTTTTTGCGAACGATGGCGGCATGAAGAACACTGCAGCGCGTGGCGATGTACAGATAGAAGCCCAGGACGGCAACCTCGAACTCCTGGCGAAGAAGGTAATGGAGCTGATCAGCACGACAGACTGGATCAACATCAGGGCCAGGAAAGGCGTTTGCATTTATGGCGGCGGCAGCGAATTGAAGATCAGCGCCGAAGGGATCATTGGCCGCACCCCCGGCAATAATCACGTATATGCCGCCGATCACCAGACGTTTTCAAAGCAAGCGCCGCAAGTACAGTTCCCTGACGAATTGCCGCACCATGACGTTTGCATCCCCTGCATGCTCGCGGCTGCACGCGCGCACAGCCCACTGGTGGAGGCCGAATGAGCGAGCGCAAGACCGAGATATTCGTGTATCTCCTGATCGACAACGGACTGCTCGACGAGGTATCGGCAAGCTACACCGAGACTGATTCGAAAGACCGTCCGATATGGTTGGCACCAATTTACGGGGAACGTGCGCTGGCCGTCAGCCCTTTTCTGGTCGATGTTGAAGCCGCTTATGAAGCCGGCGATCTCGATCGGGTCATGCGCTATATAAATGCGCGTGCCCCTGCTTTACACGTATCGGTCATCGAGTCCTCGCTGACTCTCGAACAGATTGCCCAACATTTGCGCCAATTCATCTTCATTGTCGACCCGGATGGCAAGCAGTTCACGCTCAGGTATGCCGACTGCACTGTTCTCGACCCGCTTTCTTCAGTCCTGACCACGGCGCAGTGGGCAGGCATGCGAGGTCCGATCAAGCGCTGGTCAATTCATGACCGTTCTGGAGCGCTTGTTCAGCTACCACCAGCCGAGCATGTCGCAGGCAGTTTGACACCGTTATACCTGGACCATAATCAGCTGGCAGGTCTCGACGAGGCCAGCGAACCTGACCACTACATCGCCAAGGTGAAGACAATGCGGCACGGTGCGGAATTGCCGGGAAAGCCTGCACAACACTATGCGTGGGCTCGATCGGCACGTCAAGCCTGGCAGGGTGCAGGGAACTCCAACCCGCTGATTTTGCTGTTTTTGACCGAGGCGGCACTTGTCACCAAGGGAGACATTCTACGCAGGCCCGAGACAAGGGAGATGCTTGCAATGAATGAAGTCAGTAAATTCCGAAGTAGGTTGTGGGAGCGTGTCAATGAAATGCTAGAGAGACGTAATTGCGCTACAAAGATAGTAGGTGAAGACAAAAAATCGAGTTTCTAGATGCTTCTTAATTGCGACAAGCATATGAAAATTCCCATACCCAATGTCATACGTTGGTACCCCGTTTTGTCGCTAGTGATGGCAATTGCAATAATTGCCCCATGTATCGTTTTGTACAAGCTTTCAAAAGCGGATAACTATGTGCCAGTAGCCTTGGGTAGCGCTCATCACTTGGGCGGGGATTATCTAATAAATTACTTCTACATCGATAAGTCCATAGGCGATAGCGTGGGCGAAGGCGGCGGAGGTGGAACCAGATGTTGCGTGATGCTTCCAAAAAAATGGTCTCCCAAACTAAAAGTAGACGTGCGATGGGAAGTATATCACCTCATAAGGTCGAACAATTCTACAGCTCCAGTTAAAGCCGAGGTCGAAGGAATCTATCATGCGCAAGTTCCGGTAGAACCTTATGAAAAACCAAGCGACTTTTGGGTGCATTTTTTTCCCAAAGGCCGAGTGCGGATTGTTGTGAGTGAAAACGATACAGATGGAGAGCTGCACCCGACGCACTGGGATGCTACCGAAGCAGACAAGTTGGCAACAACAGGATTCGTGGTGAAGGCGTTGTTTACTCCCGAAGAACTTGCCGAACTAGAACGCGAAGCGGCCCGCGATAGGAAAAAATATGGAGACTGGCGATGAACCAATCGAATAAAATTCTTTCACCGACATCGGCCGCGCCCATTGTCGCAATGAGAAAAGTTGTACCTCAGTATGATATCGACTTTAAAAAATGTGAAATTTCTCTGAATGTAGCGATATTTTTTGATGGCACCAACAACAACATGGATAGAGACAAACCGAAGTTTTCACATACAAATATTGCTAGACTCTATAACGCATATAATTCGGATAAAACAACCGGATATGATCGGATTTACATTCCTGGGGTTGGAACTAAGTTTCCAGAAGTTGGTGAGGACGGGGAGAGTAAATTTGACGCAGGGTGTGCATTTGGTTGCGAGGAGCGCGTCATTTACGGCTTACTGGCCGTTCTAAATTCTTTACATCACCGCAGTTTCAACAAAAAATTGTTTGACGAAAACACAGTTCTTGCACTTTCCCGGAATAATATTAATGTAATGGGCAAGGATCGCGAAATTTTAGAGAAATTACAAATATATAATGGCTTACTACAAACCAACACAAATAGCGACCGTAACCGCCAAGAATTCCTGACACGACAGGCTTCATTTTTGGAAGCAAAACTCAAAACCGGCAAACCCCGCGTTGTCGAATGCTATCTCGATGTATTTGGCTTTTCGAGAGGCGCCGCCCAAGCCCGTGTATTCTGCCATTGGTTAGACGAGTTGCTCGTCGGTGGTCGTCTCGCCGGCGTCCCACTGCAATTTCGATTTGTCGGCATAATGGACACAGTTGCCTCCGCAGGTTTCTGGTCCAGCACCATGTCAATGCTGACTAACTCAACCGGTGGACATGGTGCATGGGCCAGTGCCGAAGCATTGACCCTACCAGCTTCGGTTAAAAACTGCGTCCATATGATTGCAATGCACGAACTTCGACGCAATTTTCCTTCGGATGAAATCGACAAACTGCAGCCAGGATGGGTCCAACACGCCTATCCGGGTGCGCACAGCGACGTCGGAGGCGGTTACCAGCCCGGTGATCTCGGCATTGCGAATAATGACGACTCCAGGAAACTATCGCAGATTCCGTTGAATCACATGCTGACCTGCGCAATAGCGGCCGGCGTCCCAATGAACAGACCGCCGGTAGCTCCCGGAAAATATGATGCGTTTGCCATTCATCCTGACACTGTCAAGGCTTATGATGATTTTATTGCAGAAGCTACCATTGCTCCACGTCCCATGTCTGAATGGCTTCAACTATATCTGAACTGGCGCTGGCAGATACGCGACCATTTTCACCTCACCAATCAAGTCAAGCGTGCCAGCACTACCGACAAGGAAATCCTGGTGTCCTTTAACAAGAGCCTGATTGCCGATGCAGCTGTCATGACGCGATCTGCGAAGAGCTTTACCCAGAAGGCCGTCGAAGTTTTTCAATCACCTCTCCTTGTAGGTACGAGAATGCAAGCGGACCTCGCGACATCGACTTTACTGGAGCCGGAGGCACGCGATGTGCTGGCGCGAGCCCAGCGTGCCAAGCCAACTCCACCGTCGTTTGCCGCGCTCTTTGAAAACTATGTGCATGACTCGCTTGCCGGATTCAATCACCCGAATCTGGAATTGACCGGCTACTGGCGTTACCGAAGAGTCTTCCGTGGCAGTGACAAGCATACGATCGCGGCGAACCAGGATGCCGATACCATGCGCACTGTCGCTTGATCTGAAAAGCAGGCGACCATGAAAGATGAACAAGGACGCGGGGTAATCCGACTCGGCGATAAAACGACCCATGGCGGCGAGGTCATCTCGGCGGCACAGGATTTCACTGTGCTTGGCAAAAAAGTCGCTGTCGAAGGCGACGATACCTACTGCCCGAAATGCAAGGGCAAGTTTTCGATTCTGCCAAGCGGCAGCACACGCAAGCATCGCGGGAAGCAAGTGGCATACGACCAGGATCAGACAGCCTGTGGCGCCAAGTTGATCGCGTCGATCTGAACCCTGCTGCAAACGCATCCATGCTTTTTGGGGAAACAAAATGAAGATAGCAACCTGGAACATCCAGTCCGCCCGCTCGCCCGACGGCGGCGCCGACATCGATCGCGTAGCCGCCACGCTCGCACGTTTCAAGGATGCCGACATCCTGTGCCTGCAGGAGGTGGCCGACGGCTTCCCCCACCGCGACGGCAGTCCCGGCATCAACCAGTTCGCGGCACTCGCCATGCGGCTGCCCGGCTACCACCCACGAAGCGCGTTCGCCCTCGATGTAGCCGCCCCCGACGGCCGCCGGCGCCGCCTCGGCTGCATGACCCTGTCGCGCTTTCCGGTGCGGCAGACGCTGCGCCACTCGCTGCCCTGGCCCAGCGATCCGGCCGTGTCTAGCATGCCGCGCATCGCGCTCGAGCTGACGCTCGATACGCCGCAAGGTCTGCTGCGCGTACTGAACACCCACCTCGAATATTTTTCGGAGACCCAGCGCCTGGCCCAGGCCGAACATTTGCGCACCCTGCATCGCGAAGCCTGTGCCCACGCAAGCGCGCCACGCGCCGGGCTGGATGTAGACGGTCCATTCGCCGCCGTCCCGCGCGCCCTCGATGCGGTGCTGGCCGGCGACTTCAACATGCTGCCCGGCTCACCCGCCTGGCACGTCCTGCAGCGACGCTTCGACGACGCCACCACCGAAGCCTGGCACGACGCCTGGCGCCTCGCCCATCCGGCGCAAGCCCACGCCCCGACCGTCAACCTGCGCACCGCCGAACCCTTCACCTTCGACTACGCCTTCGTCAGCGCCAGCCTGGCCCCGCGCGTGCGCGGCGTACAGGTCGACCACACCGAAACCGGTTCCGACCACCAGCCCCTGCTCCTCGAACTCGGTCCATGACACCAGCAGGTACAATACCGCCCGGTCCACATCAACAAGGAAACGTCTTGGCCTGGGATTACCCGAACCCTTTCCTCCTGCCCCGCGTGCCGCAAGCGGCCGACATCGATGGGCTGAACCACACCAACAATGC
>Ga0265780_10001671_pt1 | contig 30853 bp, 30 predicted proteins | sample P1T30metagenome_FD_192432 | JGI IMG/M metagenome (GOLD analysis project Ga0265780, IMG submission 192432) | Plant litter microbial communities from East Loma Ridge, Irvine, California - P1 T30 | ecosystem: Environmental > Terrestrial > Plant litter > Unclassified | place: USA: California... | reverse complement strand
CGGGAGGACGTCGTCGTCGGCAGCCATGTCGGCAAGTCAATCGGCTCCGACGAGAGGCGACCACCGTCGCGCGACGGATGTCGTCGAATCGAGACGTCTCGGCAAGCTCGCAGGAGGCGCCCCTCGCCAGGTCCGGGTCGGGAGCGTAGCGTCGCCGGGGTGATGCCTCCCTCCGCGAGAACCGTCGGCGAACTCAGGCGCTCGGGCCACGTCCCGAAGCTCCTCCGCACCGAGATCCGAGACAACCTGCTCGACGCCCTGAGAGAGGGCCGCGACCCCTGGCCGGGACTCCACGGCTTCGAGTCGACGGTCATCCCCCAGCTCGAACGGGCGTTGATCGCGGGCCACGACATCGTCCTGCTGGGCGAACGCGGTCAGGGCAAGACCCGTTTGCTGCGGACGCTCGCGGGTCTGCTCGACGAGTGGTCCCCGGTCATCGAGGGGTCCGAACTCGGCGAGCACCCGTTCGAGCCGATCACGAGCGAGAGCCGTCGTCGTGCCGCCGACCTCGGTGACGACCTGCCGGTGGCCTGGCGGGGACGCGACGAGCGCTACGTCGAGAAGCTCGCGACGCCCGACACGAGCGTCGCCGACCTGATCGGCGACGTCGACCCGATGCGCGTGGCCGAGGGACGCAGCCTGGGCGACCCCGAGACGATCCACTTCGGGCTCATCCCCCGCGGCCACCGCGGCATCGTCGCGGTCAACGAGCTGCCCGACCTCGCCGAGCGAATCCAGGTGGCGATGCTCAACGTGATGGAGGAGCGCGACATCCAGATCCGCGGGTACGTCCTGCGGCTGCCCCTCGACGTGCTCGTCGTGGCCAGCGCCAACCCCGAGGACTACACCAACCGCGGGCGGATCATCACGCCCCTCAAGGACCGCTTCGGCGCCGAGATCCGGACGCACTACCCGACCGAGCTGGCCGACGAGGTCGCGGTCGTCCGCCAGGAGGCCGACCTCGTCGCCGAGGTGCCCGACCACCTCGTCGAGATCCTCGCCCGATTCACCCGCGCCCTCCGTGAATCGCCCTCGGTCGACCAGCGCAGCGGCGTCAGCGCCCGGTTCGCGATCGCCGGCGCCGAGACCATCGCGGCCGCGGCGCTGCACCGCGCGACCCGACAGGGTGAGGACGAGGCCGTCGCCCGCCCGATCGACCTCGAGACGGCCGTCGACGTGCTCGGCGGCAAGATCGAGTTCGAGTCGGGCGAGGAGGACCGGGCCGAGGAGGTCCTCGAACACCTGCTGCGGACGGCGACCGCCGAGACCGTCCGCGCCCACTTCCGCGGGCTCGACTTCGACGCCCTCGTCGACGCCCTCGAGTCCGGCGTCATGGTGACGACCGGTGAGCAGGTCACCGCCCGGGACTTCCTGGCCGGGTTGCCCTCGCTCGGTGAGGACGACCTCTACGACCGCGTCGCCGAACGGCTCGGCGCGACGACCGACGGCGGGCGCGCCGGGGCGATCGAGCTGGCGCTCGAGGGTCTGTTCCTGGCCCGGCGCGTGAGCAAGGAGAGCGGCGACGGTGAAGCGGCCTACGGGTTCTGAGGTGCGACGTGGCTAGGTCGAACCGGCGGTTGAACCGGGCCGCGCGGTACCAGAGGTACGCCGACGGTCCCGACCCGCTCGCGCCTCCTGCCGACCTGTCCGAGGCGCTCGACGCCGTCGGGCGCGACGTCATGGCCGGTTCGAGCGCCGAGGCGGCACTCCGCGAGTTCCTCCGCCGCGGGGGCCGCGACCGGACCGGCCTCGACGACCTCGCCCGACAGGTCGCCGAACGCCGGCGGGCCCTGACCCGGGACCACCACCTCGACGGCACGTTGCACGAGGTCCGCGAGCTGCTCGACCGGGCCCTCAGGGCCGAACGCGCCCAGCTCGCCCGCGACGTCGACCTCGACGACGGCGACCGCGCCCTGGCCCAGCTCCAGCTCGACAGCCTGCCGCCGTCCCCGGCCGGCGCCGTCGCCGAGCTGTCGGACTACCGCTGGCAGAGCGGTGAGGCGGGTGAGGCGTACGAGCAGATCAAGGACCTCCTCGGTCGCGAGTTGCTCGACCAGCGGTTCGCAGGGATGAAGGGTGCCCTCGAGAACGCGACCGACGCCGACCGCGAGGCCGTCGCCGAGATGCTGCGCGACCTCAACGCATTGCTCGACGCGCACGCCCGTGGCGAGGACACCCCTGAGCAGTTCGACGACTTCATGGCGAAGCACGGCGACTCGTTCCCCGAGCAGCCGGGCGACGTCGACGAGCTGATCGACGCCCTCGCCGCGCGGGCCGCGGCCGCCCAGCGGCTGCGCAACTCGATGACGGCCGAGCAACGGGCCGAGCTCGACGCCCTGGCCCGACAGGCCTTCGGCTCGCCCGACCTGATGCAGTCCCTCGAACAGCTCGACGGCACCCTGCGATCGCTGCGACCCGGGCAGGACTGGAGCGGCTCCGAAGGCCTGGACGGCGAACAGGGCCTCGGGCTCGGCGACGGCACGGGGGTCTTCCAGGACCTCGCCGACCTCGACGCGCTCGCCGAACAGCTGGCCCAGCAGTCGAGCGGCTCCTCGCTCGACGACGTCGACCTCGACGCCCTGCGCCGCCAACTGGGCGAGCAGGCCGCCGTCGACGCCGCGGCCCTGCGGCGGCTCGAGAAGGCCCTCCGCGACTCGGGTGCCCTCCGCCGTCGCGCCGACGGCACGCTCGCCCTGACTCCGCGGGCCATGCGACAGCTCGGCAAGAACCTCTTGCGCGACGTCGCGGCGAAGATGTCGGGACGAGCCGGGAGGCGCGAGTTGCGGTCCGCGGGAGCCCTCGGCGACCGCTCCGGCGCGAGTCGTGAATGGGCCTTCGGCGACACCGAGCCGTGGGACGTCACCCGGACCATCACGAACGCGGTCACGCGGACCGCCGCCGGCGGCGGCCGCACCGACGGCGGGGTGCGGATCGAGATCGGCGACGTCGAGGTGCACGAGACCGACGCCCGGACGCAGGCCTGCGTCGCCCTGCTCGTCGACACGTCGTTCTCGATGGCGATGGAGGACCGCTGGGTGCCGATGAAGCGCACCGCACTCGCCCTGCACACCCTGATCACGTCGCGCTTCCGCGGCGACGACCTGCAGCTGATCGGGTTCGGCCGGTACGCCGAGGTCATGCCGATCGAGCAGCTCGTCGCCCTCGACGCGAAGTGGGACAAGGGTACGAACCTGCACCACGCCCTTCTGCTGGCGAACCGGCACTTCCGTCAGCACCCGAACGCGCAACCCGTCCTGTTGATCGTCACCGACGGCGAGCCGACCTCGCACCTGGAGCCCGGCGGTGAGGTCTTCTTCGACTACCCGCCGCACCCCGTGACGATCCTGCGGGCCGTGGAGCAACTCGACGTGGCCCGCCGCCTCGGCGCGCACACGACGTTCTTCCGGCTCGGCGACGACCCGGGGCTCGCCCGCTTCGTCGAGGGCATGGCGCGGCGCGTCGACGGCACCGTCACCGCCCCCGACCTGGACGACCTCGGGGCGGCCGTCGTCGGGTCGTACGTCAGAACACGGGCCACGGAACCGCCGGCATAGGACCGTGCGGCTCGGGGAAGACGGGCGACGCGAGGAGGCGCGCGCAGCGCTCGTCGAGCGCCTCGAGTTCGTCGGGGGTGAGGAGAGGAGCCAGGGTCGAGCCCAGCGAGCCCGAGAGGGCGGATCGGACGCGGCCGACCCCGTCGATCTCGTCCGCGGTCAACGGGTCGCCGATCCACCCCCACAACACCGTGCGCAGCTTGTGCTCGGCGTGGAACGTGAGGCCGTGGTCGACGCCATGCCGTCGCCCGTCGGGCAGCGCGAGCACGTGGGCGCCCTTGCGGTCGGCGTTGTTGACCACGACGTCGAACACGGCCATGCGGCGGAGCGCCTCGGTGTCCTCGTGGATCAGGGCGACCGGTCCGTCGTCGCCGTCCCCCTCGAGGACGAGACGCCATCCGTCGTCGGGCAGGTCGTCGGTCGGGACGAGGTCCACCGCGTCCTGCTCCGGGTCGACGTCCTGCCAGAGCTGGACCATGCCTTCGCCGAGCGGACCGTCACGGAGCCAGGTACGCGGCACGACCCCCCAGCCCAGGGCCTCGGAGACGAGGTAGGCCGCGACCTCACGGTCGGCGAGCCGCCCGTCGGGGAAGTCCCAGAGCGGCCGTTCGCCGGCGACGGGCTTGTAGATGACCGACACGTCGCCGAGGCGGGCCAGGAAGGACGCGTTGGACGCCGTGCGGATGCGACCGGTGAGCTCGAGCTCGACGTCGTCGGTCGGAACCGCGTCGGGCACGTCGGCCGGCGCGTCCTCGGTCGACGCCGAGGACATCAGGCCTCGCCGGACAGGATGCAGACGTGACCCTCGGGGTCGATCGGCTGGCCGCAGAAGGGGCAGAGGGGCCGACCGGCCCCGACGATCTCGAGGGTGCGCGCCGCGAACGCCCGCGCCGTGCCGACGGGGATGCGGACGACCATGACCTCGTCGGGCTCGAGCTCGGCCTCGTCGGCCTCGGTGTCGTCGTCGACCTCGACCAGCGGGAACGCCTCGATGACGACCTGGGCGGTGGACGGGTCCCAGCCGAGACTGAGGGCCCCGGCCCGGAACTCGGGTTCGACGGGTTGGTCGAGCGGCTCGTTGTCGACGAGCTCGACCGGGATGCCGGTGGGCACGCTGACCGGGTTGCCGTCGGCGGCCATCACCTGGTCGAGGATCTCGTCGATCTTCTCGGCGAGGGCGGCCGACTGCATCTTCTCGAGGCCGACGCTCGTGACGCGCGCGCCGTCACGGGCCTGGAGGTAGAACGCACGGGAACCGGGGCGACCGACGGTCCCGACGACGACTCGGTCCGGCCAGTCGAAGGTGTGGACGATGGAGGGCATGCCGCGAGTCTACGAGCGCCCCGCCGCCGACGCTCAGGTCGCGGGAGGCTCGTCGCCGCCGCCGCCCGCGCCGCTCGCCGGACCCGCGCCTCCCCCGACGGCGGCGTCGGCGGCGGGTGCCGCCTGCCGCAGCCACGAGAGGTCGCCCGAGTCGGTGTTCGTGGCGACGACGTCGGGTCGGTTCGGTCCGTAGCGCACGATCGACACCGAGGCCGGGCCGACGCTGATGCGCTGGAAGAGGTCGAGGTGCATGCCGTAGGCGTCGGCGAGGATCGACTTGATGATGTCGCCGTGGCTGACCGCGACCCACACGGCACCCGGACCGTGCTCGGCCTCGAACGCGGCGTCGTGACGACGGACCGCGGCGACCGCCCGGGCCTGCATGGTCTGCAGGGATTCGCCGCCGGGGAACACCGCGGCCGACGGCTGGTTCTGCACGACCGACCAGAGCGACTCGCCCGCGAGCTCCTTGAGGGGCCGACCCTGCCAGTCGCCGTAGTCGCACTCCGTGATGCCCCGGTCGATCGGCGTCGCCGGCCTGCCGGACTGGCGGTCGAGGATCGCCCTCGACGTCTGACGGCAGCGCTCGAGGGGGCTCGACACGACGCCGACGAGCGGCACGACCGCGAGCCGCTCGGCCGTCCGCCGCGCCTGCTCGCGTCCGACGTCGTCGAGTCGGACGCCCGCCGTCCGTCCGGCGAGCACGCCGCTCGCGTTGGCGGTGGTGCGTCCGTGTCGGACGAGGACGAGGGTGGCCATGCCCCGAGCCTAGACACCGACGCTCGCGGCGGGGGCGCGACCGCCCCCGTGCGCACCCAGGACGACGAGGAGGCGCGGTGCCCGTGTCCCGGCACCGCGCCTCCTGCGGTCTCCCGCCCGGCGGTCGGCGTGACTACGCCGAGGCGGCGGTGAGCGCCTCGACGAGCGGGGTCGTCGGGCGGCCGATCAGACCGGACAGGTCGCCGCTCGTGTCGGCGAGCAGCCCGTCGCGGATGTTGCCGTCGAGGGCGACGACGAAGCCGACCGTGCCCTCGTCCAGGCCGAAGCCGCGCAGGCGCTCGGCGTGCTGCTCGGGCGTGAGCGACTCGTAGCGGACGGGTCGGCCCGTGACGGTCGTGAGCGCCTCGGCGAACTCGTCGAAGTCCCAGGCGTGGTCGCCGGACAGCTCGAAGGTGCGACCGGCGGTCGACTCGTCGAGGGCCGCGACCGCGGCGGCCTCGGCGTAGTCCCGACGGCTGGCGCTGGCGAGACGGCCGTCCCCCACGCTCGCGGCGACCACGCCGGAGTCGCGGGCGGTGGCGATCTCGCCGACGTAGTTCTCGGTGTACCAGCCGTTCCGCAGCAGCGTGACGGGCACGCCGGAGGCGGCGAGGTGCTCCTCGGTCGCCTTGTGCTCGGGCGCGAGGATCAGGGGCGAGGTCGAGGCCGCGAGGACGCTCGTGTAGACGATGCGGGCGGCACCGGCGGCCTTCGCGGCGTCGATCACGGCGGCGTGCTGCGGGACCCGCTGGCCCACCGCGTCGCTCGAGATCAGGACGACGACGTCGCCCGCGGCGATGACGGCCGCGATCGTGTCGGGTCGGGTGTAGTCGAGCTCGGCGGTGCGGACGCCGCGCTCGGCGAGGTCGGCCAGCTTCGAGACGTCGCGCGACGTGGCGACGACGCTCTCAGGAGCTGCGCCGCGGGCGAGGAGGGCCTCGACGACGAGGCGGCCGAGCTGGCCGGAGGCGGCGGTGACGATCGTGGACATGGTGTTCCTTTCGGTTGCGTGCCCGGGACAACGACGACGATCCACCGGGACTTCCCATCTGCAGGTACGCACCTTTTCGTAAGCTACTGACGTGGACGTCGGAATCGTGAACCCTGCCCGCCCTGCCCCCTCGGGTCGTTTCCCGGCGGAGTGCCCGAGCCGCGTGGTGCTGACCCACGTGACGAGTCGGTGGGGAGTGCTGATCCTGCTGGCGCTCGAACGCGGGCCGATGCGGTGGGGCGAGTTGCGACGCGAGATCGAGGGCGTCAGCGAGAAGATGCTCGCCTCGACCCTGAAGACCCTCGAGGCCGACGGCATCGTCCATCGCGCCGCCCAGCCGACGATCCCGCCGCGGGTCGACTACTCGCTGACCGAGCGTGGCACCGACCTGGCCGCCCGCCTCGTGCCGCTCATGGACTGGATCCTCGACAACGCCGACGAGATCGTCGCGGGCCGGTGAGCGATCGGTCGACCGATCAGGACGACGCCCCCGCTGCCAGGTACGTGGACGCGAGGTAGGCCGTCGCACCCACGATGAAGACGACGAAGATCGGCATCGCGACCAGCAGGAACGTCCTCTCGCGGGGCGGGACGTAGGCACTCGACTTCCGCAGGGTCGACGCGAGCATCCCGACCCCGAGGCCGGGGAAGAGCAACAGCGCGAAGGTCGGCAAGGAGTGTTCGACGCCGTGTCGCCGGTACGGCGTGGTCGTCCACACCGGGACCTGGGTCCAGACGAAGACGACCAGGCCGAGCGAGACGACGATGCCGACGACGAGGGCCACGCGCATCCACCGGACGAGCACCCGCCCCCGAGCGACGTCGTCGTCCGTGAGCGGCACCGTACGGGGCGTGCCGTCGGGCCGGGTGGTCTGAAGGTCGATGGTCACGTGGTGATGTTAGCGAGTCGGGACGGACCGGTCTGCTCTTCCGCCTCGACTCGCCTGCACGGGCGTCCGCCCATGGCCACCTGGTTGAGTTCGTCCTGACGACCGACGCGACGAAGGGGCAGGCAGCACATGGGCATCTCGGAGAAGGACTACGACGTGGCCGTCATCGGGGCCGGTCCGGCGGGCACCGCGGCAGCCCTGCGGGCGGCCGAGCTCGGGGCTCGCGTCGTCGTCCTCGAAGCGGGCCGCGAGGGCGGCACCTGCGTCAACACCGGGTGCGTGCCCACGCGGGTGCTGGCCAAGACGGCCCGGCTGATCCGCGAGACCCGACATGCCGACGTCTACGGCGTCGACGTCGAGCCCCCGACGATCGACTGGGCGTCGACCGTCGCGCGCGTCCGGGAGCGCGTCGACAAGGTCCGGTCGATCAAGCGGGAGGCCGAGCGGTTCGGGGCCGCGGGGGTCGAGCTGGTCCACGAGGGCCGGGCCCGGTTCGTCGACGACTCGACCCTCGTCCTCGACAGCGGGCGGACGATCTCGGCGGCGTCGATCCTGGTCTGCGTCGGCGGGCACTCGCGCCGTCTGCCGATCCCGGGCGGCGAGCTGGCCACCGTGCCCGAACACGTCCTGGACCTGCCGACCCTCCCCCGGCGGGTGGCCGTGATCGGTGCGGGCAACACGGGCGCGCAGCTCGTCACCGTGTTCGACGCGTTCGGCAGCGCGGTCACGCTCCTCGACCTGGCGCCGCGGGTGCTGATGGCGTCCGATGCGTCCATCTCGGAGGCGGTCTCCGCGGCGTTCGTCGAGCAGGGCATCGACGTGCGCACCGGGATCGACGGCGTCGAGGGCCTCGCCCGGGCCGACGACGGGTCGATCACCCTGACCTGGCGGCAGGACGACGGGACGTCCTCCGCCGACTTCGACGTCGTGGTCATGGCCACGGGGTGGCCGGCCGACGTGGAGGACCTCGGTCTCGAGACGGCCGGCATCGAGGTGGAGCACTCGTCGATCCCCGTCGACCGCTACTTCCGGACCGTCGTGCCGCACGTGTTCGCCGTGGGCGACGCCAACGGCCGCGACATGCTGGTCCAGGCCGCCCAGTTCGAGGGCGAGGCCGCCGCCGAGAACGCCGTCCTCGGCGCCAACCGCCGCACGCCGCACCACCTCCTGCCGGCCGGTGGGTTCACCGACCCGGACTACGCCGGCGTCGGCCTCACCGAAGAACAGGCCCGTGAGGCGGACGAGTCGTGCGTGGTCGTCACGATCCCGTACTCGACCGTGGACCGGGCCGTGATCGACGATCGCGAGACGGGGTTCCTCAAGCTGATCGCCGACCGTCGGCGCGAACTCGTGCTCGGCGCCCATGCCGTCGGCGAGAACGCCGTCGAGGTGGTCCAGGCGGTCACCACCGCCATGGCCGGCGGTGTCGACGTCGCCACCCTGGCCGAGGTGCGCTTCGCCTATCCCACCTACAGCGCGGTGATCGGCATGGCGGCCCGGGCCGTGCTGGCGGATCGCACCGCGCGCTAGGAGCAGGTCGGCGGTGGTCATCGTGGCACGATGGATCACCCGCCCCGACCGAAAGCCACGATGCGCCTCCTCCTCATCCGCCACGGCGAGACCGCCGACAACGTCGCCCGCACCATCGGCTCGCGACCTCCGGGCCCGCCGCTCTCTCCGCTCGGCCGCGAACAGGCCGCCGACCTCGCGACGGCCCTGGCCCACGAACCGATCGTCGCCGTGCACTCGTCGCGCCTGCGCCGGGCCGGCGAGACCGCCGTGATCGTCGCCGACGGCCTCGGGCTCCCTCACCACGAGGTGGACGGTGCCCACGAGATCGACGCCGGCGACCTGGAGGGGCTGCCCTACGCCGAGGCCCTGCCCCGGTACGCCGGCACCATGCAGAGGTGGTGGACCGATCCGGAGGCGCGCATCCCGGGAGGCGAGAGCGGCACCGAGTTCACGGCCCGGTTCCGTGCGGCGGTCGATCGGGTCGTCGCCGCGACACCGGCCGACTCGACCGCGGTCCTCGTCTCGCACGAAGCCGCCATCTGCGTCTGGGCGGCGGACACCGCCCGCAACCTCGACGCCGCGTTCAGTCGCACCCACGGGCTCCGCAACACCGGCTCGGTCGTCCTCGAGGGCTCGACCGAGGGCGGCTGGGTCGCCGTCTCGTGGGACGGCGAACCCCTGGCGCACTGAGCCGCGCGTCCGACGACCAGACCGCAGCGCGCCTCCTACGGGCCGCCGAGCCAGTGGTCGATGCGGTGGTGGTCCGGGCGGAAACCGTTCTGGACGCCCCACAGCACGGCCTGCGTCCGGCTCGTCGCGCCGATGCGTCGGTAGACCGATCGGATGTAGGACTTGACCGTGTTCGGGCTGAGGTAGGTGAGCGCCGCGACCTCGGCGTTGCTCTTCCCCTGGGTGATGAGGGCCAGGATCTCGGACTCGCGGTCGGTGATGCCCTCGCGGCGGCCGGGCCAGTCGAGGCCCGGCGCGCTCGGTGCCCGCCCCCGCACCTCGCTGACGACCCGTTCGCCCCGGTGGACCGCCTCGAGCGCCTCGACCAGCTCGCGGGCACCGAGGGTCTTCGACAGGTACCCGTGCACGCCCTGCGCGAGAGCCGACTCGACGAGCTCGGGGTGGAAGTTCCAGGTGTAGACGACGACCTTGCCCGCAGCCGGGTTGGCGACCAGTTCGGCGAGCTCGTGGTGGTCGGACTCGGGCTGGGCGAACGAGTCGTAGAGGACGACGTCGACCCGGTCGGACAGGGACGTCGTGGCGTCGATCTCGGCGACGACGACCCGGTCGCGGTAGCGGTCGAACATGTGGGCGAGACCGGCGAGCACGACGTCGTAGTCGTCGACGAGTGCGACGGTGATCGACCGGGTCGGAGCGAGGGGCATGAGGACACCATCCCACCCCGAGGGGTGTGCCGCCACACCTCCAGGGGTGGTCTGCTGGGTCCTGCGACACCACGGCACCGACGGTGCCGGTCGCCCATCTCTCCCGGAAGGAGAACACCATGATCGGTCTCATCATCAGCTTGCTCGTCGTCGGCCTCATCGCAGGGTTCATCGCCCGCGCGGTCGTCCCGGGTCGCCAGAGCCTCTCGATCGCCATGACGATCCTGCTGGGCATCATCGGTTCGTTCGTCGGAGGGTTCCTCGGCTTCCTGCTGTTCCAGCACGACCCCACGGACGGGTTCTTCCAGCCCGCCGGCATCATCGGCTCGATCATCGGCGCGATCGTCGTGCTGGTCGTCTGGGTCGCCGTCTCGGGTCGCCGCGGCGCCGCTCGCCGCTGATCCCGCTCCCGGTCGGGGCGGCCGCGGACGGCCGCCCCGCGGGCATCGTCCTGCCGGCGGCGTCCGCGGCCCGCAGGACGGAACGACGACCTCGTGCTCAGGCGGACTCCTCCGCACTTCTCCCGTGCGGTGCCCCGACGGGCTTGGACTCACTCGAGCCACGCTGGCGGAGGAAGATCGAGAACACGATCATCGCTCCGACCGCCAGGAACTCCGACTGCCAGTTCTGCAGGGTCCTGTTCCAGAAATCCGGGGACGTGACGTACTGGAGCCAGGTCTCGGGTGGTGCGCCGTGTTCCGCGTTCTCCTCGTTCGCGACCACGGCCCCGCCGAGGGACTGTGCGAGCCAGGACGACACGAAGAGGGCGCCCATCACCAACAGGAGCGAGTTCGAGTACACGGTGGATGCCCAACCGCCCCGGCGCACCCAGGCGGGCGACCCCGGCCGCGCGTGGTCTCCGACCAGTTGTGTCTCGTCGCTGCCGACGCCCTCGTCCCCCGGTCTCTTCGACTCGGGCGACCCGCGTTGCACCAGCCAGATCGTCGCGGCGATGAACAAGAAGAACTGCAAGAACTCGGACTGCCAGTTCTCGGCGACGTCCACCAGGAAACTCGACGAGGACACGAAGTCCCAGTAGGCGTCGGGCGGAAGACCGTGCACCGCGAGTTCCTCGTTGGTCGCGGCGAGTCCGGCGAACGACTGGCCCACGAGAGCGGCGACGAAGATCACGAGGAAGGCGACGCTGAGCCCCTGGTCTCGGATGAACCGGCGCATCCTGGTCACCGAGCCGTCAACGGGACGACGATCATCACGACGAGTCCCGCGACGATCAGGCTCATCCACACCCAGAACACGGCGCGCATCCCCCGCGTCGATCCGGCGTCGTCGTCCTGCTGATCGCTCATCTGGTCACCCTCCTCGACGGGAATCGCCACGAGGCAGTCCTACGTCACCGGCTGCGCGGCGACAAGGGGCTTGCTTTCTCCTCCGGGTGCTGCTGTCGGACCGTCGCCAGCCACGCGCCGACGTCGACGCCCGCAGGCGCGACCCGACACGGCGTCCGTGTCCCGACGGGCCGTGCGACCGAGGAGAACCGCGGTCGCCTGACCACCGTTCGTGAGGTGGGCCCTACCGGGCTCGAACCGATGACATCCACGGTGTAAACGTGGCGCTCTACCAACTGAGCTAAAGGCCCTCGCGCCGGGACGAGCCGGGCGAGCGAGTACAGGTTAGCGGGTGGACGAGCCGACCCGCGCCTCCTGGGCAGTGGCCCGGGGACTCAGGCCGTGACGGGGACGAGGAGGTCGAGCGCGGCGCGGTAGTCGGCGAGCGAACGTTCTTGACCGGGCTCGGTGCCGAAGTGCTCGCGGATGACGCCGTCGACGTCGATCAGGAAGGTGGTGCGGGTCGCGAAACCCTTGTTCTCGAGGAAGACGCCGTACTCCTTCGAGACCTCGCCGTGCGGCCAGAAGTCGGCCAGCAGGGTGAAGTCGTAGCCCTTCTCCTCGGCGAAGGCGCGCAGCGTGGCCTTGGAGTCGACGGAGACGACCAGCAACTCGACGCGGTGGTCCTGGAACATCGCGAGGTTGTCGCGCAACGTGCAGAGCTCTTTGGTGCAGGTGCTGCTGAACGCCAGGGGGAAGAACACCAGGGCCACGGGCTTGACGCCCCGGAAGTCGCTCAACCGGACTCGCTCGCCGAACTGGTTCGGCAGGTCGAAGTCGGGAGCCTGGATGGCGTTCTCCAGAGCCATGGGTGCGTTCCTTTCGCGTCGACCCGGGCGGTCGGCGACTGACACGATCGCCGATCCTACGCCTCACGCGTCGGATTTCAAGCGGCGGCGTGGCCGGGCGTTCCCAGCGCGTGCCGAGCCTGCATCGGTCCGGGCAACTAGAGTGGGCTGGTCAGGCGGAGTGCGTCTCGGAACCCGGGCACGACGGGCCTGACATCTGTTTGTCCACTCCACGCGGTGGCCCTCCAAGAGACGGCTGCTCCACACAGATGATTGAGGTCAAGGGTGACGGTTAACGATCAGGACCCGTACACGGTCGACAAGGCCGATCGCGATCCCGAAGAGACCGCCGAGTGGCGCGAGTCGCTCGACGCTCTCGTGAAGGCGCAGGGTCACGAACGTGCCCGCGAGATCATGAAGAGCCTGCTCACCCGGTCGAGCGAGCTGCACCTGGGCGTGCCGATGGTGCCGAAGACGGACTACGTCAACACCATCGCCCCCGAAGACGAGCCCGAGTTCCCCGGTGACGAAGAACTCGAGCGCCGCTACCGCAAGTGGGTCCGCTGGAACGCCGCGATCACCGTGCACCGCGCACAGCGCCCCGGCATCTCGGTCGGTGGCCACATCTCGACCTACGCCTCGTCGGCCGCCCTGTACGAGGTCGGCAACAACCACTTCTTCCGCGGCCAGGACCACTCCGGCGGCGGCGACCAGGTGTTCTTCCAGGGCCACGCCTCCCCCGGCATGTACGCCCGCGCCTACCTCGAGGGCCGTCTCGGCACCGACCAGCTCGACGGCTTCCGCCAAGAGAAGTCTCACGCCTCCGGTGGGCTGAGCTCGTACCCGCACCCGCGCCTCATGCCCGATTTCTGGCAGTTCCCGACCGTGTCGATGGGCCTCGGGCCGATCAACGCCATCTACCAGGCGCAGGTCGCGAAGTACCTCACCAACCGCGGCATCAAGGACGCCAGCGACCAGCAGGTCTGGGCGTTCCTCGGCGACGGCGAGATGGACGAGGTCGAGAGCCGCGGTCAGCTGCAGGTGGCGGCCAACGAAGGCCTCGACAACCTCAACTTCATCATCAACTGCAACCTGCAGCGCCTCGACGGTCCGGTCCGCGGCAACGGCAAGATCATCCAAGAACTCGAGTCGTTCTTCCGCGGCGCCGGCTGGAACGTCATCAAGGTCGTCTGGGGTCGCGAGTGGGACTCCCTCCTCGCCAACGACTCGAGCGGCGCGCTGCTCAACCTCATGAACACCACGCCCGACGGTGACTTCCAGACCTACAAGGCCGAGAGCGGCGGCTACGTCCGCGACAACTTCTTCGGCCGCGACCCCCGCGCACTCGAACTCGTCGCCGACTACTCCGACGACGACATCTGGAACCTCAAGCGCGGCGGCCACGACTACCGCAAGGTCTACGCCGCGTTCAAGGCCGCGACCGAGCACACGGGCCAGCCGACGGTCATCCTCGCCAAGACGGTCAAGGGCTACGGCCTCGGGAAGTCCTTCGAGGGCCGCAACGCGACCCACCAGATGAAGAAGCTCACGCTCGACAACCTCAAGCAGTTCCGCGACGAGCTCCGCATCCCGATCAGCGACGCCCAACTCGACGAGAACCCCTACCTGCCGCCGTACTACCACCCCGGTCAGGACGACGACGCGATCCAGTACATGCAAGAGCGTCGTCGAGCGCTCGGTGGCTACGTGCCCGAGCGCCGCAGCAAGTACACGCAGATCGCCGTCCCCGAGGCGAAGACGTACGACGTCGTCAAGAAGGGCTCGGGCAAGCAAGAGGTCGCCACCACGATGGCCTTCGCCCGCCTGCTGAAAGACCTGCTGCGCTCGCCCGACTTCGGGCACCGCATCGTGCCGATCATCCCCGACGAGGCCCGCACCTTCGGCATGGACGCCTACTTCCCGACGTCCAAGATCTACAACCCGAACGGCCAGCACTACACGTCGGTCGACCGCGAACTGTTGCTCGCCTACAAGGAGAGCCCGCAGGGCCAGATCATCCACGTCGGCATCAACGAGGCCGGTGCGTTCGCGGCCTTCACCGCCGTCGGCACCTCGTACTCCACGCAGGGCGAACCGCTCATCCCGGTCTACGTCTTCTACTCGATGTTCGGGTTCCAGCGCACCGGCGACGCCATGTGGGCAGCCGGCGACCAGATGGCCCGCGGGTTCATCATCGGCGCCACCGCCGGGCGCACGACACTGACCGGCGAAGGCCTCCAGCACGCCGACGGCCACTCGCCGCTGCTCGCCTCGACGAACCCCGCGGTCGTCTCGTTCGACCCGGCCTTCGGCTACGAGCTCGGCCACATCGTCAAGTCGGGCATGGACCGCATGTACGGCACCGACGAGCACGGCAACGCGTCGCACTCCGACCCGAACGTCATGTACTACATCACCGTCTACAACGAGCCGATGGCCCAGCCCGTCGAGCCCGAGGGCCTCGACGTCGACGGAGTGGTGCGCGGCATCTACAAACTCAAGGACGCCGAGAACCTCGGCCCCCGTGCCCAGCTGCTCGCGTCGGGCGTCGGTGTGCCGTGGGCGCTCGAGGCCCAGCAGCTGCTCGCCGACGACTGGAACGTCGCGGCCGACGTCTGGAGCGTCACCAGCTGGACCGAACTGCGCCGCGACGGCCTGGCCGCGGAAGAGCACAACTTCCTGCACCCGAACGACGAGCCCAAGACGCCGTACGTGACCGAGAAGTTGCAGGGTGCCGAGGGTCCGTTCATCGCCACCAGCGACTTCATGGCGGCCGTGCCCGACCAGATCCGCGAGTACGTGCCCGGCGACTACCTGACGCTCGGTGCCGACGGCTTCGGCTTCAGCGACACCCGGGCGGCTGCCCGCCGCTTCTTCAAGATCGACGGCCCGTCGGTCGTCGTCCGCACCCTGCAGGCCCTGGCCCGCCGGGGCGAGGTCGACCCGGGCGTCGTCCAGCAAGCGATCGACCGGTACCAGTTGCACGACGTCACCGCCGGTACCAGCGGCACCGCCGGTGGGGAGGCCTGACGACCCCGTGAGCACCGAGCGGGTGCCCACCTCGCCCCTGCAGCCGTCCGCGGCCACGAAAGAGCGCACGCTCGCGTGGCTGCGGACGGTCTCGGGCGAGTTGTCCACCGCGACCATCAAGCGCCTCGAAGAGACGCTGCCGTGGTACGGAGACATGCCCCCGGGGCGCCGTTCGGCGGTCGGGCTCGTCGCCCAGGCCGGCATCACCTCGTTCATCAGCTGGTTCGCCGACCCCAGGTCCACCCCCTGGATCGCGGCGGACGTGTTCGGCGCCGCCCCGCGTGAGCTGCTGCGCTCGGTCAGCCTGACCCAGACGCTGCAGCTCATCCGCATCACCGTCGAGGTCGTCGAAGAACGCGTCAAGGACGGGGACGACTCGCTCCGCGAGGCGATCCTGCTCTACTCGCGCGAGATCGCCTTCGCCTCAGCCGACGTCTACGCCCGGGCCGCCGAGGCCCGCGGACTCTGGGACGCCCGTCTCGAAGCCCTGGTCGTCGACTCGATCCTCAGCGGCGAGTACGACGACGAGCTGCCCAGCCGCATCGCTGCGCTCGGCTGGCACGGTCACGGCGAGGTCGCCGTCCTCGTCGGCACGGCCCCTCGCATGCTCGACGTCGACATGCTGCGGCGCACCGCCCGGCACCGAGAAGCCGACGTGCTGATCGGAGTGCAGGGCAGCCGACTGGTGCTGGTCATCGGGCGGGCCGACCCTCTCGACGAGAGCAGCACCTCCTCGACCCACCCCAGCTTCACCGAGATCGCGCACGCCCTCGAACCCGGCTTCGGTGACGGGCACCTCGTGCTCGGCCACGAAGTGCCGAGCCTCGTCGACGCCTCCAAGAGCGCGAAGGCCGCCCTCGCCGGTTTCGCCGTCGCCCGGGCCTGGCGGAACGCACCCCGCCCCGTCCTCGCCGACGACCTGCTGCCCGAGCGTGCCCTCGCCGGCGACCCGGTGGCGCGATCGACGCTCGTCAACCGGATCTACAAGCCACTCAAGGCGCACTCCACCGAGCTGTTGACCACCCTGTGGTGCTACCTCGACAACGGGCGCTCGCTCGAGGCCACGGCTCGCGAACTCTTCGTGCACCCGAACACCGTGCGCTACCGTCTCAAGCGCGTCACGGACGTCATCGGGTGGGACGCCACGGGTGCGCGCGAGGCGCTCATCCTGCAATCCGCACTCGTGCTCGGATCGATCGCCGACCCCGACGGGTCCGGGGTCCGCCGCAAGTGATCGTCGGCCATCCCTGGGGTCCGTCTGTGCGCTTCGACAACGTTCCCGCCCATCTTTGGTCGAGTTGCTACACCGCAGACCCGCTACTCATTGGCATGATGGACCAGTGATCGTTGTCGTAGCGCCCGGTCAGGGCTCCCAAACTCCCGGTTTCCTCGAACCCTGGCTGGCCGAACCCGACCAGCGTGACCTGCTGACGTCGCTCTCCGACGCGGCCGGCGTCGACCTCGTCGCACACGGCACGACGTCGGACGCCGCCACGATCCGCGACACCGCCGTCGCGCAGCCCCTCATCGTCGCCGCCGGCGTCCTGACCGCCCGTGCCCTCTTCCACCGCGTGGACCGCTCCGCGGTCGCCGGCGTCGCGGGCCACTCGGTCGGCGAGTTCACCGCCGCGGCCGTCAGCGGCGTGCTGAGCGACGTCGACGCCGTCACGCTCGTCGCCGAACGGGGCCGGGCCATGGCCGACGCCGCCGCCCTGGTCGAGACGGGCATGAGCGCCGTGCTCGGAGGCGACGAGGCCGAACTGCTCGCCCGTCTCGACGCCCTCGGGCTCTTCCCCGCCAACTACAACGGTGGCGGCCAGATCGTCGTCGCCGGCGAGACCGCCGCCCTCGCCGAGCTCGCGGCCGACCCGCCGGTCAAGAGCCGCGTCGTGCCCCTCCAGGTCGCCGGCGCCTTCCACACGCGATACATGCAGCCCGCCGTCGACCGCCTCCGCTCAGCCGCCGCCTCGGTCGCGGCCGCCGACCCGTCCACGACGCTCTGGACCAACCACGACGGCAGCGCGGTCGACTCGGGCGCCCGCTTCGTCGAGCTGCTCGTCGGTCAGGTCTCGTCCCCCGTCCGATGGGACGCGACCATGCGCTCGTTCGCCGACGCCGGCGTCACGGGAATCATCGAACTCGCCCCGGCGGGAGCCCTCACCGGTCTCGCCAAGCGTGCGCTGAGGGGTGTCCCCTCGGTCGCCGTCAAGACACCCGACGACCTGCAGGCCGCCGTCGACCTCATCGAGGGAGCAGCATGACCACCCCCCAGCTCAACCAGACGACCGGTGCGCAGTTCACCCGCATCTACGCACTCGGCGCCGCCCGGGGCGAGAACGTGGTGCCGAACGCCGACATCATCGAACCGATCAACTCCAGCGACGAGTGGATCCAGCAGCGCACCGGAGTGATCACCCGTCGCCGCGCGGGCAAGGACGTCAAGGTCGTCGACCTCGCCGAGGCCGCCGCCACCGAGGCCATCGCCAAGTCCGGCATCCGCCCCGACCAGATCGGTGCCGTCCTCGTGTCGACCATCGGGGCCGGCGTCGTGACCCCGTCGGTCGCCTCGCTGCTCGCCGAGCGCGTCGGCGCGAACCCGGCCGCCGCCTACGACATCTCGGCAGCCTGTGCCGGCTTCACCTACGGCATCGCGCAGGCGGACTCGTTCGTCAAGTCGGGCCTCGCCGAGTACGTCCTCGTCGTGGGTGCCGAGAAGCTCAGCGACGTCATCGACCCGACCGACCGCACGATCTCGTTCCTCCTCGCCGACGGAGCGGGTGCGGCGATCGTCGGTCCGTCCGACAGCGCCGGCATCGGCCCGACGGTCTGGGGCTCCGACGGCTCCAAGTGGGACGCCATCGGCATGACCAACACCATGACCGAATACCGCGAGGGCGCGGGCGAGGTCCCCTGGCCGACCCTCCGCCAAGAAGGTCAGACGGTCTTCCGCTGGGCGGTCTGGGAGATGGCGAAGGTCGCGAAAGAGGCCCTCGACCGCGCGGGCGTCACCGCCGACCAGCTCTCGGCCTTCGTGCCGCACCAGGCCAACATGCGCATCATCGACGAGTTCGCCAAGCAGCTCGGCCTGCCCGAGTCCGTCGTGATCGGTCGCGACATCGCGACCACCGGCAACACCTCGGCCGCGAGCATCCCGCTCGCGACCCACCGACTGCTCGACGAGCACCCCGAGCTCAGCGGCGGCCTCGCCCTGCAGATCGGTTTCGGTGCCGGACTCGTGTTCGGCGCCCAGGTGGTCGTGCTGCCCTAGCGCGCCGCTGCCCGCCCGACCGCGGGGCGCTGTATAGGCTTTACCCCGGTCACATCGACACCCCCTCAAGGAGACAACACCATGGCACTGTCCACCGAAGAAGTCCTCGCCGGCCTCGCCGAGCTCGTCAACGACGAGACCGGGATCGCCACCGACACCGTCGAGATGGACAAGTCGTTCACCGACGACCTCGACATCGACTCGATCTCCATGATGACCATCGTCGTCAACGCCGAAGAGAAGTTCGACGTCAAGATCCCCGACGAAGAGGTCAAGAACCTCAAGACCGTCGGCGACGCCGTCACGTACATCCACAAGGCGCAGAACTAAGACGTCGGCTGCCCGGTCGCCTTCACGGCGACCGGGCCCCGCCGCTGTGCCCTCGACGCCGTCGACCCCACGCCACCAGCCTCGGCTGCAGCCCGGGTCACGGCGTCGTCGTACATCGGCACAGCCCACCGACCGGCCCTCCCAGAAGGAACGTCAATGACCAAGAAGATCGTCGTCACCGGACTCGGCGCCACGAGCCCGCTCGGTGGCACCGCCACCGAGAGCTGGCAGAACCTGCTCGCCGGCCAGTCGGGCATCACCACGCTCGAACAGGACTGGGTCGCCAAGTACGAGCTGCCCGTCACCTTCGCCGGCCAGGCACGCACCCCCTCGGCCGACGTGCTCGACCGTCGAGAGATCAAGCGCCTCGACCCGTCGAGCCAGTTCGCGCTCACCGCCGCCCGCGAGGCCTGGGCCGACGCCGGCTCGCCCGAGGTCGTTCCCGAGCGCTTCATCGTCGACTGGGCCACCGGCATCGGCGGCGTCTGGACGCTGCTCGACGGGTGGGACACCCTGCGCGAGAAGGGCCCGCGACGCGTCCTGCCGATGACCGTCCCCATGCTCATGCCGAACGGCCCGGCCGCCGCCATCTCGATGAGCCTGGGCGCACGCGCCGGAGCCCGCACGGTCGTCTCGGCCTGCGCCTCCAGCACCGAGTCGATCGCCATGGCCTACGAACACCTGCAGTCCGGCCTGGCCGACATCGCCGTCGCCGGCGGCTCCGAGGCGGCCATCCACCCGATGCCCCTGGCCTCGTTCGCCGCCATGCAGGCTCTGTCGAAGCGCAACGACGACCCCGCCACGGCATCACGTCCCTACGACGTCACACGGGACGGCTTCGTCCTCGCCGAGGGCGGTGCCGCGCTCGTCCTCGAGACCGAAGAGCACGCCCTGGCCCGTGGGGCCCGAATCTACGCCGAGCTCATCGGCGGTGCGGTCACCAGCGACTCGTACCACATCACCGCTCCCGACCCCGAGGGCACCGGCGCCGCCCGGGCCGTCATCGCGACGCTCGAGAACGCCGGGGTCGACCGCGACCAGGTCGTCCACGTCAACGCCCACGCGACGAGCACCCCGGTCGGCGACATCGCCGAGTACCACGCCATCAAGCGCGTCTTCGGCGACCACACCTCGAAGCTGATCGTCTCGGCGACCAAGGCGGCCACGGGCCACCTGCTCGGCGGCGCGGGCGGCATCGAGGCGCTGTTCACGGTCAAGGCCCTGCACGAGCGCGTCGCACCGCAGACGATCAACGTGACGCAGATGGACGACGAGATCGACATGGACGTCGTCGTCGGCGAACCGCGCCCCCTGCCCGAGGGCGAGATCGTCGCGATCAGCAACTCGTTCGGCTTCGGCGGCCACAACGCCGTCGTCGGTTTCCGTTCGGTCTGACCGAGGCGGGCAGCGCAGGAGGCGCGGGTGGCGTGATCACGCCACCCGCGCCTCCTTCGTCGTCACCGGGGTGGCCCGGCGCGCACCTAGCCCGAGCCGCGGTGGGTCAGCCGACCTTGTGCAGCCAGACGACGGGGTTGCCCTCGCCGCTGTGACGGAACGGCTCGAGTTCGTCGTCCCAGGCCTGGCCGAGGGCGAGACGCAGCTCGCGGTGCAGCTCGAGGGTGTTCGACCCCGCGATCTCCATCGCGTAGCGGATGCGGTCCTCCGGGATGACCGTGTTGCCGGCGGTGTCGGTCTGTGCGAAGAAGACGCCGAGGTCGGGCGAGTGCATCCAGCGACCGCCGTCGTGGGACTCACCCGGGTCTTCGGTCACCTCGTAGCGCAGGTGCTCCCAGCCGCGCAGGGCGGAGGCGATGCGGGCGCCGGAGCCCTCGTCGCCCTGCCACGAGAACTCGGTGCGGCGGGCACCGGGCAGCACGGGCTGGTCGACCCAGGCGAAGTTCACGCCGTGCCCGAGGGCACGACCGACGGCCCACTCGACGTGTGGGCACAGTGCACGAGGGGACGAGTGCACGTAGAGCACTCCCCGAGCGGTTGCAGCAGCCACGATTCCTCCATCTGGTTCAGGTGCGACTTCCCCATCGACCTGTCAGACGTGATTCGTGTGCGTTCTTCGATTGTGCGGGCCGGGGCCCGGTGGTTCGCGGGACGGTGCCCGTTCTGTGAATTATGACCGACCGGCCTGGGAAATCACAACTGTGTAACACCTGCGAATGGCGCAGCGTCTCGCCGTACCCGGAGGCTCACTTCGCCTGCGAGTAGTCGTCCACGACGGCCACCGTCACCGGGAAGGTGACCGGGGCGTCGCCGAACAGCAGTCGACCGGCCTCGACCGCGCTCTCGGCGACCAGCGCGGCGACCTCGTCGGCGGCGGCGGCCGGTGCGTGCACGACCACCTCGTCGTGCAGGAAGAACACGAAGTGTGGTGCCGGGACGCCGGCCCCCCACCTCTCGTGCAGGCGCCGGCGCAGCGCACCCATCCAACAGAGGGCCCACTCGGCGGCCGTGCCCTGGACGACGAAGTTGCGGGTGAACCGCCCCCACGAGCGCGCGTCGCGATCGGCGGGCCGCACGCCCATCTCGGGAGGCAGTGCGCCCGCCCCAGCGCCCCCGGAAGCGGCCGGGTCGTCGGACGGACGCGGTGAACTGCGGCCGAGCAGGGTGTCGACGACTCCCCCGGCCTCACCCGTGCGGGCCGCCGACTCGACGAGTGCCATGGCGTCGGGGAACCGTCGGGCCAGGCGGGGCACGAGTCGACCGCTCTCGCCCTGCGTCGCGCCGTACATCGCGCCGAGCATCGCGACCTTGGCCTCGGCGCGGGTCGCGACGGCTCCGCTGGCGACGATGCCCTCGTAGAGGTCGCCCGACCCGGCCCGGGCCATCGAGCGATCGCCGGACAACCCGGTCAGGATGCGCGGCTCGAGTTGCGAGGCGTCGGCGACCACGAGCTTCCAGCCCGGGTCGGCCACGACGGCGCCGCGGACGGCCCGCGGAAGCTGCAGCGCGCCTCCTCCGCTCGTGGCCCAGCGGCCGGTCACGACTCCGCCCGGCACGTAGTCGGGGCGGAAGCGCCCGCCGTGCACCCAGGCGTCGAGCCAGGCCCAGCCGTTGGCGACGAGCAGCCGTTGCATCTTCTTGTAGCGGAGCAGGGGTTCGATCGCGGGGTGCTCGTGCCGTTGCAGTTCCCATTGACGCGTCGACTGCACGAGCACGCCCGCCCGGTTCAGGGCCCTGATCAGCTCGGCCGGCGAGTCGGGGTTGAGGTCGGGCGCCTCGAGCGCCTGCCGCACCTCGTCGAGGGCGTCGCGCATGCGGGCCGGTCGCTCACCCGGGGTGGGCCTCGGCCCGAGGGCGGCGGTCAGCAGTTCGTCGTGCACCCGAGGCGACCACGGGATGCCCCGGTGGCGCATCTCGGCCGCGATCAACGCGCCGGTGGACTCGGCGGCGACGAGCAGCTCGAGTCGACCCCGGGTCGGAGAGGCCTCGACCGCGTCGCGCTGGGCGAGGAACTCGGCGGCCGGGTCCGGCAGCGAGTCGGGGACGACCTCGAAGAGGCCGTCGGACTCCCCCGGCACCGCCTGGGGGACGTCCCACGGCCCGGGAGCCGCACCTCCGACCGGGAAGCCAGGGGCCGCCGTCGAGCGCCGCAGGATGGCGTGCACGAGCCGGAGGTCGACGCATCGGGCCACCGTGACCCCGGCGTCGAGGAGGCGCGGGTACCACCGCGGGGTGTCGTCCCAGACCCAGCGGGGCGAGGCCTCCCGCTCGAGGGCGGCCACGCGCCCCGGCAGGTCGGCCGCGGGGATGACGTCGACCCCTGCCGCCTCGAGTCGCCCCGACGCGCCGCGCTCGTACCGCGTCAGCTCGACGTCACCGTCGGGCAGTCGACGCAGCAGGAAGAACACCGCCTGATCATCCCACCCCGCGCCGACACCGTCGGCCGGCGCCTAGTGCAGCGGCTGCCCGGCGGTGTCGAGGACGTTCTTCTCGCCTGCCTCGATCGGTGACGCGAACCGGTTCTGCGCGGGCGGGATCGGGCAGTTGAAGGCGTACGAGAAGGCGCAGGGCGGCAGCACGGCCCGGTTGAAGTCGAGAGTGATGGTGCCGTCGCCGTTCGGCGTCGGGAAGAGGAACCGCCCGACCGAGTACGTGCTGTCGCCGTTCGTCGCGTCGCCGAAGACGAGTTGCAACCGATCGCCGTCACCCGACGGGAACGCCGCGAGTTCGTGGTCGACCCCGTCGCGGGTGAAGCGGATGAGCCCGGGCAACGGCTTGGGCCGACTGAGCTCGAGGTCCGCCTGGTGGCGGATGTCGACCTGGGTGTCGGGCGCGGTCGGCACGAACTCGGCCGTGACGACCCAGTCGGGGTCGAACGGGAAGGCGTCGATCGAGCCGAACCCCGTGACGGCGTCCGACGCGGAGTCCCAGACGCGCAGGGCGTACCCGGTGTGGTCGTCGTTCGCGATCACCGTGCCGGTCGTGGTCTCGGAGAACCGGAGGCTGCTCGGGGCCACTGCATCGTCGCCCGCCACGATCACGGTGCCGTCGACCAGATCGCCGTCGACGTGGATGCCGTCCGCGGCGACCGCCGTCAGTGCCAACCCCGACACGCCCTGCGGGGTCGGCGCCCAACGGCCCGGCACGCCCCAGACGGTCTGCTCGAGGTCGACCCACTGCGTTCCGGTCAGGGCGAGCGGCCCCTGCGGCGACACCACACGGGTGCTCCGCAGGGCGTGGAATCGGTCGAGCTCGGCCTGCGCGGCGTCGTCGGGCGTGCGGGTGGTGTCGGCGGTGCTGTCGGTCATCGGTCCTCCTGGGGTCTGACGGTGGGCAACGCCGAGGAGGCGCGGTTCATGCCCCGACGGGCGGGACGTGGTCGAGACCGGCACCGCGCCTCCTCGTCCGGCGCCTCAGGGCTGCGGGTCGTCGCCGCCCACGGCGAGGCGTCGCAGCTGCTCGTCGAAGGGGACGACCGCGGCGAACGGGTCGTCGTGTGCGCCCTCGTGCCGGGCGACGAGCTCGGCGAACTCCCCCGCGGCCCGCGTCACGCGCTCGGGCAGCGTGGTCGAGGTGCCGTCGCCCTCTCCCCAGTCCTCGGACGCCGCGAACACCGAGGTGGGCACGACGACGGCCTGGAGGTAGGCGAACAGCGGTCGCACCGCGTACTCGAGGGCGAGCGAGTGGCGGGCCGTGCCTCCGGTCGCCCCGATCAGCACGGGCGTCCCCGTGAGCGCCTTGTGGTCCATCACGTCGACGAACGACTTGAACAGGCCGCTGTACGAGGACGAGAAGACGGGTGTGACCGCGATCACGCCGTCGGCGCTCGACACCTTCTCGAGCGCCTCGGCGAGGGCAGGAGGCGCGAAACCGGTGAGCATCGCGTCCGTCACCTCGTGCGCGAGGTCACGCAGCTCGACGACCTCGACCTCGACGAACGAGCCGCGGCCGACGAGGTCACGCGTGGTGGCCTCGACCAGGCGGTCGGTCAACAGACGGGTGGACGAGGGCTGGCTCAGCCCCGCGGACAGGGCGACGATCTTCTTGGTGCTCATGGTGCGCCTCCTGCGTGTCTCAGCGGGCGGACGACGCGGTGAGCGCGTCGTGCGCGGTGGGTGCGGTCGTGGACTGCGATGCCCGGGTCGCGGCCTCGACGAGCGAGGCGTGCGTGGGGGCGTCGGGCACGTCGGCCGGACGGTTCGCGGCGAACTCGCGACGCAGGACCGGTACGACCTCGCTGCCGAGGATGTCGAGCTGCTCGAGGACCGTCTTCAGGGGCAGGCCGGCGTGGTCCATGAGGAAGAGCTGGCGCTGGTAGTCGCCGACGTAGTCGCGGAAGCCGAGGGTGCGGTCGATGACCTCCTGCGGGCTGCCGACGGTGAGCGGGGTCTGGCTCGTGAAGTCCTCCATCGAGGGGCCGTGGCCGTAGACCGGGGCGTTGTCGAAGTAGGGGCGGAAGGTGCGCTTGGCGTCCTGCGAGTTCTTGGCCAGGAAGACCTGACCGCCGAGGCCGACGATCGCCTGGTCGGCACGCCCGTGGCCGTGGTGCTCGAAGCGGCTGCGGTAGAGCTCGACCATCTGCTTCGTGTGCGAGGCGGGCCAGAAGATGTGGTTGGCGAAGAATCCGTCGCCGTAGTACGCGGCCTGCTCGGCGATCTCGGGGCTGCGGATCGAGCCGTGCCAGACGAAGGGCGCGACGCCGTCGAGCGGACGCGGGGTCGACGTGAAGCCCTGCAGCGGGGTGCGGAAGTGACCCTTCCAGTCGACGACGTCCTCGCGCCAGAGACGGTGCAGCAGGGCGTAGTTCTCGATCGCCAGGTTGATGCCCTGGCGGATGTCCTTGCCGAACCAGGGGTAGACCGGGCCCGTGTTGCCGCGGCCGAGCGTGAGGTCGACGCGGCCGCCGGCGAGGTGCTGCAGCAGCGCGAAGTCCTCGGCGATCTTCACCGGGTCGTTCGTGGTGATGAGGGTCGTGGCCGTGCTGAGCACGATGCGCTCGGTCTGCGCGGCGATGTAGGCGAGGAGGGTCGTCGGGCTCGAGTTCACGAAGGGCGGGTTGTGGTGCTCGCCCGCGGCGTAGACGTCGAGGCCGACCTCTTCCGCCTTCTTCGCGATGGTGACCATCGCCTTGAGGCGCTCGCCCTCGGTCGGGGTGGCACCGGTGGTGGGGTCGGTCGTGATGTCGCCGACGCTGAAGATTCCGAACTGCATTGCTCCACCTTAGAACATCTGCATGCGTTTGCATGCACTTCGGTGAACCGGAGGGTGGGGCGTGGCATTCCCGGACCGTGCGACTGCTGTCGGGAACGTGCCGTGCCCGACGCCGGCCTCGGCCTCGGCCCCGGCCCCGGCCTCGACCTCGACCTCGACCTCGGTATGCGGCGTTCGCCGCGTCGGCAACTCCGGGCTGGTGCTGCACCGCGAAAGCCAGGGCCCGGAAACACGGGGCCCGCACCGACCGGTGCGACAGGATGCAGGAGTTACCCGCACCACGACGAGATGTGCGGGGGCGGGGCGGCGGGGAGTGCGGGTGGGATCTGCTCGGGACCGCGCGCCGTCACAGCCCGCGTCGGTAACTCCGGGCTGCTGCTGCGGCGCGTATTCCCAGGCCCGGAAACACGGGGCCGCCGAGGAACGACGCAGCATGGGGCAGGAGTTGCCGACCACGCGGCGGGGTGGCCGAAGCCACCGCGGCAGGACGTCGTGCGAGAAGCGCGGCACTCTCGGTGGCAGCACGCGCGGTGGCGGGCGGTCGCTGCCGGGCGGCGGTTCAGGCGAGGGGGGCGAGGCGCAGCCAGCGCTCCGCGACCTGGGCCTGCGAGACGGGCCCGTCGCCGTCACGGTCGATCTGGGGCGAGTCGAACTCGACCCACCAGGTGCGGGCCGAGCCGCCGATGGCCGACACTCCCTGCCAGGCGCTGCCGCCGGCCCGGACCACGATGCCGGTCGGGCCGTACGGGAACGGCGTGGCCGGGTCCTCGTCCGAGTCGAGCACGTACACCTGCGCACCCACGCCCATGCGCGCCGGACCGGATCGACCGTCGCCGTCGGAGGAATCGCCGCCCCAGGCGTCGGGTTCGGGTTCCGGCTGTCGGGGCCGTTTGGTGAACATGGACGACATCGTGCCATGCGCGACGGGCGCCACGCGACGACACGACCGCGCTCACAGCAGGCCCGGAGGCCGGAACAACCCCTGCCGGCGGCAGAGCACGACCGAACGTGACGAGTAGGGCGGACGGGACTTGAACCCGTGACCGATCGATTATGAGTCGACTGCTCTAACCGGCTGAGCTACCGCCCCTCGCGACGGCCACCGGTGCGAGCCGGGGCCGGCCGGGGCGGAGCCGCGGTCGACCGTCAGTGCGCGCGGTCGGACGCCGCGTCGGTGGAGGGAACCACCGGCTGACCACGATACAGGCTCTCGAACACGCTGAGCGTGCGCTCGATGTCGTGCCCCTCGATCATCTTCAGGCTGGCCCGGCGCATGGCGAGGTACTCGTCGTCGGGTGCGGTCAGCACCGTCGTGAGCTTGTCGGCGAGGTCGCGGCTGTCGCCCGGACGGAAGAGGTAGCCGTTCTCGCCCTCGTCGACCAGGTGCGGCAGGGCCATCGCGTCGGCCACGACGATCGGCAGCCCGGACGCCATCGCCTCGAGGCTGGCGATGCTCTGCAACTCGGCGATCGACGGCATCGCGAACACGGTCGACTCGGTGAGCGTGTGGCGCAACTCGTCGTCGGACAGATAGCCCGCGAAGGTGACCACGTCGGCCAGCCCCAGGTCGCGACTGGTCGTCTGGAGCTGCTTGAACAGATCTCCCCCGCCCACGATCGTCAAGGTGGCGCCGAGGGCCGGATCGAGGAGGGTCATCGCCTTGAGCAGCACGTCGATCTGCTTCTCGGCCGTGACCCGGCCGACGAAGACGATGCGGTTCGTCTCGGGGCGGGTGTCGAGGGCCGTGTAGTGGCCGGCCTCGATGCCGCACGAGACGGCGAGCACACCGGTGACCGAGACCGACTTCTCGAGGAAGGTCGCGGCCTTCTGTGTGGGTGTCGTGATGGCCGCGGCCTTGCGGAAGGTCTTGCTCGCGTCGTTCCACGCCATCTGGGTCGCCTTGGCGCGCAGCCCCTTGGGCAGGCCCGTGTGCTCGAGCAGGTTCTCGGGCATGAAGTGGTTCGTCGCCACGATGCGCACGCCCCGGCGCTCGGCGACCTGCGCCACGCCGCGGCCCATCACGATGTGCGACTGGATGTGCACGACGTCGGGGTGGATCTCGTCGAAGATCTTCTCGGCGTGCTCTTGCACGCGCCACGGGGTCGCGAAGCGCAGCCAGTCGTGCAGGGGCCAGCGCGTCGAGTAGAGCCGGTGGACGGTCAACGTGACGCCGCCGTGCTGCTCGAGGAAGGTGCCGTGGTGGCGGCTGGCCGCCGGCACCATGAGGTGGACGTCGTGCCCACGCCGGGCGAGGCCGACGGCGAGCCGCTCGGTGAAGTTGGCGGCACCGTTGACGTCGGGCGGGAACGTGTCACCCGCGATCAGGACGGTCAGCCGGCCGGACGACCCCGAGGAGGCGCGGGTCGCGGCGTCAGCCGACGTCGCGTCGTCGGGTCGGCCGGGTTCCGAGGGCGTCGGGGCAGGTGTCACGGGTCGTGGCGTCCTTCTCGTGCTCGGTGAGGTGTGCGTCGCGTCAGGCATCCGAACGGTCGTGAGACCGACGGACGAGACGACCCCACGGTAGCTCAGGCTCGGGTCTGGGGATGGTATTTGGCGAGTTGGAACACGCCGTAGACCGCGATCGCGGCCGCGACGACGAAGAAGACCCCGGCGATCGCGGGGGCGTTCTGTGCCTCGCCGAGCACGACGATGCCGATGCCGACCGCGATGAGCGGGTCGACGACGGTGAGGCCGGCGATGACGAGGTCGGGCGGGCCGGACGAGTAGGCGTTCTGGACGAAGTACCCGCCGAGCAGACCCGCGGCGAGCAGGAAGACGATGCAGACGATCGTCAACCAGTCGAAGTTGCCGGCGAAGACCCGGTTGAGGACGACCTTGGCGAGGGTCGCGACGAAGCCGTAGAGCACGCCCGCCGCGATGATGTAGAACAGCGCGCTGCGACGACGGCGCAACAGGGCGAAGGCGACGCCCAGCACGGAGCCGACGACGGCGAGGATCACGAGGACGGTGACGAGCTGCCGCGTGGTGATCTCGGGCTCGATGGCCGTGAAGGCCGCCACGGTGACGAAGAGCCCGACCCCGCCGACGCAGAACAGGATCGCCCGCTTGGCGCGGCGGTCGAGTCGTCGACCGGTGGACCGCGAGTTGAGGATCGCCGTGATCACCAGTGCGACCGCGCCGAGCGGCTGCACCACGAGCAACGGCGCGATGCGCAGGCTGGTCAACTGGAACAGGATGGCGAGGCCGAGCATCAGCGTGCCCAGCACCCACGAGGGGCGGCCGACCAGGGCGAGCACCTGACGGACGTTCATGCCGCTCTTGGCCGCACCGATCCGCCGCTCGACCTTCGCGACGCCCTGGTGTTGCAGCTGCGCGCCGATCGAGAGGAACACCGCACCGATCAGGGCGATGGGGATGCCGAGGGCCTGATAGGGGGTCAGGGATACCTGCTGGGTGAGCTCCCCGATGTCCGTCGTCACGGCGTCCACGCTAGCGCCGTGGCGCTGGATAGTCTGGACGAATGGCCGTTCGACCCATTTCCATCACGGGTGACCCCGTGCTCCACTCCCCCGCCTCCGAGGTGACCGTCGTCGACGACGAGCTGCGCACGCTGGTCGCGGACATGTTCGAGACGATGGACGCCGCCCCGGGCGTCGGCCTCGCGGGCCCTCAGGTGGGCGTCGGCAAGCGCCTGTTCGTCTACTCGTGGACCGACGACGACGGCGAGCTGTGGCGGGGCGTCGCGATCAACCCGACGCTCTGGCAGAGCCCGCTCTCGATCGAGCCGCTCGACGACGACTCCGAGTCCGAGGGGTGCCTGTCGGTGCCGGGTGAGAGGTTCCCGCTGCGCCGCGCCGACGGCGTCGTGCTGCGGGCCACCGACCTCGACGGCGACGAGGTCGAGATCGAGGCCTGGGGCTGGCTCGCCCGCATCTTCCAGCACGAGTACGACCACCTCGACGGCATCCTGTACGCGGACCGGCTCGAGCACCCGTTCCACAAGGCGGCCGCCAAGGCCGTCCGCAAGAAGGGCTGGGGCCAGCCGGGCAGCACCTGGCTGCCGGGAGTCGACCACCTCGAGGACTGACCTCGGACCGAGCCGCCCCTGGACGAAGGAGGCGCGTCCTGCGAACCGCAGGACGCGCCTCCTTCGCGTTCGGTCCGGGACGGACCGGGCGTGAGGAACGGCCCGGGACGGACCGGGCAAGAGAAAAGGCCCAGAGGGTGGAGCCTCTGGGCCTTCGCTCCCCGAGTTGGACTCGAACCAACAACCTGCCGGTTAACAGCCGGCTGCTCTGCCAATTGAGCTATCGAGGAATGGCAACCGCCCCGGACTTTCGTCCGTGACAGCGGAGACAACACTAGCAAAGATCTGAGGCCTCGACGGACCACGGTGGTGACGCGGCGCGTCGGACGTCCGCGATCGCGACGTCAGTACCCGTCGTGCGGGTCGACGACCCCGACGAAGTCGCCGTCGCCGAGGAAGGCCCGCACGTTGTGGCGAATGCGCTCGGCCAGCAGCGGGGCCGTCATCTCGGGGGTGTCCGCCTGGTGCGGCGTGACGATGACGCGCGGCTCGCCGAAGAGCGGGTGGCCGTCGGGGAGCGGCTCGGGCGTCGTGACGTCCACCCCCGCGCCCCAGAGACGCTCCGCCCTGACCGCCTCGACGAGGGCGTCCGTGTCGACCAGGCTGCCCCGGGCGACGTTCACGACCACGGCCGTCGACGGCAGCAGGGCGAGCCGACGCGCGTCCAGCAGGCCTGCCGTGCCGGGCGTCGCGGCGGCGGCGAGGACGAGGACGTCCGCGGTGGGCAGCACCTCGTCCAGGCGCCCGACCGAGAGCGTCCGGTCTGCTCCGGGCACGGGCTCGTCCGATCGGCGCACGATCGTCACCCGGACGTCGAACGGGGCCAGGAGGCGCATCAGCTCGATCGCGATGCCGCCGGCACCGACGACGACGACGTGCCGGCCGTAGAGCGAGCGGCCCTGCTGTTCGGTGGCCCAGGACGTCGCGCGCACGCGCTGGGGCACGACCCTCAGC
>Ga0265780_10001670_pt1 | contig 30854 bp, 27 predicted proteins | sample P1T30metagenome_FD_192432 | JGI IMG/M metagenome (GOLD analysis project Ga0265780, IMG submission 192432) | Plant litter microbial communities from East Loma Ridge, Irvine, California - P1 T30 | ecosystem: Environmental > Terrestrial > Plant litter > Unclassified | place: USA: California... | reverse complement strand
GCTATAGCTATAGTATAAAGAAAGTTATTAAAGAAAATCTAAATTACAAGAATTATTTTAGCGTACTTTTTAATATCTACTCTTCTAGACTAGCTAGAGCTTAGTAATCTTAGATATAGGAAGCTTATATATATAAAAATAGTATATTAAATTTTTAGAGAGTTTTATTTAGTAGATCTAGAGTTATTAAGCTCTAGATTATTAGTTTTTCTTAGTAAAATTAAGTGTCTAGCTAAACTGTGTATTTAGCTAACTTATAAGGTACGTTAATAATATATTAAATAGTTAAGATATATTAGAGAAAAGAAGAATATATATAGCTTATTAACTTTTAGGTTACTTAGTAGAGTAAGTTACTTAGTAGTAAATTACGTTATAATAGAATAATATTTCTCTAGAATTAATCTTATATATTTAAGCTATCTTAACTTAAGACTTAATAGCTTTTTAGAAATTAATTTAATTCTTTACTTTAAGTTTGCTTAGCCTTAATAATACTAGTTATAATAAATCTATATTTTCTTTCTATACCTAAACCTCTCTTCGTTGTTACTATTCTTAAACATGCCCTTTAAGCTAGGCATTTGAAGCTCAACGTACTCGTTCATCGTCTTCAGGACCTTGTAGGGTGTGCGATGCTGTTCCATGGGCCTTTTGCTCACGTCACTCAAGCCCGGATGGGGGACCTGCTTGGCTAGGTCTTCCTGGGCCATGCTCTTCAGGGGCTGGAACTGCTTCCAGAATGGCTGTCGCTCGACAAAGTCTTGGTGTACGGCGCGCGAGCGGTCAAGGGTGACTTGGAACCATTTGGTGCGTGTCTGCGGAGGCGCGGAGGGGGGCTCGAAGGGCATGGGCGGCGGGGAGAGCGGCTTCGGAGGAGGCCAGGCGGAGGGCGAGGTGCGAGTGGAGAGGGTGGAGGGGCGCAGGATTTGGTCGATGCCGCCTTGGGTGGGTGTCTTTGGTTCGAGGGTGGCGTCTGGGTTGTCCTGGCTGCGCAGCTCTAGGACATGGTCCTCGTCATTGGGGTCGACTACTCTCTCAAGGGCGAAGCGGATGGGCGAGGCATCGAGGGCTTTCTGGGCGTCGCCGGGATCGCGGAAGATGGCCAGGGCGATGTTATCGGCGGGGTTGTGGTATTCGAAGCGCAGAGACTTGTACGTGGAGACGTGGCCGAAACGCTGCAGGACGCGGAATATCTCGCGGCTCTCGGAGAGGTTGGCGGGGCGCGGCACAATCCTCAGGTGCACTGAGCGGCTGGCCAGCAGCTTTGGGGCTGCTCTGCGGACGGACATGGCCACAGGCGGTCGATACGGATGCGGTATACGGAATCGTCGACGGACATGTTGTCGTTGGACGGTTTAGGAGCGCCACGCAGGAAATGTCCGCAGTCCGCAGTCCGCAGTCCGCGATCTACAGTGGGGCGTGGCCTAAATTTACCAACGTCTGCGTCTGCGTCTGCGTCTGCGTCTGCGTCTGCGTCTGCGTCTGCGTCTGCGTCTGCCGTGCGGCGTAAGACGGGGCAGATCCGTACATGATGCATTACACATGGCGTCCAGGCATGCAACAAAAATCAAATGACTTGTTGTCATGATATTGATGACTATACAGCTACTGTACACAAATAGCGTGTATGCAAGCGCTGTGGCTTTTGCACCGCATCGTACAAGGCCAGGCTCGACCCGAAGGGAGCAATAATCAAAGCAGCACTGTGAGACGCGTCGTCGCGTCGTCGCGCCGTCGCGTCAGCAGACCGTGGGTATCATTGACCGCCCAGCCCAAAAGAGCCCAAAACGCCATCGCTATGCTGCAAAACAAAATTCCTCGCCCCCATGAATGCCTACCATGACGTCCTTTTCTCGACGCGGTGCCCTGACCGCTTGCGCATGCGCACAGTCCTGGTGACGCGCGTGCAGCTGTCGCCGTGGTCGCCAGCTTTCCACTGCGGCATGTCGGCCATGGACTCGACGTCCTGGGTTGGCACGTCGTACTCCATGTCGATGCCCTCGTCTCCCTCGACGGGCGAGGGAGAGCAGGTTGCAGGCGGCCATGTAGACGAGACGCGCCATGTCAGCTCGCTGATGGTGCACTGCTCCTCCTCCTCCATCATGTGCACCAGTCGTGAAATGTGGCCGACGTGCGACGAGTTGCACTGCATGCGCGAGTTGGACTGGCGCTGCAAGCGGAGGAGCCATGCAGAGACGCGCGAATACGTGGGCCGGGGCTGGATAGCGATAGGAGCGATAGCGATAGGAGCGATAGCGTTAGCGCAATCGTCATCGCTTGGCGGCGTGAGTGGGCCAGAAGACGATGCGTCGTGGACCTGCGTGTTGATGCGCAGACTCTGCTGGTTGAGCTGCGAGGCCAGGTCTCCTATTGAGCAGGGCGGTGTCGGCGGGCGGTGGAGGTGGAATTCGCGGCGACTAGGCTTGGATGTGGGCGACACGTTCATGGCAGCGCGGTCAGCCTCGTATGCGTCGAATGCTGGTGGCGACGCCGGGTCGAAGGAGAAGTCGCGGAACATGCAGGTGGCGGCCATGGCTGAGTGCTCCAGCGATGTATTGACGATTGACGATTGACGATTGCCGGCGACGAGTGTCGAGTGTCGAGACTTGAGATTTGAGACTGTCCAGCGTGGCCCCAGAGTGCAGGCGGCGAGAGTATAAGCAATCTGGGAGAGCCAAGATGACGGGCTTCATCCGCGAGTCTGGTTCCTTGCTGCATGCGGTAGTGATATGCAGGTGGCGCTCTGCGTCGGACATGTACCTACTCCACACCACTGCCCGCCGTGCTGGTAGCATCCCTTTTCCCGCCTGTCAAACCGTCTAAGCACCCTTCTCCCTTCTCGAAGCCCACTCCCCCGAACCGCTGGGTCGCACCAGTTCCGCACTTTTCAATCATGTCTTAGATGCATGCGGCTGTCGTTATTCCCGCCCTCTAATTATCGCCATCACGGCGCACTTTCTTCTTGCGCGCCACTCGAGCCTTGGGTGACACCCGTTGTGAGGTTACATTCGCGCTCCCGCCACAATCTCGCCTCCTTTGCTAGCGAGCCTCTCAAAGCAGCCCCTCTATCCTTTCCCTCACCAACCTCAAGTCCAATCCGCCCAAAACTCTCCTCACCCACCATACTCCCATCCAAGCACCCACCACAATTCCCAGTCCTGCTACCATCGTTTTCTCCTCTCCCTCTTCCTCCATCTCCCGCTCAACAACCCTCTCAAAGTCCGCCCAGCTTCGACCGAGTCCGCTCGTCTCGGCCTTTTCCTCATCTGCCCCCGACGCCCACCTACCCGCTGTGTAGTGCCGTGTGCCCCGCCTAAAGGCCCGCTTCGATCGTTTGTGCGTGACAAAAGTGTGTTTGTTGTGGACCTGGGACGTCGGTGTGCTTTGGAGCTTGATGAATGGCGATGCGTTCGTGGTGTTGAGGTGTGGAGCCGATACCGTTGCGGTGGGGGTGATGTGAAGGCGCTTCTCGGGGTTCAAGAGAGGTCGTGATGTGGCTTTGCGCTTGAGGATGGATTTGTGTGGTCCTGAATCCGTCCAGGTGTGGGAGCCACGCGTGTCTGTCGGGCCTGTGTCGTTCTGTGTTTCCACACCTTCTCCGATGATGGATACTCGTCCAGGAGTGCGAATGTCATGGCTTTCGCTCTTTTTAGATTTCTTCAAACATCTCTTGTCGGCATCCGTCATCTCCTTGTCCAGCACCGCCTTTAGAAGCTCCATCATGAGTCGCGCAACCTCGTGCTCCTCTTCAGTCGGCTCGTCTTCTTCCGCCCCTGGAACATACTCCATACCCGGGACCCTCGTGAGCGCAATCTTCTTCCTCTCCCAAAGTTCCAGAGCATCCTTGAGCTGGCGCATATCATCTGCCGTGACGTCCGGACAGCGTAGCATGTTTTCGTACGTGATCAAAGTATGCATCGCTGGAATCTTTTCTTTCCGCCATCGTTGCCGGAGTGTCTTATGGTGGGGTTTGTCTTTTGATGCAAAAGCGCCCCCTCGGTCGGCCAAGTCGCCTTGTACGTCTTGGATGGCCTTGATATGTGCGGCCATGGTACAAGCGGGGCACATATGAGCATCGGCCATTCTTGACATTAGTGTCCTTGACATGTTGTGCTGGCAAGGCGAATCCGCGGGTCTGGGACCCAATGGTCTTGTAGCTGGTCTACCGCGGGTTTGCGGCTGCTGCTGCTGCGACTGCTGCTGAGGCATTGTTGACTGCGGGAAAGCTGCCCCGAATGCTTCTGCGACTTGCCTGGCAAGGTCTTCGATTGGAGGGTGACCCATTTTTGCTCAAGTGCGGGGTTGTTGATTCCAAGCTGGGTTGCGGTTGCTTGTTTAATCTTGTGTCGTGGGTTAGAGAGACTTTTTACAAACTAGCGTGGAGTCCCGAGGTCACCCAACACGTGCCAAAACTCCCATTCACTGGCTTGCTGTGTTGGAACTTGGTCTAGTCACTTCACCCCGCCATAGGTGGGTTGGTGCTTGTGGGAAGTCGCTTGCTGGATCCAGAAGGGACCGGGCAGGACATTGCACGATGACAAGAACATATAATCACGCCCGTACCGATGGGATGGGTGATCAAGCCCGTAGCTCAGCGCAATGTCTAGTAAACATTAATGATTTGAGGGAAAACAAGACTCGAATCCGAAGCTTCTCGTGACACACATCCCCCATGTCCTGTGTGACTTCAATCGTGAACCATATAACGTGACGTATTACCGCCCTCCCAACAGGGTATTTGATAGCAACAAGCATGGATCCGTCTAGTTAGTAAAAAGAATCGAAAAACACAAGAAATCCCGAAAGACAGATATAATGAGACCAAAGATCCACATTTCGTTCATGTGAAAGCACAACGCAGTAGCTGTGGACAAATAACACAAAACTCGTCCGAGCTCTGCACTCAGAATGTACCGATGAGTCTCACAACGTAAGAAACGAAACAATACAAATGGAGAATCGACAGTAAGAGAAGGCAAAGCGCGCATTTAATTCCGCGAGAGACTAAACTAGTGGTAGAATAACCACGGGGTATGGTATATCAGGAACAAATATCTTCGTCAGAAATCACACCACTAATCTTGCTTCCCCTGCACCTCAGTAATTCCCACATGCTCTCGAGAACTCCCCGTACTCTCATGCGCGACCTTCGCTTGGATCCCAGCAATGGCACTCTCCACTGCAGCAGCAACATCAATATGGAAAAATGGCCTGTTCTGTCCATGGACTGTAGTAACCTTCCCGGCAGCGAAGCCCTTGTGTCCGCTAGAGTGGATTTCATCCTGTGCCTCGGCGTCTCCAATCCTAGGCTCGGGTGTGTCGAGCGGCGCGTAGCTGTACACGGGATTCCAGTGCTGGCGGGATGCAAAACGCTCGCGATCAATGTATCCGAAGCCGGCAGTCGTCAAGGCGCGCTTGGTCCAGCGGCTGTTGATGGATGCGAAATGCCACTCTACGCTCTCTGGCGTGGCGTAGCGGTCAAGCTGTGCGCGAACGTCGATGAGACCCTGTATCGATGTGACGTCGACGTTGTTAACGGCGCTAAAGTCAAGAATAATGGCACGGAGAATGGGGCGATTGTCGTCTACGTTGAGCTGCTTTCCACGCCTTGGACCAGGGTCGTTCCATGGACGATCACCTATCTTAGCGTAGCGATCCAGGGTAGTGGGGCGAGCAATGCTCTGTGCAAAGTGAACAAGCTCGTCCATGTAGCCTTGCTGGTTCAAGTATGTAAATCCTTCAGTGAATCGGTAGATCAAAACTCCTGGGAATGGCGACTCAATGTCGATTTGAGGGTTGGAACCGTCCTTGTGGCCAATCGGAATGAACGCCTCGCGGCTAGCATTTCCGGTGCCTGGGCCGTATGCGCCGTCCTTGCGAGCCATGGTATCAGGCGTGGCGCGGTAGATGTTGACTTTGCCCAGGAGAGCACCGTGCGTGAAGAGCTGTCGCCACAACAGCAATGCGAATGACGCCGCGATGGTGCAGTAGATTCCATTCTCAATGTTTGTAAACACCGTGACGAATACACCCAGGAAGAAAATGACGACCTCCAACGGGCTGGTCTCCCAAAACTGGAAGACGACGTTGGGTGGAGTGATGAGATCTCCGACTGCGTGGATGATGATTGCTGCGAGCGTAGCCATGGGAATGTAGAAGAACACTGCCGTGAGAGCGTAGAGCGCCAGGAGAACAATGACAGCAGTGAAGATACCCGCAAGTGGCGTGCGGACACCAGCCTTGGACTTGATCGCAGTTCTCGAAAACGAGCCAGTGGCGGGGTAAGCTCCTAAGAAGGGCCCGATAAGGTTGGTAAAGCCGACAGCTACCAGTTCTTGAGACGGGTTGATCACGTAGTTGTTGATGCGGCCAAAGGACTTGGAAATGGCGATGTGTTCTAGAATCAGAACGATGATTGTTACGGGAATGTCGGGCGCGATCGCGGAGAGCAGCTCGGTATCCATTTTCGGCGCTCCAGCGTGTTGGAAGCCGCGCGGAACCTTTCCAAGGATTTTGAATTTGGCTTTGTTCATGTTGGGTTTCGCAGCGTGGAGGACCTGGATGTTTCGGTTTACGAGCCAGCTGATCATAATGTAGAGAAGGATCACGAAGGCCATGCGCAGAGTGCTGAGCTGATCACAGTCAATACGGCGGTATCTACAACTATACGGCGTGCAGGGAGACTTACGAAAAACCAAAGCTTCTTCTTTGCCGGCTGCTTCTTTGTCATCCATGAGCAGAAAATGCGAATAGCGTAGAGCAAAAACAAGGCCGAAAGACCCATGGCAGCATCCAGCTTGGTTCGCGGGAGGCCCTTGAGCGTGTCGATGATTACGAGGTAGGTCGGTCCGCGGTTGTTCACACCAGAGATGCCCATCAGCGCAGGAACCTGACCAGCACCGATGCTGATTGCAGCACCTGTCATGAAAGATGTAATAGCCACCAGCGGGATGAGTTCAACGATGCGACCGAGGCGAGTCAGCCCAATAAATAAGAGGACTGCACCGGCGATGACGGATAAGGCGCGGGCAATGTCTGGGGCCTCGAGTTTGGGATGCGTCTTTTGCACTTTGATGACGATGTTGCCGACAATGGTTGACATGACAGCCACGGTTCCAATTGTGATGTCCTTGGAGGTTGCAAAAGCCCAGTACAAGATGAAACCGACGAAGCTGGTGTATAGACCATATTCCGCGGGCAGTTTTGCCAGCAAAGCATAAGCCATGCCCTGAGGGATGACGACGAAACCGACCGTGACACCCGCAATCACGTCTCCGAAGAGCCATGTGAGGTTGTAATGGAAGATCCAGTCCCAGAAGGGGAACAGGCTTCGAACATATCGCTTCGTCGCACTCGCTGAAGGGTTGAACTTGGACAGGTATTCTGCTGCGGTTGGTTCCTGTTCGACATCTGGTTCTGCATCAGTAGCGTCTGACAGCAAGATAGGTCAACTTACAGGTTTCCACAGAGGAGATGGATGCCGCGCCAGACAGAGGCTCTTCTTTGCGATAGTCGAGGTTGATGCCAAGAACCTTGGCCGCTGCGCGCCCTGCTCCGGCCATTTTGGCAATACTTGAAGACGGCTTGGTGGAAGTTGATACCAAGTGCCACGCGTGCCGAGCAAATATAAGTCGCACGACCAAGAAAGCCCTTCGGCGAGAAAGGAGATGGCAAGCAGGCAATGGAAAAAAATCTTGGTAAGCTTGGGTATCTTGGGTATCTAGATGGTGCTGCGTACTGAACACAAGGTGGGCCTGGGGGAGGTTAAGTAGGTGGTTGCTTGAGACTAAAAGAGCAACTGGATCCGTGGAGAAATGGCTACAGAGGCTTCAGTGTCAACTGTCAACAGATGCTGCACGGTTGCAGATGCAGGTCGGGAGCCAGCCGCAAAGGCTTGGTGTGATGCGAACCCAAGAGACCAGCGTCCGTCAACACGGCACGCTAGACTTGGCGTGGGAAGCGAGTAGAAGCGGAGGCTTCTGATCAATCACAGGTCAGACTCGGCACTACAGAGCCTGGCCATCAATGACGTGCTTGGTGGAAAAGGTTGCGTTGGATAAAGGACAAGAACACTGGCAGCCTGGGCTGAGAGAAGGCGCTGAGCTTGTGAAGTCTGGGCCGGAGACATGGCTTTTAGGGCGTCGGTCGGTCGCGTGGGGGATCCGGGGACCGTGGTTGGCCTACGACCAGGTACTGTCTTCTGTGGTGGTTGTGCTTTGGACTTAGCATGTGTGCAACCACGACGAGAACCGATCCTACAAGCTACACATTGCTCCCTGAGACCATGAACAAGATTGAAGTTGTTGTCGTTGTCGTTGTCTGTGGCTATAGTTTGCTCTTCTCCATCCTCGCTGACCTGAGGGTGGAGCTGGTCCTGCCATTAGCGAAGTCTTTCCAAGGTTGAGCAAGCACGACATTCGAGCCAAGGATTGTGCGATCGATTCTCCACGAAATCCCAGCCAATGGGAGGCGACGAGGTCAGCGCCACACGTGCAGCGGGCCGAGCGCCTCCATCCAACCACGAGAATGTGCGCAAGACATGTGGCGCCTTTCGAGATTTCGATTTTGGACGCCTTTACCTACCCCAGTGCCTCTATACTTGGGCATCTTGTAGCTTGAGCCTATACAGAGCCTCTTGTCAGCCTCGAAACCGGATACCATTGTGTATAGCAGCATCTTCCTGCCGCCCTTGCCGAGTTCCGTCGTGTCTGAAGACACCTGCATGTAGCATGTCTCTGCCTCTGTTACCAGGATCATCACCTGCTTTGACACTTTCGCCGACGACCCGGACGCCGCTGCGGGCATACGAGTGCTTTGCACCGTCGTTGGCTCATTGCGCCGAATACTCCTCATGTCTTACTTTTGCTTCTTCTGTCTGAGAGTGTTCTGGACGACCACCAGATCTTGCCTCCACGTCTCCGTCAAGAAATGTAATCGCCTAATTTCTCCTTGTGCAGCTCATTGCCACCAGATTCGCATAGCCTGGGAGATGCGGAGAGACCGCAGCGTGTCACATTGGCTGATATCGCTCCAGATAGTCAACCACGAGGCACCACCCAGTAGTCGGGGCTCACATGCTACTGAGGCCAAGTTCAACCCCATACATCTAGTATGCCTGATCATGCCGTCGACAGGGCAATCATGTCTTTCAAAGCCAACACAACTTTGGAAGAACGCCTGAAAGCGTCTTCCAGCCTCGGCCCACGAACCATAGTAAAGTTCTCGAATTGGCCGAGATTCTGTGAGAGCGCGCCGCTTCAGAGCCCCCGGCATCGGTTAGTGCGAAGCTCTGGAACGAGGAATTGGAATCAATTGTACTAGGCTTTTTAAAGAGAAAACTATAACAGGTCGCAAGCGACGGTCGCAAATGCGTGATTTCTGGGCGACTATCGCACGTCGGACAGTTGCTCAAAGGCTGATTTGTTCTTACGCATCCACGGAGAGGCGGCATCGAGACCTACAGCTCACATGTCGTTTCATTGAGCATGGCGTACGATATGTGAGAGGAATCATGTGCTCTGACAAAGCAAAGCAGTGTAAGCTTTTAAGGTCCAACTGTAAGCATCTCGACTAAAGACTTAGCACTTAGTTTCAGTAGCAATTGGTTAGCTAAGTTGTTTAGACAGCTATGTCCTAAATAACAGATGTACTTCTAACAACAATGTAGTGCAACGCTTGAAAGTAATTGTAGACGACTAGATTATGCTATTGTTCGCAACATTGAAGTAGTGGTCCTTGAAAGAAGACCAAGACAGTGCTCCGGACCTAGAGTTAACGACATTGCAGTGATTTCTAGTCGCACAAGCTCAATCTTCCTTGGTAGCATTACTACTTTGTCTTCAAATGATGACAAAGCCAGTGTTAGAATATTCTACAACACTTGTGTGGCATACCCCCCTACTATACCTATCCCATTCGTCCCTCGGACCACAGAAGACACCTGGGTTTAGAACGCCTTTATTTTATGAACAGCTATCGTGGAACCTGCTCACTTCCAAAAAAAAGGTGTTCAGCCCCAAACATGGTCCGACTTCCCCAGGTTGGTGTGCCGCCGTAGAAGACCCGAGCCAGCGCTCGGGGCGGCCGTCACCTCCACAGCGCCTGTGTTTCAAAACATCAGGACGGGCCCGTGATCCCGGAAAGGCGGACTTCGGAGCGAGTGCTTGTTTGAGAAAAAGGCTCTCAGGTAGGTAAAGTGCTCGGGTTTATCTGATCGTTGACGAAAAAATGTCAGTTGTAAGAATACTGCGGGTTGAAAGGACGATCAAGTTTGTCCATGGTGAACAGTCAGGCCCGAAATATACAAAACATTGATGGTATGTTTGTTTATGTGCACTGATGTCATGGAAGTTCAAATTATCGCTACGTGAGATGGAAATGTAAAGACAGTGCCTCAAAGCACCCGTACTCGCTCCTCCATCCAAACCGTATCAGTCCAGCATCATGTGACATAACTTACGACAGCCACTTGCTAAAGTCAAACGCTGACTCGGCCTGACCGGCAGCAAGACCTGCCGCCTTCAACGAGCCCCAATTGACATCATTGATGCCCACCTCATAGTCCCAGCCGTAATGGGGATCTGGGTTAGGAAGGATCTGCCAGTAGAACCACGGAATGCCCGCAGCATCGATTTGCGCCGCCCAAGTCTTGATATTGTTATCTCTGGACCCAGAGCTAATTGGCGAACCGCCGTTGCAGTTGTTGTTGGAGGCATCAGTGTAACATGCGCCCCATTCCTGCATGATGAGCTTCTTGCCGGCGTTCTTAGCCTTGGTGACGTATGGCTGGAGCGCGGAGGTCTTGAAGTCACCGACGCCGTATGCGTGGATGGCGAGCACGTCGAGAGAGCTGCAGGAGAAGTAGGGGTCGAGGAGGGAGTTGGCAAGGTAGGCTCCACCTCCCGTCGTGACAAGGATGTTGGGGTTGTTTTGCATGTTATCCTTGATCGCTTTGGCCATGGTGCACTGCCATGATGATAGCGCGCTGGGGTTCCCCTGTCGATGTTAGTCGCGTCGTATTGCCGAAAAGACCCGTAGCTTACTTGTGGGTGCATGGCCTCATTTTGAGCCTCAAATGCAAATATGTACTCGGAGCTCTGAGCCCAGGTTTTGCCGTTTGCGGGATTGACATGTGCAAGAACATGGGCAATGCGGTCTTTGAATTGGCTGATCGCGTTGGCGTTTGTGTAGAAGTCGCCAGTGCCGTAGTATTTTCCGTAGAAGTCACGGTTGCCTTCAAGGGCGTTGTAGCTATGGATAGAGATCTGGAGCTTGATACCATAGCCCTTGGCTTTGACCATGAGTTTATCCAGACGGTTCAGAACTGTGTCATCATATGATGAAGGCGAGTCTCCCTGTAGGCCAGGGAAGCTCTCGATCTCGGTTCCCTTGGTGTTGCCAGACTGACCTGCAAGGGGAATGGTAAGTCAGCATCGAACTGGAAGTTGTGCATATGTGGTAAGTTTCCCCTACGGACGAAAGTGACCAGGGTGCAACAAGTAGCAGACCAACCTCTAGCCAGGAGTCATACACAGTGTTCAAGACCTTGTGTATAGCATCAGGCTAATGGGGTCTCCTGTTCACCTTCTATCGTAGTTGACAATCTGCAGTAGATAGGAAGACTGACCATCAAGCCACACACGCAAGACCTTGACGCCAGCGCTCTTGAGACCATTCAGAAAGAACGTCGACTGTTGGTCAGTGAGCCCAGCAGCATAGTACAGGTTCGTTGCCGAGAACGACTTTGCAGCAAGGGCAGTAGTCGACAAGCTGCACAGCAAGGCTGTAAGATACGAGAAGGTCTTCATGTCGATCGTAACTGTGCAATGTTGATCTGAATGTCGGTGAATTGTTGATGAGTATGGTAGGGTAACCCGGACAAGTCGCGGTCAATAAGTACACGCGAAAGGTCCTTCTACGGGAGTGTCTTTGAGGCGCACCTATTGGCTATTTCGAGATCGACAGGACTACATGGTGGTATGATCGGTCAAGTGATTCACAGTGCGTCAACAAGTAGCAAATAAGTTAGGCATAAAACGCACCCAAGCTGCGACCTTCTACTTGCAGCGACGGCAACTCCGGAAAAAGAAGAAAATAAAAGTCTTTCAGTCTGGATGCGCTTGTGCTACTTGCGAGGTCCGGGCATGAAGTCAGTGGGGTCCATGTCTGACCATTGGGGATAGTTCGCCCCCAGCCAACCATCATGAACGGCCCCTAAGCTAGTGTCCGAATCATGGGACACCTAGTGTAAACTAGCCCCAAAGTGGCGCGGAGATATGCAAGCCGTGTCGTTCCCGTCGCGGGCATCCTAACTACAGATCATCGGGGTGGTCTGATGCTAGTGAGGTACTATTTCAAAATGATTGACAATGCAGGATGAAGGACTGTCGCAGAGACGGGAGCGTTCATCGATCCTGTGCAGCACCTTGACATATTCGCAAGACTACCGTTGACGAAATTCATAAATGCAGCTGGTATTCTGTCGAGCCATGGCTTCTCAGCCTGATCCACTATCATTATCATGCGTTCTTCCACATCCCTCATTGTTCTGCTTGCAGGGCTGGCCGCAGGCCGCCAGATGCCCCAAAATGTGCAAAAATTCTACGAGTCATGGAAGGTGAGTCGCAAAAGAGCCAGCAATAATAAGATCACTCTAACCTTGAACAGAGCAAGTCTTGCCCCGACCCAATTTCACCAGCATACGACACCGGCGTCGGCGGACAGTCCAAGAACAGTGTTTACTGTATGGACAAGACCTCAAATGTCGTCTTTCTCAAGAATCAACAAGGCGGATTCGCAGACATGGACATCGACTGCGACGGAGCCGGCAAAGGACAAGGTGGCTGTAGTGACGATCCGACCGGTCTGGGCGATACGTCCTTCAAAAGCCGACTGCAGGACCTGACCAAAGGAGCTGTGAAGGATCTCGACACCAACAAACACACCTTCGTTGTACTCAGCAACTTCATCACCAACGATGCTCAGGGCGATAAGCGTAAGCCCTTCGACATCGAGACGGTTGGTGTTGAGCCACTGTCCATCGTTGCTATCGTGTGCGGGAACCAGATGTTTTACGGCGTGTATGGAGACCAGAACGGCGGTGTAGTCACCGGCGAATCTTCGCTTTCTCTGGGCAAGTTGTGCTTCCCCAATGAAGGGCTGAGTGGCAACATGGGCCATGGTGCGACGGACGTTCTTTACTTGGCCTTCCCGGGAGCTAAGGCACCCGCCAACGCTTCGTGGAAGGCTGGTGACGCTAACACATTCGAAGCTTCGCTGGCCGCAGAGGGAGACAAGCTTGTAGCACGTATTGGGAAGGCACATTAGATGCATTGGTATCGACAAGAAGTGAGAGAAGGGTTGCTTAGTGGCATGGGTTAGGTTCGTTGTAAATATCAGTCTTCTTCTATCTCTTCGCGCCGCCATTGTGCACGATCAACTATTTCACAGGAATGTATACACTATTTGGGAACCATATATGATCATGTAGTACACTCAACACATATGCGCATACACACAATGTGGTCCATATCAGTTCCCAGCGACGTAAAACCTCGTCGCAAACACTACATGCTCCTCAGCAAACACGCCCTGACGCTCGCTCTTAATCTGCCGCAACACACCCCTCTCGCTTTCCTTATCTTGACTCTCTGCAAACGCAATGACACAGTCACGATTCAGCGGTGGATTGCTGACTGTCTTGAGTCGATCAGGACTACGTGGCTGCTTGGCGAGGTAGCGACCTGACTCACTTTTGCGCTTCTTTATATTGGGAGAGGGCGAGTTCGTTGGTGTAGACGGGACTGGAGGAACTGGGAGTTGAGGTATCGAGCGGGCAATTTTGGCTGCTGTAGGCGATGATGTAGAGTCAAGCTTGTGTTCAGGGGAGCTATCGAGTTGCGGGAGAGGTCCTGCGTCGGCTGAGCTGGACAAGATGATGGGGCTGGACTTGACTTTGGGTTCATATCCAACCTCTGGGGTGGTTGCGAGACTGCTCAGAGGCGAGGATAAGGCACCCATGTCCTCGGCTCGAGCAAAAGTCTTATCTGTGACCGATGTCTTGGATCTTTTAGTAGTCGAAGCTTTGTTCTTGGGTTTGATGGGAGACTTGGATCGACGTGCATTTCTCTTCTCTTCTCGTATCATGGCCTCGGGATCGTCAAAGAGAAACGTTATCGCTTTTGGTCCTTGTACCCCAAGAATAGTGGTGGCAGCTGTTGTGCGGCGTTGTGGCATATGAGGTTGCGCTGTATCGCGAGCAATGACCTCGACGACAGAGTCGGTTTTAGTAACGCTATTTACACTCGTGATGCCTCCGTCCTCAGTGTCCGGATTATGTCCCTGTGGCATAGGTTGACCGTTGGTGGTTCTGGTGGTGGGACTGGCTCGCTTATTCTCATCCTTTGTGAGCTCGAAGGGCGCTTTGCGGCTTTGAGTAGAAGCTTTTGCGGGAAGGAGCTCGCTTTGTGCCGTATCACTGCTTGGTGGATCACGGAAGACTGCGTCAGAAGAGACGATCTTTTCCGAGCTAGCAAGTACGCCTGCCTCCTGCGGCAAATTTGAGCCACACTGTCCAGCAGGATGCTCGTTCACGGCGATGTGTTGCGCGATAGGCCATTCGTGGTCCACCACCATTACGCCATCCTTGCCAAATACTATCAGTCGCTTGAGCAAAAACCCGCGCTGCGGCATCCTCAGATTGGTTGGATGTGGCTTCTTCTTTGGTGATAGGCTGGGACGGGGCTTCACGGGCACAGTGAAGAACCCGGTTGGAGGTAGCGGCATAGATGAACGACGATCATGAGATGCTAAAAAGGGCAGTCCACCAAACGCTGGAACATCTTGATGACCCATGGGTGGCGTGGATGATACCATGTTCGGTACATGACGAGGTGATGACGGCACGTGTGAGTGTCTTTCAAGATCAAGTGAAGAGGACCATAGGTAGGATGGATTCGGAACGAATGATGGTGCAAAGGCAGAGTCCACAGAGGCCCTGCGCTCTTGCTCACCAAAGCGCATAGGTATTTGAGATCGGAAGTCCATCGATGCTGCGCCGATACCGACAGTATGACCCATGTTGTTGCTATGCTTCATGTAGCCAGTAGATCCGCGCTCGGAAGACGACGATGGATCGTGACTGAATCGAGGTAGTTCATGAATCGATCGGGCCGGTCCAAAAGGCAGTGTTTCGGTGACTGAGAACTGCGGAAGTGTGGACGAGAGCAAGCCGAACGGCGTTTCCTGCATGGACCTCGAGACTGCCTTGGTGTGTGAGAATGGGTCGGGGACATATCCAGGTCCGCAACCGATAACTGGAAACGAAGGATTCAAAGCCGGTCGCTTTGGCTGGGGCTCGTAGTCAGAGTCGCTCTCGCCCTCAGCATCTTCGTCGAACCCACCCAGATTGGCAAGCGGGAAGTTCTCATCTGTGAACCTTTGAGGCCTCGTGAGGTATGTCGCTCCGCTCGTGACTTTCCTACCTTCACCAGCTGTGATGACCACGTCAATAACACCGAAGTGCCTACATCCTGGCTTCTGCCATTCCAACATTTGATCCGGCATTTTGGAGGTTGCCAAAGCTCCCAGAAAATGTGAGCTTGGCGGGATGTTGCCCTGCGAATCCGTGCCCCGCTGACTTGCTTCTCTGCTCAGAGCTTCGCTGATATCTTTCCAGCGTTGCTTTTCTGATAGAAGCTTATCGGAATTGACCGGGCTGCCGTCAGCAGCAGTGTGTGGCGGCAGAATGACCCACGGCCTCTCCGCGAGGTAGTCTATCCTATACCCAGCAAAGACCTGGTGATGCGTCTTTGTGTTGCTTCGGATCTCGTAGGGCGGAAGGAACAAGCAGCTTGACAACTGTCCATTGAAAAACACCTCGATCTTCAACTGGAGCCTGTTTTGCCTGTCCATACCGGAAACAAAGGTTGTGTCCGATGTCTTGACGTGTAGACTGAGCGCAAGAGGTTCAGAATCACAAGCGCTGTGGCTCTCTTTTGTTGGCTGTCGGCGTAGACTAGCGGAATTGGCCAGGGGAGCTGTTTGTACAACGTTGCTACTTGTCGCGCCTTGGAACAACTCGTCGCCTACCCGAGCCTGCATGAAAGGCGCATCACCCAGCCAGTTCAATTCGAAGCCATGCTCATCACCTGGAAAGTCGACGCGTTGCTCGGGCAATAGGTGGCTATTCAGCAGTTCCTTCTCCGGCTTCTCGCATTGCTTCTTCGCGACATCGCCCTTCTTCAAAATGATATTGGGTGTGATTGTGTTGGCGAGACGATTTATGCCTAGGCACACTGTGACGCCGCGCGCGTAGTATGTAGGCATGTTGACAGAAAGTGTCGAGGGGTGTGCATCAATAGAGGGCGGCGAGCTTGGTGGGGTACGGGGTCGCGTTCTCACGCGTGGTCTCGTGACGTGCCTGCCGAAAGAGTGCAAGTACCTGCGAGGCAGGTACGACCGCCGCACCTGCTAGTGTACAGGTTTATTACTACTGGTGAGAGTGCGCCTCTCGGTCCTTCAGCCTTACTCAGCTCTTGTGTGACGCGACATGCATACTAGCCGCTTCTGGACCATGCAAACAAGCGTACTGCAAGTTGTCAGCTACGACGTAGTAAAGAAGGGCATCTCGTCACCTGGATCGAAACACAGCGTCACAAGGCTGCGACTGACAGTAGAGTCTGTGTAGATTAGGCGCCCTGGTAGCTTTCCATCGAGGTTGATAACATATAGTGAGGACATTGAAAAGATGTGTACCTACCCGGCTTCCGATAATCGCATGATATGGTCGAGCCCTCTCACGGTCGTATAACTAGGCGCAATCTCAAATCCATAGATGTGCAATCGTGTTCTCAGAATTCGATGACGTCTTCAGACTCTACGAAGCCTTCGCGGCTTTGCTGCTGTCCCATTCCACTTGAGCCCCAGTCGTCGGTGATGATGCCAATCGGCGGACCACCGAGGACATCGCCAAGCTCTCCTATCGTCTTTTCGTAGACACATCCAATGTTGCGCTCTTCCCAGTCATCGTCGTTTTCATCGCCTTCGTCATCTCCAAACCCCTCAAACCTCACCGTGCCCTCAGAACGGGTCGCGTCTCCTTCAGTGTCAGTGTCCATTGGTTCGCCAGCATCGCTCTCCCCATCCGCTACACTCTGCCGACTCAGGTCCCGAGCTACCGTCAACCTCGTGCGTTCAACGACGCCCTTCAGGCGGACCTTGTCTGTCGTGGATATGGTCCGACCGTTGTCGAAGCCCGGTAATACTTCACCTGTCGCACTGTCGTGACCCGTGAGCAGGGCGGTGAAGGCTTCATCGAGTTTGAAAAGCAGGCGGAAGGTGGCAGAAGTGGAGCGCGCCGAGTTGGGGAACAGCGAAAGGAACTCGACTGTGAGGACAGCCATATTGAGGAGATATGGCGTTTGGAGGTTCGCTACACCGAGACATGGTATCAGCGCAAGTCTACCCTTCACACTAACCACCTGGCGGAGTCTTACGCGAACCGGAGACCCACACAACATCTATCAGGGCGTCCAGATCCTTCGCGACTTCATAAAAGGCGCAGTAGCCATCCCCTTCGCCGATTACGGATTTGCTCTTCCTGTTCGTTACGCGGTTGTCGACGCGTTTCTGGATGCTGTTGACACCATAGTCTAGATAGCGGATGAGCTCGCTCTCCTTGGGCCCACCAGGCCGAAGCGGGTGTCTGCGCGGTTGCGGAAGCATCGATGCATGCTGCGAGGTTGCGGTGGAAGAGGCAGGAGGTGTGAGAATGTCGGGTATCGTGGTAGATGCCATGCTGAATTTGCCGAACGCGTCTGAAAGCTGTCAGGGCGTTCAAGCGATAGACGCACTAACCACAACCGTCAACCGTCCATCGACCTTCACCTCACAACACTACAGTTGAAGTATCTACTTCTTAGCAATGCTACTCGCTCGAAAGCACATGCGCCTCAACCTATGTCTACATTCAAAGGCATCATAGCTGGTAAGTCAGCTCCCTTGTCATCGATGCCGTCCTGACCACTAACAAAGAAACTCAGAGTTCCCTCAAATTAGAATCGATTACTTCAGACAGCAGCCACAGTTTAAACCGCCGTTGGCGTGCTTCCTCAGTCATGTGCACTCCGATCACCTACTCGGGCTCGAATCAATGCGCGCTCCGTTTGTTTACTGTTCGGCTGCAACCAAAGAAATCCTCTTGAGGTTAGAGAAGTATCACTATCGGATCAACTTCGCTAAAGGCGTCCTGGAGAGCCGCAATGTTACCTACGACCGCAGCATGCGCAAATTGTCCAGACCATTGCCTTTAGACACACCAACCACCATTGAACTCGCCCCCGGTAACTCAATTCGGGTTACCTTGATTGACGCCAATCATTGCATCGGAGCAGTCATGTTCCTCATCGAGGGTGATGGAAAAGCAGTTCTCTACACCGGAGACATACGTGCGGAAACGTGGTGGGTGAACTCACTTGTACAGAACCCTGTCTTGTTGCCATATACTCTTGGAAAGTGCCGCCTGGATTGCATGTATCTGGACACTACATTCGCCACCAAACATGAGCCATACAGGGAGTTTCCTAGCAAAGCTGAAGGTATCAATGAGATGCTCAATAATGTGAGCCAGTATCCAGATGACACCATTTTCTACTTTCACTCTTGGACTTTTGGCTATGAGAACGTCTGGCTTGCATTATCCACCTTCCTCAAATCTCAAATTCACCTGGACAGCTACCGCGCGAGTATTTATGGCTCTTTGTCCACGCTGGAGAAGAGGCATCTGAAGGGGATCGGACTGGATGTTCAGACTGACAACAAGTCTCTGCGAGACTCAGGACTTGAGGTCAGCGAAGCCGCCGCATTGTGCGGCTTCCGGAATGGTAACCGCATTCAGCATGGATGTTTGACTTCCTTGGAAAACGTTCGCATTCACAGCTGTGAGCGAGGTATGGGCTGCGCTGTCATGGACCAAGACGCCCAAGCCAAGGTCGTACACATCATTCCCATCATTACACGAGCCAGTGGAATTGAAATCGAGGAGCTTGGTGCTGGAGGTGGAAAAGGCGACATGGACCAGAAAGAAGAGTTGGAGACCGGAGGCATGGCAGAACTTCGTGAACTCATGGAGCTGTGCGCATGCTCTATACCTGACAAGGCTCTTCTTTCTAAAGTACTTGCGCGACTGCAGGAAGCGCTTGCGGGAAACGATGGCAAACTCGACCTCGACTTACAGTTGCAGAAAGCCAGTGCAGAAAGCCAAGATGGGCTATCGTTACCCACACTCATATCAGCCTTGTCGACAACAGCTACGAAGAGTGCGACCACCCACAGGTCCCAAAATCGCACAATTCGATTCCCGTACTCGAGACACTCATCCTACTCGGAGCTTTGCGAGCTCGTTGCTGCATTTCGACCTCAAGACGTATTTCCTTGTACAGTCAACGAAGCTGCCTGGACGCCAGACCTCAGCATGCAGAGTCTGTTTGGTCAGTATTGCAGCACAAGCACATTCCGCCATGATGCAGAAATGTACGAGCTCTACGAATTAAGAACGAAACAGCAACAAAAGGATCAGTTCTTCCAGGAGAGTACGCAAGACTCGCAGACTTCAGGTTTGTCTGCTGCCAAGCGGTTGCATACAACAGAAGATGTGGACCGAGTGAACAATGAGTCAGAGTCACCAGCTGAGGTGCTCGAGCATGCTGAATCCGAGTTCGTTGAAATGGACGAAACAACAATCTCTAGTCAAGTCTTGACAACAACTCAAAATAAAAAAGCAAGATCGGAGACATCAGTTGTCAGCGACTCCTTGTCATCGACTAAGCTACCCAGGCACGTTGCTTCCGAGCTTCCACTGTCACCCGCTACCGAGCTGGTGGCATCGCGTAGAACCACCTCATATGTGTATGCTTCTATATCATCGCCGGCCACGAGCTTTGAGAACGCGGACAGGAGGAGGAAGTTGACGAATCGTCAGCTTGCATACGACGCTGCGATTGGTACATGTCTCACGTGGGCAGACTTTGGCGGTTTGACCTCGACACGCAGCCGAACGGAACGCGAAGAGGAGGAGCTCTGAACGAGTCTCATGCATCGCTTCGGGCGAGTGAGGTATGTCCATGGTCTTGCTAGGAATTTTCGAAGGTCATATTCCCCATGCCTGTATCAATCAAAGTTAGATATAGCAGTCCCCTACGGTTCCGGCGGCTCAACACCAAGCGGCAGTATCGTGAAGTCTGGATCAATTTCGGATAATTTGCTGGGATACGCTACTACACTCGGTATAGCTTGCGTGTATTCAAGCACAAGCATGCGGACTTTATCCAATTCCTATTCGTGGAAGAACACGGAAATGGCGGGGAAGCGAGTGACGCTCCAAAGGGGTCCACGATGTTATGGTTCCTGCCCCGCACTACCGAGGGACGGGCAGCTGATCTGAAGGTTATTTTTCGCACGCGTTCTTTTGTTGACTGACTTGTTCCTTCTCATCTGTATTCTAACTCCGTTGATACTTTTTTACTATTTCACCAAAGGTCAAGATGAGTACTACGGTCACAGAGGTCAAGCCGTCCAAGGCCAACATCGGTGTTTACACGAACCCAGCGCATGATCTATGGGTTGCTGAGGCTGAACCGAGTCTGGAGGTTGTGGAGAAGGGTGGTGACTTGAAGGAGGGAGAGGTCCTGCTGAACGTCAAGAGTACTGGAATCTGTGGATCGGACATTCACTTCTGGCATGCCGTATGTCCACTGCTTCCTCCATGGCACATATCATTTCGCGACGCGCAAGCATAGAAGAGATGTGAATATCTTGCTAACACTGCTCTAGGGCTGCATTGGTCCTATGATCGTTGAAGACACACACATCCTTGGCCATGAATCCGCTGGCACAGTCCTCGCTGTCCACCCCTCCGTCTCTACTCTCAAAGTCGGCGACCGCGTAGCAATAGAACCGAATGTCATCTGCCACGAATGTGAACCTTGCTTGACGGGACGCTACAACGGCTGCGAGAAAGTACAGTTCCTCTCAACACCTCCCGTAACAGGTCTTCTGCGCCGATACCTCAAGCACCCAGCTATGTGGTGTCACAAACTGCCAGACAACCTCACCTTCGAAGACGGCGCCATGTTGGAACCACTATCAGTCGCACTCGCAGGTATGGACCGCGCGAACGTCCGACTCGGAGATCCCGTGGTCATTTGCGGCGCTGGGCCCATTGGTCTTGTTACCCTTCTCTGCGCGCGTGCAGCAGGCGCCGCACCAATCGTCATCACAGACATCGACGAGGGCCGCCTCAAGTTTGCCAAGGATCTCGTCCCCAACGTTGCAACGCACAAAGTCGAATTTTCACATTCGGTCGACGACTTCCGCAACGCCGTCATTGCCCAGATGCAAGGCGTCGAGCCCGCCATCGCAATGGAATGTACGGGCGTCGAATCCAGCATCAACGGCGCCATACAAGCTGTAAAGTTTGGCGGCAAGGTTTTCGTCATCGGTGTGGGCAAGAACGAGATGAAGATTCCATTCATGCGCCTGTCGACCCGCGAGGTTGATCTTCAGTTCCAATACAGATACTGCAATACCTGGCCCAAGGCGATACGGCTGGTCAAGAGCGGCGTCATTGAATTGAGCAAGTTGGTAACACACAGGTTCCAGTTGGAAGATGCCGTTCAGGCCTTCAAGACAGCGGCGGATCCGAAGACTGGAGCTATCAAGGTGCAGATCCAGAGTTTGGACTAGACGACGCGCGCAACAATAGACGTAAATGAGTAGACTAATATATACCGGTTGTTGTATTTGTATCTGATCCTGAGCAATGGCAAACACACCTCGAAATGGACCTCAGTATCACTGTGTCTTTGCTGGGCAGGGTTGATCATGCTAGCAAATCCAGTTCATCCTAGGACTGAGATGTTAGTGATTCCATTGTAGAAAGAATGTAGAGGAACTGGGAAACCCCTTGTGGTGATAGGTATCTATGTTAAATTGGAGAGTTGGTCAGGAGCAGCCTAAACTGACTCGACGCTAGGAAGTTAGCTTGCCCTGATAACGACCGAGGCATTGACCTAATTGCATGCCTCCCGCGGACATGTCGCGATTCGATTTCGTCTCATAAGATGTGCCTTTCCCCAACTGTCATCGCACGATAGTGTTCGATGTCCCTCATCACCACACAATCTACAGGCGCTTCTGACACGATCACAGCACCCACTGACGGTGCGACTGTAACACCGGACGACAGGCCCTTGAACATGTACCGTCGAGCGGAGACGAGGCCGGCGCGAGTTGAGCTAATATGCGTCACACCGTAGCGGAACTACTACATCGTCTCATGTACTGCGTAATCGACGACGCGATCCCGGGTTCCGGTCGATCCGCAGTCAGCTTCCTTTCTGTATTTCTTCGTGAAGCTAGTCATTGTCTTGGACAACATCATGCAAAATACTGTCGAAAGCAGGAGTAAAAGACCCCTGCCGAGAGACTTTACCTATCATCTATCCGAGATGATGAGATAGAACGCCTTCCTTCCGCGCGAGTACAGTGTATAAACTTTCGCGATTGAGCCGCGGTCGGTCCTTTGTCGGCAACCGTGCTTATATGAAACCATCAAAGCGCTTCCTTCGTCTTCTCTCCATCGTCAAAAACAGCCCTTATAAAATCCTACGATCAAACAGAAGGGGTAGCGTGAATTCAAGAAAAGTCATGACGATCGCAGAAGTAATCAAGAACAAATGGGGCACTCTTCCCAAAGAGTCTACCGAATCGTTCGCAGGGCGCACTATTCTCGTGACCGGTGCAACCTCAGGGCTGGGATACGCGGCAGCGGCCAAGTTCGCGCGGCTGGGAGCATCCAAAGTCATCATCACAGCTCGAGATGAGGCCAAGGGCGAATCAACTAAGAAGCAACTCGAAGCGGAAGTCAACCAGCAACCCAGTCCTTTCGAGGTATGGGCTCTCGACATGAATTCCTACGAAAGCGTCGTCAAGTTCTCGCAAAGGGCCAACGCCGAGCTCGATCATCTAGATGTCGCTATTCTAAACATCGGAGTCTTCAACACTAGCTACAGGCCTACGCAGTATGGCTGGGAGGAGGATTTACAAGTCAACACGTTTTTCACATCACTACTCGGCATCCTCCTCTTGCCAAAGCTGAAAGAGTCGCAGAAGCCTACGGGGAAGATACCCGTGTTGCAGTTTGTAAACTCGGGCCTACACAAGACGGTGGAAATATCTGCCGAGGCTCGCGACAGTCCAAGCATCCTGGCCCAGTATAACAAACCAGACAACTACACGAACTCCACCGCTCAGATTCGATACGGCTATTCCAAGCTTTTTTTGAGGATGGTGGCCGTCCGTCTCGCTGCTGCAACGCCCTCGAACGAAGTCATCATCACCTCCGTATGCCCTGGCATCGTTTTCTCGAAAATCCACCGCCACATCAGTTTCCCGGGTTTCAGTGTTATATACGCTCTTGCGGGAGCCATGTTTTTCCGAACGGCAGACCAGGGCGCGAATACGTACATCAGTGGCACATCGCAGAACCAAGAATTGCATGGGAGATTTTGGGCGAGTGACGTTATTGAGACCGATGCGCAGAGTCTAGTAGGGGAAGAGAATCAGAAGCTTGTGCTAAGGGTATGGAATGAAATCATGGAGGAAGTAGGGAAGCATGTGCCAGATATCAAGGAGCACCTTCAGTGTTGTGGCATACAATAAATAGTCTGTCTCTAATATCCGCCTTGGAGCATCCTTTACAATACATGTACTTTCTCTTTCACTTTGAGCAAACACGAAGTAGAGGGCAACTACGTGGGGCCGAAATCGTGATAGCCAATGAAATGTACGTTTTCCCTTCAAAACCTTGATTACCTGTACACCCGCATTTTCTCTACACGCGCAAGATTTCCTCTGACAATCGAACTAGCGCAGGAAGCCCGCAGCACACTCCAATCCAGAGACACCATATTTTATACATCCTTCGATCTCGCTTCGCGTCGAAACCACCCATTGCATGGCACGCGATGAGTACAAGATATCCAGCAAACACTATCGATGGCCCGGCCGCCACCCAATTGCCCTTGAACAAAGCAAACGGGGGATACACCGACCAGAAAGTGACCGCACCAACCACGCTCCAAAGCGCAACTTCCCTGCCCATCTGCAAGACCAGCGTCTTCCTCCCTCTCGCCTTGTCACCGATTTCGTCGCGGAAGTCCTGCGTGTGAATCGTCATGCCAATGATGCCAAACGTCATCAGAAACGTCCACTGCCACGCTTCGTAGCTCACTGATGTAGCTTTCCCCAAAGCAATGCTAAGCGCGCCACTGAACGTGCAACAGAACAGCGCGCCACAGAATCCGTTGCGCGAGAGTCCGCTGTGGTCGCCTCCGCCCAAGTCATTGTACGCAGTACCAAGAACAGTCCACGCAATGTAAATCGGGAGGACAGATAGGTGCCAGCTCACCACAGTGTTGAGCACATACACGCCCATCAAGACCCTTATCGCCCCCTCCTGACTGATTCTGCCCGAGGGAATCGGACGCCAGGGTTTATTAATCTTGTCCTCTTCGACGGAGTTTGTGTGCCGCTGGTTCTGCAGGCAGAATTGTAGGATCATGAGCCACAGCCAGATCCATGTCGCGGGTAGTCTGTTGGCTATAGTGAAGAGGGATTGCGTGGGGAGGGAGAGGACAGGACCAGCGACAGCGGCGCTGAGGCCGAAGAGAGTGCCGGGGATTACAGTATCGAGGACTTGGTCTGAGGTGAAGAGGAAGAGAGTTTTGAGGTGGTATGGGAAAGAGGTAGGACGGAGTGAGTTTGCCATTGCGATGGGTGTTGGTTGGTGAAAAGCTAGGGTAGATGTGGAAACTGTTGGTAGGACGGAATGCTCCAAAGATTAATACTACATATATATGGCAGTGAACGGCGTGATTTGGGTCCGACCATGCTCACTACTCAGTACCGATGAAAGGTTTGCATGCACGGACCGGACAGCTGTGATGAGGAGGCGTCAGTTCTTACATTGATTTCTCTTAATCCAGAGACGCGGTAGGTGTAGCTTAGTATTATCGTAAGCCACCACTTTTATCCCTTGCGCTGCGTTTCTTTATCTCACCGTGGTTTCTTTGTCCACACTCCTTTGCTCCTACCGCTCAGGGCAATGTTATTACATCTTAGCCCTGCATAGATGCATGAGAGGGATCGCTATGATTGAACGATATCGATGATACGAGAGATCATCGCATCTATCCCCGTTCTCAGCCAGTCGTGCACGAAGAACTGACGGCATGTGGCGCTACGCAGTTTTCATGCCCACCTGGGACAAACAGGGTGTAGAGCAATTGAGGTCGGCAAAAATGGTCTTAGTAAGTTAAGTGAAGGTGTGCTGCAGGTACCAGGCGAGTGGTACCGTAATCAAGGAATGCCCTTCCATGCATCACTTTCGTGCCAACAAGCAAGGATTCATCAAACGCTCTCACACGCATCTCATTCGTATCAACGTATAAACAACACGCTATGCAAAAACAATAATATCAACGCTGATGCATACGCAAAAAGTTCGGCGCTCACTTGAACAGCTTCCTCAGACTCCAGCTCCTCCTCTTGTCAGCCTTCTTATCACCACCCAACATTCTCTCCCCAGCACTCGTAGTAGGCCTCTCATTTTGCACGGTCCCCTCGAGCAGGCCGCCACTTGTGCTTGGCCGCTGTCTGGACTTGGGCCTGACCAGCGTACTCCATCGATGGGGTGTATGAGGCCTCGCAGATAATGGAGATATTGACGAATGTGGGTGATCCACGGGATCAGAGTCAGGTGCGAAATGAATTGTATGCCTCGACCTGGCTGAAGCAAAAGGCGTGGTGGACTGTGCTCTACCAGGCGTTGTGAATGGCGTTCCTGTCCTCGCTGTTTCAGGCGTGAGGAACGCATGGCTTGTCGCAGGACGCGATGGCGTGGAGGGTGAGGTTGGATTAACGTAGTCTTGTTGATCCGTAGTGTCGAGCATGTTGGCAGTTGAAGGGCGGCTCTTGCGTAGGAACGCGCGCGGTCGAGACCTAGTTTGCAATGGGTTAGAGACAGTGTAGTTTTGACTGAGGGGCCCCACTCACGATTTCTGTTGCTTCGCTTTTTCAAGTTGATGCAACATAGTTTTACTCTCCTTCAAGCTCTTTCTAAGATCGCTTCGGGCCTTCTTGTTACTCTTCAACTGGTCCGCTTGCTCGTTGCGCAACATGCGGAGTCGCTCGATATCATTTGCCCACTCTTGCTTGGACGCTGTACTGAGTCCAGTTGTTGGCCGGTCATTAATGGCGATGCTAGGTGAGCGGCTGAATGTACTACCTGCTCGGGAGCCCGAGTGTTGAGTGGTTGGAGTTGAAGGGTTAGAGTCTGCCTCAAGCCTGACTTCTGGCTCTCGTGCATCGTGCCATACCTCGAGGCGTTGGAGCTGGCTGATCTTATCTTGGAGCGTGGAGACTAGACTTTCGAAAGTTTTCTTATCTTCTCGGAGGCCTTCGACTTCACGTTCCAGCGCTGCATAAGCTGATGCTAGCTCCTCCTTATTGGGCTTGCGAATCTCTGTCATGGCGCGATCCCGCTTAGGTCGAGCGCCAGGATGGCCTGAAACGCGCTCCTCGTACCTCGTTCTCAGCTCATTGTATGCCAAGTTCATCGACTTCATCCTTCGATCACTTGACGATCTGAGGTCACTGACAAACTTGTCCTTCTGCTCGAGTTGCTCCTGCATTTCTTCCTTGCCCTTGGCGAGTGAGTTGACCTCCTCCCTCTTCTCGCCAATCTGCTGTTGCAAATGTGAGTTCTCGGTGGTCAATAGCTCAATCTCGTTGTTGCGCTCGGATAGCCTGCGCTTGTACTTCAGCTTCGCGTCTCTTGCAGCATCAAGTTTGGCTTGCGATTCCTCGACAAACTCTTCTAGACGCTTTTCGCTTTCTTCAAATGCTGTCTCAGCGTGTTGCATGTCTGCTTCCACGCGTTCAAGGAAGGCTTCAAGACGCTTGTTGGTCTCGCGTACGGCCTGTAGGTTTTCCTCGGCAGATTCTAAGCGCTCATGCAAGTCCTTCTCGGATGCGGTAAGCGTAGCATTTGTCTCCCGAAGAGAGCCAAGGTCCTTGTCAACCTCTGAAATCCTGGACTTGAGAGTCGCATTCTCAGACTCGGCAGTCTCGATGCGCACGCGGGCAGCATGCAGGTCGTTCTCCAGACCTGAAGCCTGCTGCGTAGCATCACTCAGCTGCTGCTCAAGCTCAGCATTGGTCTCTCGCAGACCCTCCTCTCTTTGTCTGATCTCCTTGGTCTCTGTACTGATACTCTCTTTCTCGGATTCCAATTCAGCAAGACGCGCCTGGACTGACGCAAGATCATCAGCTGTGCTGCTAGATGAATGCTCGAGCTGAGCTTTCTCGTCTCGAGTAGAAGCAAGGGCCTTTTCGGTCGACTCCATCCTTGTGACAAGCGATGCATGTTTTAACTCAAAGTCACGAAGCTTGTCCAGTGTCAGCTCCAATTCATTCTCCAGGTCTCTTGTCAAAGTGAGTGCGTCCTCAAGCTTGTGTTCAGCGTTTGACCTGCTCTCTCGCAAAGTGCCAAGTTCCTTGTCACTTTTCTCTGATTGCGAGATCATTGCTGAGTGCGCCTTCCCGAGCTCATTGTATTGAGAGTGAGCTAACGCGAGATCCGCTTCTAGTGCTTCGGTTGCTGCACTGCTTCCTCGAGCCACACTGAGCTCCTCCTCGACCTGTGCATGAGATTGCAACGCCTGTTCAAGCTTCCTCTCAACCTCAACCTTGCTAAGACGGGTGCTTTCGAGTTCCTGCTGACCTGCAGCAACTCTAGACTTTAACTCGTGAACTTCCGTCTCGACAGCATGTAGTCGCAACTCCGCGGATTTGAGTTGCTCTTGCATCTCAGTCTGGGCATCTTGAGACGCCCGAAGTTGGTCTGTGAGCTCCTCCTTGGAGCGATGAAGTTGCACGGTCTCTGCTTCCATAGTAAACAGTCTTGTATGAGCACTGTTTGCTTCATCCTCCAGTTCAGTTGATCTAGATTGTGCAACCTGTAACTGACTCTCTAGATCAGTCTGTAGGCTCATCGCTTGAGAGAGCTTGGCTTCGGCTTCTGTCTTGGAGGTTTCAGTGGTATTTAGAGTCTCACGTAGCCCAGCAACTTCTGTAACTGAAGCTTCACCACTCTCTTGCTTCACGCGCAGCTCTTCCTCCGCCTTCGATGTGGCATCGCGGCTATCGCGAAGGAATTGCTCCAATTCAGAAATGCGCATTTCGAAGCTTTCGCGCTGCTTATGCACATGGCCCAACTGTGCTTCGACATCAACTTTAGACTGTCGGCTGGCGTTGAGATCCAATTCCAACTCGTCCAGCTTAGTTCGGAGGCCATTGCTGTGACTTGTGCTGTGTTCGAGCTTAGTCCGCGTCGTGTTAAGCTCGCGTTGCAGGTCTGTTTTGGACTGTAGGGCGTCATTGAACTGCCTGTCTAAGTCACTGTTGGCCGATTGCAGTTGCTTGAGTTCTTCCTGCAGGGACGCCTTCAGCTTCTCGGATGCTTCGAGTGAAGCATGGAGGCTTGTCATGGAGAGCTGGAGTTGGCGATGCTCTTCACTGTGTCTTTCAGACGCTTCCTCCTGTTGTCGCTCGACCTCAGCCTGAGCACCGTGAGCCAAGTCCAGCTGTGTCTTGAGGACTGTCTCGCGTTCATGAGACTCGTGCAATTGTTGCTCAAGGTCCTTGACGGAAGACTGCAGCTCCTTCAGGTTCGTCTTGCTCATGCGCTGAGCTTCCCGGAGCGAGAAGATGGTTTGTCTGGCGTCCCTGAGATCCGCCTCAATCGAAGCCTTTTCGTCTCGGAGCATTTCCAACTCAGCTTGTTGCTCATCGTCCGAGAGCTCCAGAACATGAATGTGACGCTGAGCCGCTCGTAGGTTCTCCAGTAGCGTGTCGTGTGAGGATTGCAGAGAGTCGAGCTCTGACTGAAGACTCCGCTTTTCAGCTTCCGCTTTGCTCAAGGATTCCAATGTGCTGGAAAGCTTTTCCTGCACGTTGTTCTTTGCGCTCTTGGTATCTTTCAGTTCCAAACTCAATGTCTCGCGAATCTCGACGTCCTTGGTTTGAGTAGACTTCAAACTACTGAGCTCAGTCCGTAATGTCGCGAGAGCATCTTCGGTATCCTTCTTGCTGCTCTCCAACTGCTTCATCTGTGCGCGCAGCGCTGAGATGAGACCGCCACCCACCTCAATCTTCTTGACATTGCCTAGAATTTCTTGCTCGTGCTCAGCAATCTTTCTCTGCAAAATTTGCTCGTACTTGGAGCCGCGGTCAAGTCTTTTTTCCAAGTCTTCGTTGGCGACGTCCTTTTGTTTGAGCTGATCTTGCAGAAAAGCCTCATTGCGTTCAGCGGTCTGCAGCTTGTCTTGCAAGGCAGTCAATGTCTCTTGCAGCGAAGTGGTGCGAGTTTCGAGCTCTTTGAGCTGGGCGTCGCGCTCCGCGAGTTGCGAGACGAGAGTGTTCTTCTCCTTCTGCAGCCCCTCAAGCTTTGCCTGTCTGCCTTCGCTGCTCAACTCCAAGCTAGCCAGCTCCCTATTCTTCAAGCGCAGCTTCTGCTTGAGGCCGTCTTCCAGACCGGTAGATACTTGGAGCTGTAGCCTCGTCGACTCAAGAGTCTCTTCGATGACTGCTCGGGCTGCTTCTAGGGTGGCTATGCGTTCCTGTTGTTCTTGAATGTCTCCTTCAAGATTGTTCTTGGACTCCTCCAGCGCCTCGCCGTCCTCCTTGGTCCTTGCGCATTCGGCTTGCAGCTCACTGATGCGGCGGCGACATGCAGACAGCGCTTGGTCAGACTCGCGCTTGGCGCGGATGAGACGACTGTCGGAAGTTCGCACTTCAGTGGGTGAGGCGAGGCCGGGGGTGAGTTCCCAGTCAGTGTCATTCCACGAGGAGGATGTAGAGCGCGGGGGTGTCTGAGGGGCGGACAGGGTGGTCATGGCCAGGTTGGAGAGCCGGGTGGTTGGTGAAGGCGGGGGTGAAAGGGGGTTGCGTGCAGGATGTTGTTGGGCTTCAGGCGGGTTTGCATCTGAAAGGGGGAAATCAGTGAAGTCGAGGACCATGAGGATGCTTCACTTACATTGTAAAGTCAGCATCGAAGCTCTTTCTAGTGCCTCAAGGATCTCCTTGTTCCTGCCTTCTTCTACGCGCAGCGCTCGCTTCAGGACGTCGACCCTCTTCTCGGCATCTCTCCCCTCGACATAGCGGCTCTTTCTGCTGTTGGCGAAGTTGCGCGCGCTGGTGGCTATCTGGCGTTCCTTTGCGGATATGTTCACAGCCATGCGAAAGGCCAACCGCCTCAATGACGCAACCGAGCGCTTTGCTTCGGCGCCGGCAATCTGGTGCGCCTTGAGCTCGGCACGCAGATTGTTGCGCTGGTTCTTCATGTAGGTGAGATGCGCCCAGTTGGAAATGGGCTTCAGTTCAACCTCCTTGACGGGCGGCTCGGGCGTCTTGGAACCGTCGGCGTCTGGATTCCGCGCGCATACGCCCCAGTAGTCAGTGAAGCTGTTCGCCATGGACGATATTGAGCGCTCCATGTGCGGTGTTCTTACAATGCCCGCCGGCAAGAGGTTTTCGACAGCGGTTCGCGCGCGACTGGGCGCATTAGGGCGGGGATTGGAAGCGTCTGGCGGTCGCAGGTGTGACGCCATGGTACCGTTGTTGTGCTCAGCAGCAAAATAGTCATGGGTCGGGGGGGAGCAGTGGCCCTGGATCTTCTCGAAGAATTTGGCTGTTGATATGGGGGCTGCAGATGGAGGTGCAGCCACGCGATT
>Ga0265780_10001668_pt1 | contig 30899 bp, 20 predicted proteins | sample P1T30metagenome_FD_192432 | JGI IMG/M metagenome (GOLD analysis project Ga0265780, IMG submission 192432) | Plant litter microbial communities from East Loma Ridge, Irvine, California - P1 T30 | ecosystem: Environmental > Terrestrial > Plant litter > Unclassified | place: USA: California... | reverse complement strand
TAAGCTTCATTTGGGTGTTTGCTAGTAGCGCGATTAGTTGTTTGTTGCCGATTTGGGAGACGAGGGGCAGTTTTGGGACGTTGTTTAGGAAGATGGGTGCGGATTTTAGGGGGAAGAAATGATGTGACAGGAAGGGAATGAGTAGATTGTAATATTGTTAGGAATAGAGTATAGCGGAAGAGACTGCGAGTTGTGTTGAGTCAAAGCATTTGAGGTTGAAGTATGGCGTGTTTGGATGTGATGTGATGTTCGCGACCAGTACGACGACTAACTTGGAGCCTGAGAAGTGGCTCCCAATACTTACCTTCATGCCTACCGCTCGCTGCTCCGCTAAGTGTGCAGACATGATCTTTACACGAGATATCGCCACTACTCCGCCGTGTATCGAAATTGTCACTACGATCATTTTTTACCGCCGTCTCTTATCCATGATCCAAGAATACCAACCAACGTCCACAAGTCATTAAACAGCAATACCAAAGATCAGTAACCTACATCACACCCAATAGACCCCAAAGCAGTACATCAAGACTTATAGCACCAGCCCATACTATTCATGATCAATAACGAATAACCGGCGCCTTGGTCACATTCCACAAAGTCTTGGATGACCCAGTAAAGTGGTGTCTCGTACCACTCACCACCAAATCCATGCACAAAAGAAGAAAACCACATTCATACACCAGCAGCTGAACATAACACTTTGTTCTTTTCACCGCCATGATACTAATGCACCTCCTCCGCGGTAAAAGCGGCTCATCCTTTTCTTTTACCCGCTTAACCCCCTTCACCCATTCATCCCATTTCCCGTACGCGAGCCGCCACTATTTCTCTTCGCCTCGTCCCTTCTCGGTTCGTGTCGCACGGAAGTACCTTTAATCACACCACGTCGGACGGAGCTTTCATGACGACTGTCATTGTCTGAGCATCGGCCTTGGTGCTGTTCTTGGATTGGGGGTGATGTGGAGTATTCTGCGTGGCGGGATGAAGGCACGGGTACGTGCAAATGATGGAACTGAATACTGAGTAGATGTATCTGGACTGCCTACCTAGGTACCTTGTGGATGGATGCCTCCCGCCAGGATTTTCACGTGATTCACAACGAGAGCGACCCTGCATACAATGTCACGCGAAAAAAAAGGCAACGAACGCACCTCCTTGGTTCGCACCTCCTTCCCTAATCGGACCTACCATTCTACCTCCGTCATGCCTCGGTCTCGCATATGCCATTAATCGTCCGTCGCAGTTTGCGGTGTATGAAACAATGAAACAAGCGCAAGTCCTCTGCGACAGGAGGTGGTGATCATCATCATCGGAATGTTGAGGAGACAACGCGATATGATAATGACCTTTCAGCATGGATACTTTATGCCAACTTGTCCCAGACATAAAAACGGGGGAGAGGGAGGCTATGTTGTGGCTTTAACGTTGCGTGCGCACATACAACACGCCCACACGCCCACACGCGCGTACGTACGGTATGCATGCGCGCGAGTCGCAGAGCGCACAAAACGTCCATCAACGCCTCCTCGTAACCGCCATGTGCAAGCCACGAAGGGAGGGAGGTTAGCAACGTCAAACCTTAAGATAAGCGAGAAGCGAGAGAGACAGAGAGGCGAGGCGAGATGGGCAATTCAAATTGCACACCCTTACACAACATGGCGATCCACAAAAACCAAGCCAGACTCTGAATCGCCACCTGCACCCCCCGAGAACGTCATTCCGCCAATCCGGGCAGCGGCAAAAAGTGCCGAAAGCACGAGGACCAACGTCCTTGGTCCACGGTACCGCGATGTGGTATCAGCGCTTGCTGTTCATCCCTTGCTACGCGTGCTTCATCAAGCATCAAAAATAACAGCAATGATGATGGTGGTAAGGTGAGTGAGAAAGGTGGTGGTGATATGGTTTATTGATTCAACGTCATTTGTACAACAAACACACCCTACACACTACACACTACACACTACACACTACACACTACACACAAGCCAGGTTTCTCAACGCTCACCATCCCAGCTAAGCGAAGAGAGCAGCCTCCATAGTCCATACGTGTGGCCCACCACCAACGGGACGGGACAAGTAAAAAGGTTAAAGTTGGAAAAAAAGGGGATGAAAAGAAGCAAAAGTAAGCAAGGGAGGGAGGTATAGCGAAGGCTGCTGCGCAAAAGAGCAAACAAAAACATGGCATTCCTGCACTTTCCCGACAGTAATCAAAAGACGCGTATTTAGAGTTTCGGCGTTAGGAGCTAAAGAACAAGGGATTTGGGGGATGGATGCAGATGCAGGATTTGGGAACGCCCCAGCTGGCTGGCTGCATGCAGGATTATTTAGTCGAGATTGGGGTTTGGTGATGCACGGTAAAAGGGCGCGAGGCGACGGGCTGGGGGTTTTTGCGTGGCGTATGTACCCAGGTAAGGTGGCGTTTGTTTGCCTAGGGATTCTAGTGATATGACATGGCAATTTTAACTTTGAGCTTTTCTTAGGCTAATGCTCATCATCGTTGTTCTATGCCATGTGAAGGCCGGGGTAAGGAGGAGGAGGAGCTGGAGGCTGAAGGGCTAGCGTGAGGGGTCTGAAAGCGGGGGTGTGTGGATGGTGATAGTCGGTGGTAGTGGATGGCGAAAACGAAGGAAAGAGGGGGGTCAGGATTTTAGTGTTGGTGGGTGGTGGTGGTGTGTTTACTCCGGAGTACTCCTATGGTACGATATCCCAGGTGATTTGCGAGGATAGGGAAAAAAAGACGAGATCTCAATCTCGTTACCCTCCCGATCATCTGATCGATCTATCTGCTGTGGGATTTTCCCGCCCGAGCCGGATACAAGATACCGGATATACATACAACGCGGCGTGCGGCGTATGTTGCATACATGGATCTATACTTCCATGCATTATTACAACTTGACTTCCCCTTGGTCTGTGTACGATACTCCTCTCCCTGATACGTGTGTGCGTATATGTGTGTGTGTGACACCACGGAATCCAGTACCGCGCCTCTCCCGTCGAGAGCGAAAGTACGAGCTGTAACTTCAGTCGGAGGTGAGTAGAAAAGGATGAGAAGCAAGGACCACAAAAGCGGGTAACGGACATGCACCTGCATAATTGTCAGAGCGAGGAAAAAAGCAAACCTGCAGCTTGGGTCCGCCGCAAGGTGCAAGACCAAGATGAGCATCGTGCAACGATCTGTGTGATATGTGTATGGGTAAACATGCAGGGTGTCTCGAGCCAACACCAACACCGAGACAAGAGAAACGCAGGGGCTGGATCGATCTTCGAATCTGCCTCTGCTGCTACCTTGCCCTGGCAGCTGGCGCCGCGTGGTTGCGCAATGTGATACAAATGTCATCTTTCGGCCTCGTAGTCCAGCCATTCACAGCGAAGAAGCAAACCTCGCACTTTGCCTAGTTTGTGCTGCTCTCTCCGAACCATCGGGGGGCGAGGGAGCGTTGGGATCCGCTGGTTCGGCGCGCGCTACCTATTCCTACACCGGTATATCGTGGGTGGGTGGTACCGATGGTACCCTATACTGTAGTCGCCCATCCTACAAGTGCTATATCGGTGTCGGTAAATCAAATCTTTGCCGTCCGTCGCAGAATGTGCTGTTTGGAGAAGGTCCCTTGCATAATGGACGCGCGGGAGCATCTAGGGTGTATAATCGTCTGCGAGGTTCCTATATCATGATGGGATCTTCTCTTGGATTCGGGTCCTACTACCGCATTTTGATCGAACCTACGTCTTGTGTGGTATGCGCGGTCATCCGTCTGACGAGGGTCCTGTGAGCGCATCTCCTTTGTGGCACAGTCGCTGGAATGGCATGGCATGGCGGATGATGGCGGCTGAAGATGATGGGTTTCACAGCCGATGTGGATGTGTGCACGGGATGGATGAATGTGTTTGGAGAGTGGGTACTGTCGTCGGGCCTAAGCTTTCTTTATCTCCGCAGCCGTCTGGCTGGCCGTTGATGTGGAGCATTGGATGGCTGGAAGGTACGACCCGACCAATTACGTCCTGCACATCAAAATGAGATAATTGCAGCATTTTCGCTGTTGGTATGCTGTCTCACAAGCTCACGATATCAGGTGCACGTGCTTTCAAGTTCAATTGCCCACATGCTCGAGTGTGGAGTATCTGCAGACTTGCGAAGAAATGCTTCGCTGCCGCCAGTTCCGATTGGCTTCGTATCCCCGTTAATGACAAGTATTTCTCGACCCTACTTGGTTTGTTGGCGGCGCATATTGCCTTTATCAGCCGCAAGCGAGGCACCGCGCTTGCAGACGACGTACTGCGATGCAATCTTGGGAGCTATACCGAGTGTCACATATAGACAATATATCGTGATGACAACGAAGAAGGATCCTTCCGCGCTTGATCCACTTTACGAGAATGACCGCCGTTCGGCCCAATGCAACCGCGACCCGTCTCTTGCCTGTTCCGACCTGGCTGCATAGTAGGCCCTGTCTTTTGACAGCTGTCATTGCCACGGTTGTGATGAGAAGCGTAGTCTTGCAGACGCGGCTTATCCTGTGATCACGGCAGGGGGTTCAATTCCAGGTCCCTCAATTCGCTCCACTACTGACTGTGAGGGGGCGGTTTCGCTGCGCCACGAGTCAGCGGCTACGCGCGCAGGAGGCAACGGGGGAAATTCGCCGGCACGCCTGAACGGCAGTTTCTTACGTGAGGTGAGGTGCGCACAAGACATCCCAGTGATCCCGCAACGGATGGCGAGTCAGACTTAATGTGAGTTTGCGCGCGAAGCGAAAGAACTGGAGTGTTTGGTTCTGGCCCGTGGTGGCTGATGCGCCAATCAAACAGTGGGATGGGTCGAGCTTCAGGGAGAGCCCGCGACTCAACTCCAAGGGGGGCTTGTGCTCTGTTGGTCTGCAGCGCCAGTCGGGGCTACTCCACCCAAGGCTACGCTCTTGCGGCTAGCGTTTCGCTGGGACTGACGGAACTGGGAGGACGGTTACGATTACTGTCTGTGCATTCCCGCGGTCGATGAGGTATCGCCAAGCTGGGGAAGCGGAAATGGACATGAATGGCATCTGTATGCTGCTACTGTATCAGGAAGGAATGGATCGCGTGGGTACAATAAAGCGTCTAGAGCGTCCAGGTTCATGCATAGAAGATTGACTTGTGCAGAAAACCTGCTAAGAACTGGAGCCGTAATTCTGGGTCAGTTTCCGATGGCTACGTGGCTTCAATTGCGACTCTGCATCGTCGGGCGGACAGTTTCCATGCGGCGTAAATGGGAAAGTTTTGCTGTTCAAACAGCCCCTTGCACATGCTATGACGTAGGCGCGCAGCCGTCTTGATGCCGTGTGGTGCCGAAGTATACCCAACGGCACTTAAGCATTGCCTTCGGCAGTGCAGCCAGGATGCAAGACCGGGTACAGCAGGTTTGCATTCACGTCGCGGGCCGATTGTATACCCACATTCTCAAACAACCGTCCAGGCGTTGTGACTTGATGAGCGCGCCTGCGGCCTCGCGGCCCCAGCCAACGACGCAAACCGTTAGCACCCACCGAGAGAGTTTTGCCTGCGCTAGAGCCCAGATCTGCAATCGACACCCAGCGTTTCCCGAAGGCGCTGTGTGCTCCGAGCGATCGACGCCGACTATTTATACAAGAACGTTGCAAGGGCAGTGCGAGGCCTTTGAACCCGGTGATTCGGATGTGTTGCGGGTGCATTTCGTTCAGTTTGGTGAATTCTAAGCGACCGATTGGGTTTGCATGGTCAAATCGTGAGGCTAACAAGAAAAGATCAGCAGGCAGTCGCGTGAGATGCGTGGCGAAGCCCATCAGAACGGTATCGAAACGGTGATGATTGGCGAGGCTGATGACGCTGCTTGATGAGGTCATTGTCTATTGCTAGATCTGTGGGTGTCGAACTCTGGCTTTTCATTTGTTTCTCCCAACCAGGAACACCATGCTTACTTTACGGCACAACGAAAGGCGCACCAGCTGCTCACCCTCAAGGTGTGCACAATAATTGACCATGAGGTAGTCCAGTTTCCGACAGTCTGTGTACATAGATGCGTTCCAGCCACATCTCAGATCCACGATGATCCAGCTCAAAAATCGATATTCGAGCGCATACCGGACTCGGCCAAACTCGAGCGGCGCCGAAAGACTCCGCTGTACCGGAATGGGGAAGTTGAGCGACGAATTATGATTAGCCGCGATAGCGAGTTCAACAGCGTTGGTGATTCGGGAAGCCCCGCTCGGCAGCCGTCAGCCGTGTCACTCTATACCGTTTCTGCCGACAGCAATGTAAGGGTGTGGCTAGTCATGCAGGTAATTCGGATAGCGTGACTTGTAACAAGTCCCTCAGCTATGATTCGTTGATTCGCCAAGTATGAGGCGTTGAATGATGTCGATACGGTAGAGCTTTGCCAGATGTGAATGTGCCAGCCGTTGTACAGGAGCATGTCAACAAAAACCGCATCCGTGTGCAAGGCTGAAGGGATCGATCGTGGTACCGGAACTCTGTTTCAGCGGATCCATATTGGTTGATACTTTGGGTTTCGTACCGAACCGCTTTGACGCTCTTCGCTTGGGCGGGGCTCGTGCATCCATGTCGAGGCACGGAATGCTGGGCCCCTAATGAGAGAATAAGGTTTGTGAGTTTCGCGCTTTGGTAACAGGGTCGTTAGTGGAGACCCGACTCGTGCAGTAGTCCAACAGTTGTGAAGAGATCAGATTGGGTATAGGAGCAACATCGTCGAGTAATAGCTGGTGTGATAGGTACATGCTGCCGACGCCGCATATTGGGCGCCGGCGGAGGAGGTGTGAAACGTAGATGCGAAGGCGTCCCATGCACGGTGTGATACATGGCTTCATGACGCGCAGAAGATATGAGCAGCAACATGACAAATCCCGCTCATCATGGAGCGCCGTGGTGGCATGGCAGCCGTAACGCCAGAGGGAGTGGCTCTCTCGAAAACAATAACGCCAATTCTTTTCCTTTCCACCTCTTTCAGGCGGTGAAATCTTACAGTAACAAATACCAAGGATAGCACCTAAGTCAAAAGCGAGAAGAGGACCGGATGTGGGTATAGCGGAGGCTCTTCTTTTGCTGTCATGGAACACCAACCCCAATGCAAATGCGAACGTGAATCGAATGAGAACTTTCGTGTGCTGAAGCGTAATCGTGAACGAGATGGCGTAGACATTACGACCTATGCTGGAGCGGTCGGGCGGACAGGTGGCGTCGAGTTGGAATTAGGATCGAATGTGACCACCTTCCGATACTTGGAGGCCTCGTGGGGTATCTCGGACTTTCGCTTGGCGGAAACGGGATAGGCTGGAGCATTAGGTGGCGAAGGGTCTTCTATGCTTCTGCTTCGTGACTTGGGCGGGGCTTCCGTGTCAGGCGGGCTGGTTACGGCTGCTGGACACATTTGATGCTGGCGTACCCAATGTGCGTAGGCTTCATCAGCATACTTGGTGTGGTTCTCCAGTCGTTTGATGTAGTCCTGGGTCAGTCTTGTCTGTTCGTGTATATTCTGTGCTGGTGAATTCAGACGGAACTGGTTCTCTCCGGGTAAGGGCCGCTTCCAGCGGACACCGCAGTTCTTGCATCGCTCCACTTGGGGCGTATTTTGCTGCTGAAGCTGGGCTAGATCCTCAGGAGGAGGGGGCGCAGAGCTGATAGCCAAGATGGCCTGTTCCACAGAGGGTGCGATGGTGTGCTCAGGCGATGGCTGTTCTTCGGGAGTCTCCACTGGCACAGGGACTGCCGGAAGGGGGTCTGGCCGGGGTCTCTGATTTGGCGGCATGTTTTCCGAGGTGTAGACGGTGTTGAATCTTACGTTGTAGCGTTGATGTCGCCCGCCACCGTTTGTTTGGTCTAATGTGGGAGATGGGAGTGGTCTCCTGGATCCAGATTCTGGGTTAACGTCTCGAGCCTGCTCTGGCGACCTGGACAATTCCGTGAAAGCGTGAGGGCCTGAGGATAATGATGGGGAGGGTGCACCGTTTGGATGGCGGGCTCCTGTCTCTACGGGCACCTGATTTGAGCGATTATCGCTCGCTGGAGAGCGTGGCGAGGAAGGCGCAGCTGGATGTGAGATGGGGCGGGACGTGTTAGATTGACGACCATTACCCGCAGCAGGGTGGAAATAAGAAAAGGCCAGCACAGAGGAGGGGAGGGTAGGTTCGGTTTCCTTTGAGTTTTCGAAGCGATGGGAGATGGCCGAGTCTTGGCGGACGCTGGCCGACGGATGTGGTGGTGGATGCGAAGATGCAGAGGAAGAGACAGGCGGACTGTAGGCAGCAATTGGGCCCTGGGGCAGAGAGAGAGAAAATGGTTGATGTTCGGGGCCCAGTGGTGGAATTCTGGTGTTGGTGGGGCTGGCCAGCAGGTCAGCACGCTTGCGGCAGGCTCTGTCACGGCTAGAACTTACCTGACGTGCGGGCTCGCGTGATTGACTGCGGTGAAGGAGCTGGAATGTGAGTTTGGATGCGCAAAGTCGAGGGCAGCGAGCGTGGCCGGCGGCGTCTGCTGCGAGACAGGACGATCTTGGGGCGTCGGCGGCGGCGGCACGTTGTCACGCGGGCGGTGCAGGACTGAGTCGGACGACGAGGTCAGCTCAGCAAAGCTGGGGAGAGTGCGCTGGGGAAAGTGGTTGGGGTCGGGCTGCGGGTGCCTGCGTGGATGCCAGTCGCTTCCCATCATGGCATTCGGGCGCTGTATTTGAATCTGGCGGTCTGGCGACGCGGTGAGGAAGTTGTGCGTGAGGAAGAAGGGCAGGGTCGCACAAGGAGTAGGGTCTCACGGGTAGGGTGGAAAGGGTCTAGCGATGCAGCAGCTCGAGTGCAGTGCTGGGCCCGCACTGGAAGAAGCGGCTGGCGGCCCTAGTTGAGGGGACAGGGCATGTCACTGGTTTGCGCGCGCTGCGGGGGAGGGCGCTGCTGCTGCACTGTGAAAGAGCGCGCTGGGGCCCACTTGAGATGGCATGCAGCGGGGACCTGATGCCGTCGACGAACCCATGCCCCCATGTCGCCCGCCCACCGCCACCCTGCCACCCATGTCCACCCATGGGCCTCGCACGGCGGGACGCCAGACGCGGAAGCGTGCGAAGCGCTAAGGGGCTCGGGGCTGACGGCTGGAGATCCGCTTGTGGCATGCCAATCTTGCCAGACTCGAGCTGCCGCCCGCCCCCGAGCGCACGACATGACGAGGCGCGACGAGAACACGCCTCGCGAGTGACCACAGTGACCACAGTGACCCTCAGTGACCATCAGCCTGTGCTTCCATCTAGACGGTGTACTGTCCCCTGACTGGCTGTGGGAAACACCCCCGTGTCCTCAGGCTTCCGTGTTCTGTTCTGTTCCCTACGTCCTCCCGGCTGTGCGCCCACTGCGGCTAGCTGCTTACCTAGCCCGGCCCCACGTGACCGTCCCATGCCCGTCCCATATTCGTCCTCCAATCTGCCTCTCCGCCAGGGTGTCCCTTTGCTTCTTTGGACGACTGCGGCTGCAGCCGAATGAACGCAACTGTGGGCTTCCCGTCTCGGCCACCGACGCGCCGCGACAACGACGCGCTGCAACGGGCAATGCGATGTTGCAAACACGCGTAGACTGCTCTGGAAACGACGCTGGGAACGCTGACGTCGCTTACTCCGTAGTACCTCTGACCTGATGACTGTGCCGCCCTCAGCCGCCCACCCCTCCAAACCACTCCGCTAAGTCCCTCACCACACGAGTGGCAGCACCTCAACACGCCCGCCATGATGCCGCCATGTCAGAACCTCCTCCTCGGCCTCCCAAAACCGTTAGTCGCTAGCTCTCATCTCGCCATTTGCTGTTTCGGCTAGCACTCAACGGTGCTTGTGGCGCCAGGCGGCAGGCTACAGCTGCACCCTCCTGACGCATCCAACGGCCATGTTAGTGCCCTGCAACATCTCTCGCCCCATTGCCTTCACCGATGCGACATGGGCGACTCTCAATTACCGGACCGAATAGGAATCCTCCCGCGCGCGCTTTTCCAAACAAGTCCCTATCTTGGTATCTCGACCCCCCTCTGATTGGCTCGTGACCCGCCCCTGCCTCCTGCCTGACCGATGACTACGCTCGAGGGACCTCGTCTACGAGAACGTCAAAACGCGGACATTTTCAACCAGACACTAAACGGTGTGCAAGAGCTGGAATAAAGTTAAGCTACTGTCCATCACCTTGTACGCCGAAATGACCTGATCAGTGATCAGACCTGCCTGTCGTCGTGACCTTCGGGTAGCTGCATGGCGATCCTACAGAGCTATCGGCCTGCCACGCCGCAAAGGAAGATCCTTCTGCTCCCAGTATCAAAATAACTCTTCATGTGGGGGACGTATTCACCCACTACTATACTATCGTGTCTGGGCGATTCAAACAACATGCGTCCCCTAAACCTGCAAGCGATAATGCAATTCTTTCACGGCTCTAGCCAGATTGACTGTGCAGCGCATTCGATAATGCGCACAGGAAGTCGCCGTCTGCTTTCCCGAGCATCGAGAGCCCTACGGGATGCCGCAAAATCACCAGCGGGCCGAGTTCCTGACTCTGTAATCTTCCTGATCAGCTTTCTCGCAAGTTTCACGAGTGTTTCCTGTCGTGGTACAAGGTCATTATCCTGAGTGTTACACCACAAGCCAAGGCACTCATCATCAGCCCAAGCTTAGGCCCGAGGCGATTACCTTGCCACTATCCGATTGCTCTATCTGCAGATCGATGAATCGATGCCTTCCTTGCATCCATCCTCTGCTTGCATAGCAGCACGTCTGTTCACGGTCAGATCCACCTGGCGGACTTAATCATCCGGCCTACCATGGTTATCACGGACGCCCGTATAGAACACGTATGTTGCTCGCATGGGCACGTCGTAGCTAGCGAGTCCATCAATGCGGTTGAGCCATGCGAGTGCTAAGCCCTAGGTTTACATTCGCACATCCCTGTCACCGGGAGTCGTTCCCCGCCTCGCCTGCATCACCAAAACGACGCTAATAATCTCTCAAAGACCGACCACGGACTTTGAAGAGACATTGCGCCAATCAAGCTCAGACACCGCAGGATGAATGTTTGGCTCACACCGGCAGTACAGACCCACCCTCTAGCAAACTTCCTCACGTCTGTGTGGCGAGCTTGGCCGTCAATCATTCGCTTAGGCATGTATGCGTGCCTGCACGACATCGCAGCATCGAACCTTGAGATGCACGACGCCCCCGTCCAGGTTAGCTTGAAGCAATCCGTGCGAGAGAAAGCTGGAAGCCTAGACCTTTTACTTGTAGGTGAGCAACAGTCCCTGCTGTGCAAACCCTTCTGGTGCGACTGACTCACGCATCGCATGCTCAGCAACGTGATAAGGCTGAGATGGCGCAATCGTCAGCTTCGCAATCATGTCCAGGTCACGCCAGTTCGTGCCTGGCGATGCCTCGCATGCGTTATCTGGCAGACAGAGCAGCTAGCCTCGTTCTCACGACTATCCATACCTCATTTGCCAGTCAGCATATTTACAGTGGATTGCCAACGCGTGCATATACGCGAGCAGCACCATGCTTGTCCACAAGCAATGCGATTGGCCTGTAGTACTTTCCAAATTCCAGCATCCTGGGCCCCAGCCAAGTAACTGCCGACTAGTCGCTGCAGCCTTGGACCGCAAACAGCTGAAAGACTGTCACTCTATCCACCATCGGCCCTTCTTTTGGGGGACGCCCCTTTCGCTGTTCCTTTTCAAGTGACGACCCTTATGCCTCGGCTCGTTGCCGGGTGAGAAAGACGTTGGAGACATGATCACACTGTGCCGCTTACGCGAGTATGCTGACCTCCAAGGATGATCCACGCCCTGCACCTCCCGCGCAAGAAAATCTCGACACTCACACCGATATCTCACAGAGTGCAACGCCATCAGAACAAACGCCTCGCCGCGAAGGCCTCTTCGACCCTTTCTCAACGGCGACTGCTTCACCAGGAGCATTGACCAAGCGTTTCATGGCAATTATCCTGAACTGTGGGGCACCATCCGGGCCGCATCCGTACCTTAAACCAACATCTAAACTTCATGCGAGAGGCAATGTTGCGCATCGTTCCTAGCACTGCGCAGAGCCGTGGCAAATATGAAGGGGAAATGATTCGCGCCTGGGTGTGCTGACTCGAACTTTGCCGCAGAAAGCCGACGTTCCAGATGATGGATGCACACCCAGCAGCGTGGTAGTACGATCCATGAATTATTGTACGGACGATCGTACGGACGATAAACGTCCAAATGAGGCAGTTGTCGTAAAAATGAACTCGCTCATGGAGAAAACTAACACCGTTCAGTATATAGATTTTGCTTTTCCGCTGACTGGAGCCGGCGTGCACAGCCGCTCGTCCCGAAAGAGTCAAGGTACGGGTAGCTACAGTGCTTCTTCATGCACGACATTCTGATCGGTAGGAAGAAAAGCAAGCGCGCCTTTGTGTGCAGCCATCCGACAGCCTCTTCCTCAGCGAACAATGGCGCAATTGAACCCTTTTCTTTGAGAAACCGAGGAGGCTGATAACGCCAGAGGATTCCAGAAGAAGCAATAAACTTTGTGTAGGCTATTGGCACTACAGCGCCAGAAGGCAAATCTAACCGACCCCTAGAACGCAAATGCCGTATGTCGAGATGGCCCTGCGACTACCACACAATCGTTTCTCTCCATGCTCAATACTGCGCAGGATGAGCGCTTACAGTCAGGTTTTACCGGGAAGACCTTGTCTACACGACACACAATCTACCCACCTGACCTCCCTTTGATGCGGCCACCTCATTCAAGGGAAAAACGGAATACCGTAGAGCCTGCGTTGACGTTGGGTCACCTACTTTGCACGTCTCCATTCTGATCCAGGCTGTAGCAGGCCCGTCCAGCTTTCTTCTTGTATTCGGCAACGCGGCGCATCTCCTCTTCCAAGCACTGAATCCGCGCTCGCATCCAATCCATTTCGCCGTGATTCGCCTCGACCTCGTGCTCGTGCCGCCGTTTCAGAAATAGACAGTCTTGGTTTCGGCTCTCTGCAACCGACAGCAGATGGTGGAACTCTTGTTGCATGGCCCTAGTGTCGCATTTCATGGCGGCTGCCAGGAAGCGCCCGTGGATGTCGTCCTGTGACATGCTGGTGGCTGGTGCGGCGATGACGCTTGTGGAGGAGGGCTGCGAGGGAGTGGTCTGTTGGGGCGGAGTGGTGGCGTGCCTGTGGAGAGCGACTTGGTAACTGCGCATCAGTGGGTCGTGAGGATCGTAGGATAAGAAGTGATTGGCCATTGGGTTGTATTTGATAGGCGTTTCTCGGTTCTGTTTGGCTGGGGGTAGTTGTTGTTGAGGCTGTGTGGTTTAGCAGCGATGTCGCGATGGGGGCTAGTAGGTGTGAGATTGGATGTAGGCTGGAGGGAGTGAAAATCCACCATTAGATGCGCAGCGACAGCACTGTGTACCCTTGGCGATCACGATTCACTCGCTTTGCTCTTTGCAACTCATACCTTCATCAGTGATAGTTCGCCTGCTTTCACAGCTGCTGCCTTATCAGTATTGTCAGCGATGATCCCTATATGTGCTATCTGAACTCGCCACCACCATTTGTTTCTACCCGGAATCCCTTTCTATCCGGAATCCCTTTATATCCGGAATCCCTTCTTTCAGGGTCTCGGGTGCCTCCCGAAGAGAGACGCAGCAAGCTGATGTGCTGACCGCGAGTACAGTGGCGACTTCGTATCTTTGAGGGCCCCCGTCTACCATCACCCAAGCTCACTGCCACCAGCGCATTCGCCACAGCGACAGGAACCGCAATCCAGGACTCTACACTCATCGTGTTCACCCCTACTGCAACGCGATCCTTTGTTCCTGGAGTCTGCTCCTCTTTCCTACGCATCGCGCACGAATACGGACACACAGCTTGTATTTCATTCATCAACAACTCTGTCGAGAGCATGTCAGTGACCACGACAATCTACCTGGCAGCATGCAGAAACACAAAGAAGAATTGTCGGAAGTAAAGGTCATGATGAACAAGAGGTAAGAATTCAAGGTTGATTAGGAGACTACTCTAGGTATCTACAACAAAAGGTCTCTCGCCACTCTACTACACCACTTTACCACGTAGAAACTCTCCCTTCAAGTCATCTTCGCAACGAGGCTCATGAAACCAAACTTATCAGCCTACGACGAAGCTTGCTGCCCCTCGGTCTCGTACTCGCGCGCATCCTGGAACAAGTCGATGATGCAGCTAGCACTCCAACTCTGCGTGGGGCACGAGTCGCCACAGAAGGCGCCATCCTTCTGGGTGAGCTCCGTGAGACCAGCCCACGGCGACTCTTGGATAGCCTTCATGCAGCCGGCGAGGCGGCGCGTGACTTGTTGGTAGCTCTCGACACGTTCGTCGGGCGTCTTGCGGCGCTTGAGATCGAACTTGAGCAGAGCTCGCAGGAAGAAGCCTGTGGGCCAGAGCCACTCGGGTCCTTGGTGGTAGTTGCGGCCCTTGGATGTGGCGAAATCAGTCGAGTCTTCGCTGTTGATGTAGTAGCCACGGTAGTTGAGGTCAGAGGGGTCGAGTGTCTTCATGCCCTGTGGACCGAGCAATACCCTGTCGGCCATCTGGAGGGCATACAAGGCATGCTCAGGATCGCAGAGGTCCGGTGCAACCGTCATCATAATAGGGAAGTTTGGCCTCAGCTGGTAGTCCTCGTACTCCTTGCCTGAGCGGTACAAGTCCTTGTAGATACCACGACGGTTGACGATGCTCGAGTTGACGTCGTACTTGCTGTCTTCTTCTGCCGAACGAGGAACGTAGAAGCAGCGTTCGAAGTTGGCCTTGATCAGGTCGGCCCACTCCTTGTAGGTAACGGTCTTCTTGCCGTCGTCCAGGGTAACGCCCTGGTACTTGAACTGGCCTGCGTCGTACATGTCGGCGCACCAGCGTACTGTGCTGTACAACATGCCGATGATCTCAACCGGAGCGCCGTCTCGTGGTGTACCGGGAACACCCTTGCTGCCGGCCTTTTCACTCTCACCCATCTTGTCCATCCATGTGCCGCAATTCCATTGATTACCACCGAAGATCATACCAGTCTCCCAGTCTGTCCAGATCTTGATGTTGAAGCCTTCGGACTTCATTTGGCTGTCAATGTTCGGGCCCGCGTCATACTCCCGGAACTCTATGCCGGAGGCGTGTCGCTGGAGAGCCTCCTGTATGACATCTTCGATAGTGGAGGACTGAGAGTACGCTTTTGCATCGGTGTGAGCGAACCATGTGTCATCGTACGGCAAGAAGCGACGCTTGACCTCCTCTTGAAGAAGCTCCATGCCCTTGGGCACAATCTTGCAGTAATCTTGGCAGTTTTGGAGGAAGAACCAGACTGAGTCGCGGGAGTTGTAACGTGGGTTCTTGCCACCACCGAGGAGATTGGGGACCATGCCATGCTTCAAGACGCTGGCAAACGCAAAGATGTGCTCCTTAGCGTCGGCATATCTACCAGTTCCCATGTAAAGACCACGGGCGGAGATGGTAATATCACGTCCCCAGCATCGCGCCCAGTCGTAGGCAAAGTGAGGGAGACCAGCGGCCATGCTGGGTACGCTCTTCTCGGGCCACAACGAGGCGCTGTTCATGTAACCGGTGACTTGGCAGCTGACAAGAGCAAGACTCTTGAGGAACTGGTTACCCTCGCGGACGTTCTCACCCATGAGCTCAATGGCTCGCTCGACTGCAGCGTTGTATGCAGTCTGGATAACGAGGGCAAAGTATCGCGGAAGCATGTAGCTGGGGACCTTGCGAATGGCATCGAACTTCGCTTCCAACCACTCGGCGGGGCCCTTAATGTTGACGTACTCCGGCTTCTTGGAGATATTTTGAAGGCGACCAAGGCAGTAGTCGAGCGCCCATTGACCCTCACGCAGATGGTTGCAGAGTGGGTGGCCAAGGTTGTTCTCGTTCACAATGTCGCGGAGGACACTCCACCAGCCTTGCAGACCAGCGTAGACCAAGTTGCCATGACCTGGGACGTTGTATGTTCCGTCCTTGTGGTCCGTAGCGTCCCTCTCTTCCTCTTCACATCTGTATAGGATGTAGTTGAGGTCGATGAGGTTGACACCACTGAAAGCCGAACGCGCTCCGCTAGTGACGAACTTGTCGAGGCCTTCAGCATGCTCTGCGCTGGGTACCCAGGTCTCGAAGAGAGCGATACTGCCCGGTGGGAACTTATCAGGGATGCTGATGGTGGTATCATCGCCAGTAGCCTCGATGTTGACGCCTTGAAGTTCGTTTGTCTTGCTGGGCAAGCCGCGCAGTGTCGTCTCGTCACCGATGATACGCGCTCTTGTCTCGGGACTGTTGTCGACTTCGAGATTCCAGGCGCCGACGAGCTTTGCTTGAGTGCCTGGTAGCTTGGTCTTGCCAAAGCCTCCATTGCCGTTGCCGTAGCCAGGGAATGCGGTGTGGGCAATTAGGAAGTAACCTTTCCTGGTGTGAGGGTTGACCCGATGGACGGTAATATATTCGTTGTCGTGGTGAATATAAGTCTCATTGTACTCCTCCTTGCCCATTTTGACGTGGATCTCGTTGATAATCTTGCGGATGCCACCAATACCACCTTCTCCAGCTTGTGCTTTGATTTCGCCTCCAGTGGAATTGGCAGAGGAATACAGTCTCTTCTCGTGCACCAACTCGATCAGTTCAGGGTAGCACTCGTCGTAACCGAAGACGCTACCAGTCGCGCAGTCGCACATGGCGACGAGCGCGGCACTGGGGAGCGTGTCGCGTGCATCCCGCTTCTGAGCTGGCGTCTCGTTGTCGTGCGTGCAGTCCATGAACAACGCGTGGACAGGACTGCGCTTGATCTTCTTGATGATAGGCTTTGTCTGGTCAGCTCCATCAGTCGCCTGCGCAGCATTGAGCACTTCGTCGGTCTCGAAGCTGCCGATGGGAACACCGCCGTGACGGTGAACAAGTCTGCTGAGCTCTTGAGTACTCCATGACTGCATAGCTTCTCGAATCAAGGCGCAGATTCCGAGCTTCATGCAAAACTTGTAGTCCATCTCTTCAGACCCAGTGAAGAGCTCGGCGCAGACCATAACGTTTGAGTTGACGCTACGTGCTTGGTCAAGCATGTATTCGGCGAGATGCAAAGGGGTGGAATGGCAGTTGTCGATGCGGAAGCCTTGGAAATATTTGGCCATGAGGCGGGTGTACTTGGCCATGTGATCCCAAAGGAAAGGGTTGTCCTCTGGGCCATCTCCGTATCGGAGCTTGACGCAGTCGCCCCAAACAATGACCTCTCTTCGCAGGTATGCTCTTGACTTGGGCCCAGCGTTGTCTCGCATCGCATCTGCGGCCCATACCCATCCATTGTTTACCAGCGCAAGAGCTTCGGGGTTGTGCTTCTTCGTGGTCTCGTTGAGTGGTAGGCGCGTGAAGTAAGTCTCGATGAGTGGGTTCGCGTCGTTGACTTCGCCAAGCTTGGGACCATGGGCGTCCATTCGGACGTACTTGGTCCGGTTGAAGAGTTGCTCCATGATTTCTGCTTGGTCTTGATCGTACTCGCGGTAAAATGGAAGGTTGACCTCGTTGAGCATAGCCGTCATAGTACCTTGAGCAGCCCGGTCGTCGGGAGTATTGCTAGTACGGGTGTCGTAGCGACCGAACAAGGCGCACAGTAGGCTAGCAGCGATGTTCGGGTCCATTGTCCGACGGTAGCGCTCGCCCATGCGGTCACCGCCGCGCAGAGCATGCTCGACCAACCAATCTGCCTTCTGCTTCAGTGGCCAGTTCCTGACAGCATCGAGCCCGCGAAGACCAGCTTCACTAAAGCTGCCATCAACAAACTTGGCTTGGCCAGAGGTCCAAGCCTCCATGATGGCCTTGGTATCCCTTTCGACGTCAATGACGTAGAATTGCCAGAGCTTGACCTTGCTAAGGACGTGGTCCTTGACACCTTGCATGACCTTGAGAAGGTCATCTTCACTGTTGAAGGTGGTGGGTAGACCATGCTTGGAGAGGTCCTTGCTGAACTGCAACAACGCTGTATCGAGTTCGAGAGCAGGTCGCAGATGTGGAGCGGTGTCGACGTTGTAGCCGGATTCTGGATGCTCTTCGAGCCATGGGCTGTTGTTGGCCGTGTGGTTCCAGACGACATCGGTCATGGCAAGCAGATTGAACTCGTTCTGCATTTTTCGGATCATGTTCGCAATGTCCTTCTCGCCTTCTTTGAAGATGGCCTTGTCGAACTCCAGTTGATTGTAAATACTGTAGGGCGAGTTTGAAGAGCCGCGCATCATCAGTGGTGTAAAGTGCACCATGTTGAAGCCACGCTGGCTCATGCCCTGCAGGTGGTTGTCCCAGTCTGTCGGGTAGTTGCCCATGAATTTGGACAGGCAAGAGATGATGCAGACGGCCTCGACCGGCAAGTGCTCGCCCTGCAGCTTGAGATTTGGACATATGTCGATGTAGTAGGTGTCCGTCCGCGTGGGTTCAGGCGACGCAACGTCTGTGAAGGACCACTGCGGCAGCGGTGTGTAGGTCGTGTAGAAGGAAAAGGCATTGGCCTCGTGGACGGGGATCTCAATCTCACACATGCCAGTAAAGTTGGGCTGCAGTCTGCGGTGTGTGTCAGTGACATGTGACCAGGCAAGGCATGGCAGGCTGCTTACTTGTACTCGCGGTACTGGCTGCGCTTGAACTTCTCGCCCTCAGCGGGGATGTTCACCCAGAGACTGCCCTCGCGACATATCGAGCTGGTACCCTGGATCTGGAAGCAAATCGAGTATGCTGGGTTGGTGGGGGGAGGCAGGTAGATGTAAGTGCCAGCGACGTCTGGGACGCCGTAGTCGGTCAATGGCAGCAGGTAGACGACCTTGCGGTCCGAAGACTTGGGGTGTGTTGGCAGTGCTACAGACATGATGGTGTCGAGAGACTGCAGGGTTGCGGAAGAGTTATGCGGTAGTAAACAATAATAGTAGGTGGATAGCGGTACTCTAGGATATCTATCTTTGACGTAGCAATGGCGGCGATGCAGTCAGAGAGAGTGGTAGTAATGCAGTGGAGGAGCAGCGCGGTCGACGGAGGTAATAAACAGGCCAAAAGCCGTTTGCGCAGTCGCTTCTGAGGGTCAATTGCCCTCTGTGTGGAGAGAAGGAAGCAGCGCCTGGAGACGTGTGAGATCGGCGGTGGGCGGTCGCGAAGCATACGAGCCGCAAGCGCAACCCGCGGGAAACGTCATTGCCCCAAGCTCCAACCCCAGCTGGCGCCCCATGTGGCCCCGTCCTCGACGAGTTCTACTCCAATAGCGCGGGGGCTAGGCATGCGTCCCAACTCGATCCAGTTGGTACGAGGGAAATTGTTGAACACGTTGAAACTGCCATGGAAACGCTTTCTGCCATGCGACGATATCCACATATGATACAAATGAACCCGCTCAAAATGCTACTTCTTCCTGTCCCGCTCTCCCAACGCCCGTATGCAACATAATGCAGAATGCAGGGTTAAATAAGCAGCTAATCAATGCGCGGCCAAAACTCCAGCGCTGGCTACTAAACAATTATCGGGCAATACTGCTGCCACGAGCTCAGAGTGGTCAAACGACGGGTATCGCGACCTCGTGGCAGCCCACACGGGACGAAGCGAACATGCGAAAACCAAGCAGTCAAATCCAACCTTCTTCTATCGTCACCTCATCCAGAGGCGCTCAACACATAGTTCGCTGTCTTCTCAGCTTCCGCGTCAAAATTTGATGTTGAAGGGGGAGCCCGGGGGATCGCGCAGGTCCAATCGAAATTGCGTCGATTCAGACGGCCCGCGACTATGTTGTGCTTGAGTCGGCGTGGCATTCTCGTCTAGGTCGATCGAGGACGCTTCGGTGCTGACCGACGGGGGCGCACGCGGTGTGCTTCTCGCATGCTGAACCCCCTCTCGACTGTCTGAAGACGACGTGACTCGCTCAGGCGACGTCTCGCGCTCGCTATAGCCGCCGCCCCGCATACGTAAAACGGGGTTGCTTGAGGGTTCCGACAGGACCAGTGAAGGATTCGGTGGTGTAGCGCGTCCATTCCTCTCAGATGAAAGCCCTCGTGAAGATGATTTGACATGGTCAGTAGACTGACTCCGCATCGTCGCCGGCTTCTTCGGAGGCGGCACCTGGGGCGAGTTCGTGCCTTTGCTTCTCCCAGCACTTTGAGGTGGGCCGTTTCTGGATGGAGTCTGTTGTTGCTGCTGTAGGTGGTGCTGTTGCTGTGTTTGTTGCTGCTGTTGCTGTTCTTGTTGTTGTTGCTGTTGCTGGGACTCAACTTCTTGTACATGGTTCAGGAAGTTGATTTCGTCTGTCAAAAAGTCCTTCTCCGTCCAACAGCCCTGCCAGCAGTTTCGCCAGTCCAAAATGAGGAATTGAAAGCAAAAGGCGTCGATCTTGATTGCCGGCTGGAAACAGATGCACAGGTTGTTGTAGTTCATTTTGTTGAATTCGGAACATGAGTGCAACAGGCTGATGTGGCAGGTAATCGCGAACAATAGGTAGTAGTTGAATGGTGGGAGCTTCGAGAGCTCATCCTTAAGCATTTGCGGCGTCGTCTTAGCGCCCTGGCATTCTTGCTGGATTGCCGTCTGGACCGCTTTTGGAAAGATTTCATCTGGCAGCTGTCGGAGCCAGTTCTTGAAGAGTGAACCGATGACGTTGGGGTCGTTCAGGTTGGGATCGCTGATCAAATCGATGTCTCGGTCTGTGGCTTGGTGAGCAATTATCATGGCAATGATTGAGATAGTCCTACCTTCATCGAATTTGCGTTCGTAATATCGGACCTGCTGGGCTGACCCAGGAACGCGGTACAAGCCTTCCTCTTCACAGCCCCGCATGTTCAGATAGCTAAAGTGGTTGTTAGCCTCACAAGTGGAGAACGAATCGAAGCGTGACCTACTCTATGCACCGCCAAGGCAGAGCTGGCATCCAGAACTCAGTCTTGTCGCGTGACTGTTCTAGACGGGTCGATATCCGTGTCAGCCTCGTCTGTTCGATCAGGGGCTTGTGAATGATTTTGCACACGTAAGGTTCATTCGATATCGGCGTCTGGCTCTCGTGGTTGCTTGAGCTTCGTCCAAGTTTGCCGAATACACCCTTGCGGGCAGAGTCCATCTTCTCCCCCATGTTGCGAGCTCCTGAACCGAGTTTCGAGATGAAGCCGTGTCCCTTGGTTTCGTTGTACGAACTTGATGCTAGCGATATCTGCTCCGACTTGTCCCTTCGTGGCCCGTTGTCGACGTCCCGTGGTATCTGCTTGGAGCCGTCCTGACGATCTGCCGAGTGTGTTCGTGGCTTGCCTATGCCTCGCCATGATTGACCTTTGTCCATGGGCGCCGGCTTCAATGGCGGGCCATCGCCATTCGTCGTCCACGAACCCGCAATGTCCGGTGACAGTTGCCCTGGTGGGGCTTTGTTTAGTTTGGCACGGGTACCTGAGCTCTCGCCGTCTTTGATGGATTTCGACCTGTTCAGAATGCCCTTCTTCGGTTTGATAGTGTTGCGCTTTGAGGAGTCGGCGTGGGGATCGGAGGAGTCGTTGGAGTTGCCTGAGCCTGTCCGTAATACCTCGGAGCGGTTGTCTGTGGCAGTTAGCGACACGCTGTTTGTCTGGGCTACTGTAGCCATACCATCCGAGTTGGGGGTGCGCACGGGGCGGCCGAGGTCTGGTGTCGAAGCCCCGCTGCGCCCGTTGGAGTATAGACTGGGCGAGTGTTGTTGTTCAGGAAGCTGCCGTATCGAGTTCCCCTGGCTGTTAAGGCGTGACGACGATTTGTTGGCGCTGAAGTTGGAGAAGATGCTCTTGGAGTCCTTGCGAGGCTTCGGTGAGGCTGGTGACTGTGGCATGCTATGAAACGAGGCATTGGGAGCGGCATAGTCGAGGTCCTCAGGCATATCTGGCGACCTCGGACTTTTGGGACTCATAGGGCCGTTGGCGTCGTCCTTGTTCTTTGGCTTGCCCCGCATAGCCAGCGACAGTGTCGAGGACTTGGGCATCTTTCGTATTGTTTTCCGTGGAGGGTCGCAGGGCTACTGACTCCTTAGCACGGCTCCCTTAAAAAGCAATGGCTGCTGCCAAGCGTGCAGGTCGAGGGCCGCAATACCTCGATGGGTGTTGGTGGGACGAGGGCGCCGATGTGCAGGCAGTCGAGCGAGGGTGTGAATAGACGGTGCGGCGCGTGTAGAGGAAGGAGCGGTGGCAGGCTCAGTGGTTGCGGCACATGGGCGGTTGCGCGGTCAACGAGTCTGTATTGCATGACTGTCAGCAGCGGACTCATAGCTGGCGCAGAGGGGTGAAAGCCAGCGGGAGGTATTAGACGGCGCGCGGGGTGGTACGAACCGTGAGAGCCTGGTCGGCGCTGGCTGCGGGCGTGCCTCGAAGCGTCGGCAGCAGGTGTCGAGTCTATATCACCGCCGGCAGGACGTTGCTCCCATGCAGCAAGCCGGGAGGACAGGCGATGCCGAGCGCGTGCTACGGCAGTCGTTGGCGGGCACAGAGGTCGTCGAGTATGGCGGTCGCGGGCAGGTGAGGCGGTCATGCAACGTCTGGGATGTGGTCAGCAAGCGCTGCGGAACGTGAAAGGGGCCGGCGGCGCTATGGCGAGTGTTGACGGTGGTACAACATGGCGAGGGCACGAGTGGCAGCGGCGAGCGAGGTGTCGCAGCGCCGTGGTTGGGCATTACTCACCCACTTTCACACACAAGACTCGAGGGGTCTACGGGGCGCCGCGACGAGGGAGAGGCGCTGGGGTGAAGGGAGCGAGTGGAGCGTGGAGCGCAGGCTGGGCGGCCGTTGCTTGGAGTGCGGTGAGCGGCGCCTTGGTCAGCAAAAGGACACACTTCACGTGTCTCTGTGGTGAGTGCGATGGAGGGGCCCAAGGCACAGACAGGCTCTGCTGCAATCAAGAGCAAAGGGCACCAAGGGCTGCGAGAGGATGGCGGCAACGACTTCAGCACGGTGCACGGCCCCAGGTACAGTACGAGGGCGCGACGCTGCCACCACCCCCCAATTCGGTCCACCAGCGCTATCGCAAACGGCTGTCCACGGCGGGCGTAGTGCGATCTACCTAAGTAACATGCATGTGTGCTCACCGCCAGGCGACGGACTATCGACGGCAGACTATCGACGCTGCACAAGAGCACCCTCTGCATCGTCATTGTTGCGAGTGCGAGGCTGTCGCGGCTGCCAGACCGAAATGCTTCATGTGCCAAGTCTCGTTTCAGAAATTATGAGACCCTGTCGGCGCCATCCATGCTGCCTCGACTAGACCCTCCCGCGCCGCCAGCTCCCACCAACTCCTCCCACATCTGACACCCGTCTAACATGTCTCTCGTTTCCGGGCCCGGGCGCGCTGCTGGGATGGCCAGCCTGCCCAGCGAGATGCACCTCTTCGTCGACAGGCACGTCGCCTACATCCAGAGCCTCGACACTGTGCGTAGCCCGTCCCCAGTCCATGTGGCCGCGCAAGCTCCCGGCCATCCAATCCCGCGCTGACCCGCTGCAGCGCAAAGATGAGCTCGAGTACTGGCTCACCGAACATCTGCGCCTCAACGGCCTCTACTGGGGACTGACGGCCCTGCATCTCCTGGGCCGCCCAGACGCCCTTCCACGCGCTCCCATCCTCGACTTTGTCATCTCGTGTCTGCATGATAATGGCGGCCTCGGTGCTGCACCGGGCCATGATGCCCACATGCTCTATACCGTTAGTGGCGTGCAGATACTCGCGACGCTTGACGCTTTCGATGAGCTTGAAGAACGCATCCCCGGCGCCCGCCTGAAAATCGCAAAATGTAAGTCATCTGCAGCTTCGCCGTGATAGTCTACTTATTATGGTAGTCATCGCCGATTTGCAAGATCGCGAGACGGGCACCTTTGCAGGCGATGAGTGGGGCGAGCAGGATACCCGCTTTCTCTACGGCGCCCTAAATGCCCTGTCTCTCATGGGCCTGCTTGAACTCGTAGATGTCGACAAGGCCGCTCAATACGTGAACTCGTGCGCCAACTTTGACGGCGGATACGGTACCAGCCCCGGTGCCGAGTCGCACTCTGGTCAGGTGTTCACGTGTGTTGGCGCACTGACCATCGCGGGGAGACTCGACCTTGTCAACCAAGAAAAGTTGGGCGCCTGGCTAAGCGAACGACAGCTCAAGAACGGAGGCCTCAACGGCCGGCCAGAGAAGAAGGAAGACGTCTGCTACAGCTGGTGGGTCATGAGCAGCATGGCCATGCTAGACAAGCTGCACTGGATAGACGGTCAGAAATTAACGAGCTTCATCCTGCAGTGCCAGGTGGGTAGTGTCTTCTCTTCAGCATCATCGCCATCTAACCATGAATGATAGGACCCAGATCTGGGTGGTCTCGCAGACCGACCTGGCGACATGGTCGACGTCTTCCACACCGTCTTTGGAATCGCTGGTCTCAGTCTGCTGAAGTATCCCGGTCTGGAAGAGGTAGACCCCGTGTAGTATGTGACCACTGCTCTCGCATCTCAACGCGTATACTGACCAACGCGCAGCTGCATGCCTCGCTCAGTCACCCGTAGATGCTTAGGTAAGTAAGCGAGAATGCCATCAACAAATGCTAGTTGTGTCGTCTCGCGCCTGTAGATTTCATGACCATTCACTTGCATTCGTATCTGTGTATTATTCGTTCAAGCCTGTCTTCCCGCTATCTAATACCTCGCGTCTCTCTCATAGGCGTCGAGACACAAAGCGGGAGGAAAGTGAGGGTGGCTTCCTCTTTTGTCAGTGCCGAGCCCCCACGTGCTCTGCCTGCTAGAACACCACCAACAGACTTCCTCCTGCTGCAATTCTCTCACTGCGACACGGTACCTTCCTCTCTTCTCCTTAAAAGTGCTGGCGCCTCTCCTGCTTTCCATTTATTCGCTCAGGAAATGGGCTAGGAGCTACCGCGGTGACCGGCAGCCATCTCTGTACTAGGTCTCTCATGAGCACCTCTCCCACCGTCACTTCGCCTTCTCCACCTTCAGTCCGCTCCTTTCGCAACGCTCTTTGCTTTCAATACTGCGCTGCTCTTGTGCTTGTTTCACTTACGCTCCTTACAAACACCGCATCCACACTGCAGCTTTCACCTTGATATAGTGCAGCCTTGCCAGGCTTTCGGCATGGCCAACATTCCGCTTCACTGCAACATTTGCCCCAAGAAGCCAAACTTCAGCGATGTCTCGCATCTACTCACCCACATCGCCAGCAAAGGCCACTTATCCAACTACTACAAGGTCAAGGTCCGCTCCACCAACGAGGATGCATCCCGCCGGCTCATTGAGACGTACGACCAGTGGTATGCCGAATGGGCTGTCGAAGAGCTCATGTCGGACCGGATGAATCAGAAGGACAAACGCCGTACCCGCGCGAGGCCTGCTGGTACGGCCACCTCCTGCATCCGATTGTACTTGAGACTGATACTGACTACACCTGAAGCAGCCCGGCCGGCGCCTCCGCTCAAGATCGAGGCCCCCGCGCCACGTCCTGTACGTCGCGCCGCCGCAAGCGCTCTCCTCGATCCACGCCTGTCGGAGCAGCAGCACACGATGATCAAGCTAGAGCAGTCGCCTTCTCCGACGCCGCAACCTCTCGGCCCGGTCCTCCGCAATCGCAATACCCTCGCACCTCATATGCAGTACTGGCCTACAGAGTCTCGCGCCAGCTCTCGCAGCTATACCAACCCAGACTATGATACTTCCAGTGAATACTCCGATCCGAACGAGCAGCGTCGGAGGTCATACCGGTACAACGCTGCGGCTTCGTGTGCCATTGAAGATGAACCTGCTGAGGTTGCAGATCCGATGGCTGTCAGCGAGTCGACCAAACTCAAAGGTGTCTACTGGCCTGGCATGGACATCTTCGACTCTGCTACCCCAGAGATGCGGCGCAAGAGGAACCAAAAGAAGGACAGCTCTGTCGTCGAACAGCTGGAGCTCAACTCCCAAGTAGTCGAAGCAACTGAGCTCATCTTCACACCGTTGGGATCTTTCAAACGCCAGCGCAGGATCTCGTGCTCGGAGTCTGACGAAGAGGACGAGGTCGAGATCAAGACTGAGAGCCCCCAGCCCGTACGTCGGCGACCTGCACTCGCCAGTCTTGATGCAAACACCACTCGCCGCTCTACTAGACAGTCCAAGCGGCCCGTATTTCCTGTCCTCAGCCGCAACCAATACGATGATGATCGGGGCCGTCCTGGCTACGACCATAGCCGCAACAACCGTGCTCCGAAGCGGAAGCAGTTTGATGTTTACCAAGACGATGATGACGTTCCATTCTCGCAGCCCAATGGCATGAACTATCTCACATCTGGCTTCACTCACCAAGCATCTCCATCTCCTGCACCTGCATTCAACTCTTACAAACCCTTCAACGACCCGTTCCAGTATGATAACAAGGAGAACGTTCTACCTTCGTTCCATCAAACGGCTTATGGTAACTTTCATGGCCATCAGAACAACGCCTACCAGTATCCCACCTACTCCTACGGCATTGGGCCTGATCAACAGGCCTTCCAGTACACCAGCCATCTCTACAACACCGCAAGCGCCTACCAGCAACAGGACCAAGATGACGATGACCAACGTACCATCACAGCTCCACCTTCACCGTCTACAAGCTAAGCGCTTGGAAATTGTGCTCTCATTCCGTTCCCAACGCGACACCTACGCTCGGCTTCACCGTACTGTAGCAGATACCCGACTGTTCACGCTCGTTCCATCTACCGACTTATGCATGCGACTTACTTTCCCGCGTTTCTTTCTGATTCATATCTTTTACACGGTGATATATGATATTCGCTGCAACGAGTAGCGACATGCGACATGATTTAATACGATATCTTCAAAGAGGCGCGCTATGGGGATCGCTGGACAGATACTCAGGCATGTTCTTTTCATTTCTATGCCGTACTCTACTGTGCACTTTGCCTGCGAGCATGTGATTGCTGGTAAGAAGCTGGTGGGCATGTACAGTATCGCTGTTTTCTCCCTTACATGTTTAATATAGAGAGTTTGTTGTCTTCCGGTCGTGTAACTCATAATCTCTCGATCTGATTCATGACTCCACCGCCACTCCAATACCCACCTGCAATGTTCCTGTCTACCCATGTCACGCTTCCATAGCTTCCGCGCATCATAACATCATCTAGTCGTATACCAATCTTCGTACCGTTCCTTTCTTACTCCCACTTCCCACTACCGCCCATGACCTTATTCCGTCGTACCTTCTCCAGATGCTCCACACTCTCATAACCATTAATCCTCGCATACAGCACCCTCAACAACCCACCTACCACCCACATAATCACGCCACTCACAACAAACAACCCAATCCGCTGATTCGTCGTGAGCATCGCAAAAATGGGGTAAGGGTAGAAACCATTCTGCAAAAAGCAGATTTCCTAGAAGATGGTGTGTATGGTTAGCTGAGTGTACTTGAGCAGTTTTGAGAATGGGATAATCTTACGATCCAGATCCAATATGTAAATGCAGTGATGGTGGAGAGAGCGAGTGTGATCATAGGCGCAGACTCATTCATTGGCGTGGTAGGCCATGGCGGAGAAAGCAGGATGTAATCTAAGGCCAGGACTACAGCAGGGACGAGATGGAATCCTATGTCGTAGATTGCTGGTGGTAGCGGGATATCACTATCATTCTCCCGTTAGCAAAAACGAACGTCACGGGAACAACATCAAATCTCGGCAATCGAGGGCAAGGAAAAAGACAACATACGGTTGCACCAAAAGCTTCCCATCAATAGCCTTCAACGTCCAGTACAGAATGCTGATGGTGGCTTCAATCGGCGCTGCCACCAGCGCGAGGTAGTTCTTTAGCCGGAACAGGTGGTCTGAGAGGGCGACGGCAGGCGGGTTTGAGGGGAGCGTGGAAGAGGCGGAGAGAGCGGTGGAGGTCAGGTCGGCGATGAGGCCGAAGAGGAAGGTTAGGGTTGAAAGGGAGAGGCCGATTATGGTTAGGAATTGGAGGTGCCAGCCGAAGGAGGAGTTCTGCATGTGTTAGACTAACAGCGGCACGCAATGACAACATCTCCAAAGACGTTGTAAAATATGCAATGGATATACACATACAAACACATTTGGGTTATCAATTAAGCTAGACTCGTGTTAGCTTGGTGCAAAGTTGGCGAGATGAAGACATACAACTTGAAGGAACTGTAGAAGCTGATCAGACCAGCAACCTATAACGTAGATACTCGTCAACATTTGACCTTGCCAATGCGTTCTCGGTATCTCTTTCTCTTTTACTTACGTGCAACGCGCCCGAAAATCCTTTGGATGGAGAGTCAAATCGCTGAAGCGGATGCCGCCGGCTCGCCATGGGCTCGACTTCCCCAGATTTCTTCGACGAAACAGCCATGTTGTGCGCCTCAAAAGCGGATAAAGTACAAACAAATTAACACCTGGAAATGCTGGAATATGTGGGATATCAGACGGTCGTCTTGCAAAGAAGTTTTGAGGCTGTAGAGAAATGCAATGCCATCAGAAACACAACATGACGTATAGTTTTCTCAAAAAGCTTCACCTGGCACCACAGCGGCGCCAGCCAAGCCAACGTGGGTCCCCCAGCGACTGCCGTTTGAGCCTCGGAAGTTTGCCGCATCGAGATCTGACTCAGCAAGCAGCGCAACCAGCAACCAGCAACACCAACAGCAGTCTGCCATCGAACGTCCAGTGTGTTCACCGACCTCAAAGTTTACTCATCACTCGTACAACACAGACCCGTTCGTACTTAAACCCCATCCCACGTATCATCTGACGTCTTGTAGATAAACTCCGTGCCTACCCTCGCGGCTAAACCTCGGCGAAAGCGCTGCCGACGGCTCGCCAACGGGAAAGGTACGAATCAGAGCACGATCAGGCCGTCCGCCATGGCAAAACCTCGGCACGCTTACGAGTGCCACTACGGTAGATCTCGAGACGCGCCAATGATGCGCGAATGTGTTCCCCCAATTCTCCACAACGAAGCGTCTCGAGATGCACCGATGCGGTCGACAATGGTGTGCTTTCCCGGAGAGACGGTCAGGATTCCCGTGTGGGATTGGAGGCGAGCGCGGAGGAGCGGCGTTGGAGTACTTATATCGAGGGTCGTGCGCGGTGGAGGGGGGATGTGTATGCAGAGCGGCGATAACCTTTTTGTTGCAAAGTGCTTTTTGTTGAGTATATCTGTCACTACGGGCGAATAGACGGTAGCGCGTGGTTCATTTCACACCATTGTCGAGTTTTCTTGGGTGATTGCTCTTCTACGACACTTCTGAGAAGATGGGTTCAAAAGTTGAGACTGTCCTTCAGTCTCTGACGCTGGAAGAGAAGATATCGCTGCTTGCTGGGAAGGACTTTTGGGAAACTGTGCCTGTACTTGATAAGGGCGTTCCCGCTATCAAGGTAGGACTTTGCTCTGCAACTTTAGACTTGCTTCACAGTGACTGACGCACAGTAGACTAGCGATGGACCGAACGGTGCACGTGGCGAAGTGTTCACAGGAGGAACACGAGCTGCATGTTTCCCTGCTGCAGTGTGTTCAGCGGCGACGTGGAATCCTGAAAATGCAAAGCATATAGGCCATGCGTTGGCTGAAGAGACTAAGACGAAGAGTGCGCGAGTGCTGTATGTCTGCTGATGTACGAGGCGCATATTCACTGCTAACGAAGCCTCAGTCTTGCGCCCACCATGTGCAACCATAGACATCCCCTCGGTGGCCGCAACTTTGAATCTTTTTCCGAAGATCCGTATCTTGCTGGCAAGATGGCCGCCAATGTCGTCAGCGGGCTACAAGAGAAAGGCATCGCAGCGACCATCAAGCACTTTGTGGCCAACGAGCAGGAGACAGATCGCCTGAAGGTCAACGAGATTGTGTCTGAGCGTGCACTGAGGGAAATCTACATGAAGCCTTTCGAAATCACCATCAAGGAAGCGAATCCCCTCGCTGTTATGACATCTTACAACAAAGTCAACGGAACACATGCAGATTCGAACGAATTCCTCCTCAAGCAAGTCTTGCGTGGTGAATGGGGGTGGGAAGGGCTTGTCATGAGCGACTGGGGTGGTACCAACTCTACGGCCGACTCGCTGAACGCTGGATTGGATCTAGAGATGCCTGGTCCGACGAGGTGGCGCAGTACCGATGCTGTCCTCGAGGCTGTCAAGAAGGGCCAGGTCACCGAAGACACCATCACTGAGCGAGCGAGAAATGTTCTGAATCTTATCGAGAAGGTTGGCGCGTTCGAGAACCCAGAGATTCCGCCTGAGCAGTCTATCGTCGACCCTAAGCATAGCAAACTTATTCGGGATGTTGCTGGACAGGGCATTACCCTACTAAAGAACAACGGTGTCTTGCCGCTCAGGAAGGAAGAGGTCAAGGGTAAGACGATCGGGCTGTTCGGTCTGGCTAAGGAGGCTCTGATTCATGGTGGCGGAAGTGCTTCATTGAATGCTCACTACCGCATCACTCCGGAAGAAGGCCTCAAAGCTGCCTACGAAAACGACGTGGAATTCAAGTTCGCCAAGGGAGCCGCCACGTATCGACTCATCCCACCCCTATCGAAAGGCTGTAAAGATCTTGAGGGAAACGACGGTTGGAAGATGGAACTCTTCAACCAGGGCAACACCAGTAAGCCCATCAAGACAAAGCATGGCTATAAAGAAGCCGCATTTTCTCCACTGCTGGAACAGAGTGCCAAGGACAGCGAAGTCAGGTTTACCACCTTCTTTACTCCCAGCGAATCTGGATCTCACTATCTGGGCTGCTCAGGCATCGGCCCTACCGTCGTCCACGTAAACGGCGAGCTCGTCTACGAGCAAAAGCACAACTCACCAGATGCCATGGGCTTCCTCTTCGGCGGCAACCCCGAAAAAGAGTTCCGCGTCCCATTCACCGCAGGCAAGCCCTGCG
>Ga0265780_10001666_pt1 | contig 30907 bp, 29 predicted proteins | sample P1T30metagenome_FD_192432 | JGI IMG/M metagenome (GOLD analysis project Ga0265780, IMG submission 192432) | Plant litter microbial communities from East Loma Ridge, Irvine, California - P1 T30 | ecosystem: Environmental > Terrestrial > Plant litter > Unclassified | place: USA: California... | reverse complement strand
TCATCGGCAAGCAGAACGAGGGCATCCGCGAGACCTTCACGGTCCGCAAGGTGAGCTTCCAGGTCGGCGTCGAGCGCACCTTCCCGGTGCACTCCCCGGTCATCGACCACATCGAGGTCGTCAGCCGTGGTGCCGTCCGTCGCGCCAAGCTCTACTACCTGCGCGAGCTGCGCGGCAAGAAGGCCAAGATCAAGGAGAAGCGCGACAACTAGTCACGCCTCCCCGCGACATCCACCGAGCTCCCCGCCATCTAAGATGGCGGGGAGCTCGGGTGGTTAAATGACGAATGACACAGTGAGGCGCGCCCTGCGTCCTCGACGCGACGACGGCGGGAAGCGCGGCATCGGCACGTTCGTGCGCGACGTCCTCGTCATCTTCCTGGCGGCCCTCCTCATCTCGTTCCTGATCAAGACGTTCTTGATCCGGTCGTTCTACATCCCGTCCGGGTCGATGGAACAGACGCTCCAGATCAACGACCGCATCATCGTCAACGAGCTCGTGCCCGACCTCGTCGACGTCAAGCGTGGCGACGTGGTGGTGTTCACCGACCCGGGTGGGTGGCTCGACGGCACGGCGCCGATCAGCACGACCACGGGCAACCCGGTGTCCGACGGCATCTCGTGGTTCCTGACGCTGGTCGGGCTCGGTGCACAAGACAGCAACGACCACCTGATCAAGCGGGTCATCGGCCTGCCGGGTGACACGGTCGAGTGCTGCAACGACTTCGGCCAGATGTCGGTCAACGGCGTCCCCCTCGACGAGCCCTACGTCAACCTGCCTCCGGGCGAGACCCGCGTCTCGGCCGACGACTTCTCGGTCACGGTCCCCGCCGACTCCCTGTGGGTCATGGGCGACAACCGCTACAACTCGAAGGACAGCCGCTACAACGGCGCCACCCCGAGCAAGGGGTTCGTCCCGATGAGCGACGTCGTCGGGCGCGCCTTCGTCATCAGCTGGCCCACCGACCGCTGGACGTGGCTCGGCGACTACCCCGACGTCTTCCGCGGCACCGAACGAGAGGGCGAATGAGCCCCGTCGTCGACCCCACGCTCGAATTCGAGCGCGAGCTGCACGCCACCGGAGCGACCTGGGTGATCGGCTGTGACGAGGTGGGTCGGGGTGCCATCGCGGGGCCGGTCGCCGTCGGGCTCGGGGCGGTCCACGTCGAGTGCCTCGACGTCCCCGCGGGTCTGCGCGACTCGAAGCTCCTGTCCGAGAAGCGACGCGAGGCCCTCTACCCGCTGGCGACGTCGTGGGTGTCCCATCACGCGGTGGGCTTCGCCGAGGCGCACGAGGTCGATCGGCTGGGCATCGTCGTCGCCCTCGGCCTGGCCGGCAAGCGTGCCCTGACCGCGCTGCACCACGCCGGCGTCGGCATCATGCAGTCCGTCGTGGTGCTCGACGGCAACCACGACTACCTGTCGCCCCAGCTCGCCACCCCTCCCCGCATCACGACCCGGGTCAAGGCCGACCGCGACTGTGCGTCGGTGGCGGCGGCGTCGGTCATCGCCAAGGTCGAGCGCGACCGGCTGATGATCGAGGCCGACGGCGCCCACCCGGGCTACGGCTGGGCCGGCAACAAGGGCTACGGCTCGTCGGCGCACTACGGTGCACTGTCCGAGTTGGGGCCGTCGCCACTCCACCGTCTCACCTGGTTGCACTGACTCCCGGGGCAGAGGTCCGAACCGGCAGGCCTTCGGCGTCCGCGGCCCCGAGGGCCGCGTAAGATGATCCTCCGATGGACGAGGACGATTTCGAAGACTACGACCGCGAGGTCGAGCTCGCGCTGTACCGCGAGTACCGCGACGTGGTGTCGCAGTTCCGCTACGTGGTCGAGACCGAGCGGCGCTTCTACCTGGCCAACGAGGTCGACCTCGTCCGGCGCGACACCGAGCACGACTTCTACTTCGAACTCTCGATGACGGACGTCTGGGTGTGGGACGTCTACCGTTCCGACCGCTTCGTCAAGTCGGTCCGGGTGCTCACCTTCAAGGACGTGAACGTCGAAGAGCTCACGACCCGCGATCTCGAGCTGCCGAAAGAACTCGCGCTCGACGAGTAGTCCCGGCCGCGACGTGACCCGTTGTCGCGGGATGCGACCCGTCTGACACGGTTCGTCCCCAGCCGTCACCGGATCGGTGGCGTCCCCAGACGATGTCCCGCCCGCCCCCCGAGGGACAGGCCTCCGCCAGCCTGCTGGCAGGAGGTCAGACATGGCGAAGAAGGACGAATTGGGTCGGCGCGGCGAAGACGTCGCGGCCGAGTACGTCGAGGCGCAGGGCATGCGGGTCGTCGAGCGCAACTGGCGGTGTCGCGAGGGCGAGATCGACCTGGTCGCCCTGGACGGAGACGTGCTGGTCGTCGTCGAGGTCAAGACGCGGTCGGGCACCGGCTACGGCCACGCCCTCGAGGCCGTGACGCCGGCCAAGTTGGCGCGTCTGCGACGGCTGGCGGGCGCCTGGTGCCAGGCGCATCCCTCCACGACGCCCCGGGGGTTGCGCATCGACGTCGTGGGCATCACGGTCGAGCGGTGCGCGGGGCACGAGCGCATCGACCACGTCCGCGGGGCCGGAGCATGAGCGTGGCGCGGACGAGGGCGGTCGCCCTGCTGGGGGTCGACGGTGCCCTGGTCGAGATCGAGGCCGACATGGGTGCCGGGCTGCCGGCGTTCGTGATCATCGGTCTGCCCGACACGTCGCTGGGCGAGGCCCGCGACCGGGTCCGGTCCGCCGCGACGAACTCCGGGTGCGCCTTGCCGGCGCGCAAGCTGACCGTCAACCTGTCACCGGCCTCGCTGCCCAAGCAGGGGTCGTCCTTCGACCTCGGCATCGCCATCGCGGCCTTGGCCGCAGCCGAAGTCGTTCCCGCCGAGTCCGTCGAGCGCGTCGTCCACCTGGGCGAGCTCGGTCTCGACGGCCGACTCCGCCCCGTCGACGGCGTCCTGCCCGCCGTGCTGGGTGCGCGTCGGGCGGGGGCCACCACCGTCATGGTGCCGACCGACAACGCCGACGAGGCGGCCCTCGTGCCCGGCATCCGCGTGGTGCCCGTGCCGAGCCTCCGCGAGGCCGCGATCTGGCACGGCGCAGGTCTCGAACCCGAACCGGTCGAGGCCATCACGAGATCGCGCTCCGAACCGACGGTGCCGGCCGAACTCGACCTCGCGGACGTCATCGGCAACGTCGACGCCGTCGAGGCGCTCGTCGTCGCCGCGGCCGGCGGTCACCACCTCCTCATGGTGGGCCCTCCCGGTGCGGGCAAGAGCATGCTGGCGGCCCGCCTGCCGGGACTGCTGCCCGACCTCGACGCCGACTCGGCCCTCGAGGTCGCGTCGATCCGCTCCTTGGCCGGGGTCGCCGTCACGGGTGATCTCGACCGGCGTCCACCGTTCGAGGCGCCTCACCACACCTGCAGCGCGGCGGCCTTGGTCGGCGGCGGCAGCGGGGTCATCCGGCCCGGTGCCGCGTCGAGGGCGACCCGCGGCGTGTTGTTCCTCGACGAGGCTCCCGAGTTCCAGCAGACGGTCCTCGACTGCCTTCGCCAGCCTCTCGAATCGGGTGAGACCGTCGTCCACCGGTCGAGGGCGGTGGCTCGCTTCCCGGCGAGGTTCCAGCTGGTCGCCGCGGCCAATCCTTGCCCCTGCGGGCAGTACGGTTCCCGCGACTCCGACTGCAGCTGTTCCCCGCATCAGCGGCGTCGGTACCTCGGCAAGCTCTCCGGGCCGCTCGTGGACCGCATCGACCTGCAGTTGCGGGTGGCCCGCATCAGTTCGTCCCAGTTCCGAGCCTCGGCCGACGTCGTCCCGACGACGACGCGCCAGGCTCGCGACCGCGTCGACCGGGCCCGTGACCGTGCCGCCCGTCGGCTCGACGGCACCCCCTGGCGGTTGTCCGGCGAGGTCCCCGGTACCTGGCTGCGCGACCCGGCGAACCGCCTGGCCGTGGCTGACTCGCAGCCCGTCGACCGGGCTCTCGAGACCGGTGCCCTGACGATGAGGGGCTACGACCGCGTGCTGCGCGTCGCCTGGACCCTCGCCGACCTCGACGACGACCCTGCCCCCGTCCGCCGTCACGTCGTGCGGGCCCTGAGCATGCGGCAGTCGCTGTGAGCGACCTGCTCAGGGCGACCTCCACCGAGCTGGCCGATCTCGTGCGGCCCGTCCTGCCGGACGTCGACGATCTCAGCGAGGCGCAGACCGTCCGGGCCTTCGCCCTGGGCGCCTGGACGGGCGTGGTCGAACCGGGGGACGCGGTGGGCGGGGTCGTCCGGGCGTTGCTCGGGCCGACCGTCGGTCTCCGCGTCGTGCTCGAGGCTGCGGTCGGTCGGGACGAACCCCGCCCGGGTCTCCTGTCCGGGGCGCTGGTCGAGGCCGGGGCGACCCTCGACGACGTCGAGCGGCTCGACCTCGTGCGGGCGCTGAAGAGGTGGCGGCCACGACTCGAGACCGGGGTGATCCTCCGGTCGTTCCACACGGCGACCGTCGTGGGATCGAGGCTGCTCGTGCCGGGTACGCCGTTCTGGCCCACGGTCCTCGACGAGCTCGGAGACCATGCCCCCGTGGCCCTCTGGGCGCGAGGTCCGGCGTGCGTCCCGGTACCGGCGTCGAGCATCGCCATCGTCGGTTCGAGAGCGGCGACGGCCTACGGCGAGCAGGTGTCGGCCGAGCTCGCCGACGGCGTGGCCGACCGTGGCCTCGCGGTCGTCTCGGGGGCCGCCTACGGCATCGACGGTGCGGCCCACCGTTCGGCCTTGGCCGCGTCGGCGACGACGATGGCGGTCATGGCCGGGGGAGTCGACCACCTCTACCCGGCCGGGCACGACGGCCTCCTGCGACGCATCCTCGAGACGGGCCTGATGATCTCCGAGGCCCCCTGCGGGGGCAAACCGTCACGGTGGCGTTTCCTGCAACGCAACAGGCTCATCGCGGCCCTGACGGCCGCGACCGTCGTCGTCGAGGCCGGCGGACGCTCGGGGTCGCTGAACACGGCCGCCCACGCCCAGTCGCTCGGTCGTCCGGTCGGGGCCGTGCCCGGTCCGGTGACCTCGCCGTCGTCCGTGGGCTGCCATGCCCTGATCCGATCCGGTCTGGCCGAGTGCGTGACGAGTGCCGACGAGGTCCTCGCACTCGCCGGGGTGTCGACCGACCTCGTCGTGGCGTCGTACCAGGGGCGGCGGCTCGACCCCGAGACGATGCGGGTGCTGGACGCCCTCAGCACGACGGCGACCCGCGAGACCGACGAACTGGCCGTCGCGAGCGGTCTGTCGCTCGAGACGGTCCGCGACGTGCTGGCCGAACTCGACCTCTCGGGCGCGGCCCGACGGCACGGGTCGGGGTGGCGACGGGTGCGGGGGCGTCGCGATGGTTAGCCTGTCGGCATGCGAGGGCCGGGGTCGAGACGCGAGGGGCGGACCCTGCCGTGACGCGCCTCCTGGGCGAGGTCGAACGGTTCGCGGACCACCTGCACGACGGTCGGGGGCTCAGCGACCACACGGTGCGGTCGTACGGTGCCGACCTCGACTCGCTCGTCGTCTTCGCCGAGAAGCGGCTCGGCCGCCCGGGCGAGGTCGGCGACCTCGACCTCGACCTGCTGCGCGACTGGCTCTGGCAGGGCACGCAGGCCGGACTCGCCCGGGCCACCCTCGCCAGGCGGTCGGCGAGCGTCCGGGCCTTCACCCGATGGCTCGACGAGACCGACCGGACGCCGGTCGACGTCGGCGCGCGGCTGCGCGCGCCGAAGCCCGAGAGTCGTCTGCCCCGCGTGCTCACCCGTGAGCAGGTCGACGGCCTGCTGGGCTCCCTCGCCGTCCGCGCCGACACGGGCGACCCCGGTGCGCGTCGGGACCTCGCCGTCGTCGAGCTCCTCTACGGGGCGGGCCTGCGCGTGTCCGAGCTCGTCGGTGCCGACCTCGGCGACGTCGACCTCGAGAGGCTGACCGTGCGGGTGACCGGCAAAGGGGCGAAGCAGCGCGTCGTGCCGTTCGGCGTCCCGGCGGCCGAGGCCCTGGGACGCTACCTCGAACGCGCGCGCCCGACGCTCGTCACCCCGGCCACGGACCCTGCGTTCTTCGTGGGGTCCACCGGAGGGCGGCTGGGTACGAGGGCTGTCTACCGCTTGGTCGCCGGGCTGCTCGCCGACCTCCCGGGCGGGGGACCGGCGGGGCCACACGCCCTGAGGCACACGGCGGCCACGCACCTGCTCGACGGGGGCGCCGACCTCCGGGCCGTCCAGGAGTTGCTCGGCCACGCGAGCCTCGGCACCACGCAGATCTACACGCACGTCTCGACCGACCGGTTGCGGGACAGCTACCGTTCGGCACACCCGCGCGCCTGACGGCGCCGAGGACACCGGCACGGCCCGAGGCGCCTGACGCACGGGCCCGAGCGACGCGTCCCGAGTGGCACCGGTGCTCAGCGGGGCCGTGTCGGCAGCAGCACCGACGGTTCGATCCCGCCCAGGAACACCAGGGGCGAGACGTACTCGCCGTCGATGCGCGCCCCCAGGTGCAAGCACGGCCGGTCCGAACAGTGCCCCGGCACGAGCGCACCGACGGTCTGCCCCCGCGTGACGACGTCGCCCTTCGAGACGTCGGCCACCACCGGCTCGAAGCTGCTCAGCACTCCGCCGGAGTGGGCGATCGACAGCACCGGGCGGTCCACCACGACTCCGGCGAAGTGCACCACCCCGTCGTCCGGCGCGGTCACGACCGAGCCCTCGGTCGTCCCGACGTCGATGCCGCGGTGCCCCGGCGACCACGGGTTCGGCGGCCCGACGAAGGGCCGGACCACCGGGTGGGGCGAGGCGACGGGCCAGGCCCACACCGCGCCTCCTGCGTTCTCCGCCGGAGGTGATGCGAACGCCGACGAGGACGTGGACGACCCCGCGACGAGGACCGCCAGGACCGTCGTCGAGGCCCCGACGAGGCGGCGGAGCGACCGCGGAGGACCAGAACGCATACCGGTACCTTGCCGGTTGCGCAACCTTTCTCGGCGAGGCGTAAGGTTCACCCGTGCACGAACACCCCGTGCACACCGTTTGTGGGGGAGTCGTGGCCACGAGCCCTGCTCCTCGAGCCGTGAAGGAGTACAGGTGTCGAACACCACTGCAACGACGAAGAGCTTGAACAGGCGGGTGACCGCGCTCGCCGTGGCGGCGGCCATCGGCGGGTTCCTGTTCGGCTTCGACTCGTCCGTCATCAACGGCGCCGTCCAGTCCATCACCGACGAGTTCGGCCTCACCGAGTTCGCCTCGGGCTTCGCGGTCGCCTCGGCCCTGATCGGTTGCGCCATCGGTGCCTACGTCGCCGGCCGTCTCGCCGACAAGATGGGCCGCATCAAGGTCATGCTGATCGGTGCCGGTCTGTTCCTGATCAGCTCGATCGGTGCCGCCGCGGCCTTCGCCGTCTGGGACCTCGTCCTCTGGCGCGTCATCGGCGGCCTCGGCATCGGCATCGCCTCGGTCATCGCCCCCGCCTACATCAGCGAGGTGTCGCCCAAGGCCATCCGTGGTCGTCTGGCGTCGTTCCAGCAGCTCGCCATCACCCTCGGCATCTTCGCCGCCCTGCTCTCGGACCAGCTCTTCGCGGTCACGGCGGGCGGTGCCTCCGAGCCGTCGCTCTTCGGCCTCGCGGCCTGGCGCTGGATGTTCCTGGTGGGCATCGTGCCGTCGGTCGTCTACGGAATCCTCGCCTGGCGTCTGCCCGAGTCGCCGCGGTACCTCGCCGGTGACGGGCGTGAGGCCGAGGCCAAGAAGGTCTTGCAGTCGATCGTCCCCGCCGAGACGGTCGAGACGAGCCTGAAAGAGATCACCGACTCGATCCGCACCGAGGCCGAACTCGAGAAGAAATCGTCCATCCGCGGCAGCCGCTTCGGCCTTCAGCCCATCGTCTGGGTCGGCATCATCCTCGCCGTGCTGCAGCAGTTCGTCGGCATCAACGTGATCTTCTACTACTCGACCACCCTCTGGCAGGCCGTCGGCTTCCAGGAAGAGGACTCGTTCCTCATCTCGACCATCACCGCCGTCGTCAACGTCGCGGTGACCTTCATCGCGATCGGGCTCGTCGACAAGGTCGGTCGTCGGCCGATGCTGCTGACCGGCTCGATCGGCATGTTCGTCAGCCTCGCCGTCACCGCCCTGGCGTTCAGCCAGGCGACCACCTCGGCGAGCGGCGACCCGTCGCTGCCCGGCGCCTGGGGCCCGGTGGCGCTCGTCGCCGCGAACCTCTTCGTCGTGTCGTTCGGTGCCACGTGGGGCCCGCTCATGTGGGTGCTGCTCGGCGAGATGTTCCCGAACAGCATCCGTGCCACGGCGCTCGGCGTGGGCAGCATGGCGAACTGGATCGCCAACTTCATCGTGACGGTGTCGTTCCCGACCCTCGCCGCCCTCAGCCTCACGCTGTCGTACGGCATCTTCGCGTTCTTCGCGCTCGTCTCGTTCTTCTTCGTCCTGGCGAAGATCCCCGAGACCAAGGGCCGCTCGCTCGAAGAGATGGGCATCTCGGCCGTCCAGGCCGACTCGGGTCGGTCCACCAAGGCCTGAGTCCGGCAGAAGCACTCTCGGAATGCGAACGTCCCGTCCAGATCCTGGGCGGGACGTTCGCGTTCCGAGACTGCGCTCGGTCACCGACGCGTCGTCCGTGCGCAGCGCTCTCGGGCGTCGACCACCGCCTCTCCTCGCCCGCGGTGGTGCTAACATGAGCGATGCAGCCTGCTCAGCAGGCTGACTTCGCGTGCCCTGTGCGTCCTCGGACGCACCGACGTCGAGGCGACCTGGTCGCCTCGCGCCGCTCCCGGCCTCCACGTCCATTCGGTCCGAACGCGCCTCACGGTGTGCTCGGCGGACGTGTGCCCGGGCACCAGGCAGTGGCGACCGACCGGTCGCCCGACAACCGACAAGCAGGCGCACCCGCGGGTGCGCCCAGAAACAAGGAGAACGACCATGGCCGTCGTCACCATCCGCCAGCTGCTCGACAGCGGCGTCCACTTCGGACACCAGACCCGCCGCTGGAACCCGAAGGTGAAGCGCTTCATCCTCGCCGAGCGCTCGGGCATCCACATCATCGACCTGCAGCAGTCGCTCGGCTACATCGACAGCGCGTACGACTTCGTCAAAGAGACCGTCGCCCACGGTGGCACCATCCTCTTCGTCGGCACCAAGAAGCAGGCCCAGGGCTCCATCGCCGAGCAGGCCAACCGCGTGGGCCAGCCCTTCGTCAACCAGCGCTGGCTCGGTGGCCTCCTGACCAACTTCCAGACGGTCTCGAAGCGCCTCGCCCGCATGAAAGAGCTCGAGGACATCGACTTCGACGACACGACGCAGGGCTTCACCAAGAAAGAACTGCTGATCAAGAAGCGCGAGCTCGACAAGCTGCACAAGACGCTCGGCGGAATCCGCAACCTGACCAAGACGCCGTCCGCCCTCTGGGTCGTGGACACCAAGAAAGAGCACCTCGCGATCGACGAGGCCAAGAAGCTGGGCATCCCGGTCATCGGAATCCTCGACACGAACTGCGACCCCGACGAGATCAACTTCCCGATCCCGGGCAACGACGACGCGATCCGTTCCGTCGGCCTGCTGACGCGCATCGTCGCCGACGCCGCTGCCGAGGGCCTCGTGCAGCGTCACCAGAAGCCCGAGGACGCCGACCAGCCCGTCGAGCCCATGGCCGAATGGGAGGCCGAGCTGCTCGCGCAGGGCGAGGCCAAGGCCGCTGACGCTGCTGCCGAGGCACCTGCTGCCGAGGCGCCCGTCGCCGAGGCCCCCGTCGAGGAGAACGACGCCGACGCACAGGTCGCCGCGAAGCCCCTGGGCGAGCCGGTCGTCGAGCCCGTCGCCGAGGCGACCGAGGCCACGGCCGCCGAGCCGGCCGACGCCGACTCGAAGTAGTCCTCCTCCACCTCTCCGACTCCACGAAAGGAAGTCAGACACATGGCCAACTACACCATCGCTGACGTCAAGATCCTCCGTGACCGCCTCGGCGCGGGCATGGTCGACAGCAAGAACGCCCTCGAAGAAGCCGACGGCGACATCGAGAAGGCCGTCGAGATCCTCCGCGTCAAGGGGCTGAAGGGCGTCGCCAAGCGCGAGGGCCGTCAGACCACCGCCGGTCTCGTCGCCGCCAAGCCCGGTTCGGGCTACGCCACGTTGATCGAGCTCGCCAGCGAGACCGACTTCGTCGCGAAGAACGAGAAGTTCGTCGCCCTGGCCGACCAGGTCCTCGAGGCCGTGCACGCGGCCGGTGCCTCCAGCGCCGCCGAGGGCAACGCGGCCGCGATCGGCGGCCAGACCGTCGAGGCCTTCGTCAACGACGAGGCCGCCCTCATGGGCGAGAAGGTCGAACTGCGCACCGTCAACCGCATCGAGGGCGAGCAGTTCGCCATCTACCTGCACAAGACCTCGAAGGACCTGCCCCCGCAGGTCGGCGTGGTCGTCGGCTACACCGGTGACGACGCCGAGACCGCTCGTTCGATCGCTCAGCACATCGCCTTCGCCGCGCCGACGTACCTGTCGCGCGACGAGGTGCCGGCCGAGCAGGTCGACAAGGAGCGTGCCATCGTCGAGGAGACCGCGAAGAACGAGGGCAAGCCCGAAGCGGCCCTGCCCAAGATCATCGAGGGTCGCCTCACCGGCTTCTTCAAGGAGATCGCCCTGCTCGACCAGGCCTACGCGAAGGACAACAAGTTGTCGGTCGCCAAGGTCGTCGACGAGGCCGGACTGTCGATCACGGGCTTCGCCCGCATCAAGGTCGGCGCCTAAGCAGCACCGTGACGGGGCCCGAGACGAACGTGTCTCGGGCCCCGTTCCCGTGCCCGGCCGAGGTGACGACGCCGGGCGCATCATCGGCGACGGACGGCGACCAGCCCGAACTCGCTAACCTGGCTACGGCCACGACGAGACGGAGACTCGCATGACATCGGAAACCACCGGACGACGACGCGTCCTGCTGAAGCTCTCGGGCGAGGCCTTCGGCGGCGGCCAGCTCGGCGTGAACCCCGACGTGGTCGGTGCCATCGCCCGTGAGATCGCCGACGCGGCGACCGACGTCGAGATCGCGATCGTGGTCGGCGGCGGCAACTTCTTCCGTGGCGCCGAACTCAGTCAGCGCGGCATGGACCGAGGCCGGGCCGACTACATGGGCATGCTGGGCACGGTCATGAACGCCCTCGCCCTCCAGGACTTCCTCGAGCAGGCCGGTGCCGCCACGCGTGTGCAGTCCGCCATCGCGATGACCCAGGTCGCCGAGCCCTACATCCCTCGTCGTGCCGAGCGGCACCTCGAGAAGGGACGCGTCGTCATCTTCGGTGCCGGCGCCGGTCTGCCGTACTTCTCGACCGACACCGTCTCGGCCCAGCGGGCCCTCGAGATCGGGGCCTCCGAGGTCCTCGTCGCCAAGAACGGCGTCGACGGCGTCTACTCGGCGGACCCCCGCCACGACCCGTCGGCGGTCAAGCTCGACCGGCTCACGTACCAAGAGGCACTGATGCAGGGGCTCAAGGTCGTGGACTCGACCGCCTTCAGCCTCTGCATGGACAACGGCATGCCCATGCACGTGTTCGGCATGGAAGGCGAGGGCAACATCGCCCGCGCCATCCGTGGCGAACGCATCGGAACCATCGTCAGCAACTAGACGACTAAACTCGACCGCGAACCGAACAAGGAGCACCAGTGGCGATCAACGACGTACTCACCGAGACGCGCGAGAAGATGGACAAGGCGCTCGACGCGGCCAAGAACGACTTCGGCACGGTGCGAACCGGCCGCATCAACCCGGCTCTGTTCCAGAAGATCCCGATCGACTACTACGGCAGCCCGACGCCGCTGGCCCAGCTCGCCTCGCTCCAGGTGCCCGAGGCACGCACGATGATCGTCACGCCGTACGACAAGACGGCCCTCAAAGAGATCGAGAAGGCCATCGCGACCTTCCCGAACCTCGGGGCCAACCCGACGAACGACGGCACCATCGTCCGCGTCACGATCCCCGAACTGACGCAGGAGCGTCGCAAAGAGTTCGTCAAGCTCGTCCGCAGCAAGGGCGAGGACGCCAAGGTGCAGGTGCGCAACGTCCGTCGCAAGTCGAAAGAGGCGCTCGACGCCCAGAAGACCGAGGTCGGCGACGACGAGGTCGCCCGCGCCGAGAAAGAGCTCGAGTCGATCACCAAGGGCTACATCGACTCCATCGACGACGCGCTGAAGAAGAAAGAAGCGGAGCTGCTCGAGGTCTGATGAGACAGCGACCCGACGGCGCCGGCCCCGACGACTCGTCACCGGCTCAGAAGAGCACCCTCGGCAGTCGCCGGGCCGACTTCGACGCTCGTGCGCAGGCGGCCCGGCACGACATCGAGAACCAACTGCGAGCCGGCAAGGCGCGCCTCGACTCGCGCAACGAGAAGTTGACGGCGCGCACCGGACGCAACCTGCCGGCCGCCATCGCCGTGGGTGTGCTTCTCGGGGCTGCGGTCCTGCTGAGCCTGATCTTCGTCAAGGCGTTCTTCATGATCGTGGCGGCGGCCCTGATCGGCTCGCTGTGCTTCGAACTCGCCAGCGCCCTCCGCTTCGCCGGGCGCGACGTGCCCCGCCTGCCGAGCGTCCTCGCGGGCGTGGCCGTCGTCCCCGCGGCCTTCTACGGGGGAGCCGGGGGCCAGTGGGCCGCACTCGTCGGTGGCATCGTCGTCGTGTCGCTGTGGCGTCTCGTCGAGTTGGCCCGTCCTTCGCACCGTGGTGGCGCCTCCTCGCTCGGTCGCGACCTGGGGGCCGGAGCGTTCGTCCAGATCTACTGCTCGTTCCTCGGCAGCTTCATGGTGCTGATGGCCGCCCGGCCCGACGGCCAGTGGTGGACACTGTCGGCACTCATCGTGGTGATCGCCGTCGACACCGGCGCCTACGCGACCGGGCTCAACTTCGGCAAGCACCCGATGGCTCCCCGCATCAGCCCGAAGAAGACCTGGGAAGGTTTCGCCGGCTCGGTGGCCGCCAGCCTCATCGCGGCCGTGCTGCTGTCGGTCTTCCTGCTCGACGAGCCGTGGTGGTTCGGCCTCGTCTTCGGCGGCGTCATCATCGTGACGGCCACCATCGGCGACCTGTCCGAGTCGCTCATCAAGCGTGACCTCGGCATCAAGGACATCAGCACCTGGCTGCCCGGTCACGGCGGTTTCCTCGACCGGCTGGACAGCACGTTGCCATCGGCCGCGGCGGCCTACGGTCTCTACCTGCTCTTCGCTTAGGGGCGTCCCGACGAGGGTGACGGGCCGCGCGTCCAGCCGCTTGCCATCGGGCCATGCGGCATGATGGTGGCCGTGAGCAGCACATTCCCGATCGTTCCCAAGGGCAAGCGGGGTTACGACGTCGACGAGGTCGACGCGTTCCTGGACGAGGCCCGCAAGGCCTATGCCGGCGATGCCAGCCTCGGCATCGACTCCGCCCGCATCCGACGCACGGCCTTCGGGTTGACCAAGAACGGTTACTCGACGGCACACGTCGACGCCGCGCTCGAACGTCTCGAGGACGCCTTCGCCAGTCGCGAGCGTGAACGAGCGGTCTCGTCGGGGGCCGAGTCCACGTGGTTCTCGACCGCACGGTCCGGCGCCGAGGACATCGTGGCCCGACTCGAGCGACCGCAGGGACATCGGTTCGACCGGGTCGGCATCCTCACGACGGGGTACCACCCGCGCGACGTCGACCGCCTCACGCGGCGCCTGCACGGGTACTTCACCGACGGCCGTCCGCTCAGCATCGACGACGTCCGGGGATCGGTCTTCCGGGCCAAGCGTGGTGGCTACCGGGAGAGCCAGGTCGACCTCCTGCTCGACACGGTGGTCGACGTCATGCTCGCCGTGCGCTGACGGCCACGGCCACGGCCACGGCCATGGCCACTGCTGCCGCTCCGCCCGGCGGTGGGTGCATCCCGACACGCTGAGGCGTCGACCCTGGCTCTCCGGCGTCCCATCGGTTACCCTGGACGGACTCATGGGCAGGCACGCAGCGAATCCGACCCCCGGTCCCTCTCGACGAGAGCACCCGGCCGCGGTCGAACGACCCTCGACCCGTCGGCGCGTCCGCGTGCCGGCTTCGCAGAGCGTCGTCCGACGGTCGGCGGCCGGGTCCCTCGCGACCACCGGGCCCGCCCGCGACACCGCCTCCGCTGCTCGTCGACCGGGTGTCCCTCGTCGAGTCGTCCTGCCTCTCGTCGGTTTCTGTGCGTCGTTCGCGTTCGTGTCGGCATCCCTCGTCAACCCGCTGGCCGGTGCCGAGGCCGCGACGACCGTTCCTGGTGCCGCGTCGGTGCTGACCGCCCCCGGCCAGACCCTCACCGTCGCCGGTGCTGCCGTGACGGTGGCCGATCGGGACGCCTACGGAGTCACCGAGTACGTGCCGCCGCCGCCGCCGCCCGTCGTGGTGGCCGAGACCGAGAAGCCCGAGGCCTCCTCGGGTGCGAGCTCCGGTACCGCCAAGAAGTCCTCGGCCGCTCCCGTGGCGGGAACTCCCGATCCGGGCAGTGCCAAGGCCATCGCTGCAGAACTCGTCGCAGCTCGTGGCTGGGGTTCCGACCAGTACGACTGCCTCGTGTCCCTGTGGCAGAAAGAGTCCAGCTGGAACGTCTACGCGTCCAACCGTTCGAGCGGTGCCTACGGCATCCCTCAAGCGCTGCCCGGCAGCAAGATGGGTTCCGTCGGTGCCGACTGGCAGACCAACCCGGCGACGCAGATCACATGGGGCCTCAACTACATCGGTGGCCGGTACAGCACACCTTGTGGTGCCTGGGGTCATTCGGTCGCCAACAACTGGTACTGACCTCCCGCGCGGCCCTCGACCCCGAGGGCCGTTGCTACGCTGGTCGTCATGCCCCGCAGCAACCGCTCCCGTCGCTCGCGCGACCGGCGTGAGGCCGACGAGGCGTACGACATCAGCCGGGCGTCCTTCGGCGGCCTGACGGTCGAGACCAAGCACGGGCGTTCGTTCAACGTGCAGTCGGTCTCGGCGTCGTCGGCCGTCAAAGAGTACGTCTGCCCCGGCTGCTCGCTGGGCATCGCTCCCTCGACACCGCACGTCGTGGCCTGGCGCGCTGACGGGCTCTTCGGCGCCGAGGACGACCTGGCGGCGCGCCGTCATTGGCACACCCACTGCTGGAGGATCTCGTGACGACCCCCGACACCCACGCCCTCGAGATCCGCGGGGGAGTCCTGCTGCCCGCGCGCCGCGAAGACGTCGAACTGCACACCGGCGACGGTCTCACGCTGGTGGGCGAATTGAGCCTCCCGGCGGACCGCGAGCCCGTCGGCACGATCGTCGCGCTGCACCCCCTGCCCACCGCCGGCGGGTTCATGGACTCCCACGTCATCCGCAAGGCCGCGGCCCGCCTGCCGGCTCTGGCCGACCTCGCCGTGCTCCGCTTCAACTTCCGGGGGGTGTCGTCCCCCCGCGGCCGGTCCGAGGGCGAGTTCGGCGAGGGAGTGGCCGAAGCGGCCGACCTCGCCGCTGCCGTGGCCTTCGTGCGCGAGCGGGGCCTGCCCGTCCCGTGGTTGGTGGGTTGGTCGTTCGGCACCGAGGTCGCCCTGAAGCACGGCCTCGACGTCGAGGTGGCGGGGGCCGTCCTGTTGTCCCCGCCCCTGCACCGCACGTCCGATGCCGAGCTCGAGGCCTGGCACGGTTCCGGACGGCCCGTGGTCGCCGTCGTCCCCGAGTTCGACGACTACCTGCGGCCCGACGAAGCGCGACGACGGTTCGCTCTCGTGCCCGAGGCCGAGGTCGTCGCCGTCGAGGGTGGCAAGCACCTCTGGGTCGGTGAGAAGCAGACCAGCCGCGTGCTGGCCGAGATCGTCGGTCGGGTCGCCCCCGGTGCCTTGCCGCTGCCGTCCACCTGGCCACCCCGCGCCTCCTGACGGCATGGCCGCCGGGTGGCGGCCTGCGTCGCCCACCGTGGGCGCGGCCGGCGGTGCCGATCGCCTCAGAGCTGGTTCTGGCGCGGGACGTAGACCTCGCGGATGATCAGCAGGATCGACGCGGCGACCGGGATGGCGATGAGGGCGCCGAGCACGCCCAGTAGCGTGCCACCGACGAGGGCCGCGATGACGACGATCACGCCCGGGACGCGGACCGCCCGGCGCATGATGCGGGGACTCAGCAGGTAGGCCTCGACCTGCATGTAGACGAGGTAGTAGACGGCTGCGGTGACCCAGGTGGCCGGTGACTGGGGCAGGAGCGCGATCTGCGCCAGGACGATGATCGCCGAACCGCTGATGGTGCCGACGAGGGGGATGATCGAGCCGAGGAACGCGATGAACGCGAAGACGGCCGGTTGTTGGGCGCCGATGATGGTGAGGAACACGAAGCTGAGGATGCCGTTGAGTGCCGCCAGCGTGAACTGACCGATGACGTACCGACCCACCGACTGGCTGATCTGTTCGGAGATGTCGATGAACGTGGCCCGTTTCGAGGCCGGGACGAGCTGGTACAGGGCGCGCTTGACGCTGTTGATCGACGACGTGAAGTAGATCGTCAGGATGACCACGACGACCGTGCCGAACAGGCCGTTGCCGATCGCGACGCCGACGGCGAGGACTCCGCCACCGATCGTGACGACGTTGTCGGGGTTGGTCAGGAAGTCGACGATGGAGTCGAGGGCGTTCTGCACGTCGAAGACGTTCTGCGGGACGAGTTCTTGCAGGTTGTCGACGAACTGCTGGGTGGTGACGCTCTGCAGGTACGAGGTCAGCGCCTGGATCAAGCTCGTGGTCTGCTGCACGATGACGGGCACGATCGCGAACACGACGCCCACGAAGGCTCCGACCACCGCCACGAGGACGATCACGATGGCGATGCCCCGGGGCACCCGGCGCTTCTCGAGCCACGAGACGATCGGGTCGAGGCCCAGCGAGATGAACAGGGCCGCGCCCACGTAGGTCAGGATCGTCGAGAGTTGGCCGACGGCGCCGCCGATCACGAGGGCGACGAGCACACCCAGGCCCGCGAGCAGGCCGATGCGGAACGGATTGTGGATCTTCACGGGCGGGCTCCTGTCGACGGCGCGGGCCGGTCGAGGCCACGGCGGCACCGACTGCCCGACACGGCCTGTCGCCCTACTCTGGCGTACCGCCGCCGACTTGTCCGATCATGCCACGCAGGTTCTCGAAGTAGTCGGCGACGGCGTCGCGTTCGCGCGTGATCTCGGCCAGGCGCTCTTCGGCGTCGCCGATGAGGTCGTCGGCCCGGTGCTGAGCATCGGCCAGGATCGACCGCGAGCGTTCGTCGGCGTTGGTGAGTACCTCGTGAGCCGTCTCGTCGGCGTCCGTCCGCGTCGTGCGTGCGTACTCGTTCGCGCTGCGCTCGAGCTCGTCGGCCTCGCGTCGCACCTCGGAGGCACGACGGGTGGCCCCGGCGAGCTGCTCGGCCGCCGAGTCGAGCAGTTCTTGGGTCTCGGCGACGGCTTGCTGGTGTCGCTGCGTGAGCTCGACCTCGGCCTCGTCGCGACGGGCGAGCAGCTCGACCTCGAGGTCGGCTCGTCCCTGGTCGACGTCGCGACGCAGGTCGGCCGTGGCCCGCTCGCGGTCGGCCTCGAGCCCGGCACGGACCCGGATGTCGTCCGCGGCCAGTCGGGCGCGCTGCGCCTCGGTCTCGTCCGCCAGGGCGGCGCGGGCCTCGGCGGTCTCGGCGGCGAGCTCGGCGCGGGCCTGCTCGATCTCGGACGCGAGGCCGGCCCGACGGTCGGCGTCCTCGCGGGCGAGTCGGTCGGCCTGCGCCTCGCTCTCGCGGGTGAGGCGCTCGTCGGTCTCGACCGTGACGCGCTCGATGCGCTCCCGTGACGTGGTCTCGGCGAGGTCGAGCTCGTCACGGCGACGCCGGGTCTCTCGGTCGAGCTCGGTGCGGGCGTCGGCCACCTCTTTCTCGAGTTCGGCTCGGGCCTGTCCGATCTCGGCCGCGAGGCGGTCGCGACCGGTGGCGATCTCGCGTTCGAGTTCGATCCGGGTGGACTCGACCTCGTCGGTGAGGTCGGCACGGGTGGCGTCGACGTCGCGGGCGAGGAGCGCCCTGGTCTCGGCGACCTCGTGGGCGAGCTCGGCTCGGGCCGCGGCGACGTCGCGCTCGAGTTCGGCGCGCTGGGCCGCGACGTCGTCGGCCAGATCGGCGCGGGCGGCTGTGATCTCGCGCTCGAGTTCGGCGCGGCGGGCGCCGACCTCGGCGTCGAGGTCGGAACGGGTGGTCTCGTCGAGCCGGGCCAGTTCGGCGCGGACCGTGACGCCCTCGCGGTCGAGGTCGGCGCGCTGGCGCTCGGAATCGCTCTCGAAGACGGCTCGGGCCTCGCGAGTGTCGGCGGCGAGCGTCTCGGCTTCGTCGCGGGCCTCGGCGAGGTCGCGGGCGACGGCGGCCCGCTGCTCGGCGACCTCGTGCTCGACCTCGGCCCGAAGCGCTGCTGCCTCGCGTCGCGCCGTCGAGACGTTCTGGGCGGCCTCGGTGGCCGCCGAACCGCGGATCGAGATGGCGTCGCGCTGAGCCTCTTGCAGCAGATCGCGCGCCTCGGCCTTGGCGCGCGCGACGAGGCGGTCGGCGTCGGCGGTCGACTCGGCTACCTGCGCCGCGGCACGGCCCCGGGCGTCGTCGAGCACGGCCGCGGCCCGTTCGGTGGCGTCGTCGACCAGGCGCTTCGCCTCGGCCGTGGAGGACGAGCGCAGGGCCTCGGCGTCGATGTCGGCCTGGCTGATCAAGAGGGTGGACTGCTGTTCGGCCAGACGCAGGGTCTGCTCGAGCTTGCTGCCGAGGCCCGAGTACGTCGGGGTGCCGGCCTCTTCGAGCTCGGCACGGATCTCGTCCACCCGCTGCTGGAGGAACGCGACCTCGCTCGCCCGGTCGGCCCGGTCGGCGTTGGCCTTGATGAGCTCGCGCCGCAGGTCGCCGAGCACGCGGTCGACCTCGTCCTTGCGATAGCCCCGGAGTTCGATGCCGAAATCGGCTTCGTCAGCGGCCACGATGTCTCCTTCGGTGCAGGGTTCGGGCCAGGGGAGCGCGGCCCGCGACACGATGCTAGTGGGATGCCCTCGACGGACGCCGACCGACGGGTTAGGCGCCTCTCAGCCTCGTCGGATACGCTGAGCCGTCTTAAATTCTGCTGCCGCGCCCGGCCTCCTGGCCAGGCTCGTGCGAGGCCCGTCGTCGACCACGACGGTTCCTGGCGCCCCGACCGGGATGGTGGCTCGGAGGGAGAGAAACGTGCGTTTCATCGTCGCAGTCGTCGTCGTCGTCCTGGCGGCGGTGATGGTGGCGTTGGGCTTCGCCCAACGCACCGTCTTCGCGCCCCCGCCGAGCGTGTCGTCCCAGGTCGACACCAGCGACTCCGACGCGACCGTGACGGTCGTCCCGGCCTCGGCACTGCACGGCCACGACGGGCGTCAGACGGTGTCGGTCTCGGGTGGCGACACCGCCTTCGCCGCCTACGGCCGCACGTCCGACGTGCTCGGCTGGGTGGGTGACGCGAGCTACAACGAGGTCGAGTACGACCAGACCACCGGCGAGCTCGCCAGCCGCACGGTGGCCGGCGACACCACCGAGGTCCCCGACCCGACCGACTCCGACCTCTGGTTCGACCAGTTCACCGGCAGCGACCTCACCTTCTCGCTCGACGCGCCCGACGACGTCTCGCTCGTCATCGTCTCGGACGGCACGCAGCCGGCCCCGGCCGACGTCCGCATCACCTGGCCGCTCTCGACCGCGACGCCGCTGGCCGGCCCGCTGATCGTCGGCGGCCTCGTGGTCCTGTTGATCGGCATCGGCCTGTACGTCTGGGCGATCCTGCACCACCGACGCACGCGCGGCCCGCGCCGGCGCTCGGGCGACGGCAAGCGACCCCGTCTGTCGCGTCGGGCCGGCCGCAAGGCGGTCAAGGCGCTCGACGCCGCCGGCACCGAGACGCTCGCCCCCGGACGTGGTCGTGCCCGCGGCATCCGTCGTCTCGTCGCCGTGGCACCGATCGTGCTCGTCTCGTCGCTCGCCCTGTCGGCCTGCACCGCCGACTACTGGCCCCAGCAGGCGCCGGCGGCCGGTTCCGACTCGGCCACCCCGACGCCGACGCCCACCTCGACCGACGGCACGGAGTCCGGTGACCAGGGCACGGCGCTGCAGCCCCCCGTGATCAGCGTCGCCCAGGCGAAGAGGATCGTCGAACGCATCTCGGCCACCGCGACCGAGGCGGACGCCTCGCTGAACGCCGATCTCGCGGCCACCCGCTTCACGGGTCCGGCGCTCGAACAGCGCCAGGCCAACTACACGATCCGTTCCAAGGACGCCGCGGCCGCCGCCCCCCTGGCCATCCCGACCGGCACCGTCACGCTCACGTTGCCCCAGCAGGCCGATTCGTGGCCACGGTCGGCGTTCGTCGTCGTGCAGGACGCCGACACGAGCGTCGCACCCGTCGCCCTCACGCTCGAACAAGAGACCGCCCGAGACCCGTACAAGGTCGAGTACGCCGTCAGCCTGCAGACGCAGACCCCGTTGACGGTCGCCCCCGCGTCGATCGGCGCCGCCCGGCTCTCGCCCGACGTCAAGCTGCTCAAGCTGCAGCCCGACCAGCTGGCCGAGGCCTACGGCGACATCTTGCGCAACGGCGACGAGAGCCAGTACGCCGCCCAGTTCCAGACCGACGGCGACAGCCTTCGTGAGAAGATCGGCAAGGCCTACAAGGACGCCAAGCGGGCGGCCCTGCCGACCACCGCGTCGATCGACTACACGTCGCAGGCCGACGACGAGACCCCGGTCGCGTTCGCCACCAACGACGCCGGCGCCATCGTCTCGGTCGCGTTGAACGAGATCGAGACCGTCAAGCCGACGGCCACCGGCGCCAAGGTCAACCCCGAGGGCACCGTCAAGACCCTGCTGGGCCTCGACGAGTCGTCGAAGGGCATCGAGGCGACCTACGGTGTCGAACTCTTGTTCTCCGTCCCGCCCGTCGGCAGCGACGACCCGATCGTCCTGCTCGGTTTCAGCCAGGCCCTCACCTCTGCCAAGGAGCTGCCATGACCAACCTTCCCCCCGTTCCCGCAGGTCTCCGCGGCGCCGTCGACCTCTCGTCGCTCGTCAACCGCCCGCCGGCCCCGGCCCCGGCCGGCCCGTCGGACGGCTCGCCCGTCGGCGGCGCGACCGCAGGAGGCGCGGGTGGCGCCCCGGCCCCGGCCGCCGGTCAGGTCGCGGTGCCGGGCCTCGTGCTCGACGCGACCGACGCCACCTTCACGCAGGTCCTCGAGATCAGCAACACCGTCCCGGTGATCGTCGACCTCTGGGCGGAGTGGTGCGGCCCGTGCAAGCAGCTCTCGCCGGTCCTCGACAAGCTGGTCGGCGAGTACGCGGGCCGCCTGCTGCTCGTCAAGGTCGACGTCGACGCGAACCCCCAGCTGACGCAGGCCTTCCAGGCCCAGTCGATCCCCGCGGTCGCCGCGGTGATCGGCGGCCGACCCGTGCAGCTCTTCGTCGGAGCCCTGCCCGAGGCCCAGGTGCGCGACGTCTTCGAGCAGGTGCTCGAGCTCGCCGCGCAGAACGGCGTGACGGGCACCGCGGTCGTCGACGGCGCCCCGGTGGGTGAGGCCGACGAGGTCGAGCCCGCGCCCGAGCCCTTGCCCCCGCACCACCAGGACGCCTACGACGCGATCGACCGGGGCGACTACGCCGCGGCGATCACGGCCTACAAGACCGCCATCGCCCAAGACCCTCGTGACCAGCTGGCCGTGGCCGGTCTCGCCCAGGTCTCGCTGCTCGAGCGGCTGCAGGGCGCGTCGCTGGCCGACGTCCGTGCGGCGGCCGCCGCCGCCCCCACCGATCTCGACGCCCAGCTCGACGTGGCCGACCTCGACCTCAGCGGCGGCCACATCGACGACGCCTTCGACCGCGTGCTGACCGTCTTCCCGTCGCTCGACCCCGAGGGTCGTGACGCGGCCCGGGCTCGCCTGCTCGAGTACTTCGAGATCGTCGGGGTGGACGACCCCCGGGTGGCGACCGCCCGCCGTCGTCTGGCGATGCTGCTGTACTGAGCCGCGCCTCCTGCGTGGACGACGGAACCCCCGCGACCCGGAAGGGTGGCGGGGGTTCCGTCGTCGAGAGGCCGTGGCTCAGCGGCGCAGCTTGAGCCAGACGACGCCGAGCGGCGGCAACTGCACGTCGGCCGCGGCGGGGCGTCCGGCCCAGGGGTCGTCGGTCGCGGTGACGCCGCCGAAGTTGCCGACACCCGAACCGCCGTAGACCTCGGCGTCGGTGTTGAGGATCTCGTCCCAGCGACCGGCCTCGGGCAGACCGAAGCGCATGCGCACCGGCTCGCCGGAGAAGTTCGCCAGGACGGCGATCGACTCGCCCGAGCCGGACTTGCGCATGAAGGCCACGACGCTGTGCTGCGCGGCACCGCCGTCGATCCACTCGAAGCCGTCGGTGTCGAAGTCGTGCGCCCAGAGAGCGGGCTCGTCGCGGTAGACCTCGTTGAGGCGGGCCACCAGGCCGTGGAGCCCCTGGTGGGCGGGCTGGTCGAGGATCCACCAGTCGAGCCCTCGTTCTTCGCTCCACTCGCCGGGCTGCCCGAACTCGCTGCCCATGAAGAGCAGCTGCTTGCCGGGGTGGCCCCACATGTACGCGAGGTAGGCCCGCACGTTGGCGAGCTTCTGCCACTCGTCGCCGGGCATCTTGTTGAGCAGGGACCCCTTGCCGTGCACGACCTCGTCGTGGCTGATCGGCAGCATGAAGTTCTCGCTGAACGCGTACACGAACGAGAAGGTGATCTCGCCGTGGTGGTGCGAGCGGTAGAGCGGGTCCTCCGCGACGTAGCCGAGGGTGTCGTGCATCCAGCCCATGTTCCACTTGAGGCCGAAGCCGAGGCCGCCCTCGCTGGTCGGGCGGGTGACGCCGGGCCAGCTGGTGCTCTCTTCGGCGATCATGACGATGCCCGGGTGGCGCTTGTAGGCCGTGGCGTTCGCCTCTTGCAAGAAGCTGATGGCTTCGAGGTTCTCGCGTCCGCCGAACTCGTTCGGCAGCCACTCGCCCTCGTTGCGGCTGTAGTCGAGGTAGAGCATCGAGGCCACGGCGTCGACGCGCAGCCCGTCGATGTGGAACTCCTCGAGCCAGTAGAGCGCGTTCGAGACGAGGAAGTTGCGCACCTGCGAGTCGCCGAAGTTGAAGACCAGCGTGCCCCAGTCGGGTTGTTCGCCGCGGCGCGGGTCGGAGTGCTCGTAGACGGCGCGGCCGTCGAACTTCGCGAGGGCCCACTCGTCCTTCGGGAAGTGCCCGGGCACCCAGTCCATGATCACGCCGATGCCGGCCTGGTGCAGCCGGTCGATCAGGTACCGCAGGTCGTCGGGGCTGCCGAAACGGCTGGTCACGGCGTAGTAGCCGGTGACCTGGTAGCCCCACGAGCCACCGAAGGGGTGCTCGGCGAGCGGCATGAACTCGACGTGGGTGAAGCCGAGCTCGCCGACGTACTCGATCAGCTGGTCGGCCAGTTCGCGGTAGTTCAGCCCGGGTCGCCACGAGCCGACGTGCAGTTCGTAGACACTCATCGGGCCGGCGTGGACGTCGTTCTCGGCGCGGGAGGCCATCCAGGCGTCGTCGGACCAGGCGTGGGCGGCCTTGGTGATCACCGAGCCGGTGAGCGGCGGCACCTCGGAGGTGCGCGCCATGGGGTCGGCGCGCTCGACCCAGACGTCGTCGGGGGTGAGCACCTCGTACTTGTAGATGCCGTCCGTCACGCCGGGCACGAAGAGCTCCCAGACGCCGTTGCCGTCGAGGCGGCGCATGGCGTGCCGCTCGCCGTCCCAGCCGTTGAGGTCGCCCTTCACGCGGACGGCACGGGCGTGCGGCGCCCAGACGGCGAACGAGGTGCCGGTCACGCCCTCGTGCTCGCGCACGTGGCTGCCGAGCATCTTCCAGAGCTGCTCGTGGCGGCCCTCGCCGAAGAGGTACAGGTCGAACTCGGTGACGGTGGGGGCGAAACGGTAGGGGTCGTCGGAGACCCACGCCGCGCCTCCTTCGTAGGTCGCCTCGATCGTGTACGCGCCGACGGGCTCGCTCGTGACGCCCTGCCAGAGGCCGTGGGCCACGTGCTCGAGCGCGAACGACGCCCCGGAGGCGCCGGTCACGGTGACCGTCTCGGCCAGCGGTCGGACGACGCGGACGGCGGTGCGGCCGCCGCGGGGGTGGGCGCCGAGGACGGCGTGCGGGTGGCCGTGGGTGCCGGCGGCGGCGGAGAAGACCTCGTCGTCGCCCAGGGAGAACAGGCCGTCGGTGTCGCTCGTCTCGGCGGGGTCGACCCGGGTGTCGGTGCCCTGGTCGAGGCCGGCGTCGGGGCCGGTCGGGGGAGTGGTGGTCATCGGGGCGCTCCTACGGGGCTCGGTTGAGGTCGACGGAGAGCACGTGCACCGGTTCGACGAAGGCGTCCAGTCGGACGTAGTTGTCGTCGCCCCAGGTCCACGACTGACCGGTGATGAGGTCGCGCACGGTGTAGGTGCCACCGGGCTGCAACCCGAACTTCGTGACGTCGAGGTGGACGGTCGTCTCGCGCGCGGAGTGCGGGTCGACGTTCGCGACCACGATGATGCCGTCGGCGCGTCCACTGCGGGTGTGCGCACGCGACAGGTACTTCGAGAAGACGAGGATCGACTCGTCGTCGCTCGAGTGGATCTCGAGGTTGCGCAGCTGACGCAGGGCCGGGTGGGAGGCGCGGATGCGGTTGAGCTGCGTCAGGTACGGCGCGAGCGAGGCCCCGGCCTCTTCGGCGGCGGCCCAGTCGCGGGGCTTGTACTCGTACTTCTCGTTGTCGATGTTCTCTTCGCTGCCCGGTCGCGCCACGTCCTCGAAGAGCTCGTAACCCGAGTACACGCCCCAGGTCGGAGAAGCGGTCGCGGCGATCGCGGCCCGGATCTTGTAGGCCGCGGGTCCGCCGAACTGCAGGTAGGGCGTGAGGATGTCGTGCGTGTTGACGAAGAGGTTCGGGCGCAGCCAGGCGCTCGTCTCCTTGGACAGCTCGTCGAGGTACTCCTCGAGCTCCCACTTCTCGTTGCGCCAGGTGAAGTACGTGTACGACTGGTGGAACCCCACCTGCGCCAGTGCCTGCATCATGGCCGGCTTGGTGAACGCCTCCGAGAGGAAGACCACCTCGGGGTTCGTCTGCCGGATCTCGTGCAGCAGCCACTCCCAGAAACGCACCGGCTTCGTGTGCGGGTTGTCGACGCGGAAGATCGTGACGCCGAGCTCGATCCAGTGCCGCACGATGCGCAGCACCTCGCGGCTCACGCCCTCGTAGTCGTTGTCGAAGTTGAGGGGGTAGATGTCCTGGTACTTCTTGGGCGGGTTCTCGGCGTAGGCGATCGTGCCGTCGGGCAGGGTCGTGAACCACTCGGGGTGCTCGGTGACCCAGGGGTGGTCGGGCGAGCACTGCAGCGCCAGGTCGAGGGCGAGCTCGAGGCCGGCGTTCTTCGCGGCGTCGACGAACCAGCGGAAGTCCGCGACGGTGCCGAGGTCGGGGTGCACCGCGTCGTGCCCGCCGTCGGCCGAGCCGATGGCGTACGGCGAGCCCGGGTCGGCCGGACCGGCGGTCAGCGAGTTGTTCGGGCCCTTGCGGAACGTCGTGCCGATCGGGTGGACGGGCGGGATGTACACGACGTCGAAGCCCATGCGGGCGATCGACGGGAGGCGGCGGGCCGCGGTGCGGAACGTCCCGCTCTTCCACGTGCCGTCGGCCTGCTTGCGAGCGCCCTCGCTGCGGGGGAAGAACTCGTACCAGCTGCCGAGGCCGGCACGGCTCCGCTCGACGCGGAGTGCCTCGGGCGCGCTGCGCGTGACGAGGCTCGCGAGCGGCTTCACCAGGAGGACCGCGGCGAGGCGCGGGTCGGTGGCGACGCGGAGGCGCGCGGCAGGGGAGAGGGCGGGATTCGCGAGTGCCTTGGCCGCGTCGCGGATGAGGGTCGTGTCGGGGTACTCGCCGACGGCGTCGGTCAGCAGTCGACTGCCCAGGGCGAAGGTGACCTCGACGTCGAGACCGGCCGGCACCTTGATCTCGGCCGCGTGCAGCCACGTGGCCCAGTCGTCGGTGTAGGCCTCGACCTGCCAGGCCCAGTCGCCCTCGGTCTCGAGCTGCACCTGGGCCGTCCACCGGTCGGTGCCGGGGATGCCGGCGACCATGCGGTGCCGGGTCTCGGCGCCCTCGGGGTCGATCGTGACGAGGTCGGCCCCGATCAGGTCGTGGCCCTCGCGGAAGACGGTCGCCCCGAAGGTGACCACCTCGCCGGAGAAGGCCTTCGTCGGGAACACTCGGTCGGGTGTCGTCGGGGTGAGGCCCGTGATGGGGATCCGCCCGACTCTGGGTTCGTATGCTGTCGCCACGCTGTCGACCGTACCCGGTCTGGCCCGCCCGGTCCCGACCCGGACGCGACCCGGGCCCCGGACGGGGTGACGGGGGCGGATCGGGGTGCGGTTCGCGCATTTCGGGGTACAAAATCGTGTCCGCCCTGTCGCCGACAGACGTCACGGTCCGTTTTGTCCCCCCAACTGGGTGCATGCATCGGCATGGATGGCCTGTCGGCATTTCGGGGGACCGCGTACTGTCGGATCTGTCGTCGCGGCCTGCCCGCCCGAAGAACCCGAACTCCTCGAGAGCCCGGCGCCCGACGACATCGATCGGCCGCCCGACCCGGAGCCGACAGCCCCTGCATCGCCGTGTGCCACCCGACGTCGACCCGACCGACGGCGCACGGCGGTGCTCGAGCGCGCCTCGGCGTGCGGAACAGGACCCACATGAACAAGCTCGTCAAGGGTGCCGTCGCCGGTGCCGCCGGCATCGCCCTCCTCCTCGGCGGCGCCGGGACCTTCGCCCTCTGGAACGCCAGCACCGAGGTCAACGCCGCCAGCGTCGCCTCGGGCACCCTCTCGCTCACCCAGTCGTCGGCGGGCAGCTGGACCGACGTGACCAACGGTCGCAGCACGGCCCTGACGGCCGCCCAGGTCGCCGCCTACAAGATCGTCCCCGGCAGCAAGCTGCAGTTCACGCAGCCGATCACCATCGCCGCCTCGGGCAACGACCTGCGGGCCGACCTCACCTACGACGCGGCCTCGGTCACCGGCAGCCTCAAGCCGTACGTGACGAACACGCTGACCCTCTCGACGGCCGCCGGCTCCACGACCCTGCCGTCCGGCGTCACCGCGGGCAGCACGGCCGGCAGCTACGTCGTCGCCCCCGTCTCCGCCGGCAGCACGTCGGCCGTCGCGACCTTCGTCGTCGAGTTGCCCTCGACGGTGTCCGACGCCGCGAGCCAGGGCGGCACCCTCGACCTGAGCAAGCTGACCTTCACGCTGAAGCAGCGCGCCATCGCGTAGTCGGTGCCGACGGCCCGACGGCCGCTGCACCCCGCCTCTCCGATCGGCGACCGGACCGCACCCGACGCGGTCCGGTCGCCCCCTCCCGTCCGACCCGCCCGACCAGGGGCGCACGGGCCACCGCATCGCACGACCGACCACCAGGGGGTGAGACGTTGACCGGACAGCCCGGCGGACGCGCGCGTCACCGCTCGCCCGAGCGCGCCTCCTCGTCCCGTCGTCCGCTGCGCTCGCTGTGGGCGGGGACGGCGATCGTGGCCGGGGCGGTCACCGTCGCGCTCGTGGCGACCGGCGGGACGTACGCGCTGTGGAACTCCGCGGTCGCCCCCACGGCCGTCACGGTCGCGTCGGGCACGGCGGGACTCTCGGTCGGCGGCGTCAAGGCCCTCGACACCTCCGCCCTCGGCCCCGGCGGCGCCACCGCGGGCACGTTCAGCGCGACGAACACGGGCTCGGTCGCCCTGGCCATGCGGGTGTCGGCCGGAACCACCACGGCGTCGGCATCCGCCCTGCCGGGCGAGCTCACCGTGACGCTGGCCGCCGTCACGAAGTCCGCGGACTGCGTCGTGGGCGTCGGCGGGTACTCGGCGAGGCCCTCGACCTTCGACACCGGCAGCGGCTACTTCACGCTGCCGGCCGGCGTCACCGTCACCGGCTGCGTCGTCGTCACGCTCGACTCGGACGTGCCGGCGACCCTGCAGAACCAGACCTCGTCGATCGGGCTCGTCCTGACCGGGACGCAGGTGGCCCCGTGACCCGGCGCCGCGTCGTGGGCGGACGGCGGCACGCGTTGGGCCCACGGCCCAGGTCCGGAGTGCGCTCGGTCCTGGCCGCCGTCGTCGTCGGCGTGATCGTCGGCGTCGCCCTGGCCTCCGGAGGGGCGGCCTCGGCTCTCTGGACGGCGTCCGCCACCCTCACCGAGCAGGTCAAGGCCGGCGCCGTCGGGCTCACGGCCGGCACGGTCGACGGTCTGCAGGCCGACTACTCCGGATCGACCCGGTCGCTCACGGCGCCCTGGACCTTCACGAACTCGGGCACGGTCGCGGCCACGTACTCGACGCGCGGCAGCCTGAGCTCGGGCAGCTCCGCCGACCTCGCCGCGTCGATCGCCGTCGTCGGCTGGCCGGTGTCCGCCGCGTCCGCGTGCACGTCGACGGCGGCCGTCGGCTCGGGGAGCGTCAGCGGCACCTGGTCGGCCGTGCCGAACCTGTCCGGCACCCTGGCGAGCAAGGCCAGCGCGACCTGGTGCCTCCGCACCTCGATCGCCACCTCGTCGCCCACCGGGCGCGTGAACCCGGTCCTCACCGTGTCGCTGGCCGCCGGATCGTGGACCGCGACCCCGCAGGACCGCCGCATCGTGCAGAACAACACGATCGCCCCCGCGCAGACGGCGGTCTGCCGCACCGACGGCGAGGCCTACGCCTGGCTCGACTTCGACCCGTCGACGCGGGCGACCGCGACCCGGTACGCGACCTACGTCGGCGGCACCCGGATCTCGAACGACGAGCGGACCGGCGACTACCCGCACTTCGCGTTCACCCGCGACAACCTGCCCAAGGACCCCTTCGGCGACGGCCCGATCCACGTCGACATCCGCGTGATGGTCGACGGGCAGCCGACCGACCTCATGGCCGTCGGCACCGTCACGGTGGTCTACGACCAGTACGGCACGAGGAACATCCAGTGCGGGTGACCGGCGGTCGGGTGATCGCGGTCGTCGTCGGCGCCACCGTCGCGGTGCTCGTCACCACCGCCGGCGTCCTGTCGGCCCCGGCCTCCGCCACGGCCGCCACCGCACCCCGCCTGATGGTCAGCGGCGACGGCGAGCACTGGCAGGGCCGCCTCGACTCGGCGCTGTTCGGCGACGACCTGCGGCTCGTCCCCGGGGCGAGCACGACGGGCACCTTCTGGGTGAAGAACCTCTCGAGCGAGCCGGCCGCGCTCAGCGCCCGCCTCGTCGACGTCACGACCTCGTCGCCCGCGTTCGCCGAGGCGGTCACGGTCAGCTCGCACTCCGACCTCGACGTCGGCGACCTGCCGCCCGTCACCCTGGCGGACGACGGCTGCACCCCCGTGCTCGCGCCCGTCCACCTCGCCGCGGGGCAGGAGGCCCCGGTCACCGTCTCGGTCGCCCTGGACGATTCCGCCGCCGACGGCACCGGCGACCAGACCCTCGACTTCGGCGTGCTCGTCACGCTCACCGGCCTGGCCGGGGCGGCCGTGCCGGCGGGCTGCGCGTCGGCCGGGTCCGCCGGTGCGGCGGACGCCCCCGCGACGGGCGCCGCGGACACGAGCGCAGGAGGCGCGGGGGGCGACCGCGTCTCGAGCGCGACGATCGAGGCGGTGACGACCCGCGCCTCCTCGGCTGGTGAGGCCGGCGGGGCAGCGTCCTCGGCGGGCGACGACGCCTCGGACGGGACCACCGACGCGTCCGGCACGGACACCGAGCTGCCCGTCCACGCCCTCGACGTGCTCGACGACTTCGTGCCCGTGCCGTTGCGCGGCAGCTGGCTGCCGCTGCTGATCGCGGCGATCGCCGTGCTGGCGGGCGCGTTCGTGGCGGTCGGCCGGCGCCGCCCGGGCGACGAGGACACCGCGGGGGAGCAGCCGTGAGCGGCCGCCGTGCCGCCGTGCGGGAGAAGGGCCTGCTGCACGCGCTCGGCCTCGGCCTCAGCGCGGGGCTGTTCGTCCTCGTGCTCGGGCTCGCGACGGTGCTGATCGTCGTGCCGAAGGTCGCGGGGGCCACGCCGCTGACCGTGCTGACCAGCTCGATGGAGCCGCGACTGCCCCCGGGCACCCTGATCGTGGTGAAGCCGACGCCGGTCGACGAGATCCGGATCGGCGACGTCGTGACGTACCAGATCGAGAGCGGACGACCCGAGGTGATCAGCCACCGGGTGATCGAGATCGTGTCGTCGTCGGACGGCGGCACGGCCTTCGTCACGAAGGGCGACAACAACTCCGAGCCCGACGCCGCCCTCGTGCTGCCCGAGCAGATCCGCGGGACGCTGTGGTACTCGCTGCCCTGGCTCGGCTTCGTCAACCAGGTCGTGAACGGCGACGCCCGGTCGTGGATCGTGCCGCTGCTGGCGATCGCCCTGCTGGGCTACGCGGGCTACTCCCTGGCCACCGGCCTGGTCGAGGCACGGCGTCGGCGGGCGCGGACGCGGAAGGCCCGTCCGGCCCCGCGCTGAGCGAGGGGCCGGACGGGCCCGGGGGAGGCGTCTACTTCGTGAAGCCGACGACCGTCCAGTCCACGTCGCTGGCCCCGGCGCGGGCGCCGAAGTTCGCGAGCTTGGGGCTCTGGAACGAGATGTACGGCGCCTGGATGATCGGCATCGAGTGCCCGATCTCCCAGATCTTCTCGTCGGCCTGGTTGTACAGGTCGGCGGCCTTCTCGGGGTCGCCCTCGGCGACGGCCTGGCTGAGCAGGTCGTCGATCTCGGGGCTCGAGACGCGGCCGTAGTTCTGGCCCTGCTCGTCCGAGTTGTAGATGCTGACGCCGGACGCCTGGTAGCCGGTGCCGGCCCAGACGAAGATCGTCATGTCGTAGTTGCCCGGGGTGACGTTGTCCTCGAAGAACGAGT
>Ga0265780_10001665_pt1 | contig 30914 bp, 39 predicted proteins | sample P1T30metagenome_FD_192432 | JGI IMG/M metagenome (GOLD analysis project Ga0265780, IMG submission 192432) | Plant litter microbial communities from East Loma Ridge, Irvine, California - P1 T30 | ecosystem: Environmental > Terrestrial > Plant litter > Unclassified | place: USA: California... | reverse complement strand
GAACTACCCCTTTCCTGCTCGTCTTACTTCTCGTCCTATAGCAACATTACTAGGGCTAATATATGTATAGTTCCTTCAAAGAACCAAAGACAACATTTGCATTAACTATTTTAAAAACATAGACTTAACGCAATGAGAAAAGTGGCAAAGCAAGAAAGCACCTCAAAAAGAAGCTACTTCTTACCAGCGACATCAAACATAATATCTGTTCACATTCTCATCATTTGACGCCTGTAGCACGTCAACACACGAGCGCAATACCACTTTTCTATCACCGCGTGAACGTAGATAGAAGACCTCGAATGCCCAAGTCGAAGTCGTAGTAACAAACAGTATTGCCTTATTTCCATTTACACATGGTGGTACACGTATACCTACAGCCCAAGTCACGAAGCACAACAAGAAGAAGAAGAATGATACATGTATACGTGCCAAGAAAGTGCCCATGGATAAAACTTCTCGTTGATCTGCCAAACTGGGGGTATCTGAGACAAATGAATAATACAGCGTGATTGATCGCGAAATACTCATCTGATACGCTAATACAAGGGGATTGGCAGAAAATGCATACAGACCTTTGTCCTCATCGTGCCTCCATCTCCTGTGTGCTCCGGCTCTGGAGTGTCTCTCTGAGCTCTGTTGTTTTCTCAATTCATCTTTGTGACGCTCTTCTCCTTCTGTGTTGTCCACTCTGACGTTGCCAGCGGTCCTGGCGTGGAAGCTTCTGGGTTTGATCATGGCTTGCTTCGGCGAGCTCAGTCGGTCTTCCAGTGATTCGTCAAGCGTCCGTCGTCGTCCGGATTCGAAATCTTGAGCTCGATGAAGTACAAACTCATGGTAATGGCGAGATTGATCCACCGCCACGTATTGTTTCCCACGTCGCCACCTTGATTCGTCCACCACTCGCCCGTCACAGCACTCCCGTCTGCGCCGTTTCCACTCGCAAAGTGCTGCAGCAGTAAACTCGTATATACTGCGATGATGATGCTTGGACTGAACCACGTCAGGAAGCCAAGAATCTTGCTCGTTTCGTCGTCGTCGTCGAGACTGGGTTCTTGCGACAAGGCGCGTGCTCCGCTTTCTCTTATCGCTGGAATAATGCGCGCGGCGGCGTACATGACGAAGACGCGGTAGGCGAGCGAAATGATGACCGAGGGTGTGATGGTCATGATGGCGCCGACCATGAGGTTGAAGCCAGTGTGGATGATGGTGGGGAGGGAGCCTAGGGCGTGCAGGAGCGTGGTGTAGGATGCCATGATGATAGGTGGCAAAGGTGGTAATGCCGGATCTGAGGGCGCGCTGGAAGCAGCGGTCGAGCCGGGGGAGGGCTGGTAGTCGGTGAAGATTTGGTAGATGCAAAGTGTTACGTAGGCGAACTGCTGGAGTTAGTAGTGCTTTTAGGATATGGAGGCGGAAACATACTAATAGGGCGGATTCGACTGGGTTGCCCCGTGCGCTGGCGATGCCCCATCCTCCGAGGAAAATGGCGGTTGTGATGGCTACGCCAATGAGGATGGCGTCTACGTTGCTAATCTCTGGGAAGGTTGTTATGCGCCAGAGGAAGTAGACGGAGGTTGAGATGATGGATGCGGAGGTGATGAGGAGGCCAATCTGGAGAAGTCAGCACGAGCATCATATCAGACTCCTCGTCAACATACCATCCAGCTGTCTCCACGTTCCCTGTTGACGACCCATCTCGTGATTTGCCCAGCCGCCTGGATGACCAGCAAGCTGCAGAAGCCCTCTCCGATCTGGAAGACTGGCGTGCTGTATCTCAGCGTCCTGTCCCAGGCGCCGATCGAGGCACTCTGCACCAGCCCTTCGCTCCCAAAGATCCACTCGCCGACCGTCTTGAACTCGGACCTGCTGCCACCAAATGTCCGTGTCACCCAGCTGGCGTTACTGCTTGCGTCGATGGAGAACTTGTTAAGACTCCATATCAGCAGCGTCGGAATCGCCAGCCATTGTGCCCACGCTACGATATTACAGAGTGCCCATCTGAAGCGTGACTGGTCCGGGGTAGCTAACCGCAGACACGAGTAGAGGAAGTAGTAGCTGCTGAGGGCCAGCGAGAAGGCGAGTCCACAGGTGCGGCCGCCAATGTCGAAGGCGAGTGGGATGGTGAAGATGATGGCGCCCAGGAAGGTGGTCGACGAGAGCACTCTAGTAAGCCACATCTGCGTCCGCCGTCCTCGCCAAGCTCGTGCTGCTACGAGCCTGACCTCTGACGTGCGCTAGGCTTTGTGAAGGGGTGGACGCGCGCGATGGACGCGCAAAGAGCGCGGAGGGTGTTGAGGGGAGTCACTCGGACGCAGAGAGCGACGTCAAGAGTGGCGGTGGGCGTGCACAGGTTTCGACTCTGCTGGGCCGTGGCCTCTCGCTATCGAACCGTGTCTCTTGGCAGGGAAATCTATCTTCACGTGCAAACCGTACGATGCGCCAGACAGCTGGGAAAGCGCGTGCAATGGATGCGGAGAGCGTGGATGGGAGGACAGATGGGAGGAATTAATGCAGCGGGCTGGAGCAGGTGCATGCAACTGGATCTTGATTCACTATCTCGGCTCCAGGCACAGGCGGAGGCTATTGGTGGTTGCGTGCTGTCGCGTGCTGGCAACCAGGGTTCGTGAAGGCTTTTGCAATAAGTGGTTCGCCTGCACAACAGGAGCAGATGGAAGGCTGTAGGCTATTCACCGTGACAGTGTGCAGCTTCCAGGCGAATTAAGTACACATCTCTATAGCAAACTCCACGTGGAAGCACGGCTGCTGTGGGCGAGCATCTGAGATTTACCAATATTGGGTAGCGCCCGCGGCGACTCAAGAGTTGCATCGCTTCGCCGCGGGAGGGGCCTTAGTTCGTGAATAGCCCCACTCACATCGGAACTGAAAAGTGTTGCTGCTAAACTACAACGCATTGCATGTTCAGGACAGCATTTCTACGCACTACCAGACCTCTGTCGACCGCCCAATCGCTTGCTAGACCTACCTTCACGTCCAGAATACGAACAATGGCTACCGAAAACCCCTCCAAGAGGCTCAAGACCGATGTGCCAGTAATTGGAACTCATAAGTAAGCTCAATTGCATACGACCAAGTCGAGCAGTACTTACATACACAGCGGCCACTTTCACGCAGACGAAGCCCTTGCAGTCTCGATGCTGCGCCTCCTCCCCTCCTACCTCGACTCCCAGCTCGTCCGCACGCGCGACCCCGAACTTCTCGCCAAATGCCACACCGTTGTCGACGTAGGCGGCGAGTACAGCGACGAGAATAAGCGCTACGACCACCACCAGCGAGGCTTCGAGACCGTGTTCCCAGGCCACAACACCAAGCTGTCATCAGCAGGGCTCGTGTACCTGCACTTTGGCAAAGACATCATCACACAGGTCACTGGCTTGCAAGGGCAGGATCGCGACATCTTGTACGAGAAGATCTATACCGACTTCATCGAGGCGTTTGACGCGAACGACAATGGCATCAACGTCATTCCCGCGAAAGATCTGGAGAAGGCGGGGCTGGCGAAACAGTTCGAGGACCGGGGCTTCAGCATCGCGAGCGTAGTCAGCAGGTACAACCACGGTCTCAAGAGTGGGAACGTAGAAGAGATCAAGACACCCGAGGCGAAGCAGGCAGAAGAAGACATGCGTTTCCTCAGGGCATCACAGTTCGTCGGCGAGCAGTTCCTCATGGAGCTGACTGACCGCGCCAACGCGTGGCTGCCAGCACGTACCGCCGTCAAAGCAGCGTACGATGCGCGCCTTCAGTACGATAGCCAAGGTCGCATCTTGGTGCTGCCAGAAGGCATGCCCTGGGCTGACCACCTCTACAACTTCGAGAAAGAGACGCCAAATCCAGCTGGCGTCGCACCACAGGTTCTGTACGTCCTGTTCCCCGAGGACAAGCCAGAAGGCAAGTGGCGCATCCGCTCTGTCAGCAAGGAAAACGGTGGCTTCGTGAATCGCAAAGACCTGCCCGATGCGTGGAAGGGTGTGCGCGATGAGGAGTTAGACAAGGTTTCTGGTATTCAAGGTTGTGTCTTCGTGCACGCTGCTGGATTCATCGGTGGTAACAAGTCTTTTGACGGCGCGTTGGCGATGGCGAAGAAGGCGTTGGAGTTGTAGGTAGATCGGACGAGTGATGGGAAACGAGAGGGTATACCAGCATGAGCATGGGAGGGCGTTCTGGCGGATCATACAAAAGTTGTGATACCAAGCACGAATTGTGCTTTTGAGAGATAGACTATGGGAATGCACAGTGTTACCACTTTGTTGGTAGTTGGAGTTTTGGCTTCTCGTGTCTGACTTGTCTTCGTTTTGCAGAGGTGTTCTCCCACCACCAATTATCCATTGACTCGCTTCAACAGCCAAGCCAGCAAACTCCAGTAACCATCTTTCGTTCTACTGCTAACTTAATTTCCCCAATCATCTTCAATTTCTGAACTCATCTATCCATCAACAGCCATCATGCCCTCCACACAGCAAAGTCTCGCGTTCCTTTTCATCTCATTGGCCAGACCGCCCCAAGGGTTATCGCGTGTGTAATACGTCATACGGGCAGACTCGGGCAGATTCGACAAACCAGGAACGGCGGGACGCACACGACAGCCTCGCTTCGCTGACAGATGAGGCTAAAGATCTGTCAGAGGCTGGAGTCCGGGACGTTTCGTTGGTTGTTTCTTGTGGCGATCTTTTTGCATGCTGCACGGATGGACGGAGGTGATGGAGAGTCGTGTGTGCGGTTCCTTTTCGCATGATATCCTCATTCACACGACACGATAGCTGACTCGATCCACTCAAGAGCTTCAATTACTTCAATACAAGTCGATTATTTATCCAAGTTGATTCCTGCAGGGTGTCAACAAGCGCATTCATCCCGCACTCCCCCGGGCGCCGTTGCGCACTGACTGGCCCGCGCTTTGCTTTTTGGGCCTTTACCGACATTTTCACAAGCAACGCCGACGCTTCCCTGCACTTCGACACCTCATCACCGCCCACACCGCCCCTCATCGACTTCTCTATCAGCGCGATATCACCTCGACCGATTGTCACGATAGATCACGACAAAAAAATACGATACACGAACATTAGCACTCGCACGCTCGCTCGTGCAATCGACTCGGTGCACACGAGCACAATGAAATACTTCCAGCAAACCGTCGAGTTCGACTACTCATGGGAAGAAGTCTCGACAAGTAACTGGCAAAAATACGGGCCCTGGAACGAAAAGACACCACACGTAATCGCAGTCGATACCCTGAGTCGGACAGTGGATCCGGTGACAGGAATCGTAAGTCTTGATATATTCTTTACTTTCACATGCCCGACGCGTCGACACGCACTAACAACCCACCAGCTCCGCTCAGAACGCCTCATCACCTGCCGCCAAAACACCCCCAAATGGGTCAACACCATCCTCGGCATCGGCAACAACGACAACTCCATGGTCTACGAGACCTCGTACGTCGACCCCGTCGCCCAGAAACTCACACTCTGCTCCATGAACGTCACATGGGCAGACCTCCTCAACGTGCGCGAGACATGCGTATACCAGCCCGCACCGACATCGACACAATCCACACCCACAACGACGTTTACGCAACGAGCGGAAATCACGGCGCTGTGTGGTGGATGGCAGAAGATCAAGAATAGTATTGAGCAGTTTACTGTGGAAAGGTTTCAGCAGAATGCGGCGAAGGGGAAGGAGGGGTTTGAGATGGTACTGGAGAAGGCGAGGGAGGTGTTTCAGGAGCAGAGGGAGATGGTGCGGTTGCAGCAGAATAGTCAGATTCTGAGGGAGGCGAAGATGTGAAGGGTGGAACGAGCGACAACACGGGCCCCTCGATGATACCCTTCATCTAAAACCACCAATCTCAGCCTCCAGCTCCCAGACCTTGCATACCTACCTACCTCCTGGACACGGAATCTCCCCTTCTGTACATACACTCGCATTTCAGCGTTCTCGCTCTCATTCTTTTTTTCAAAAAGTTCCTTCCAAAAGGCGTTCAAAAAGGCATGGGGCAAAACGGCGTTGGATTAAATACCCTTCTCTTCTTTTCGCGAAGAATGAATTACTCGCACGTAGAAACGCCGTATACGATTAGAATAGAATAGAGCGAAGATGACTCCACTACAAAGACAACCTGTTCTTTAATTCCATGTCAAGACACAGCTTACAATGAGGTGTGAAGCGCGAGAAGGAGGCGTGGTTGGGCAAAAGGTATTCAGCCACTAGCGTCACTTCGAGCTGGGCTGCGACTACGTGGTTGTGCATGGTTGGGCTTGCCTCATTCTTGAACACCGGTCAAAGACAAACAACAAAAGTAATAACACATCTGACTGAACTCTGATCACCACAGCATTTTAAGCAAAGAACTTCTGTTACTAAGTAAATCAATGCGGAATTCGTCGAGGCTGAAGAAGAAATTCGGCATGGCAACTCAATACTTCAGCCACGTACACTACCTCACTGAGATGTCTGGTCGAGATTGCGAGTACGAGAGTAATGAGAGCTGTCCTTGTTATTCTGGACGCTGCGATATGAACGACAGACGCTCGACGAGGTACGACGACTACATTGCTCCACCGGTACAGCACATGTCAGACTACATCGAGCCACACAACCAGCCCAACTATCGCACGCGGTACGTGCAAAACGTCTCAGACATCAAGCCAGCAAAATCAAACGATGTCGAGCGACCAGTTCGACACACCGCAGACCAAACACCACAGCACAGCTCCAGATCCACACACAAACAAAAAAACACATCTAAACTAAACAGACGCGTCTCTTTCACCAACGACATTGACAACGATACTATATATCCACAGAGATATCGAGAACGACACCGCAGTTATCGGGAAGAGTGGCCCGGATCGAGCTCCAGCGACAAGAACGAAGTTGTACATACTGCACGCATCATCAGAAATGACGAATCTCAAGACGAAGACGAGGGAATGGCACGTAACGTCCAAGAACCCAGTGCGCAAAGACAAAGACAGAGAAGTGCGAGCTCTATTAGTTCCAGTTCTGTTGAGTCGGGGTATGCGTTCAAGGACTACCGTCAAATGCACAAATCCTACCTGAGCTCCTCCCCAATGCGCGAAGGATCGCACTCACCACCCTCTGTACTGGTATCTCGCTCACCGCCAGCATCATTCGTAGCAACTCGGTACTCCACGTCCCCGCCATCAGTGGCTAGTTGCAGACGTAGCACACGATATGTCAGAAGGTCAAGGGAAAGTGAAGACGATAGTGTTTCGGTCGTATCAGAGGATGGAAGTGACTTTGCGTCGTTTGATGGCGGGGATAGGGGGTCGGATGTTGAGGTAGGGCGCGTGGGAATGAGCAGTGATGAAGAGGAGGAGGGGGACGAGATACGTGGGGATGGGTATATAGGGTTTGGGTATGAGAGTGAAGCCTGAAGCAGCGTTTTGTTACGGTACTGATTTACAAGTTGAAGACTCGCTGATTTGTTGTTGTCGTGGTGCTTCTTGTCCTTACTGTGTTTGTACAATTGCATATGAACCACACTGTACCGGATAATATGCAATATCATACACTCCCACTATCCTCAAACTTCGTTCCTCACGCATTCACACTTTCCGCCCCAACAACCTCACTCCCCTCCCCCAACCTCACAACCTCGACCCCCTCATCCCCAATCTCCTCGACCCTCTCCACCCTCATCGGCCCCTCAGGCCACGGCTTGCCCAACGCATCCTGTATCCTCAGCATCTGATTCTTTGGCCCAGGCACACATCCATTCACAACCACCAACCCGTTCTCCACATCAACCTGCAGTATCTTCAAGTTCTTGACCGTCACGCTCTCCGCGCCCATATTTCCTGCCATGCGCTTTCCAGGAAGTACGCGCGATCCGGAGCCCTGAGAACCGCCGGCGGATCCCATGCCGCGGTGCATGAGCGACTGGCCGTGCGAAGCGGGCTGGCCGGAGAAGCCGTGGCGTTTCATGCCCTGCGCGAAAAATCAGTCTTCTGAATCCGAATTCAATATACCATGCGTAAGCTGTGATGAAGAGATGAACTTACACCCGCGAATCCCATTCCCCGACTTATACCCTTAACATCAACCCACCCCCCCTCCACAAACCACCCGGCCCCAATCCCCTCTCCTACCCTCACACCCAGCCCCTCCCTCCCCCTAACTTTAAACTCCGCAACCCAGCGCTTCGGACTCACCCCCGCGCCCGCAAAATGGCCCAGCATAGGCTTCGTCACGTTCCTCGCCTCCTTCTGCCCCGCGCCAATCTGCACAGCCCAGTATCCGTTCTTCTCCCGCGTTTTGTGCGCGACAACTTCATTGCGGTCGAGTTGCAGCACGGTACATGCAGTGCGCTTACCAGTCGTGGGGTCGTAGAGAGCTGTCATGCCGCGCTTTAGACCGAGGAGGCCGGTGCGTAAAGGTGTGGAGTGTGATTTGCGCTCGAGAGCGGCGGTGGAAGTGCTGTTTAGCGCGGGCTTGCCGGGCTTGTGGGCGAAGCGGTCTGGTCGCGGGGTGTTTGTGGATTTGATGGTGCGGATGGTGATTGAGGGGGCGACATTGTGTTGGTGTTGTTGGATGAGGCAGCGGGTAGGTGAGGGGAGGAGGAAGGTGGGTGGGAGTATGGCGTAATTGAGTGGTGGTTTGGGCGGCATTGTGGGTGTGGTGGTGGTGTGGATTGGTGGAGATGTGGTTCTGGAGATTTTTGGGATGAGAGCTCGGGCCACTTGCTGTTGGGAAGTGACACGTGAAGCTGGTGTTCATCGCTAATCGCAAGGCTGAGTGGCGCTAAACCAGATGCGTGAGTGTAATAATTCTGGATGTTGAGCATCCCGAAGAGGAATCGGCCGTCTACAGTCCGTTGGTAGCATTTACACTACATATATGCGCCGTATCACTTGCATGAGGCTGTTTGTTTGGCGCGCGCGAACTCTTTCAGGCGTCTACTCGCTGTCTACACCGATCACACTCCACACAATCACATTGTCCATATCTAGCAACACCAATTGTTCGAGACAAATTCCATTCGAGCAAGCCATCACCTGCTGGCTAAAGCTACCGAGACATCCTATGCTGACAAAACTGTCCACAGATACCACCAGAACTAGATGTGCCATGAGCACTTCAATCACATGCAGTTCCAAATGCAAAAAAGCAAGCAAAGGGTATCCGCCACTAACGCCATCGAACTCCAGTATACACAGTAAACAGGTGGAAAGTGAGAAAGTGGGTGGCGTAAAAGCCCTTGCGCGATTGTGTGCACGACCTGCATGCGCCATTGTCAAATCTACAAGGCTGGATTGCCGTGTGCTACAGCGTCAGGGGCGATGTCCTACTGACTGTTAGATTTGATTCCAGAATGAGCACTGGAGGAATACTTACGCGAACAACGACAGATCCAGATCGGATAATGGCATTGTTGCCAATCCTGACACCGGCCTCGATGATTACACCGTCACCGATATAGACGTTCTCGCCGATGTAGACTTGTTGCGCAATCTCAGTGCCATTGTTGCCCTTAGTGCTTTTGGTGTCTGTAGGCGTCTTGATCGTTGAGATTGTGACACGTGCTCCGATTCTCGTGTTCCTACCAATAGCGATCCTGGTAGAATCGAGCAATTGGCAGTGCGGGCCGATAACGATATTGTCGCCGAGCGAGATGTTGTAGCCGTAATCGCAGTGGAACGGCGTAGCAACATTCACGTTTCCGCCGCAATGTCCGCCGTTGGGCACGCCGGGGCGGCGGTCCATGTGGCGTGGGTGAATCCATCCCGCTGCGACGATTCGCTTGAAATTACGCTCTCGATCGCCACGACCAATCTGAACGGACGGACTGCCTGTGGAATTGAAGCTGTACACTGCACCAGTGCAGTGCGCACGCTCCTCCATCAATTGCTCATCGAATGGCAGGAATGGTTCTCCATGCAGCATCTTCTCCTTCTCGGTTTTCTTTGGTGGTGGCGGATAGTGGGGTTGCGACGGCGCAGCAGGGGCCGAAGTTTGTTGTTGCGCCATGGGCGGTGGGCGACTTGGCTGGGGCGCTTGATGGTGGTTTTCTACAGCAACTGGGTGCGTGGGGGGCTGACTCATGCTTTGAGGAGTGTGATGGTACACTCGTGAGTTAGATTGCTGGGGCGGTGGTGGAGGCGGAGGTGGGCCTTGCGGCTGAGGCATGCGATGATCGTGCGACGGTGTCCTGTCGTGATTGTGCACAGGTGGCTGGGGATACTGCGCAACCACTGGCGCAGGATGCTCTGCGTACGACACTCGTTGGGGCTCCCATCCATTGCCGTTCCAGGCGTTGGGTGCGGGTGGTTTGCGCTCTTGATCCTCTACCACAATAGGGCGAGCACGAGCTCCTTCAGATCCATTCTGAGAGCGAGGGTCAGAATACGTCTGGCTGTTACTTCGAGCTGGGTCGCACTGCGGAACGTGCATCTGATTGCAGCCCGGACATCTGGGATAAGGTGCAGTCGCATCGTGTGCCTGCTCCTTGGCTTGTAGTGGTGGCGGTGGCTTCAACGTTAGACTGCTCTTAGGCCACGGCACTTTGCTTGCGTAACCCTGGCATTCAAAACCACCGCGTGTGCAATTATTACCTGCTCAGACGTCAGCAAACTCTCATTTCCATGAGTTTTGGGTGCTTGCTCTTACATTCGGGCTTCGCCTCATCGCACTTCTTCTTTCGCTTTCGGCATGTCCCGCAACCGGTCTTCGTTCGGTTGGCGAATTGTCTTTTCCGCTTCTTCGCGTCAATGTGCTGCACACCAGTACGGTTGACTTCTGACATATTTGCTGAGTCGACGCTGCCATTGTGCTCGTGCATGGTCGCGTGTCCATTTGTCATCGGTGGCATGCTGCCATGGATAGGCTCTAAGGGGCGAGGTTGAAGCGGTTCCCGGTACCCAATGTCAGACTGAGGCTCGGCTGTCCAACGACGTTCATGCTGACTTGCGCGATCAAAAGATGGCAACGGACGGTGCTGAGGGGCCTCCATGGCCCTGGAATTGCTATGATGTTCAGGAGGTGAGTCAGACCGCCTTTTCTTATTGTTGGGACTATCAGGGGAAGAACTTCCACTGGAGGACTCGGAAGAACTGGTGCTACCGCTGCGGTAGGCGTTTCCTGGTGATCCCGAGCCAGGATGTTGAGACGGACTCTGGCGTGAGGTCATACCATTGGAGATGGTAGAGACGTGAGGCGATGGTGGACAGCCCCTACTGTTCACTGTGGTGAAAGCAGGCGCAAAAGAATCTCCAGCCTTGTCCTTGATCATGTACGGAGACTGTGTGTTGAGAACCGGGAGATGGCGAACGGCCGACATAGTCTTGTCCAGTGTAGACAGTGTCTTTACGGGTGGTCCTCGTTCACTCCGGAGTTGTTAGAATGCATTCACCCCCACACACCACTCGATCGTCTGTTGCTCAAGCACAGGTAATATTCGATAGTCCCATTCACTGTGGAGGACAGGCCCTTTGCACGGTGTCACCCGAAGAAATGTGCCAAAATGCTCCTTGGAAATGGCACCGCTGCGTCGAGAGACGTGGTGGAAGGTGGTGCTTCGAATGCGGCACCACTATCAGATATCGACTTGTTTGTTGCACAGCACCAATCGGTCTACGCGCTTACGGATGCTGTTGCTGCCTGCGTATATAAGGTTGGTGATGGTCAAGCTGGCGCAAGACGGACGGGTGAGTCGAGATGAAGTTGCACAGTGAGCGAGTACCTGCTGGACTGACGGCGGTCTGTGGGAGTTCCACCTGGTCTGGACTCGTGCAGCCTGGAAGAACCTGAGCAACGCTGGTAGGGATGATTGTTCGATTGTAGCCACGGGCGGATGACAGCAACGATGAAGCCGTTCGGGGAGCAGAGCCACCCGACGCGGCGAAAGGCTGTATAAAGCAACACCGCAATAGCAGCACTGTACGAAGGAGGGGCGGCACCGACGACAGGCGCAGCAGCCAGCGGGTTGAGCAGCGAGATCACACACACAGAGGCGGCTGTTGCTCCTTCCATTTAGTGGCAGATGGGCTTACATGCCCCTCCCTGTCACCCGCCTCCCATTGGCCCACGGTGGAATCCCTGCCCCGGCCCGCGTCTACCACCCACTCAGACCGCCTGCGAACGACCCACCGAACTCCCCGATGACGTGCGAGAAACGTGGTTTCTTCGATCTATATACATACGGACCCTGCATAGAAGCCTCTGCCACGTTTTTTTGGCGAAAAAGCGCGTTTCCAGCCCTACAGCTCGTCGCTGGGTGTAAAGGAGGGTGAATCGTTGGTGGGGACGACCAGGGTAGGTCGGGGCCACCTGGACATCGTGCGTCTCAGCGGCCCCATGGAAGCGTCACGGCATGCGAGGTTGATCGCTAGAAGACGTTAGCATCTGGGAGCTTACGCGGAACGCAGCACTCGCTGTCACAGTCGCGTCCGTTGGCGCTGCTCATTGGCTGAAGAGGCTATATGGGAACTTCCGCTAGCACACGAACTTGCTTCTGCGTTAATCGCGGTTGTGTAGGCGCGGGCACTCTCCAGCGAGTCCATCATCAGAACACCTCTCAAGAGCGCTCGCACCGCACCTCTGTGCCTCAGATGCAGCCAACACTAGACACCTTGCTTTCCAGCCGTCCAACGACGAGCCAGACGAATGCCATCTTCCTCTATCCTGTCCCTGCGTATCGCCCGAGTTTCTCGCGCGCTTCCACCAGGGGCCTGTTTGCAACACCTCTGGGCGGCACTGCCTCCTTTAACCGCCCGCTGAATGCCAGGTCCCAAACGAGAAGGCACTCAAGGCCTCGACCATGCTCCAATTTATCGACTCTACGCCGCCCTCAGGCTCTACGCAACGCAGTCACCGCATCTCACGTCCTTGTCAGACTTCTCTGACCACATTATGTCAGGCCACGGCGTTGTCATCCGCTATCACTTGGGATGACTCCTGCTACTGAGGACATGAAATCAGGTGTGTGTCCCCCACCGCATTCCGCGGCTGCTGCACCCGACATGATGCAGAGGTGTATTGGTTGGCTGTCCGGGCCGTCTCGCAGCGGAATGCCATCCACCGGGTTCGAATTGTTCACTGCACGCGCCTTGTTTTCACGGCCATTTATGCCCAAGCAATTGCTCGCTGAGAGAATTCATCAATAAATGCTCAGCCAGCGAGCCGCGTCACGCGTCGGCTAAAAAAGCCCAAGCATCACCCTTCCCGTCGGACTCGTATCGTGTTCCTGCTCCCGCAAACAACGGTCAGCCCGCAGGCGCTGGGGGTGTGGCGGTCATACATGGCGGCATTTCCCAGCTGACCAATGGAATGTTTGCCCTCAAGTGCATTCGAGAGTTATGTCCTTACCTGCCTCGGCTGTCCTTGGCGCGTAAGATCTGTTATGCAGGCTCACAGGTGAACTTCTTCAAACTCCAGTGGTCGCCATCTTCAGACCAGCATACCTTCACGTTTCTTGGGGAAAGCGGGGCGTGCCGCTCTCGTTAGCGATCGAACAGAGAACTGGGACTTCAGCTTCGTGCGGCACAGTCGAGTTCCAGCATGTCGGGGCCCGCGAACACAGCGAAAGCTTTCCTTTGCGGCTTGCGCAAAAATAGGCGCTAGAACATCCATCATGAAAGGAGCCAAGACTCCTGCGGTACGCTGGAGCGCCCAAACGATCAGCTTACGCAAATTGAGCGCTAATTGTCGTCGATCTAATCACTCGCGGATTGGGCGTAGCGTGCGCATCAGTGCCTCAAGCGCGCTCGGAATTGCGCGCGGATAATTCGCGATGATTTCCGAGCTTTTGTCGTACACCGACATGGCAGCGAGCAAGTCCGCCACAAGGAGTTTCCTTGCTTCAACACTTCTGTACAACCGAAGACAAAGGACTTGCTTAGCGACACGGTAGCTAACCGACGCGGCGGCTAAGGCGGTCGCCTGTCAGCATTCCCAAGTCACCTTACCGCACCACAAGTCGCTGAAGTAAGCGGTAGTGGAGTCCCTTGTACTGCCGTTCTGTCGACCTGCGTCCAGACATCTAGTTGTACATGAAATGCAAATTACGGCGCCTCAAGGTTTGTGCCGGCTGAACTTGCCTTCCAGCGGCTTGGAGCCAGCCACCTTGTACTCTTTTACAATTTACCCCAGATTACGCCATTCGCCTGAGGAATTCGCACTCTCCTGGCCACTCAACGACCATATCCTCCTCCCTCCGTGGTTACACCGTTCGGAGGATCTCTCCACCAAACGGCTTTAGCCAGCATAAAAGAAAGGCAGGGGCCTCAGAAACGGTCTCAATAATGCGAGTGTGCGGCGTGGTTCCTGGGCAACCACATTTAACTGTTATCACGGAGCCGCACTCCAGGCTTCTACGCTGGAATGCGCCATGGCGCTCTACCACACGGCAATACGTGCTGGCTGTTGGTCGGCGTCAGGAGACCTTACCATGGCTGCGGCACAACCGTGATCTCCGTCTTCAGGCCCCTTGAACGAAGCATCATCAAGTACGACTACACCGGGGTCCTGTCAGCAGTAGCATCGGAAGGAACGGTGGACTATCAGACTTTGCGGACTAAAACTCGGATCTGCTTTTCATGCTTTGGAGCACTGCCACCCTGCGGCACGACAGATCACGAGGATGTCTCACGGCTCACCATGCGTCCAGACAAGCACGCTCGGTTCGAAGAATCATATTCGAGTACGCGTAGTAACTGATGTCATGTATACGACCGACCCAGTAGCAGGCCATCTCTACGTTAGGACAAGCGCCCTCCACAGCGCTTCACGTTTCACACATCGGAAGATGCGTTGCCGCGCCACTCAAAACCACGAGCACGAGCACTACCATCGGACAGCGGCTCTACATACACGCCACACATTACAGACCTGTCTACCAATGAGCGATCATGCAAACTTTATGCGCTCGCTGACCTACTCGCCGTACAAGATTGGACGATCAGCGAAGCGAAAGCACGACCTACGCAAGGTAAAAAAAATGGATAGTCTATGCAAGTGGAAGGCGTGTGTCAATTAAACTACTAGCGTACCAGCATCCTTGCCCATGGTCCCAGTCGGAGGTATAGGTATAGGTATACCCCACTCCTGTAGGACCTACGGCAATAGAACTGTGCCGCAGGCAAGGCTGACACGGCCAGGAAGGATTCAAAGTTAACGCATCCTCGTACAGGATATGACTGGCAGATTTTACGCAGGAAGAAGTCGGATGTGTTTCTCATGGGTGCAGTTGATGAATGGGCTTGCACGGCTTGAGTGCATTCATTCTGTTGAGTGAAGGCAAGAGTGGTTAAGTAAACGTTTGGCTAGAGCTAGCTTCTTGTGTTTGAGACGTGGTTGCGAAGATTACATAGGCTAGTTTTCCGCTGGCATATGTTAACATAGGTCGTTTGCTAGCTAAGTTACAGCTAACTGACGTAGCTGAGGTATTAACGTGCCATGCTGAACTTCTCAGCGTTGTCAGAGTCTGTGTTCTTCAACTTTGCAAAGAAACCTTAGAACTACTTGTTTGATTGAAGATCAGGCAGATGTTTTGTTGCCTTTGTCCATTGCGACCGGTGTCCAAAGATGAGGCAAGAGCGATATGAACAACCACGTGCACCACTGTACGTGGTCGTGGCCCAGCTCGAAGTGACGCTAGTTGCTGGTGCCTTTCCACCAACCATATCTTCTCACTCTTGCTTCACGGTAAGATCAAGGCATTGAGACGAAGGGAGTGCCTTTTCAGAGCATCCGGGGATAAAATCGAACCTGAGTACATGAAGTGATCTAGATGACCAGCAAAACAAAGTCGCCAATATTGGCGGTTCTCCAAATGTGGGGAAACCCTCCTAAGTTTGGCGTTGTCGCTGGTATTTGGAGAAGAGAGCAATTTACGCACCCAATCAGCTTCCTGCTTTCTCTATACATCGGCACGTTATACCGGTAAAAGCAACTATGCCAAATTTAGGGGGGTCCGCACATTTTGAGAACGATGGTAAGATAAGGTAGGTACAAGATTAGTCAGAGAGGAATGTGTTGGACAGAGCCGATAGTCCACTGATACCTCTCACGTGATCGCGCGTAGCTAGTGCCTTGGCAGCCTCTGTGAGGCTCTCACGCGCCTACCAATACAACACATTAATATGCCAAATCTTGTGCCGTTCATCAGAATGAGAAGGTAAGGAGTGTTTGCACCAGCTAGTGTTCCCTAGTCTAGAGCAGTTTTGTCCAGTTTGTATATTCACGAGCGTGAATCCCCGAAGGCCGAGTATTTTAGATCACTGCAACAGTATCGCACATGCTCTGGAGACCAAATGCCAAAGCAAAAGACACAACTACGATACAACACAGCTGCTATCCGTGTTACTCTTATTAGTCATGAGCTCCTCGGTTATCTCTTTCAGCATCCGGTTAAACGCTTTGGTCCGCCCTTCACCATAAATCAGGGGCATGTGGATGTCCATCAGCCCTAGTAGTGCGTACGCCATATCCTCTTCGCGGGTCGTCTCTCGACCGAGCGCCCAGCTCAGTCTCTCATCAGCGGTAAATCCGTCCATAGATCTCTCCTGCAGCACCTTTAAAGGGATTCCCGTTACTTCGTGGATTTCATGCTTCAAAGACGATCTGGTGCCCAGCAAGTGCTCTTCGCGAGAGTAGAAGTAGACTGATGCGGGCGCAATCAGCTCTTGGAGCGTCCAGCCGCGTGTGAACCACCGACTCTCTCTGAAACCTCCTGTCCTGCGTTCCCGGGCTGAGTGGATATTGAAAGGATCCATTGTAACATCGGACATGTACACGTAGCATCGTGCTGCCTCTTTGTACCAACGAAACATGGAGTTGATGGCTTCGGATAGCTCGGCACTGCTGGACTTGTCGATACATGCTACATCGGCCCAGAAATGTTGAAGGCCATTATACGCAGCCATTTTGGCGCAGAACGCAAGCTTCGCAAAGCCTGACTTTTCGTGTCCTGTGTCTTCCATTAAGTCTTTGCAGCTGACTTCTTCCGTTGGTGGGCCCCAGGTATGCGAGAGGATAGCGTAAGGTGGAATGGCGGCGCCGAAGTGTTCGACCAGGCTGAATTCGTCGTTGTCATCGATCTTGAGAAGACGCATTGGTTTGAGAACACAGGGCTTTTCGTCGATTGAAAGACCTGAAATGCCTGTGACCTCGACTCCGTGAAGTTCACCACTAGTATTCTGTAATTGTACGAAGGGCTCTGGACGCTGAGATGAAGTGAGCTATGAGGTCCAGGCACGGTCGCCTGGCCGCAACCACTGCAGTCCGCAATGGTTACCAAGGCCTGAGTTTTTGGGGTGTTGCTTTCAACGTAGTCTGTTAGAAAAATATTCAATGTCCACGGGCATTGCGAGATTAATTTCAGTGGACATCATTGATGAAGACAAGCTACCTCATACCCTGCCTCGAGACTGTACCGTGAAAGCGGGGTCTGAATTGGGCCTGCTGCGCCTCCTCGTGCCAGCCACCACTAACCAGCCACCTGCCGCTTCCTGCACCCTCTCAAGACCAGAGCAGACTGCATTATCGGATGCCTAGATCGGTTCCCCACCTCCGTTTCGGAAACACAATGACAGCACCACCACGGAATTGTACTTCGCCGCTAAGCCTATCATGCTGTTAAGGGAAGATTCTTGCATGGATCAGGTCTGGTTCAAAAGGACGGGGCATTATGAGATAAATATCGAGGTACTCTTCTTCATTGCATCAACCTTCAGCATACCTTAGACGCATAATTTGGTGAAGGGGCCCGGGATATGATACATTCTCCTAACGATAAAGGACCAGAAATAAAGAATACAGTTCCACCTCCATCACTGAAACGATAGATATCGTCAAAAGAGAACCACAATGGCAGCCACCAACAAGACCGCCAATGGCCCAAACCCTACCTCGTCCATCTCAAACACCTCATTCCAATCCAACCCTCTCCCCATCGTCATAGCAGGCGGCGGCTGCGTAGGTCTCTTCCTCGCCCTCCTCCTCACCACCTCCTTCCCTCCCATTCCCAACCCCATCATCGTCCTCGAACCAGAAACTCCAGACCCAACATCTACCCGCGCAATGGCCCACCAACCATCCACCTACCCCATTCTCTCACGCGTCCCCGGCCTCTTATTCGAACTCATTGCAGCCGGAAGTTTGAGCTCGGGGCTTTGCTTTCGAACGAGCGTTGCAAACGGATCCAAAGTCATTGCGAGTAAGACATTTGATAATTGTGGTGAGGGATTGAAGGGGAAAGGCCAACTCCTCCTCCCACAAGGGAAATTCCAACAGATACTCATGGCACGCCTTGCCGCCCTCGAGAACAAAGCACGAGTCCTCACCGGCTCATCTCTAACATCATTCACTCAACACGCCACACACGTCTCAGTCACATACTCCACTCCCACTGGCGATCCCCAAACTGTATCAGCAGCATACCTCATCGGCGCCGACGGATCCCACTCCCCCGTCCGCAAAACCCTCGCCCTCCCCTTCCCCGGCGAAACCCTCGACGCCCACCTCGTCGCCACAGACATATACTTCGACTTCGCCGCGCACGCCTTCCACGACGCGAACTTCATCATCGACCCCGAAAACTACGGCCTCATAGGACGTATCAACCACACCGGACTATGGCGCGTAAGCTACGGCGTCCCAAGCAGTATGCACGACGAAGAAATAACACAAACCGTCCACGACAAATTATCTCTCATGTTACCCAACGCAGGCCTAGACAAGAATGGTGAGCGCGCGTACAAAGTCGCGCGAATAGCACCGTATAAAGCTCAACAACGCCTCGCTCCAACACTGCACTCAAATCGCGTCTGTCTAGTAGGCGACGCAGCACACTTGACGAACCCCTATGCAGGCCTCGGTCTCGCGTCCGGCATTGCAGACGCGTCGTCGCTTGCGGAGATACTAGATCGTATACTCACGCACCAGGCGGGCAATGCAGAAGAATTACTGAATGCGTGGAGCGCGGCGCGGCACCAGAAGTTCTTGGACGCGGTTGATGGGCCGAGTCGGATGGCGTATAAGAGGGTGAGGAGCGATGTTAGTTCGGATGAGAAGTTTGGAGAGCTGGCGGGGAGGGATCCGATGGTTGGGGCGCTGAGGGAGGGGATGCCGGTTGTGCCGCCGAGTTTGGAGACGAGAGGGGAGGAGCTGGAGGGATGGTAAGTTGAAAGCCAAACATCATGTACCCGCGAAACAGGACAAGGATAGTTTTTCATTGACACTTGTTGGACTCTGGCCCGATGCATAATTCTGTGTACTTCTTGTACTGTGCAAGACTCCGAAAGTCTCATGCTAGGCAGCGCTCCCCTGATCAGAGTCCGAGCAATCATGTATCTCCATAAATGTTCACGATAACTGCGGAAAACGACGCATTCCCTTCTCCTACTTGTACTGATCTTGATTCTCCCCCTACCGTCGTATCACAACACTTGAACAAACTGTGGCGCGATGGTATAGCATGTTAACTTTCGCGTGGATGTGGCGCCACAATGTACTCGCCTGCCTTCAATCAAAGAGTGTCGCACTCAGAACCTGTCTATTGATAAACCATCTAATTACCGTGTATTCGTAAAGCAGTACACACCTGCGTAATTGCGTAATCACACAGTATTCTTCTCCTTCCACTCCCTCGCCGCGTCCTCATACGTGCAAAATTCCACCTCACCACCCCAGCCCTGCAACCACTTCACCACGCGCTCAATCATGCCAATAACATGCGCCATCCCACTCGTATCGGGGTGCAACACCAGCGGAAACACCATCATATCTTTCTCGCCCATATCATCAACCTCGCTTCTTAGCCACTCAAACTTGTCCTTCCACATGTTCTCCATGACACGAACGTCAACGTAGCCGTGCGAGTTGGGTGCGTTGGGCAAATATTGCATAGGCGTCATGTCCTCTGTGTACCAGTTCGCTGGAATCTCGACGAGGGATTTTGATGTCGGTGGCGAGGGCTTGGGGAGCGGCTTCATCCATTTTTTGGCGGAAGCTGAGGCCTCGTACTTTGGTGCTTCGATGGGTGGTAGGTTTGGTAGATAGTATGGTTTACTGTCGTGGTGCGAAAGCGAAGTATCGTACAGGAATGAATACTTCTCAAGCAACTCGACGGTGGTTTCGCGAATTTGGTACAATGGTGCGCGATATCCGACTGGTCGTCGACCAACAAGCTCCTGGTACAGTGCAATACAGTGCTCCAGAACGTCTTTCTCTTGCGTTGGCGTAAGTTGCGGCGCGCCTTCATGGCAGTAGCCGTGCAATCCGATTTCTGCTCCGCTGTCTATTATGCTCTTGAATTCACTCGGGAAACTCTCGGCAGAGTGCATGGGCACGAACCAGGTCACCTTGTCTTGCACGCCCAACTTCTTGAAGAGCTTTAGCAGGCGTGGGACGCCGACTTGGCCGGCGAAGAAGCCGCTGCTGTAGTCTGCGAGGTTGTTGTCGGGATGTTGGCCGGTGCCTAGCCAGCCAGATACTGCGTCGAAGTCAACAGATAGCAGGACCCTGATCTTCGCTTTGGTTTGAGGCGTAACGGCAGACGGAATAGACTGATTGTCTGGTGAAGGTTGGGCACTCGCTATTTGCACGCCCTCCGTGACCGTACCGAATATCTCTTTCTCCACCGCCGGAGTCATGACTTCGGCAGCAGTCTGCTGTGTCTTTTGAATCTCCTCTTCGGACCACACTATGCGCCCTTCCATGCCGCCATCCACAGAAATGCATTGACCCGAGATGTGGCCAGCAGCTCGGTGGGAGGCCAGAAACGCTGCTGCTCTCGCCACATCTGTCGGTTGCGCAATTTTTCTCAAGGGTACACTGCATTTGTCAGTATACAATCTATGTTCAAGACATCAGAATTGAAGACTTACGTCGCCTCTGCCTCTCTCCACAGCTCTTGAGGATCGTCCAATCGGCCCTCAATCAACTTCGTATCCACCCAGCCCGGCGCAACAGCATTAATCCTCGCCTTGCCATTCAACCTCACAATCTCATTCTTCACCGTTCTCACTAGACCATACTGCAGGCCCGCCTTGCCAGATGCGTATTCGACATGGCCAGCTTGTCCAAACACACCGCATTCGGAGCCCGTGACGATCACACTCACGTTTGCCAACTCGCTGCCACTCGAAGTCTGCGCTGCCTCCACGCTCTTGAGGAAGTGCTTGATTGTGAGATAGGTTCCTCTTACATTGACGGCATATGTTCGGTCCCAGAGCTCCGTCGGCATGTCCCAGATGGGATAGCTGTTCGACTCGTCTGTGATGCCGGCATTGGCGCAGAGTATGTTGACGGGCTGCTTGTAGTGCTCTACGGCGAGAGCGAACGACTCTGCGATGGATTCCTCGTCGCTGATGTTACCTTGTATGCAGTTGAGATTCGGATTGTCGCTGTTTGAGAGGGGGTTTGGTCGAAGATCGTGGGCCGTGACGTTGCAACCCTGTGCTACACATCGTTATTAGTGGGTTCGTGATGTTCTTCACCTCATTCTAGCAGCGCAACGAAGCAAAGAAATAGGCACGAGGAGGTCTTCGAGAAAATACGTGCCACGCGTGTGATGCAAGCCCAGATTCGCTCTTACCTACCTAAAAACTCATCCACAATCGCACTCCCAATCCCACCTGCCGCCCCAGTTACGAACACATGCAATTCTTCAAGCTCCAAAAACGACATTTCGAAGCTATTCCTCTGGAGCTTCTGGATCTTCCAAGTGCAGCGTGTATATCTTCAAAGGATGTTACGGACGGTAAGCTCTCGCGGTACGTAATACCCCAGGAAACGCCCGATAAGGCTACGAGATACCCGAACCTGTAGCCAGCGTACCAAGCACGTCAACGGCTAGCAATCATTGCTTGTAAATCCTGAAACAGATCTGCCCACAAAGATGAGTGAGGACGTCATGATCCTACAATCGCTGCGGGCCTGACCTTGACTTGACCAGCCGAAGTCGCTCGTTCAAACACCCCGCCAAATCCCATCTCCAGCTCTCAACGCTAGAACACACCAAGAACAATTCCCGATTTCCACACGATAAACTCCTCTTATGAAGAGGGCAGGGCATGCTCAGCTCACGTCCTCGCGGCCCACATGCCCTCCCCCTAACCCCATCACGCCCCTTTGCCCTTCGCCCCTTCAAACGCCCCTCCAACGCCATCGCCGCCCCATCCAACCTTCCCCTAACGGCAAGTCCTCTACAAACCATCAAACGCAGCGCCCTGAGGGGCGACGCACACAAACCAATCACGGCCCGTGATGCGGGGCGCGTGCAACGCGCCGTCCAATAGGCGGTGCGCACGTGCGCGGGGATGTGTGTGTTGGATTACGTTGTGCGGCGTGGAAGGGCGATGGGGACGTGCGAATTGCAGTGGATGCAGAGTCAATCCGCGCAGTATGTGCAGCATAGTGTAAGTATTGAAATCTTGAAGTGCGTTTTCTGGAGGCGGAAGTGTAGCCTTGCTAGAGCGCAAATACAAAGGTAGACATACACCTTGTTGCTGGTGTCCATGTTATGGAATGAAGCAAAATTGGTGGTGAGCGTGCTATGGTTCGTTCTTCCTGGGTCGCTTCAAGGTTGTCCTTGCACACTCCCCACAACCACGTCCCCTACCCCCTCCCCCTCCCCCTCACTCCCAAACAGCCCAATACCCCCCAACCCCCCAAACCGCCCCCGGATCCCCCCTCACCCCCACCCCAGCACCCTTCAACTCCACCAGCCTCCCACTCAGCTCCTCAAACGCCCCAGCCACATCTCTGACCTCCCTCCCCTCGCACGTCGCAGCAGAAATCTCAGCCTTGAGGTCTGACAACGGGCCTACCAGGCGCGTGAGCGTAGGCGGCAGTCCGTACCGATACGATGCTTCGACCCATGCTGTGACTGCGAGGCGGGAGGAGAGGAAATTGGAGAGGGCAGGGATGTAGGGGTGGGTGAAATGGTGGTTATACGATAGGGATGGGGTGAGTGCGCGACTAAGGTGTATAGGCCAGCATAAACACGCATACCGCAAAAAAGGAAGTGTTGTATCGAAAGGAACCCTGCGGATCGCGGCGCGGGGGACGTGTATGCCTGCATGAGGTAGTCCGTTGTCGCCATCAGACGACGAGAGTGATTTATATCCGCTATCGCCAGACTTGTTCGTGCGGTAACTAGCGCTGCTACTCGGTACCTGCGGCGACAAACTTCCCAGCGGCCGCTTCGGAACATAATGAGCGAGATACGTCAAGCAGCGCGCAGTGAGGTGGGCATGCACATCGCTCTCGTCACGGAGACTGAATTCCGAGTCTTGCGCGGCTTGTGAGTGCAGGTAAGCGCGGAACGAGGGGTGCGTGAAGGATACAGTGTCGTGCGATACGTTGACGAGACCGCATGTGAGGTGTGGGAGGGCCGGGAGTATGTCGGTGGGATAGAGGTGTTCGTTTTGAGTGAAGTCGGGGGAGGATGTGAGGGCTGTGCGGAGTGCGGGGGTGTTGAGGCGGTGGATGGGGAAGGAGAGCCAGCGGAAGACGTCGGCGATGATGCGCTTTTCTTGGGGTGGGCGACGGCTTAGGGTCTTGATGATGGTGGTATAGAGTGTCTCTAGTCCTTGGAGCAAATGGACGTTTTGGAGGATGGTGATGCGGTCATTTGGTGAGAGAGCGGATGAGCGCAGGTAATTTGAAAACAAACTTGCCCAAAGGAAGTTCCCTTCGGAATGCTGGACGACATGTGATGCCAATGTGTGATCCAAGGATGTACCAAAGTGACCTTGGTCAGCCATCTCGTCCAGTTGCCGAACCACGAAGCTTTGTCTTGCTTCAGCGTTGTGCTGCCCGTCCAGATACACGATGTGCGGTGCGTCAGATGCCCATTTCTGATACTCCAGCGGTATCGTAATCGCTGGCCTGCTGAATATGATGGCTTTTGTATCAGCTTTGCGGCATATGCTTGCTAGAGTTGTAAGGAAGTCCGTTACGTGGTTACATGCCTCGATACCGTCGATGACCAGGAATGTTGGGCGTTGTCGTAGTAGGATTGCGAGGAAGTCTAGGACTTCGTCTGCAGTGGCTGTGTCTTGAAAGGAAGTTTTGCGGAGTAAGAGGCAGGTCGTATCGAGCGTCTTGTGATCGTGTCGACTATCTTGGAGTATGCGAAGTACCAATTGCCGGAATATATGGTCTGGGCTAGTGGACTCAGATTGGTTCGAATCAACACGGAAGTGAACTGCGCAGTGCTGCTTCTCGTTCTCGACATCCTCAGCTTCCGCGAAGAGATCATCAGCGACCGCATTAGCAAGCACCGATTTACCATAGCCCATCTCAGCTGAACTCGTATTAGCAGTGATATAGCCTGAATGTGTCCAAAGTGTTCACCTTGAACGAAAAGTATCCTGTCGTGCCAGTCATTCTTCAACGCACGTGCATCGTTCGCATGCCGCCTCTCGAATGGTCGACTCTTCCAAGCTCGATACTTCGCCAGATCCAGGAACCAATTACAAGAACCCAAGTGTTCAACTTTCGTACTTTCACCGCCAGACTGAATAGATTCGGAAACCTTCGAGATCCAGCCTCGCACAATGTCGACCCGTCTCATACGCTTTGCCATTCTCTCTCCTTCTAACTCGCCATCTCCAGATACAGCACGGTGGCGGTGCAAAAGACGGACATATGCTTTTCGATGGTGTTCGATCTCGGTAAAGTCTTGAACTTGGTTTTCGGTCTCTTTCTCCAGCCATCTCCGGTGGTGCCTTAATCGGTGTTCGAGCTGTGCAAATCGTGAATCCATAGGTCGCCATTGCGCGGCCGGAAAAGGCGAGATGAACGCCATATTGCGTGACTCTGTTCCTGTACATTGTGAGCGAGATGGTTCAAGTTGCGTAATGACAAACGTACCTGAAATCTCCCGGAAAAATATGCGATACAACTCCAAAAGCCCATTAACAATATCCAAAAACGCATAAGACATAAGCCTCGACAAGCAATCATCCCCGCCACCAATCCGCACATCATCACCCACACGACGCTTAGAAGTCTCATAAATCCGGTGATACGGCGGCAACACACAAGCCACACTCTCCAACACATCCGCAATCTTCTCCAGAAATAGCGTATACTCGCGCGCCACCTATCAACTAATCAGCACATTCAACAGCGGTGGATGCAATATTGACACTGTACCTGAAACACAAGACGCACAAGGCTCCAGAAGGAACTTGGCCAAATTGGATCGACGCGCGTGCAGATACTGAGTACATTGAAGTATGGTACGAAAGTCTGAACGAAGAGAGAGAATTTGCGGGAGCATGCGGGTAAGTTTCTATCGTCGGCGTCGCTGCATGCTCGCAGCTCGTTTAGCAGGGTAGTCGCATCCATGTTTTGGAGTGCTCTTTGGTGTTCGTCGGATAGTGTGTGGTGTATAGCCTCAATGGCTGCATCGAAGAAAGGAAGATCAAGGCTAAGCACTGGTTAGTCGACGTTGCAAAGCTTGAGCACATAGTACGACGAACCTGTTTTCACCCATCTTCATATCCTCGTTCACGTTTTGTGCCGACATCTGCTCCACGGTCTAGTTTTCGAATAGACGTCTCCTCCTCTTGTCGGCTTCATTGGCAATCGGTGTAAGAAATGAGCGTAAGAAGTGTTGAAGCGACTGTAAGATGCGAAGATCAAAGAAGAATTGGGAGGACAGACAGCAAAGTAATAAGCACCCATCGCAGACGAAAAGCGGATGATCGAATGAGAATATCGCAGATTGACGACAGCCGTGCCCGGGGCGTCGTGGGGCTGACGGCTTTGCTACATGTGAGTGGACGGTACCTGCAGAAGCAACCAAGTCGTCAGGATGTTTTTACGAAAGAGCTTGGCGACCCCCGCGGAAACGTGGGTTAAACGACAGGCGGATAGCCGGCCGACGGGTTGATCCTGGGCCACGGTAAATAACTTTGCCCAAAGAAACGCATCATCGCATCGGCAGAATGTCGTGCTCAAAGTGCCCGCACGAATAATAGCTCTGGATAAATAAAGCTTCTTGGGTATCTCCTCTCTCAAAAGCTATAGCCAACTGCTCGGCAAAGCCAACAACTATGTTACAACGAAGATTACAAACCAAAAAAAAACACGAAAGAACGACGCTGTGGGATGTGGCTTTTTGACTACGCTGACGCAGGCATTCCCAGCCGCAGCGCCAGCAGCGCACGCACGTCGGTGACATATTGGAGACCTTCGAGCAGTGGGATGAGATGCAGGAGCTCGTAGTCCGTCGGGTCGCTAATCCAGCCTTCGATCGGGATGGCATTGTCTGTCGTTCTTGTGAGAACAGCTCCCTTGAAGACATGCACCTAAGTACTCACCTGGATGAAACACATAGCTCAGGGGACTGTTATCAAGAATCATGACCTTACTCAGGTCAGGCTCTACTTGAGCAAGATCCTTGATGTAGGCCCCGTTGCGGAATGTGCAGTGCTGTCGGTAGTATCGTCCGGAGAAGTACTTGCGCTCAACCTCCAGCCAGTCGATGACGGGATCAGCATACTCCTGCACCGAAGCAGTGAAGATGATCAGATTGTACCACTTGCTGACCTAGGGCATTGTGAGCGACGACATCACAACCCGACTTTGATGCATACCTTCTTCAAGAATTCGTCGCAGTATGGGCGCTTGTGGACGTAGTACAGAATTGGCACCTGTGGCCCAAGAATCTGTCCTTTTGTGTCGTACGACGCTTGCAGCTTCACTTCGACCATATGACCGGTTTGAAAGCGGCCGCCTTTGGCTTGACTGTGTATCAGCGTTTCGTCCAGATCAATGATCAGCGTCTTCTGACGTGGCCCCATAGCAGAGGGCCCAGTCGCAGAATAGGATGGCTGACGCCGTGGAACCAGAGGTCGTGGTGGCAGAGGCGCTCGTGGGAATTTGGTTAGTTGTTTCGAGGCCGCTGTTACTGGGCCGGTTGGAGACTTCAACGCAGCAGCAGCCTCTGGCGAGACCTGATTGCTCTTAGAGATTTGGCTCTTCTTCGCTGCCTTGCGTTGCCTCAGCGCATCCTCATTGTGCAGTTTGATACGAATAGACCTTTTCGCAGGTGCGATCTCGTCACCCTGTGATGACACGCTTGACTTTGACCGTGTATGCCGTGCAGGGCTATCGACGTCTCCTCGCGAGGCTTGCTGCTCAGTCTCCGAATCAGAGGTCATTGCCGTGGAGGTCGATGCGATGGAGAGAGAGCGTCTCGACGTTCGTGTCGTGTCGGCCTGCGCCGAAATTGAGTTCCGGCTCTTGCGCTTCTCCTTCTCGGCACTGCCGGGTGCCTTGGTTGACTTCGCTGTTCCTTTCTTCCGTCGCGAACGTGAAAATGGCCGTGCAATATGGTAGATCGGAGCCAGCAGCGAGAATTGGCCGTTCTCTTCGTAGTAGAAGCATGCGACAACGTAACGCCCCGTGTACACGAAAGGGGCCAACACAAACCCCACGGCACCCACGATGCCTGCGGTTACGCGCTTCGGGTAGAGCCACCGCCTGCGCTCCTTCGCCTCTTCAAAGGGGCCTTCCGGCGGCTTGTGGAGCAGCGGTGTCTTCTCATTGTAGCCGGATGCAGGTGCTTCGGTGGTAGAAGACCCGGAGCCGTCGCCCCTAGCTGCGCCCATGTCGCCCGTCTCGTCCTGAGCTACTATGCCGTCACTCGCATCGTTCGATGAGCGCAGAGTGCTGGGCCGCGGCTTTGCTTCGAGGATGTTGCTTTCCGAGCCGGCGCGAGATCGAGCTGGACTTGGCGGGGGAGTTCCAATGTTCGCGAGGGCGCTCAATGAGTTCATGCTCCGGCCGTGGCCATATATCGATGGTCTCTATATGCGCGAATGTAGTAATGATGCGCGGTACCAACGTGGGTGGCAGCTGTTCGGGGCGTGTTTGCCTTGGTTCCCGCTTATGTTGGGAGCGTTGCGTGGCGCCTCTTCTCACGGCTGAGCTAATCCAAGTGCGCACGCTGGTATGAGAGCACTCTATGGAAAGACTAGTTTCCTAGAGAGCGAAAAGATGCGAGGACCGAGGTGAAGTGAGGCTTGAGTGGTTGGGGAAGCATGGGGATGTCCAAATGCATCATGACGCCTGAAAGCGCTAGTGAAACCTAGCTCCAAAATAGACTCCGAGCGCATTGAAGACTCACAGTTCAACTTGAACACTTCCACAAAACCACCGACAGCTGCCGTCGCCAAAAAAAAACTTCCGGCGTTAAACGACATAGAGACTACTGTAGTTCCACTTTAAACAGTCATCAAACAACATCACTGCGAGAAACACGTCTTACGACAGCCCCTCTACCCCACACACAGTAATACCTACTAGGAAATAGTCTGGAAGGCCAACACCTACACAACCTCTCAGCATGGCGCAAGGCGCGGCGATACAGGCGCCTGGCCTGTCCACGTTCCTCAAGTCACTCAAGACCACACCAGTAGACCCCTCAGTCGAGCACCTAATCTCGTCAGCCTTTCCCACCCCGCGAAGTACCCAGGGCGAGTGCTAACATATGCAGACTACTCAAGCGACGCCAAATACGGAACTCACGACCATGCGCCATAGCCACCACCGCGCTCCTTCTACGCGTCGTGGGCGAATTCAAGGGCAGGGACGCAGCGAAACTCGTGGAGCGCATACGGCAGGTCGGCAGGCGGTTGACCTCAGCGCAGCCACGCGAGGTAGTCGTGGGAAACATTGTCCGGCGCGTACTGGGCCTGGTACGCGAAGTAGTCGACGAGCAGGCAGACGGCCAGACACCCACAGGAAGCGAAGCACATGCCCCGGCGCATTCGCAGAACGACTCGCTGCACCGGCCATCGCTCACGTCGACCATGTCTACCTTCAGCCCACTGAAGCACGCCATCGCAGAGCCTATGCACATGAGCGTCATATCCGAGAACATGTCAGACTCAGGCGAGCTCTCGAGACGTCCACCACTGCTCACTTCACATACGTCCTACGCCCCAACTTCCGGCGCACCGCTCGTCAACTCGCTCTTCGGCCTGTTCTCGCAGCCAGCCGACACGCCCTCCAACACAAGTACACCGACCGGGCAAATGTCACCCACCAGCAAAAGCACGCTAACAGCCGTGAACCTAGAGCGTCTCGCAGACCTAAGCAAAAGCCAGGCAAATCTCGACCTAAAAGGCGAAGTCATGGAGGGCATACGCGAACTCCAAGACGAGCTCGACACATCCGACAAGCAAATCGCCGAATTCGCCCTCGAGCACATCCACGCCAACGAAATCATCCTCACACACACCGCTTCGACAACAGTGCAAAAGTTCCTCCTGTACGCAGCGCGCAAACGCAAATTCACAGTCGTGCACTGCGAGACGTACCCGCACGACCACACAGCCACGCATGGCATCCTCCTCACCGGCAAGAAGCGCGAGTCGAATCCAGACGACGACGTAGACGCAGACAAATGGAAGCCCCTCACCGAAGCGGGTATCCCAGTCTACGTCATCCCAGACTCGCACGTCTTCGCCATAATGTCGCGCGTCAACAAGGTCATTCTCGCTACACACACGGTCCTCGCAAACGGCGGACTCGTCGCCGCGGCCGGCGCACATATGATCGCCAAGGCCGCCAAAGAGCACCAGACGCCTGTCGTCGTGCTGAGCGGCGTGTACAAGCTCAGTCCCGTGTATCCGTTTGATATCGACGAGTTGATTGAGCATGGGGATGCGGGGAGTGTGGTGCCGTTTGAGGACGGGGAGTTTGTGGAGAAGGTGGATGTGGAGAATCCGTTGTATGATTATGTTCCTGCTGATCTTGTGGACCTGTACATTACGAATCTGTAAGTTGAAGTTGTTGGCTTTGGTGGATGAAGGACTGACTGATTTAGGGGTGGACATGCGCCTTCGTATCTTTACCGTATTGTAGCGGATCACTACCGCTCGGAGGACATTACGCTGTAGTCTGGATCTTGCAAGTTCTTCGGAGCACTTGTTCATCTTCCGCAACTCTTACTAGCTTCCTAGTCGTGGTAGATTAGTTGTCGGGCTACCGGTGACAGTTCACCCAAGGATGAGATTTGCCTCACTGCGCAATGCAATAACATTATGCCCCTTTCAAGCACAAAATACACAGACCATGCAGTAGACCAATGGGTATCAAACACTCATCCCCCCCTCCCCCATCCTCAAACCAACACCCCCCAAAACTCTCCCCTCCCCCCAGCACACCCCTCCAACCCCTCCCACTGCACCAAAAACCTCTCCACAACCCCCCCAACCACCCACCCACTCAAACTCAACCTCTCCACCCGCGCAAAACTCTCCACATAGATAGTCTTACACATCCCTCTACTCTGCGCGCCGCGGATATCGAAGAATTTAAGGACCAGACTGGCGAGGATCAGGATGACGGATGTGGCGGGGCCGTTGGTTATGATTAGGGAGGGGAGGTGGGTGGCGGCGCTGGTGGAGGGGGTGGATGCAGAGCGGGGAGTATTGGGGGGAGGTGATAGGAGGATTGGGAACGAGGAGAGGAGTGTGACGAGGCATGTAAACGGTGTAGTGAGTATGCTTTGGTGGATTTTTCGCGCGCGGGGGAGGATGCGGATATCGTAGTGCTCTGGGCCTATATGATGCTTCCTCTTGTTCCATCCGTCCACATCCTTTCCCACACCCACTCCATTCCCACTCTCTGCATCCTTTCTTCTCCCTTCCAATCCCCTCTCAAACTCCACCGCCCGCCGCGCACTAAACGCATCCCCACTACCAACCACATACGTCCTATGCGTGTACTTGCGCGTATCCAGATCGCGCAGTAGGCGGAACATTTCGTGCGTGTGGCCGCCGGAGCCGAGCACGACGAGGATGCGTGTGGCGGTGGGGACGCGGCGGGGCGGGTTGCGCTGGGGACTAAGGATGGCGAGGAGGCGCAGAGAGGCGGCGATGAGGAGGGTGGTGAGGAGGGCGAGG
>Ga0265780_10001664_pt1 | contig 30917 bp, 38 predicted proteins | sample P1T30metagenome_FD_192432 | JGI IMG/M metagenome (GOLD analysis project Ga0265780, IMG submission 192432) | Plant litter microbial communities from East Loma Ridge, Irvine, California - P1 T30 | ecosystem: Environmental > Terrestrial > Plant litter > Unclassified | place: USA: California... | reverse complement strand
CATTGTTACTTATTGGCCGTCCTCGCCTTGATGGCTTCGGCCTGCCAGAAGCAGATTCCTTCGGATCTGATTGAGGAAGGTCTGATTAATGACACCGAATCCGCTGTTGTTGTGGTCAATGCAGCACCCGTTCCGGGAGTACTGATCGATGGTGCTACTTACCGCATCCGCGGTATATCTGCTCTGCCATCCGGTCCGGTTGTCGAGGTTACCGGAAATTCTTCTTCTGAAAATGCCATGATACAACAGTGGTCATGGTTTCCGAATAATGGACAGAAATGGAAACTGATTAAAGTGGATGCAACTTATTACAAGCTTGTCAATCTTTCGAGCAGCAAGTGTCTTAAATCACCTTCCTCGACCCCGGGAGATGTCCTGCTACAGGGGACTGACGATGGGAGCGATGCACAAAGGTGGGCGATTAACTTTTCTTCCGCCAATAATGGCTATGCACTCACCAATAAGGCTACAGGGATGAAAATGGTGGTAGATCCGGAAAATAGTATGCCGGGCACCAAAATCCGTCAAAAAAGCACAGTGACCGGTACCCAGGATCTGTTTGATTTTCACCATGTAAATTTTCAGAATCCGCTGATCAATGCTAGCCGCGCTGATCCCTATGTTGCCCAAAAGGATGGATGGTATTATTTCATGTATACCAGGGGAAACAATATTGGACTAAGAAAAACCAGATCCATGTCCCTACTTGCCAACGCACCCGAGACCGTGGTCTGGACTCCCCCTGCCGGAATGCCTTATTCTTCGAATCTATGGGCGCCTGAACTGCACTACCTCTCTGGAAAGTGGTATTTATACTTTGCCGCAAATGACGGGGGTGGAGAGAGTCACCGTATGTTTGTGCTGGAGAATCCTAATAACGATCCCATGACAGGTACCTGGACTTTGAAAGGCAAGATCACTGATCCCAGCGATCAGTGGGCAATAGACGGGTCAATACTGACCATCGGAACAGGCAACTATTTCATCTGGTCAGGATGGGAAAACGTGGCAACTAAATTCAAACAATATCTGTACATTGCGCCAATGTCCAATCCATGGACAGTTAGTGGAAACAGGGTAAAAATCTCATCCCCAACCAATAACTGGGAAAGATACGAGCCCAGCGGCTCGCTTGGCGCAGGGGTAAACGAGGGGCCGATCATCCTTCAAAAAGATGCGGCATCTCCCGTCTTCATGATTTACTCAGCAAGCCGTTTCAGTAGTGATAACTATTGCCTCGCACAACTCCAGCTGGTTTCCGGGGCGGATCCGCTTGTCGCTACCAATTGGATCAACAAAAAACAGGTATTTCTGAAAAGCGATGCAAATGCGGTTTATGGCCCAGGGCACAACGGTTTTTTTACCAGCAGCTATACTGACCCCAATGGCGTTCTGCGAACAGAAAACTGGTTTGTCTACCACGCCAGAAGCGTGGCGGCAACTTCCAATGGTACCAGGACCCCAAGGATGCAAAAACTCACCTGGAATACGGACGGGTCTCCCGATTTTGGTGTGGCTGCCTCCTTCTCTACCTTATTTCCGATACCCATTGGTGAATAAATAAAATGGTGCCCCGCAGGTTGGGGGCACCATTTTATTTTTGTACAATATGACTTTATCGCCTTGGCATTAAATGGTCGGTAACTTTAGCAAGATTTAATCGCCAACTCTATTTCTCCGGTAGAATTTTGTTTGTTTTCTTTGCAGCCAGTCATGCGGCTTCCGTGAAGTCCTTGTTCCCGGCGCATCGTCCCCGGTCAATTCTTACGAAAAATATCAGCTGCACTGAGCGACACTGCAATCCCGGTTCGAGAGAGTTTTGAATTGCCCTAATCGATATTGGTCAAGGAGACTTTCATAAACGGCGTCAGCCGGATACTCAGGTTTTTGTTTATTTTACGATGCAAAGTAGCTGAAATATTGGCAACCCAGAAGAGGTGCTGATTTTAATTTTGACCTGATCACTTTCACAAAGAAAAGGTGTAGTTTTCTATGAGCACAGGTAGCTTGAAAGACCGGCGGTGAACATAACGCTATCCCAACTGTTTATCAATAATTTGTAATTCACACTCAAAGGTATATCTGCCTTCGTATCAATTTAAAAAAGTAATCGCTTTGTTGGAAGCTTTATCTGTAATAAGGTGACAAATATTCAGGACTTTTAGATCCACTACTGAATCTGTTGGTTACTGAAGACAAAATCTTCGAATTCCTATAGAAGGAAGTATTTTGTATGGGATTTCGCCAAAATAGACAGCGGATTCCTTTCCAAAATGTAAACCCCTAAATTAGCCCGACTTTGAGCATATCTGAAAGAGTCCCAAATATATCCATTCCTATCGTTTAAAAAATCCAGCATGATTTTGAACCAGATCTTGCCACTGCAACACGTGTTACATTACTTTTAATCAGGCTAACTAAAATATGGTTTATAATAACGCTGATTAATCCATAAATTTACACTATATCTTATTTTTCAGCCATGTTTAAACACCGGATTGTTTTACTTCTCTTATCATTGGTTTTGCCTATCCCTGTGGTTAATGCCCAGTCAAAAAGTAATGCTAACCGAGATACGGTTGTGATAGTTCCAAAAAGTGAATGGAAAGGAGTAGAGGGGAAGCCTTACAAGCAGCAGGTTCCGATCAAGATTACCGTACATCATGAGGGTGGCAAAGTTTTAAGCAAAAATGATGATGCAAAACAGCGGCTCAAAAACATTCAAACCTGGGGTATGGGACCAGATCGAAAGTGGGCAGATGTTCCTTATCATTTGCTGATTGCTACGGATGGAACCGTTTACCAGGGAAGAAACCCGCTTACAGTAGGCGAGACCAATACGGAATATGATCCTACCGGTCATTTACTGATCTGCTTTCTAGGAAATTACAGCCAGCAGAAACTGGATAAAAGATTGCGAAAGGTATTGGTCAATCTTTTGGCAGATCAATGCATCAAGTATAACATCGCCGCAAACGAAATCTCTACCCATCGAGACCATAGCAGCCAAACCACTTGCCCCGGAGAAGAGATCTATTCTTATTTTAAAAGCGGACACATGGTAAAAGAAGTAACTAAAGCGCTTAAGAAACGCAGGTTTATCTAGACTAATAGGCTTGGGAAATTAAGCATTTAAAATCAGGCTTGAAACCTGTGTTCCTATGCCATAAAAGTAATTATTCGCGCCTGCTCTCTACGGTGTACACAAAACTGTCGGCTTTATAGTAACCCAGATTATATTCAATAGGTCGTTCTTCGATATCGTAAACAAAACGCTTTCGAAACAGGATAGGGAAACCAACATTCGTTTCTAATTTTGCCGCAATAAAGTCATCTGCCAGTAAAGCACTGATTTCTTCTTTTGAAATCATGGCAACAATTCCATGTGATTTTTCGAGCATTTCGTATAGCGGCGCCTTATAATCTTCATCACCTGTAAGGCCAACTATCGGGTGGAAATAAGATTCGAAATAAACAAATGGCCCTTCCGGTCTAAACGCAAGTCTTTGCGGGTACAAATACGGGTAAAATATATTTTTGAATTTTGGTGTAAGCGAAAAGTGTTATTGAATAGGATGTTCTCATATCGAAGCTTTATTGATAAAGGGATAGACATTATAGATGATTAGATTTTCATTTGCTCAAGAGAGTAGATGAAGATCGTTTTTATTGTATTGAAATTCATTAGTTAGGTGCCTCCCTTCTTGGTTCAATTAGCCTGTCAACCATTCTGGTTAATTTATCATAATCGAAAGGTTTAAAAATGATACCATCTGCTGTGCAGGAAATGTCGTCTACCTGCGATTCTAACAAAGCAGTAATTAACATAATTGGAATATGCCCGGTATCACGATTTCTTTTGACGAAGTTGCATAAATCTCTGCCATCAGCTACATCCAGAATAATATCCATCACAATTAAATCGGGCTTGAAATTTTTAATGGAGTCATTTAACAGATCAGCCTGATTAATATTTTTAACTTGATGGTCTTGTTCTTCTAATACCAGTTGTATTACGTCAGCATTGCCTAAATCGTTGTCTAATACTAATATTTTCGACATTTACTTCTATCTGGAATATAAAAATAATGAATTATCCGCTAAATATATCCCTTGGGATAACATTCAGTATTCATCCCAAAAGATTGCGTATTTAAACTTAGTAGATGAAGCTTGAAAATGAGCTATTGAACTTTCAATGAATTCAAACGAGATGTTTTTATGGAATAGGAGCGTAAAGGAACTTTTTGGAAAGTTTTATCGCTTACTGAACTGAATTTATTCCACCGCAAAAGAAATTAAATCTCACCGAATTGAGAAAAAAATTGTCCGTTTTTTGAAGCAAAGGGAAAACCAGAATTTTAGCTCATAAACATTGGTTTGCCTGCTTGTTGTTGTAGGTGTTCATCAATCAATTCACCAATTTTAGCAATATCGGCAGGAAGGAAAATGTTGTTGTGACTAGATTTCCATATTTTGCCTGCTTTGTAAATTGTGCCAACATTCTGCCCTTGTTTCAATAGCACAAATAGATAATCATCTTCAGCGTCTTGTTCGCAAACAATTCTTTCTGTTTTGCCCCAATTTTTATATCGATAATCGATTTGTATTCTATTTAATTTGCTCATAGTTATAATGCAAGATAACAATAGGTTATCATGAGAACAACCTGTAGTGCTGAAAGTTTTGGAAATCGCTTATGTAGTAATCGAATAAAATATGACTCAAATCAATTTTCTAATGTGATATTTTTAAAACCTTTCTATTTTTTATCGGGTTTTTTAACGATGTATAATCCGTTTATTAAACAATAAAGACGATGACAGAAGAAAATAAAAATGTGCAAGATCCATCCGATCAGTATCCGAAGCCACCATTTCCCAAACAAGATCAGCAGCCACCAGGAACAGAGTCTGATCTTGAACCGAAAGCCGATCATGGAGAAGAATCATATAAAGGCAGCGGTAAATTAATAGGTAAAAAAGCCATTATTACCGGTGGCGACTCAGGAATTGGCCGAGCGGTTGCTATTGCTTTTGCCCGCGAAGGCGCTGATGTGTTAATTAGTTATTTAGATGATAGTGAAGATGAAGACGCAAAAACTACGGCTAAATATGTGGAAGAGGCAGGTAGAAAAGCAGTTCTGGTTAAAGGAGATATTCAGGATGAATCGCATTGCCAATCGATTATTGATAGTGCCATCAGCGAATTGGGTGGCCTGGATATTTTGGTTAACAATGCCGCTTTTCAAATGGCCAGAAAATCATTAAGCGAAATTCCGAGTGAAGAGTGGGAGCGTACGTTTCGCACCAACATTACCGCGATGTTTTTTCTATGCAAGGCTGCAGAACCTCACCTCAAACCAGGTAGCAGTATCATCAATACCACTTCGGTAAATGCTTATTCGCCAAGCGAGCAACTTTTACCCTACGCGGCAACTAAAGGCGCCATCCAAAATTTCACGGCAAACCTCAGCCAGATTTTACTAATGAATGGAAAAGGAATCCGTGTAAACGCGGTAGCTCCAGGTCCAATTTGGACACCATTGATTCCATCAACTATCCCTGAACATGAAGAATTTGGAAAAGATACACCAATGGAACGTGCCGGACAACCTGCAGAGGTAGCGCCAGCGTATGTATTCCTGGCTTCTAATGATGCGAGTTATATTGCCGGTGCCACTATCCCGGTAACCGGTGGTAGAATAACGATTTAAATAAAGTGATTTAGTTATAATGAAAAAGAGGCCCTAAAAAGCTTCTTTTTTGTGTTAAACCTTTCATATTGGGAGCTAGCAGCAATTCTATCTGTCAGGAAAGCTTACTTTTGCCCCGCGATGGCGATCGCTTTGCGATCACTTGATTTCAACTATGAATCACTTTTATTTACTGCTTGCACCCAGGTTTTATTTTTACAGTGCTTGCAGCCACCATTTCGGTTTAAATTTTCGTCTGTTTTAAAAGCACCACACTTATCACAAATCATTAAATCTGTTTTTTGGTGAACCTGGATGGAAAAGGCTTCGTCCCAAACAGGTATTACAGAAAGTCCTGGGCTCGGATCAGGATTTTCTACCAGGCTAAAAAAACCTCCGGCTTCAAAATATAAACGGCCAACCATACCCAAATGGCTAATTCCTTCCGATCGGAGTTGTGCAAAAATGCGTTCGGTGCTTACTCTGGTGGTCAGCATGGTATCGACCTCTAAAACGCCATCTTTTACCAATGTGTCAAATTTATCTTGTGTAATAGATTCAAATTTTCTGTTTACTGCGGCTTTCCATGCGATAAACATTTGGTAGCTAACAATGATAATAGCAATAACCACGGCAGGGAGCAAACCTCGGTCGGGGCTCATTAACGGGACACCAATTGCTGCCGCCAGCGAAGCCACCGCTGCCATTTCATTTCTGCTTAATTGAGATGACATTCTTTTGCCCATCATCCGCATAGAAAGCATTAGTAAGATATAGATCACAGTTACCCGAATAATCACTTCGATAAAGAAATGATAGGGTACATCGCCAAATAAAATGCGATGAACATCAGTTATATTAATTTCGTACTCTTTCATGTTATTTGGCAATTACGGCGGTAACCCAATCTTTTGCGCCACAGTGATCGCAATTCTTATCTATATCGCTTTTTGATTTTGCACTGTTCCCACAATTTAAACAGACCTTTCCATGCTGTTTAATGGCAAATTGATCCACATGGTCTTTCTCACCTGGTGGTAACAGTAACAAACCTGGTTTAGGTGATGGATATTTAAATATGGAAAATAAGCCTGAAGCTTCCAGGTAAACCCGGTTAATTTCGCCCAGGTTGTAAATTTTCTGGCACCGCAATTCTGCTAGTAGCTGATCTCTGGAAATTTTCATGCTTGCCAAACGATCTACGGCAATTACGCCATCGGCAACCAAAAGGCTTTCACGCCCTTGAGTAATACGCTCAACAACCTTGCTTTTCAAAGCAAAATAATTCAGTCCTCTTTGAAAAATTACGGCACAAACCAATACCACTAATCCCTGCAACAAACCCCTGTCGGGCATCTGCATCGGTACAGAAATAATTGCCCCGAGTGTAAGCATTACCGCCAGTTCGGATATCGTTAACTGACCGCCCATGCGCTTACCTAACAAACGGAGCGTAACCAGTAACAGTAAATAAACAATCATGGTTCTAACGAGCACCTCGATTAAAAATGAGGGTGGCGCAATGCCAAAAAGCATGCGATGCCAATCTCCCCAATGAATTTCTTCTTGTTTCATGAATGAATGAATTTGAATTATTTAGAATAGCTGAAGGTTTTGTTTATTGAAATTCCATTTGGGTTGCGCTCCTGAATGGCCTTAAAAACGTCGCTTACTGTTTGCGCCTTCAACTTTCCATATACAGTGATGGTATTGCCTTTTAAATCAGCCCAGGCTTGTGGGTGTTTGGCCAATATACTGTCAGTTTGTTGTTTCAGGGAAAAATTATCGCTTATCAGCACTGGGCAAACCATAATGTGCTTATCAATATTTTTAATTACGTGGATGCTCTTTAGCTTTTGCAACACTGCCAATTTTGATTTTGTAGTTGGGCAGTTCCCCCAAATGGTCAGCTTCCTTTCGTTTACTGTAAAATGAAGACCGGCGAAATTTACGTCCTCCTTTGCTTTCATGGTAATATCGGCCTTAATTTGCTGGTCTCTTTGATAAGAATTGCAGCCGGTAGCCATAATAAGTATAGTTAGCGCAAGCAAAAGGCTTTGCTTGCAGTTAAGTTTTTGTTGCATACATTTAGGTATCTTAAAATTTCTTGTTGGTAATGTTTTATAAACCAATGCTTTGTATAGAAAACAGCTTTAAAAGACAGCTGGTTTTGCGAAAAACAACGAAGTTTATACGCATAAAAAAAAAACAGCGGTTTTTCCGCTGTCTTGTAAGCACTATAAAAGTCCTGCGATTCCATTTGTGGGTGCTTTCCATTTTAGCACTGATATTTTCCCTCTCGAATCGCGACTATAAGTTGCGTTTGCTGGAGCTTCCATTATGCGTTCGATTTCTGCCGCCTGCACTATTGGCTCCAATTCGTTGTTTCTGTTTGCTATGGAGATTCTATCCCTTCGAGCATTTCTTTTCTGCTTTTCCATAATCTGTTATACTTTATAATTTAAAAACCATCAGACTTATTCTCCTGTTTGGGATGTTTTTATTTCAGGTATTCCATTCATTTAAAAAGTTACGGGGCGGGTATTTTTTACATTTCAAATAAGTAGGTGTGGCGAAAACTACTTCTTAAAATAATGTGTTGTTTTAAGAGCAAGTTGTAAATACGAATCTCTAAATGAATAAACAACCCTCAGAAAGGTGGTGGAAAGAAACCATCATTTATCAGATTTATCCCCGATCGTTTAAAGACACTAATAGCGATGGCATTGGAGACATTAACGGCATCATAGAAAAGTTAGATTACCTAACCTGGCTTGGAATAGAAAGTATCTGGATTTCTCCTATTTATCCATCGCCTATGGCAGATTTTGGATATGATATTGCCGACTACCGAAATGTTGATCCCATATTTGGTAACCTTGAACATTTCGATCATTTGCTTCGTGAAGTCCATTCCCGTGGAATGAAGCTGATTCTGGATTTTGTACCCAACCACACCTCCGATCAACATCCGTGGTTTTTAGCCTCTAAATCTTCAATAGATGATTCCAAACGTGATTGGTATATCTGGAAAGATGCCACTTCAGAAGGTAATGTTCCAAATAATTGGCTGGCCATGTTTGGGGGAAGTGCCTGGGAATGGCATGAGCCTACAAAACAATATTATTATCATGGTTTTTTGGCCGAGCAACCCGATTTAAACTGGAAAAATGAGGCGGTAGTGGAAGCCATGTTAAACGAAATGAAATTTTGGCTGGATAAAGGCGTAGATGGGTTTCGCGTAGATGTAATTTGGCATATGATTAAAGATCTGTTGCTGAGAGATAACCCTGCTAACCCGGATTATACCCCCGATATGGCCACCTACAATAAGCTTTTGCCGGTTTTTTCTACCGACCAACCCGAGGTGCACCAGATTATTTCGAAAATGCGCCACCTGTTGAATAGCTATGAGGATAGGGTGATGATTGGCGAGATCTACTTGCCGATTCAAAAATTAATGGCCTATTATGGCTCCGATGATGATGGTGCGCACATGCCATTTAATTTTCTATTGTTGGATACACCCTGGAATCCTGAAGCCATTGGCCTGGCCATTGATCTTTATGAAGGTGCCTTGCCCGAAAATGGATGGCCAAACTGGGTACTGGGAAATCACGACCAGCGGAGAATATTAAGCAAAGTTGGGGCAGCCCAGGCCAGTGTGGCGGCAGTTTTACTGTTAACCCTGAGGGGAACGCCCACCATGTATTACGGAGATGAGATCGGCATGGAAGATGTGATCATCCCTAAAGAGGAAATAAAAGATCCGCAGGGATTGAACATGCCTGATAAAAATTTAAGCAGAGATCCGGCCCGTACGCCAATGCAATGGGATGATAGTGCCAATGGAGGTTTTAGTGATACAAAGCCATGGTTGCGTTTAGCTGAAAATTACCCGCTTATCAATGTAAATGCACAAAAACAAAATCCTCAATCGATGCTGATGTTATACAAAAACCTCATCGCATTAAGGCAATCTACTCCGATTTTAAAATACGGAAATTACCGACCTGTCATAAAAACAGAGCAGCTTCTGGCCTATATCCGCGAAGTCGATGAAGAAAACAGCTACTTAATCGTACTAAACTTTAGCCATTCGCCAGCGGAGTTTAAGACGGATAAATCATATTCCGGCGAAGTTATGCTTTCAACTGTAGAAGGCATTGCAAATAGATCTTTCAGTAACGCTTATTTGCTAGTGGCGGATGAAGCTTTGATAATAAAATTGACTTGACATTGAGATGGAAACGGGATTATTGTATCGGGCAGGAACTTGTAGGTTTCGGGTTTGGGCTCCTGAAAAAGAAAATATAAGCCTTCGGATTGTTTACCCCAATCAGGCAGATTATCTAATGAAAAAGTTTGCCGATGGTTACCATGAAATTACCTTAAATCAAATATCATCAAATACAAAATATCTTTTTGGAATAGAGGGCGAGTTTTTTCCTGATCCTGCCTCACATGCTCAACCCAATGGCGTGCATGGTCCTTCTAGCGTAATTGACCATGAAGAATACCGCTGGAATGATCAGCTATGGAAGGGCATTCCGTTTGAGCAATTGGTTATTTACGAACTTCATGTAGGTACTTTCAGCGAAGCTGGAACTTTTGAAGCCGTTATCGCACACCTCGATTATTTGATAGCACTTGGCATAAGTGCAATCGAATTAATGCCAGTAGCTCAGTTTCCGGGAAGGAGAAACTGGGGCTATGATGTGGTTTATCCTTTTGCCCCGCAAGAAAATTATGGGGAAGCGAATGCACTTAAAAAGTTAGTCGATAGCTGCCATACGAAAGGGATTGCCGTTATTCTGGATGTAGTTTACAATCATTTAGGTCCGGAAGGGAACTACTTCAAACAATATGGGCCGTATTTCAGCAAGAAATACACCACACCATGGGGAGAAGCTTTAAACCTTGACGGTGAATGGAGTGATGGGGTACGGACTTTTATTCTTGATAGCATGCAGTACTGGTTTGAACACTTTCATATCGATGGTTTAAGATGTGATGCCGTACATGAAATTTATGATTCGAGTGCCGTGCATATTTGGGATGAAGCTGCTGATCGGATTCAGTCTCTTGTTCAACGTACTGGTCGCCAGGTTTATCTCATTGCCGAAAGCGATACCAATAATCCAAAAGTAGTGATGCCTCGTTCACTAGGTGGATTTGGATTTAGAGCGCAATGGCTGGATGATTTTCAGCATGCCGTTTATGAGTTACTTAATCCTTGCGACAAGGAACGCTATGCTGGCTTTGGAAAAATAACTCACCTCGCAAAAGCTTTCGATCAAGGTTTTGTACATAGCGGCGAATTTGTGGAGGTGAGGAAAAAGAGGCATGGTGCTTGTTCAATAGGAATTTCTCCTGATCATTTTGTAGTTTTTAATGATAACCACGATCAAACAGGGAATCGGCCAAACGGAGAGCGAACAGCTTCCTTTTTCGATTTTGATAGGTTGAAACTATCGTGTGTACCGAGTTTGCTGTCGCCATATATCCCCATGTTATTTATGGGAGAAGAGTTTGGAGCAAAAACACCCTTTCATTTTTTTGTAGATCATAGCGACCCTGACTTACTCGAAGCGGTTAAAAATGGACGCAAAAAGGAGTTTGAATCTTTTAATGGGATCTCAGAACCCGCAGATCCAGGCGCACTCAGCACCTTTATCGACTCGAAGTTAAACTGGAATCAGCTTTCAGATCCGGAATCTGCCTGTTTATTGGCCTGGTATAAAAATTTAATAGCCATCCGGCAATCATTTTCTGCATTCCAAACCCGGGATAGACAGTTTGTAAAAACCAATATCCTTTCAGATAAAGTTTTGGAATTGGTACGGACGAATAGCGCTAAAACCCAGGTGGCAAAATTCTTATTCAATTTTGGTGATCAGGAGATGCTTTATCAAATTAGTGCAGATACCGACTTTGTAGAAAAAATTCTGGATTCAAACGACCCTGAATTCTGCATTAACAACTTTCCTCCAATAAATAATCAACAGCAATTTTTAAAAGGGGAAACATTGCTGCTTCAACCCCTTAGTGTGGTTGTATTGGTTTGGGATAACAAGTTAAGTGAATAGCTTTAACACAAGTTCAGCTCCAAATTAATACCTTGCTTTAGCAACTTTATACATCCTAATGTTTCCTGCAATCAAACTTCCATTGCGAAAACTGATGGTGAAATATACTTCATTGCCGCTGTATGGTCGCGTTTTACAATCCTCAATATAGAATTTAATCCTTTGGTTGTTATCATCTTCAATTAAGCCTATCCCAGCTTTGCTATTGTAGGAGAGAATTTTACCTGTTCTCATTGATATAATAAATTTATGTGGTTTAAATCTTCATTTAATATCCTGCCCTTTAATGGTTAAGCGCTAAATTAAATTGGTTTAATGAATCAGTCTTGATACTTTTCGGTACAAACTCGAACAATCAAAGGGTTTAAAAATGATGGCATCGGCTCGATTAGGAACTTTCAACGCTTGAGATTCGAGCATTGCCGTGATAAGCAAAACCGGAATATGAGCCGTTTTAAAGCCTACCTTGATTTGATTACAAAGCGTTCTGTCATCGGCCATGTCTAGCAAAATATCCATAATGATCAAATCAGGTTTAAATTTTTGAATAGACGACATCAGTTCATTTGAACTGCAGATGCTGGAAACCTCGAAAGATTGCTCTTCTAAAACGGCCTGTATGGCTTCCGCGTTACTTCGGTCGTCATCTAATATCAAAATTTTTAATGATGCTTTCTCATATTGAGTTGTTTTAGATGGCCATTATTTATACCGTTAGTGTTTATGACGCTAAATACTTAGCATCTCCGAAACCGCTATTTATACTTTGCGTAAGTTGGTTCAGGTTAAATAGATGTTGATCTGCCCATTTGCTATATTGTTCCAACTCGTTTCGTTCACAATCTCTTATCAGATTAATTGAAAGTTTAATAATCAGGTTACCGCCAAGTAGCAGGGTTTGATAACTAATAATAGACCTAACGGCAGTTTGTTTGTGATCTTCATACCTCAAAAAGCTTAAATATTTCCGGCCTTTGAATTGAAGCAATTTACCATGGAAACGCCTTCCCAGATGATCTACCCAAACGATAGGACTATTTGTTTTCCAATCGCATTCGTAATGTCCTCCACGTTCAGCATAAAATAGTGGTGAACTTAGTGCCTTCCAAAATGCCCAGCTTGAGCCATTAATTTTGATGATTTTTTCTATGATCATAAGCTTAAAACAAAAATCAAATGTATTAGCAAAAAGAGAGAAAAATAGGTTTTGCCTTGCAAACAGGTACTTTACGAGCATTTAACGTATTTGGAGCAACGCGTTTTTTTTAGTCTATCAAATTCAATTTCGAAGCGAATCCGGGTTGGTTTTTTTGTTGAGGTAAATACGGGGAATAGGAAATAGGGAATAGGGCATGGAGAATAGCGCACCTTCTTATTTTTTAAAGGCACGCTATAGATTGAATCCTCAACATTACATTTGTACACCCTTATATAGCGATTTGGTTTCGGTTACTAAACCCGCGATGATGGCAAAAACTCCCATTAAAACATGTGGCAGATAAACTTCAGAATAAAAGCCAAAAAGCCAGGGTGAAACGGCTAAAAAGAGCCCGAGCGTCATATCCATATCCAAATGAAAAGCCATTGGAAGGCTTCTTTTAAGTCCTAATTCATAATTTGTAAATAAGGAAAGGATCAGCACTAGCGCTGCGGAAGCGAAAAATAAGGTTGCCGCTGGCCAATTGCCGATAAAACCAAATAGCCAGGGTGCTGCACACATACATGCTACAGAAAGATAATCGATTACGCCATGTGCCTTTCTTGAAAGTTCTCATTTTCTAACAGTTTTATTTATACAACATTTTTTATCGGCGCATGGCGATGCAATTTCTACCCGATTTGATGTGGTAATTACTTTAAATAAATAGAAGCATTAACTATACGTGGTTTACATGTTAACTTATTTTTTCAGCTCTATTTTCTCCAGGCCAATCGTTGGCGGACCAGTTAATACCTTGCCATCAGTAGAAAAGCGACCTCCATGGCAAGGACAATCCCACGATTTTTCTGACGTATTCCAATGTACAATACAGCCTGCATGCGTACAAACTGGCTTAAGTGCAGTAATCTTACCTGCCGGATCTTTGTAAATGGCTACTTTTTTACCATCTAAAGTCACTACCTTACCTTCGTTAAAATGTATTTCTTTTGTTGAGGCAATAAGTTCTGCATTGAAACGATCTGTGATAAAGCGGTACGTAACATCTGCATTTTCTTTTACAAATTCACTGAAACCTGCAATTGGTTTCAATCGCGAAGGGCTTAGAATTTCTGACAGCGGATTCTTATTTCCCAGAATTAAATCCGTAATGATTTCCCCTGCTAAAGAACCAAAAATCATCCCGTTTCCGTTAAAGCCAGTGGCTACAAAAGTGTTTTCGGCGCCCCCTGGTAGCTGGCCAATATAAGGCAGTCCATCAACAGGAACGTAATATTGTGACGACCACCGGTAACGTACAGTGGAAATATCGAAATGATTATAGGCATATTCTTCCAATGCTCTAAAGGCTGCTAAGGGATCATCATGGCCAGTTTTATGATCTTCGCCACCGATGATTAGGAATTTTTTACCCTCAATTTCATGACTTCTGAAATAATGGTAAGGTTCCTTCATATCGTAGGATAAACAATCGGGATAATTTCCACTAGCCAATTCAGCGGCAATTACATAACTTCGGTACGGCGCATTCCGGAGTGATAGCAGATTAATCCCCGGCGGAATATGTGTAGCCCAAAACACATTTTCAGCTAAATATTCCTCCTCTCCTGATTTGGCGTGATGAATTTTTCCTTCATAAGCCACCTCGGTAATGAAGGTGTTTTCGAGAAACTCGCCACCCAGCTTCAAAAACTCCTCAATTATTCCATTTACATATTTTACCGGATGGAACTGCGCCTGGTTAGCAAATTTTAATGCTTTCTGGAAAGGAATTTCCACGCCGTTTTCGTTCGCGATCTCTACCGCAACGCCAGCCTGCTGCGACGATTCAAATATTTCCTCGAGTTGGCCGGTTTCCTTTTCATTCTGTGAAAAAAGATATCCATCCTTGTATTCGAAATCAGCTGCAATGCCAAGGCTTTCAACGTTCGTTTCAATTTGCTTAATGGTTCTCTTCGCCGCATCGGCAATTAATTTTGAAGTTTTCTTTCCAAAATCGCTATCAATTTCAGGATAGGTAGCATCTAAAAAGGTATTCAAATGTGCAGTGGTACCACCGGTTGTGCCAAAGGCGGCATGGTGTCCATCAACCAACAAACAACGCTTTCCCTTTCGTTGCAAGTTTAATGCGGTAGTTGCACCAGTGATGCCCGCACCAATAATCAGTACATCAAATGTTTGGTTGTCAGTTATAGTTTTTTCTTTAGATAGCTTCGTTTCCGCTTGCCAAAGGCTGGTTCTATTTCCATCGCGATTGTTCATAGTACTTATTTAAATTATTCAGAAATAAATAGATTGCTTTTTCTGCAATGCTTTGGCAGATTACCGCCTGCCCGCCTTTAAAAAACAGTATAAAAGCTATCGATGTTTAGCTAAAAAGAAAATTCTTTCATTCCGGCAGGTCCAAGAACTGAACCATTTTTGAGTTATTAGATGATATGCTGCTTGGTTTGGGTGATCAATTTCGATACTTATTAAAAATTGAAACTTACCCGTACTTATCGCTTTCCTTATCGGGGATTTTAATTTCATAACCCGTATTTCGCTATCGAACTTTTGAAAATTTCACAGGTTTTTTTATTAGCTGGTACAAATCATAAGCACTGGCTCAGTTGCTAATTATTTTCAAACTAATAAGAAAACTATGTTTTATCACGACAGTAATTTACAGTACAAAGTACGAGTAGACAAGCCTAACCCGGCATTTGCGAAACTTTTACAACAAGCCATCGGCGGCATTGAAGGTGAGATTAGGGTATGCCTGCAATACCTTTTTCAAGCTTGGGGAAACCGTGGTCCGAGCAAATACCGGGATATGTTGTTGGATACCGGTACAGAAGAAATTTCGCATATTGAAATGTTATGCACTGCAGTAGCGCTGAATTTAGATGGGGCTACAAATGAATTGAAAGACAAAATTGCAGGTGAAAATCCTTTAGTCAGCGATATTCTTGGTGGAATGGACCCCCGTCAGGTACTTTCTTCGGGCCTTGCCGCAATGGCGGTTGATAGTAATGGTGTGCCGTTTAATGGCTCCTGGGTGGTAGGCAGTGGAAATATCGCTGCAGATATGTACGCCAATGTAATGGCCGAATCAACAGGCAGGGTACTCGCTACCAGACTTTACGAACTCACTGATGATAGCGGTATGAAAGATATGCTTTCCTTTCTCATTACCAGGGATGCAATGCATCAAAACCAGTGGCTGGCTGTTTTGGAAGAACTTGGTGGACCTACCGTAAACTTACCGATTCCGAATTCTTTTCCAACTGCATCACATTTTCCTGAGTACGATTACGCGTTCGTAGGTACGCATATCGATCAATCTGCCACTGCGCAGGGAAGATGGACTTCTGGTCCTTCGATAGATGGAAAAGGGACATTCACTGTGCTAAACGCAGTGCCCGATATTCCTATTCCGGATTTAGGCAAACCTGACCCAAAAGGTTATGCGCAAACCGAACAAATGGAAAAATTAGACAAGGGTATAATGGGCAACATTGCCGATTCGCTTTTACCATAAAATTTGATGATGCTCAAAAGAGTCAGATATGTAGGGTATTCGGCTCACTAAATTTATCTGCCATGCAAAAATTCATTTACCAATTCTGTTTCATGCTATTTTCCGTCCTCTTTTTAAGTTGTACATCTGGAAACAATAACCCAACAGATTCTCACCCAGGTAGTGGTTCTGTAAAGGCCGGAGATAAAGATCGCGACATCAAAAATAAATCAGATACTACATCTAAAGATACCACTGATGGTAAAAGTAAAGCTAATTAATAAGGTGCGTGGATTAAAAAATGTTGCAGTTTTTTGCTGCCTATCGCTTTTGTTTTCGCCATCCGCAAAGGCTTGTATCTCTTGTAATCGCTTAGTCCGGGAGGGAATTTATGGCAATCAATTTCGGATTCATTTCATCCAATTGCTTGCAGGTTTTGCAGTTATCGTACTGTTATTAATAATCATCAAAAAAGTTTGGAGAATACGGGAGAGAAGCAAGCAATTACTTCTAGCAACTACGAAAAATGTGCTACTGGCACCTCTGGGCATGGCAGCTTTGGTTTTAGGCGTGGGCTTAGGAGGTTTTATAGATGGAATTTTATTTCACCAGATCCTGCAATGGCATGAAATGTTTTCAGCGAAAATAGCCGCAACCGATTATGTAGGCAAGAGCATAAACATGTTTTGGGATGGGATTTTTCATTCCCTGTGTTTAATAACGGTGATTGCTGGGGTCGTTATGCTTTGGCGACTTCCTGTTCATCAAGCGGTAAACAGATCCGGAAGATTGCTAACTGGCGGTTTGCTAATGGGCTGGGCCATATTCAATATTTTGGAAGGTTTGCTTAATCACCTATGGCTTAACCTGCATCATGTTTATGAGTATGCCCAACACAAAAACCAATATGATTTTGACTTTTTAATAGGATCTGCAGTGCTTTTTCTATGGGGATATTGGATGATCCGAACCACAAACCAACCTGGGCAAGACCAGGTAATTAGGGGTAAGTAGCCAACCAACCACGTTAAAATACTGGGTGTAAGTAGGCGAATACCTGTTTTATTTTTTAGCTAAACAGCTGTATTTAGCAGGGTGTTGTAGCAATAATATTAAAAAACACTTATACTATGAACAAGAAAAATGTAATAGCGATGATTTTATTCGTCGCAACTTTAGCGCTAGGCGCTTGTAAAGACAATGATCACGACAGAGATTATACTTTGAGTAATCAGGATTTTGTGTACAGGGCATCAAGCAGCAATAATTTTGAAATTGCCGCGGGAGCCATGGCGGTGACTAAAGGAGTTGATGCGGATGTGAAGCACTATGGGGAGCACATGGTTACCGACCACACTGCTGCCGGCGAGCAAATGAAAAATCTTGCAGCTGGAAAAGGCTGGAATGTTCCAGACGGGCTGCAGGCAAAAGAACAACAAAATTTGGACAGATTATCAGCTTTGAGCGGTACCAATTTCGACAAAGAGTTTGTTAATATCATGGTTCAGTCTCACCAGGATGCTGTAAATCTTTTTAGAACTGCGGCAGATGAGTTTGGGGTACCTGATGCTGATTTGCGTTCAATGGCCGCTATGAAATTACCTACTTTAGAAGAACACCTTCGTGGTGCAACAACGCTAAAAAATAAAGTAAATCCATAAATTAATTGGTAGTTAATGCGATGCACTGGCCGTAATGGTCAGTGCAAATTTTTTGCTAGGGGTTGCCGGTTTATTTATTCTCCTGATTTTGGCTCCCTGCCCTTGTTTGGAGGTGCACCAATTTCATGTGACTTCGTTGAATTTGCTGAATCTTTTTCAGCTTGCTTTTTCATCTGTTCCAATTGATCTTCTTGGTTGGCACCCTCGATGATATTCTCAGCGGCACGTCTAACAGGTGTTTTGGGAGCATCAAATCCTCCTTCATTTACTTTATCATTCTGATTGTGTTTCATAACTTTCTTTTATTAATAGTCATTATTGAATAAAAAGTGCTTCAGTTCGCTGTGATAAATCGAAAATTAAGCTGTTTGTTGCGATAACTTCTGTACAGTTCATAGTTAATGAGGTCGCTTTTTGTGAATTCACTCTTTTCGCTAACCTTTTATTAAACATTAAAATTTACCATGAAAAATAAAAAGCAAAAACCCGGTAAAAAACTGCATCAAAAATTTAAAAATCATCCTGAATCCGAACTCTCGACTGATAATGGAGAAAAAGAAATTTTTGATGTTTTGGGTACAGTCGCCAGCCGAGATCTTACGAAAAGAAATTTTAAAGAGTCATCAGAAGATACAACTGGCGACAAGCCAGATTCTCCAGATGACTGGTCAGTTTCCTGGCCATAGCTTCAGTTGAAATTAAACCGCTAATCTTCGCCTTTAATAATAGGGCATGAGTTCCATTTAATTCAAGTATTCGATTAACAAAAAACAGCGATGAATCTCATCGCTGTCTCCTGGATAATAGTATTTATTTTTCTTGTTCTGCACCTGCATTTGCCTCACTAATGGCAATTTCGGTAAGTAAAACATCTGTTTCCTTTTCTTCTTCAAGCGTTTGTCTTAAAAGCTCTTCGGCTTCTGTATGCTGCATTAAATTGGCGTAAGTAACCAGGCAACCATAACTTGCGATCTCATAATGTTCCACTTTCTGAGCTGCAGAAATCAAGGCTGCATCCAAAACTTCTGGCTGATCAGAGAAACTTTCGATAATCTCTTCAGCTTCTTCCAAAAGGCCAGCCATTGCTTTACATTTTTTTGCTCTGGCAGTTAAATCTATTGAACTGAAAACGTTTTTAAGTCGTTCAATTTGCCCTTCAGTTTGTTCGTAATGTGTGTCGAACGCTTGCTTAAGTTTTTTACTCCCGGCTGCATCCGATAGTTTTTTCAGTCCTTTTAACAGTTGTTTTTCTGCGCCTAAAATATCTCTTAATTCATCTACAAATAATTCGTGCAAATGCCCGTTCGGCATCGTTGCACTGTTGCTTTGTTTTGCCATAGTGTCGATTTTATTGTTATTATTTATTAGTTTTTAACTATTTAAATTTTATTGTTGGCTTGCCCGTTCCGTTACATTTTTCAGTTACGTCAGCTATTTTACTAGCCCTGGGCTCCATATAAAAAACAATAAAAAATAATTGAAGTTTGGCGAAAAATACCCGCTTTGTATAGAAATAGTACGTAATTTACTACGGTATTTTTTGTCGGTTGATTAATCTTCTTGGTTAATAAATTCTGATAAATATCCTATAAGGATCAAGAACTAGCAAGTGTCAGATTTGCGATCTTGGCAGGCATAACCTGAAAAAGATGATGATGTATTTATCGCCTGAATTGGAAGGTGGGCCCCAGCGTTAGCCAGAATTGATGCTAAAAATTGCGCTTAGGATTATAGGCTGAATTATCCTTTTTGGCATTACTTCTATAAGTTTCTAAGAAATGTTGTACGTTTTCAGGTGGATTAACATTTGCAATTAAACGCTTAATATCAACGTCGTTACTCAATGCTTTGTTAAGCTGATGCTCCCAATCGATCAACGCATCTTCAACGGAAATACCGCAACCATATATGCCTGTTTGAGCATCTTCACCGTAGAGCACGCAAAAGTTATTTTCATATTTAAATATTGTCGGTGAAAGTTTTTTTGCTATTCCTTTTAACGGAACCTCAATTACCATATCTGGTGAAATATTCATGTTTGGCATTGGTTTGTCGTTTTACATTTTTTTTGCTTTTTAATAGATAGCCCTAAATACAATGGAAAAAAAAGAGGCAAGGATACCTTTTGGCATCCTGCCCATCATTAATCGTAAACCTTATTCATTTGGACAATAATTTTAAGCAAGCTAGCCAATTGATATCAAAATAAAGTACCCAATTCTTCATTCAGGTATTAATCAGATACATTTCGGTAGTATCCGCTTGTTTGAAGGACATTAAATTTTTTTAAAATATATGGTTTTTCGGTTACCCTTTTGCGATGGATCAGCCCCCAGTCATACATCATACCTATTAACCCATTTAGAGAATCGCTGTATTCGGTAACTTGATATTCCACTGTGATTGGTGTCTAGTATCGAGAACATTTCTTTTTAACCAGCCCATATATTTCCGATTCTTTTAGATAAATTCCAGGTGATATCTCAGCTTCTCAGAAAAGCTCACGAAATTTGAAGTTGCCACTCCACAAAATGGAGATCAGTGCCAGTTTCCACTTTCCACCAACTATGTCCATTGTACCCTTAAGCGTAAGCGATGCTTTCCACCATTCTTCGTTGGAAACAGGCTTTAGACAACCATCTTTATTTATCATCATATCCTTAGATGGTATCCTTTGTAACCCATGCAAAAGGTAAAGGAATACATTAATATTTTGTCGTATCAATTACATTATAAATTTAATTCAGGAAATATTATGGATAATACAACAAACATTACGCTAGCAGAAAGCTTATTTCTTTCACACCTGCTAAATTTACCAATCCGGACATGACCCGTGATGCCTATGCTGAATTATTCACCGATGAAGCAGTTCAGGAATTTCCCTATGCACCGGCCCATTATGTGACAAAAGTAGTCGGTCGTGATCCCATTGCAGATTATATTGTAAATGTTGTTAACGGGGTAAAAAACTGGAACTTTAAAAATTTCAGTTTTCGGCTACAAGAAGTGGAGAAGGAAAAGCTTGTCCTTTCTAGAAAAGATAAAAAAGATGAACATAAGCGTCGTCTTCTTCTTTCTCCAAAGGGTGAAAAACTAGTTGAAAAGTTGGAGCCTATCTGGTTGATAATGAAGGATGCATCAACAGCAATTATAACTGATAATGATAATCTCTTGAACGCAATAGAGGAGGCCGAAGAAGCCTTAGAGAAACAGGATTTTTTCAGAGGGCGATTGCTTTAAAGTATTTAAAATCCAAATAACCCGCTAATTTTTGGTTTAAGAATCAAGTATATAATTGATCTTTATAAATCTATTTCGATTATTTCTCAGTCACATCCATGGAGATTACAGTATGCAATCATTTTATCTGCTCTTAAGAATGAAAGAAACACCGCTATTGTTTAGCTATAAATATCTCTCAGGTACTTCCTTATAAGGTCATCTTTTAATGAATAATCGATCGTTGCTGTTCTTCAATTTTAAAGAGGATTGCCTTTACTTCTTTCTCTTGCAGCTCATCTAGCAGAAAAAGCGGTTTAAATCCATTGTTGAATAATGGGGTATGTCTTATCTAAAGATGTTCATTCAAAAGAAGCATCCGAAAACGGAGCACTTACACCAGTTAGACCACCCGCAGAAGATATAATCAAAGGAGCGGGAGGGAATAGATAAGGAAGAACAGCTCGGGACTGACCCTGGGGCTTATCCGGATCCGCGTGATGGGCAGTAACTTTTTAATGCCTTTATCGCGATAGACAAAATTGTAGCATAAGGAAATATAAATGTAAAGAAATTGGACCTGGCTTGGATACCTTTAGTCCCAAGGCAGGTTCTGTTATTATTTTCTTTTGCAAAGATACTTGATCACCAGGCCACCTAAGGCTAGGGTAATTGCCGCCTTGCCAATCATATTAACAGGATTATATCTGAATTTCGATTTCCAGCCTCTTTCTTTTACAATATCCGGAAAGCTACCTTTCTTTAAGTCTTCCATGATACCTTCCCAGGTATTTATCCGATCCGCAAGGATCAGCGGGATCCAGTGGCGGTACCTGTCTTCGCTATGCTTAAAAGCATATCTGCGTATTGCACCGCTGAGTCCTGAAGGGGGAACAGCGGTTCCGAATACCACGCTGGGATGTGGCCGCTCATTGGACTTAAGAAGCTCAATATTTATAGGCTGTTGTTGAGCTTTTTCATAATTGCTGCGGTTGTGGTCGTCTCCCGTATAGTTTTTAATAGGATAGGTGGGTTCGTTGTTTGGATCGATATCCATTCCCCATCCGGGAATATTTTTGAAGTCTTGATTTTGATTGTTCATAACATTAAGGTTTAGTTGATGGAATAAGTACAGTTTTAATGCATTCATCCAGTTTAGAAGAAAAGATCCGGTAAGCCTCTGAAATTTCCTCCAATGGAACCCTATGGGTAATAAGACCCTTTGGATTAAGCCTGCCAGACTGAACATGATCGATTAAGCGTGGTAAGAGCCTCTTAACCGATGCCTGGTTTGCCCTCAGTGTGATGCCTTTGTTAAGTATGTTGCCAATAGGAACGTAATTGAACGGGGGACCATAAACGCCGACTACCGAGACGATTCCACCCTTTTTAACAGAGTTTATTGCCCATTGAAGCGCTGTTGCCGCTCCGGCCTGCATTAGGGTTATTTTACCGGTAAATGTTTGTAGCGCATTGCCTTCGGCTTCGCAGCCTACGCAATCAATGCACACATCTGCTCCATACCAGTCGGTTGTTTTTTTTAGGAAAACTACAGGATCATCCATGGATTTGAAGTTGTAGGCTTCACACTTCGCGTAATTTTTTGCAAACTCAAGCCGGTAGTCAATATGGTCGATAATTATCACTCTGGAAGGACCAAAAAAACACGCGCATCTTGCAGCCATTATTCCTATTGGGCCTGCGCCGAACACAACCACCGTATCACCTTTTTTTATGCCACCCATTTCGGCTGCCTGGTAACCTGTTGGCACCACATCTGTCAATAGCACGGCATCATCGGGATCCATATCAGGCGGGATGACCGTTGGGCCGATGTTTGCATAGGGAACCCGCACATATTCTGCCTGCCCGCCATCAAAGCCACCCGCAGTGTGCGAATACCCGAAAATGCCACCCACCGCGGTGGCCATTCTATTTGATTCATGGCAGTTTCCGTAAAGCCCCTGCTTGCAAAAATTACACTTTCCGCAGGCGATATTGAAAGGTACAAGTACATGGTCGCCTACTTTAACATTGGTTACTAACGGGCCAACTTCCTCCACAACTCCGGTAAACTCGTGGCCGAATGTAGATCCAACGCGTGTATCAGGTACCATTCCATGGTAAAGATGAAGGTCCGACCCACAGATACAAGTCCTTGTTACCCGTACAATCGCATCTTCGGGATGCAGGATTTCAGGTATCGGCCGCTCAACGGTACGTACCCTGTAAGGTCCGCGATAGTTCATTGCTAACATAATTTTAAAATTTAATATATAAGTAAATGATAATTTTCTGTTGGTTCTTTATTTCCTCTTGTTTCAATAAGTGTTAATAAGAGAATGATTATTTATGATGGAATTGTATTCAAAAGAAGCTGGCTCAATCGCTATAAGCCAATTTAACGCTTTTCTGCCAAACCCCATTTTTCTCGGGAATGAGAAAGCAGGTAAGGAGAATAAATTTCCTTTTATGGCACCCGATTAGCTCAAAGATGAGGGATATTCCTGCAAGGAATAATAAATTTTTTCAGCCATTTACAAAACTGGTACTTTCAAATCACGGATGGTAATTTTTCGATCATCGTCGAACGAGGTGATATTCGAGCCGTTGCCTCCTTTGCCATCCAACAATAATTCCCTGCAACAAGCCTTTGTCTGGTATTTGCATGGGCACAGATACGATTGCACCGAGCCTAAGCATCACCACAAGCTCCGAAATCGTCAGCTGTCCGCCCATTCTTTTGCCCATCAGCCTGAGGGTTAACAGCACGAACAGGTAAATGATAATTGTGCTGATCAGCACTTCCAGTAAAAATTCTGCTGGTGCGGTGCCTATGAGGATGCGGAGCCAATCATCCCAATTTATTTCTTCTTTTCTCATATTTTTACAATTGATCCTGCTATAACCTTTTTTTGAGCTGATTAAATGCTCAACACTAGCTCAGGAATTTTTGGTTTTATAGAAGTATAAAATGCGTACTTGCAACAGAGAAGCCCCGTATTTCAGCGTGAGGGATGTGCTTTTTTATGAAAAAGAATGATATAAAGGGTTAAAGTGTCAGGGCGATTACAAAAGTTACGGTATTAACCCCATACAAAACAGGTAGTTTCTGCCTCAACAAACCTAGCTTCGGGCAGGTTAACAGTATAGAGAGGCAATGGGGTAGAAATATACAGACGCTAATGGGTTTAGATAGAAAAAAAAGGCTGAATGGCCGCCAGGACCGGAAAAAATCTATGGATTATCCTTAGGGGAATTGTTTGCCTCGCTACTGCCTGGAAGTATTCCCAGATCGGTTTTAAGAAATTTCCAGGGTAGTATCTTTCGGCAATCTGCGATAAAATATTTGTTAACAATTAAATAGAAGCTATGGAAGATTTCAATTCGTATTTTAGCAGCGCTTTTTTAGGCAAAAAAATTATGATTACTGGTGGCAGCACAGGCATTGGAAGGGCAACAGCGATTTTACTCGGCTCGTTAGGTGCCCAGTGTATCATCTGTGGTCGTCATCAGGAGCAGATAGATGAAACGCTGCAGGCAATTGCGGCGAAAAACAGATTAAACAGTTTTGGTATTGCTGTTGATCTTTCCGATGAAGAAAGGATTGTGCGGCTTTTCAAAGCAGCCGATCAACAGCTAGGCGGGCTGGATGTATTAATCAACAACGCCGCCCTGGGATATGGAAGTATACTTGAAGGAGGCTACGAAGATTGGCAGTATATTCTGGATACCAATTTATTGGCCTACATGGCCTGTAGCAAAGAAGCGATTGTAAGGTTTAAAGAACAGGGCTTCGGCCAGATTATCAATTTGGGCTCAATGAGCGCTGATGTAAGGGAAGAAAGTAGTGCTGTGTATGTTGCCACTAAAGCGGCAATCCAGGGATTTTCAGAGTCGCTGCGTAAAGAAATTAACCCGCTGGGTATTAAGATTTCCCTTATTGAACCTGGCGCAGTTGATACCGATATGCAGGCGGGAAGTTTTGAGGAAAAGCAAGCACAGATCAGCAATCAAGAAATGCTGCGGGCAGAAGATATCGCCTGGGCCATAGCCTTCTGTATCGCTCAGCCGCCGGCATGTGATGTGGTTAATTTGAAAATCCGTCCAAGCTTGCAGATTATTTAAATATTTAATCAACCAGGTATAGAAAGCAAGGTAGAAACTCACCTTCTGATAGGTAGCTACACCACGGCAGATCAGGGATCCATTTTTCGGTATGCTTTTAACAACACTGATGGTACACTGAGTTTGTTGGATTCGGTTTGTGGGACAGAAAATCCCTCCTTCATCGTTCCAAATGAAAATGGGCAGTTTTTGTTTGCTATTAGTGAAACTAAAAAGGGCGATTATTCGGCTATGGTCACTTTCCAAACCATTCTCGGGGCAAAGCCGGCGCTAATCAGCGAAGTAATACAAAGGCTCTGGAACCTGCCATATAACAGTCGACTGGGAGCGCAAGTTTGTCATTTCGGCTAATTATATAGGTGGAAGTTTAGCCGCGCTGCCTTTTGAGGAAGGGGAAAATTGTATGCCCTATACAAATCCTTGAATTTAGCAGCTCCGGGCCGGTTCAGGATCGGCAGGAAGCATCGCATGTTCATCGTTTGCTTTTGTTATCAGAGCAGCGGATACTTTTTATAGCTGATTTGGGCACCGATAGGGTTTATGTCTGCCATTAAGATCCCTTAGCTGGGCAGCCCATCGTTTTTGCAGACCTCCTTTTATTTCGCCGCCTGGCGGCTCTGGACCGAGGGTTATGGCTTTACATCCAACCGGATTGTGGTTCTACGTGATCTGTGAACTCAGCGCAGATATTTTCGTGTTTGAAAAAGAGAGGCTGGATGAATGGATATTCAGGTACACGGTAGCGAATAATCTGGTACCAAGCGACGCGAAGCTGCTGACATAAAAATCGATCCTTCCGGAAGCTATCATTTTGCTCCCAATGAGAAGGGAAATTTAGTTACCTCTTTTGAGATCTCCCCTCAAAACGAAAAACTAAGCTATCCCGGGGTGGCGGCTCAGGTAAGTGCACCTACCTGCCTGAAGTTTGTGCAGCTATCTACTGTTGACAATTAGCTAAGGTATATTAAATATAATTTGACAGAATGAGCAATAAAATGAAAGCGGCGTTAAAAAAGCCGGATGGAACCTTTCAGGTTCAGGAAGTAGACCGGGTAGAAATACCTGCGCCAGACTGGGTGCTGGCACGAATTAAAGTTTCGGGAATATGCGGAACGGATCTGCGGCATTGGAAAAAGCATGAACCCGATCTGGAATGTAAAATTATGGGCCATGAACTTGCTGCCGAGGTGGTGGAAGTAGGGCCGGCAGTGAAAAACGTAAAACCAGGCGATAGGGTTGTAGTCGAAACCCTTTTGGGTGATGGCGATTGTGAATGGTGCCGCATTCAGCAGTACAACTTGTGTCCAAACTTATATAAAGTGAGGATGGAAACCATATCCAGGGCCTTTGCCGAATACCTTATTGGTCCGGCAACAAAGTTTCACATTTTGCCCGATCATGTGAGCGATGAAGAGGCAACGCTCCTTGATACTTTCGCCGTCAGTTTGCACGCGCAACAGTTAAGTGGATTGCATATTAACGATAAAGTGGCTGTTATTGGTGGTGGACCGATTGGGCTGGCACAACTGCAGCTTGCAAAAGCCTCGGGCGCAGATGTAATCCTTTTTGACATTGTTCCCAGTGCATTGCAACTTGCCAGGGAGCTTGGCGCTGATGAAGTGGTGAACACAGAAGTTGAAGATGGGCTTGAGCGCCTGAAAGCTTTTACAGATGGGAGAGGAGCAGATATTACCTTCGAATGTGCCGGAGGGCCTTCAATGTCAACTACGCTTCCTCATGCAGTTTTTTTTACCCGTATAGGAGGCAAGGTAATCATTGTAGGTGGTTTTGAATCTGGCAGCACCAGTATAGAAATGGATTGGCAGCAGTTGCAAAAATCAGGCATTACAATTATCCCGAGCGCAAGTTATGGCTTTTGGGATATCTACCCTGAAATGGCCGTATGCCTGGATCTTCTGGCCAAAGGGAAAATCAATGCGAAAAAAATGATTACCCACTCCTTTCCATTGGATCAGATTAACGAAGCCTTCGAAACCGCTCAGAATAAAAAAAAATCCGGTGCGGTATTTGTCGCGCTGAAAATATAATGCCTTTTGGTAATGATTTTATATTATTCCGGTTGACAGCACGCTGTGGTTATTGAACAGCGTGCCGCAACATCCCTTAGCCTACCAATTAATACTCACTTTTTGATTTCCTGCTATGCTATACTCCAGCAGATCCGGGTTGTTTTTCACTGGATTGTGCTTTTCTTTTTTCAGGCCGGATTTACTTCTAAATTTTTAGGCCTTTCTCCACCCTGGAATAAAATAATCATCCTGCAGTTCAGCCGTAATCCCGTTTTGTACAACAACTTCTGCTTTTTTCAAGCAACAACTCTGGGGGTCAATTTAAAATTGGCGAAAGGGGGTCAAATTTATTGGTATATGCACTTACGATCTGATTAAAGCTATATTTAGATAAGTACATCTTCATACCCTGGGAATTTAAAACTTTCTTTAATTTAAACAACAAGGATTTGCGTGGACAGGTTTCAATGCTTTTCAAAAAAAGTCTTCATTTTACGGACTGATCTGTAAATAATTTTTTACATTTTCTTCTTTCAAGACTAAATGGAATATATTGTTGCGCAATCAGATGAGGGATGGACGCTAACCAAAATATAAACATGCTTAAGCATGCCGTTGTGCAACGGTTCGGAAAACAGATAGCAGATGAGTCTACAAGTGAGCAGCTGTCAATAGAGGTTTTTTTAAGAACCGATCATTATATCAGTAAGGCTACAATTATGTGCCTTTTCGGAGCAGTTGCTGATGGAGGAACTGTGAATTCAAAGATTTTGTCATTTCTTGCAGAGTACGCCGGTTTTTCACCATCCGAACAAATTTAGCGACCAAAGAAGGCTATGGACGCTATTACCCTGGTTTAACAGGAGAGCCGCTAACTTGTGGCTTTGATTCTTAACGCCTCGAGGCCATTTGGAGTAAGCTCGATTTCAAATTGGACAACATCGGAGATATTAAATAATATATCGGTGGCTTTCATATTGAAAGTTATTTCCTGATCGTTCTCATCTATTATCAATCCTGTACCACTCGCGGTATCTATGGATATTATCTTTCCCCTTCTCACGAGCTGAGATTAAATTTAAATTTTTGGAAAATGGTAATTATGATGAAGGGTCTTTTCATATGTGTGCATTTTGTATGAAGAAATAAAAACTGAGCTAGGCCTGTTCCAACTGTTGGTATTCTGCGGGAATTAAGGTTTGGTTAATAACTCTTACTACTGTCCAGGTATACTTTCCCTCCGCATCTTCCATTCCAAAAATCCTGGCCTGGTAAATCGTGCCCATATAATTGGTGGAGATTTCTAGAAAATCTTTTTTGATATCCATTTGCGCAAGAAGCGTGCGGGATCGTTTTAGCAGAAATTTTTTGAACTGGGTAAAATTATCTTCATTTTTCATTTGGCACGTTTATGCAAATATAAGGCCAAATGTATTTTTACATATACAGTTATCTGCTGTTATGACACAAGCCTAATATTAGCAACTGTTTAACATTGGAATTGAATGGGTATCGAAGCTATAACGGATCGGGTTTTTCAGAAATGTTTAAATGCTAGGGGTTTATAGCAAGAAATCGTATGCATATTGGCTAAAGCAGTTAGTGCAGGTACGTATCAGTGGATACAGATGATGAACATTAACCCAGCAAGGGCCGGATGGCAATGCAAACCTGGAACTTTTATATTTATGTCCAAAAAAATCAAGTTTACCGTTATTGAAAACCGGATAAAGCCTATACAGGGCCCATATACGATGATAGTGTTTCGTTTTTCACAGTAAAGAAAAATATCTCTCTTTAACATGGAATCGGGGTTAAATTATAGCAGATATTATGCAGTCATATTCTGGCCCATTTCATCCAGAAAGGAGTTGTGGTTTGCGTGAACTGTCTTTAGACCTTTAAAGAATGATACCTGTCGAAGCACAAATAAACCCCTCCCATGAATAAGGGCCTGATCAATTGCTGTTTGATAGTAATTGGTTCTTTTTTCAGTACAAAGGCTCCGCAAATATTTCTATAAACCCAGAGAACAAAATATTATGAAAAACCAATTATCATCATGCTGGTTCGGCTGGGGCTTTCGGTATACACGCCAGATCCATTGAGTAGCTAATGCTTCAAAAGGAATTTGTTGCATCGTTGACATACTAAATAATAGAACTAAATGATCAGGTTGGTATTACAGTTGCGTATTGAACTGTTTTACAGCACCAATATAAGTAATCGGAGAATACAGGAGTTAAACGTTCGGTTGGGGATAGACACCAGCTAAGCTGGTGTAGTATTGATAGCGCAAATCATTATGAATGGATAATTGGCAGTAAAGCGACTTTTAAATAAATAACCGGTTATCTTCTGCGCCAGTCTCACGACTTGCCAATAATTTGACGCCGAAAAATGAAACAAGGCCAATGGTTATGCCGATAATAACTGCTGCTTTAAATGGTGACATGTTGTTATAACTCATCAACAGAAATTTTGTTTGCCTCGCTAGTCTAATTGCTTGTGGAATTTGATTGGCGTGGAAAAATCTTGCTTTCACAATGATATTCTTAAATTTTTGATAAAGCAACTATAACAGCAATGAGTATAAAAATTATTAATGATGTTTTATTATCTTTCCTCATTGTCTGATAACGTGATTTTCTTTTATATTTTCTGAAACTTAACGCTGTTAAGGTAGTGCATATAACAATTGGAAAAGAAAATTTGTGCGCCACCCGTTAATGAGTTAATTTTAAACCTTCATAAATTTTAAAAGGGAAGATGCAACATGAGAAGATTATATTATTCCGTGGCAGCGTTCATTACTATTTTACGGGGAAAAAATCATTTGTATTGCGATAAGAATGTTAAATCAGTAAGGCGAACAAAAAAGATTTTCTTGAAGTTTCGTGCCGATTTAACGGAAATGGTTGAAAGTCATGAGGAGGAGCATAAGAAGGTAGCGTAATATTCCGGTTAGTTCAAATAATTAGAGTTAACTATTTAAGGAAAATGCATCAATGGAAGTTATTTTCTGATATGTGCTCCTCTTAATAGGTTGGTTTTTTTGTTATTTCCTCATTCTACTAAAAACAAATATACCTGCAACCAGAACAGCTCCGTAAGCGTAATGATCCATATCACATTGAATAGGGGGGGTAAGTATTTCGTAGGTCCATTCCTCATAGTTAAAGCCAATGAGGCCAAAACGACAAGTGCCAACGTTAGCTATCAATCGAGCACGTGGACATGACGGTGCAGTTGTAGGGACCACGCCATGATTAGAGGAATAATAAACAGGGGTGATGACATTTTTCTCTGTAGCGAGCTGGGTGCCGAATAAGCATCCGCGCGAAGGTGTTTGCCCGAGCGCCGTTGATGCAAAGAAAATAAAAACGATCAGTAACAGCTTTTTCATACCTAATAAACGAAAAATGATAAAT